>Ga0074045_10001730_pt1 | contig 20773 bp, 20 predicted proteins | sample BogForMeECP23OM2_FD_94442 | JGI IMG/M metagenome (GOLD analysis project Ga0074045, IMG submission 94442) | Bog forest soil microbial communities from Calvert Island, British Columbia, Canada - Bog Forest MetaG ECP23OM2 | ecosystem: Environmental > Terrestrial > Soil > Wetlands ...
ATGGCGAGTACGATAAAGTAGAATAGTTGTTTGCCACGCAGTGTAAGGGCCTGTAGCTCAGGTGGCTAGAGCGCGCCCCTGATAAGGGCGAGGTCGGTGGTTCAAGTCCACCCAGGCCCACCAATTCACATCTTCGATTTGCAGTTCGGGACGCCAAACCAAACCGCATCCTAATTCCGGTAAATGTGGAAGCAGATGAAATTACAGCAGCTCTTGAAGTTCTTCGATACTGAGATCGGCGTCGCGGAGGATGCTTTTCAAAACCTTCGGATGGAGCACCTCTGCCGCATGAAAAGGAACGGTGACGCGCTTCCCGGCGGGGTTCTTGTAGATCATGTGGCTACCACTCTGCCGTGCGAGTGAGAAGCCGACCTTCCCTAGTGCGGCGATGATCTCACGGGCGGTGACACGTGGAAGCCGGGGCATCACACGGCAACTTCGACAGTAGAAAGACTTACGGAGACCTGCTCGGGGATTTCCTCGCCGTCGGCAAGTCGATCCTCGAGGTGCAAGCGGATTGCGTCTTTGATATTGGCAACAGCAACTTCGTAGGTGTCACCCTGGCTGTAGCACCCCTGTAACGAGGGGCAGGAAACAAAACAGCCGTCGGCGTCGGACTCGACGATAATGGGAAGAGTATGGTGCCTCATAAACTGATTGTAAGTCTCCGAGCGGGGCTACAGCAATCAGATTTCCTTTGGAATGTCGGCAAAGCAGACTACCGATGGTCATCTGGCGCAACTCGCCAAGGCGAAGGGCGCCGTTCTCGCCACGCTGGACGGAAAGATACCGGGAGCGTACTTAATTCCCGCCCAAAAGCTGAAGTCACTGCCCTAACCGGACTGCCTAGGATAAGTGCGGGGCTTGCGGTCTTAATCAGCGGAGGAGAAATAGCTGCCGCTGTCATAGCCTACAAGAATGATCTCAGACTCACTCTCGAGGTGTTTGGTTTTGAGTTCAGAGAAAAGCAGGTAAGCAAGTCGGATGATTCCGGACTGCCCAGGGTTCGAACCGTGGCCACAAGTTGCTAAACCTTGCAGGATCAGAGACCCACTGAACGGACTCCGGATTGCCACGAAACTGTTCATAGATGGGCGTTGTCGGGGAAAGGCCAAGTTCAGGGTAATTTCTCGTTTTCCTGCATTCCAGTTCGTTGGCCGAATAGGTCGGGTTCGCTTCCCAACTGATCTTCCCATCGTCTGCCATCAACGGGAACCAGGCGAGCCCGTGATGCGCTCGCATCTGGGTGTAATCAAAGCCGTATTGCCGATCGCACCAGGCACCGAAGATCAAAGGCGAATGCATATCGGCATTCACAACGTAGTGAGCCCAGTCCGGCGGTATCACGACTTGTTCGCCGGGACCCGCCTCGATGGCAAAGCAGCGGCCAGGGTCATCGCCGGACTTCTCCTGGCAATAGATGATTCCACGCCCTTCCCATATCTCGAACAATTCGGGGGTTGACCATCCACAATGGGGGGCAATGGCGTGCACGTGACCTTGGCTCCGCACCGGACCTTTGCCAAGCCTGCCTTTGGCATACATGACAATGCCAAAGAGGAGCATCCGTCGCTTCAGTTCATCGAGATCTTCCAGGCGCCCGACATCCATGGCAATGGCATAAACCCGGTCGGGTCCGGTGCAGTTGGGATCTTGCAGGCTTCCGCGAATGGCATCCAGCGAACGGTATTCCGGCTCCGGCCCGAAAACTCCAGGTCCGTACCGGAAATCCAACGTGTCTCTCAGAAATCGAATGTCGAGGCCGGGATCGAACTCAGGCTCAGGCGCAGAAGATTTGGATAGAGACTGGCTCACGCGCCGCTCCGCACTAGCGTGGCTTTGCCATTCACACACAGCAGTCTGGCGCCAAAGCCATACTTGCGAATGGAATCGTAGTCGTGCCCCGCGTCGCTCGGCCAACAAGCTAACAACCGGAGCGGCTGGCTGCCAACATTGGCAACTCTGTGGGCAACATTGGGTGGAATGAAATGCACGGTACCCGCGGACATCGGTTCGAACCAAGTTCTCCGAGTATCATCCATCAGGATCAGTGCACCTTCGCCTTCGATGGTCGCGTAGTACTCCGTGCGATTGCGTTTGAGATGAAAGTGCCCGTGAGTCATGAAGTACTCGGAATCGACCTTTCCGGGCTCGACAATCGTATTTCCCCAGAACAGCCCGCCTTCCGTACCTTCGGGCACGGGACACCAGGCTTGCACACGGTAGACGACGGTGCCCGGATCCATTCCGCGCACCGCCTCCGCGTTGGCAAACACTTCGTTCAGTTGTCCGAGTGTCTTTACGCTTTCGCGAACTTCCGCTGCAGGCTGCAAGAGACCACTCGCCCAATCCAAGCGCACCATTCATTCACCCCAAAGCCTGAACACTTTCTTGGCCTATTCTGTCCGCGATGGAAATCACAGCCGCACCCGAAACTAATAAACCTCCCAAGAATCCGCGGCGGCCAAAGCTGCTCATATTGCCCCCTATTTGCCCCAAGCCTCCTGAATTTGTTCCAGGGTTCGCCCTTTGGTTTCAGGAACAAGCTTCCAAACGTAGAAGAAGCAGACAAACGAGAGCGCTCCGTAGATTGCGAAGGTGCCCCCAAGGTTCAGAACGTTTACGAGAGTTAGAAAGGTGAAGGTGACGACCAGCGTACCGGTCCAAAGCATCGAAGTTGCTATGGAAGCCGCGCGGCCTCGCACTTTGGTGGGAAAGATCTCGGAGATGATCAACCACGGGCCCGGTCCCATTCCCAAGGCAAAAAAAGCGACGTACAAAAGGATGCTGGCGAGCATGAGAACCGCCGGAGCATTGTGAACGTGCAAACCAATCACGAGCAGAGTCAGCGCCAGCCCCATGCCACCGCTCGCGGTCATCAAAATCGCGCGGCGCCCCCAGCGATCCAGAAAGACCATGGCAACGATGGTAAAAATCAGGTTCACAGTGCCAATAATGACATTCGCGGCCAAGGCCATGCCCGTGGATTGTCCGGGAAAGTGTTCGCTGATGATGATGGAACCATAGTAGAGCACCGTATTGATGCCGGTCACCTGCGAGAACAGGGCGAGGGCAATCCCGACTCCAAGCCGTTTGCGCATCGCCGGAGAAAACACCTCGTGCCAGGAGCCTTCTTCGCCCTCAGCGGCTTTTTGCACCAGGCGAACTTGTTCCTCAGCCGCCTTCGCGCCAAACATTCGCGTCAGAATCCGCTCGCCTTCGGCGTTACGGCCCTTGCCAATCAACCATCGCGGACTCTCGGGAATGCCAAAGAGCCCGGCAAAAAATGCCAAGGAGGGGATGGCCGCAACAGCCAGCATCCACCGCCAACTCGATTCTCCGATTTTCGATAACTGCCAATTGACGAGATAGGCCGCCAGGATGCCAATCACAATCGCGAGTTGGTTCAGCGAGACCAGGGTTCCCCGATTCTTCGAGGGGGAAATCTCCGCGATGTAAACGGGGGTAAGAACAGATGCCAGACCGATTGCAAGTCCACCTAAAAGCCGGGCAATGGAAAAGAGGGTAATCGTACTCGCCGCCGCCGCTCCCAGAGAAGAAAGCGCAAACAGTACAGCAGAGAAGATGAGGGACTTCCGGCGGCCGTAGCGGTCTCCGAGCATGCTGGCGCCCGCGGCTCCCAACAAGCAACCCAGCAGAAGCGCACTGGCAGCAACTTCCGTTTGCAGATTGGAAAGCGTGAACTGGCGACGAAGGAGGAGGAGCACTCCGTTAATCACCGCGGTGTCGTATCCGAAAAGAAATCCAGAGATGGCTGTTGTGATCGCCAGGAGTACGACGTAACCCAAGGATTGCGCTCGCGCATCGATCGTGTTCGACTCCGTACCCGCGGACGAAGAGTGCATAAGTTCTCCAAAACGAAGTTCGTGCGATTACGTACGATGCCCGGACTCGCTGCTCAGGCAAGCCGGGGGCGTGCCGTTTCTGCTCTCAGACCAGGGCGGCAACAGGTTCATCGAGCCCGGACGGAGGCTTTGATCGTTGCACAATTTGACCCCTCGGATTCTCCGCTGGGACGGATGGTGTAAGTGCCAACCGCAGCCGGGACAATGAACGTCTCCGCATAGTGGACCACAAAAGGCTCAAAATTCCCCGCTGGACTTTCCACCGTCGCTTCCCTGCCTTCCACCAGGTTCAGCACGTTCACCGTTCCCGTGGTGTCATGCGGAGTGATTTCCGTGAACCAACGTCGGCGAGTTTCGATGAATTCGAGTTCGTGCAGGCCGGTGCGCTCTTCCTTCCATCCCTGGCCGCTGCCGACAAACTCAACACGGTTAATCAGGCTCTTTTGGACCCACTCGTTATCCCTCTCCCAAGCGATGTTTGCTATGCCGTGATCAATGTGGATCGGCCGTGGCAGGCCATCCAGGCCGAGCCGGCCCCAATCCCATAGTTTGAAGGTAAAGATGAAAGGCGTTGCGCTGACTTCCAGAACCATGCTGTTGCGGCCGGAACAATGGATGGTGCCCGCAGGGATAAGAAAATGATCGTGTTTGCGCGCGGGGAATCGGTTAACATATCGTTCCGCGCGGAATGGCGGGCCGCCATCTTGCGCCGCCCGCAATTCATCAATCATAGCCTGACGATCGGCACCGGTTTTCACGCCAAGATAGACACAGCCATCCTCACCCGCATCGAGAAGGTAATAGCTCTCGTCCTGCGTATAGTTCATTCCAAACTGCCGACGGATGTACTCCGTCCGCGGATGCACCTGTAAAGAAAGATTGCCGCCGCCCATGGTATCGAGAAAATCAAAGCGGATCGGGAACTCCGTACCGAACCGGGAATAAATGAAGTCGCCCAGCAATTCCCGCGGGCGCAGGAAGGTAAGATCGATAGCAGGCAACTCGACACGAATGTCGCCAAAGCCAAGCAGGAGGCTGTTCTCCTCAGGAACGCAATCAAAACACCACGCATGATTCGGCGCGTCGTGGGGCAGGTCACAGACTTCTTCCATCCAATGTCCTCCCCATGGGCCGGGATCGAAATAAGGAACTACCCGAAACGGGCGAGCCGCGGCCCTCCTCAAGCCTTCGCATACTGCCCTGCCGGTCACCAGTTTGGGAACCGCACTATTGCTATCGAGAATAAAATCGACTCTCGGGAGGATTAACTTTTTCAAGCGGTCCGCAGCTCGCCAATCCACGAAGAAGGCCCTCTTGTATTTCAGGTTGGGCTTTTCGTTCAGATTGTCAGTTCCCAGATTTGCGATCTCGTTTCGCCGCTGTCTGCCCTGTATTTCCCAACGGGCCATGTCCGCATAGACAAGGACATCCGGGCGCGGAGAAATCAGCGCGGCACCGACACCCAGGATGAGAAGCAGGCCCCGCTCCCAATTGGCTGCCTTCACGCGCGCTTGGTTGAGTCTGCCAGGATCGAAGAAGTCTTCCAGCGTAATCTCGTTCATCGAGCCAAATACCGGGTCGTCTCCTAACACTGGCTGCAACATACAATCCACTTCGTGCGGCGGCTTCAGCAAATCCGGCGCATAGATTACGGCCTGCGGCCGCAACCCCTCTACTAGCGTGTCTCTTATCAAGCTTTCAAACGCACCCGGATAGCACTCCACGCAGAGTACACAGCAACTCTGGCCAGAGCTTTCCCTCAACCTTTCGAGGATCTCCGGCCAACCTACCCAGCACTCCGACTTGGAGCTGGAGACGGGAATGCACGGATACTTATCGTAATTTGAGCGCCTGGACATCAGCTTGTTCTCGTGGTGCAACTGGCCGTATTACGGCCATCAGCATTCGCCCGCCAACAAATCGGCATGGGAGTCGCGCCAGTCCAATTCGCGCGGGAGAAAATGACACGGTTCGCAGGGGAACGCACCCTTTCGCCAGCCTAAATCAACCGGGGCATAGTCGAACGAAACCACCACATCTTTCGTTTTATAGGCAATCGCAAATAAAAAGTATCCTTATACCGTATTTCTGTCAAGACCTAGTCGGATGCGCGCTGTGCTCAACGCCTCATCTGAGCTAAGTCCTTGAATTCCCGAGCCCCTCTCAGGCTTGGAATTAATGGCCGGTTCGCGATATAACGCTACTACGATCATCGCCAGGCTCAATCAGCGGGAGTTGCTGTTCCATTTTCTTTCGCGAATGAAAAATCAATTCCATGGGGAGGTTCGAGATTGATCAAACGAGGCCGAGCGGAACGGGCATTAAACGATGCCGGTGCTTCTTCCGGGCCAGACTCTGACAGCCCAGATAAACAGCAGGTGAGGCTCACCCTTATTCTTAGTTCGCTGCAGAAGTCCGGGTCGGTGTCCGTGGAAGGGTTGAGCAAGGAACTGAATGTTTCACTCGTAACGATTCGCCGGGATCTGGACGCGCTGGAAAAGCAGGGCTTGCTCCGCCGAACGCATGGCGGAGCTGTCTCGATCGAGCCTCTGTTTTATGAGCCCTTTCGGAACGACCGGTCATTCCAGGCGCAAGTCGAAAGATTCGCGGAGGAAAAACGGCGAATTGGAAGGGCGGCGGCAGCGCTGATAAAAGACGGAGAGATCATTGCGCTGACTCCCGGGACCACGAGCACGGAGGTGATTCGCGGACTTCCACTCAATCACAGAATCACGGTGGTCACGAGCACGGTGAACGTTGCCATGGAACTTTCAAAGCGCAAGGACTTGGACATTTTCGTCACCGGAGGGCATTTGCGCGGAGACTGGTTCTCGCTTGTGGGACCAACCGCCGCGCAAAGTCTCTCTCATTTGCTGATTCATACGCTCTTCATTGGCGCTGACGGAATCGATCCGCAATGGGGGGTTAGTTGCTACATCCCGGAGGAAGCCGAGCTCAACTCCACAATGGTGAAGCATGCGCAAAGGAAGATCGCGGTGGTTGACCACAGCAAATTTGGCGTGATTGCCGGTTGGCGGATCTGCCCCACCTCCAGCCTGGACATTCTTATCACCGATTCAGGTGCAACCGACGAAATGATCGCTCCTTTCGAAAAAGCGCAAATCCAAGTGATGCGCGTTTGAAACGCTGAGCTAATGTTCTGATTTTTGTTCAAACGGGGGCGCGGTAGTTTCTTAGTCCAACTTTTCCGAGAGCAGCGGGACTGCTCCCAATAGTGCGGCGTCATTGCCCAATTCAGCGGGGCGGACTTGCACCTTGCCCCACGCCGTCCATGCATACTTCTGCACGTGGGCCTGAATCACCGGGATAATGCTCGCGGCACTTTTCATGACTCCGCCTCCGATCACGATGATTTCTGGGTCATAGGCGTGAACCAAAGCAACGGCGTCCGCACACCACACGCTAAGGCAACGATCGCGAATAGCAACCGCCACTTGGTCTCCGGCCGCCGCCTGTTCAAACAGTTCCTTGAAGCCCACTTTCGGGTATTTCGAGAGTGTGCTTTCTGATGCGCCCGGCCATTCTTTCAAAATGAGCGGCAGCGACCATCCTGCAGCTTCTGCCTCTGCGCAGCCGATTCCTCCACAGGTGCAGGGACGCCCTGTGAACAAAACCGGGAAATGGCCTCCAAGGCATCCGGCCTGGGCATGTTTTCCGCGAAGAAGTTTCCCCTCGATCATCGCCACTCCGCCGATGCCCGTGCCGAGCGTCATCATCACCACTTCGGTCATGCCCCTGGCGGCGCCGGCATAGCATTCGCCCAGCAGAGCCATACGAGCATCGTTTTCGATCCTCAGCGGCAGGCCCAGAGCCTCCCGGCCCCAGGCGGCAAAATCAATTTTGGGCGCATCTTCATACTTCGCATTGGTCGAGAGCACACGGCCTACGCGAGCATCAACCAACCCTGCGAATCCCACAGCAATGCCTTCACAACCGGAGAGTGAGAGTTTCGCTTTTCTTGCCAGCCCATGGAAAGTATCCAGAATGCAGGGCAGCAAGGCTCTCATGCCCTCCGCACTGTCGGCGGGAATTGCGTCACTCGCCAGAATCGTACGGTCTTCGACGATCCCGCAATTGGCGTGGCTGCCTCCCAAATCAATAGCCAGAGCTCTCATCACGAACTTCTCCTCAGCTTCCGGGCCTGCTCGGCATGGCCTCCCGCAACCGCCAAAGGTTTGTACAAGACTGATCCATCAGCGCCAGCTCCTTGGCCTCCGCACGCAACTGAAGAGCTTGCCTTGAATCGACGCGCCGCTCAAGTAGATCCGCAACGAAGCGCATGGAAGAAGCGTTACCGACGTTCATCACGGCGGTTTCATGCAGAAAGGTGCTGACAACTTCCAGCAGCTTTTCCAGCTTGCCATAATCGCCGAGGCCGTGGGAGGCTTTGTCGAGTTGTTTCCAATAAGATGCTTCCTATCAGGCTCCCTATCCCTATTTTTATTTAGGCTGCGGCACAGCGGATTTCTTCTCGGACACAAATCGCACATTTGTGATGCAGTTGTCATCACGAAAAATCGCCTACGAGTATCATGAGACTTCAGGTGGGCATCAGTAGGAATATTGGGACCGCGAGTTGCAACCGATGCTAGAGGTCATTGAGCGTAAACTTAACGCGTCTCCGCAGCACGCCCACGCGAGGTGAAGACCCAGCCATGAAGATCACAGATGTTCGAGCGACCACGGTTGCTGTCCCCTTGGAAGCGCCTTTGCGTCATGCCAACGGCGCTCACTGGGGGCGGTTTGTCCGTACCATCGTCGAGATTGAAACGGATGATGGTTTGATCGGACTTGGCGAGATGGGAGGCGACGGAGAAAGCGCTGAAAATGCCATCCGCGCCTTGAAGCCGTATCTCCTCGGCCATGACCCCCTGCAACTGGAACAACTCTATTGGAAGATCTGCAATCCAACCGCTTCCCTTTACAACAACCGGGCGCAACTGCACGCGGCGATTGAATTTGCGTGTATCGATTTGGCGGGCAAAAGGCTGGGGATTAGAGCATGCGATTTGCTTGGTGGCGCACTCCGAGAGGAGGTCCCATTCGCCAGCTATCTTTTCTACCGCTACCCCAACGAGCAGACCGGATTGGGCGGTGAGGAGACTGCCGAGCAGATTGTGGCGTTAGCGAGGAAACTGAAAAAGGAGCATGGCTTCCGTTCCCACAAATTGAAAGCTGGCGTCTTTGCCCCCGACCACGATTTGAACGTTTACCTGGCGCTCGCGGATGAGTTTCCCGAAGATTCGTTCCGCCTGGACCCCAATGCCGCGTGGAGCGTCGAGGAATCCATTCGCATTGGACGCGCTATCGAGAAGGTCCGGAATGACTATTACGAAGACCCCTGCTGGGGATTGGAGGGAATGCGGCGCGTCCGGTCATTCGTCAAGATTCCGACCGCAACGAACACGGTTGTGGTCAATTTTGAGCAGCTCGCCGCCTGCATTCGGCTGAATGCCATCGATGTAATTCTGCTGGACACCACTTTTTGGGGTGGGCTGCGCCAGGCATGGAAGGCTGCCGTCGTTTGTGAAAAGTTTCAATGGGGAATCAGCATTCATTCGAGCGGGGAATTAGGAATTCAGTTGGCCACCATGCTTCATTTGGGGGCTGCCTTGCCCAACCTGACGTTTGCGGCGGATGCCCACTATCACCACGTCACCGACGACATCCTGAAGGGCGGCAAGATGAAATATGTGGACGGCAAGATTTCCGTTCCCAAGGGCCCTGGATTGGGCGTGGAGTTGGACCGCGACAAATTGCAGCTTTACGCAGAATTGTACCGGAGCACCGGCGGCTATCCTTATGACCGCGACCCGCAGCGCCCGCAATGGTTCGCCATTGTTCCTGAAACGCGTTTCGCACAGCCGAAAGAAAGTCGTAAGACTCGGAAAAAGACGCGATCCAAAAAAAACTCTGGCCGCAAATAACGCCACAGAATCGCCGAAGTTGTCAGACGGCAGGGATGTTCCCTTGCGATAGGAGCGGAGAGCAAGCCATCAGAGGGTGAAAGTGAGAAGAAGAAATAGAGCAGAGAGGCCCGCTCCATCCGCTCGCCGGGCGACCCCGTCCAACCCGCCACAACCGCACTGGTAACTGTTTATATTTCAATATGTTATAGCAGTATAAGGGGTACGCAACTTCGCCCCTCTTTGGTCTCATCTAAGGAAGTAAGAGTGGTTGAGAAAACGAGGTGTGACCCGGGAAACTCCCTGCTCTTTTCCGGGTTTATCCCTATGGGGTTCTGCTGCGATTTTGGCGCCCATCGAATGGGGGACGGCTCAATAGCTTGGCGAGAGGGTTCATCAGCGGGACCAGCCGTTGGATCCCGCCAGCGCTCGATCGGGCGCTGCCGACCTGGCCCAATTGAAGCCTCACATGAAAATACATGCAAAGGAGAAGAAGAAGCGATGAAGAACCGGACCGCATGGATTTTTGCAGTTGCGGCGTTTTTATTGATGGCCATTTCCACGAAAGCCCAAGGGCGATTTGAGGTATCTCCGTTTGTCGGCTATGAAACCTCCGGCTCCTACCCGCTCAACGTGATTTCCACTGTGGGAGGTGGCTCGTCGGCGCTTGTGGATAACCTGCGCGTGAACAGTGCCCTGTCCTACGGGAGTTTCCTGGGCTACAACCTGTCGGAGAATTTCCAACTGGAATTCATGTGGGACCGCAACAACACGTCCTACTCTGCCCATGACATCACCACGCTGCAGTATTTCAAAGCCTACAATTCGGACATCGATCAGTGCCAGTTTGGCGGGCTATTTATGTTTCGCGGGAGCGAGCACAAATTGCGGCCGTATTTCGCGGCAAGCCTGGGCTTCACTCACGATTCCAATAGCACCATCGCCACCGCTGGAAGCATTGAAACGAGCACGACTCCGAATCGCACCGCGTTTTCCTACAGTGTGGGCGGCGGCGTGAAGTACTACCTCAACCGCCATGTGGGTTTGCGCGGAGACATTCGCTATTTGCCAACGTACGGCAGTTCTTCCATCGGGCAGTATTGCGATCCGTTTTTTGGCTGCTATAACGCGAAGGTCAGGAATTATCTGGACCGCGGGAATTTCGTCGGTGGCGTGATTTTCCGCTTCTGAAAAAGAACCTGGGGCAGCAAACAGAAGGGCCGCGATTTTTTCGTGGCCCTACTTTCATTTTCATCAATTGCCTGACAGCTGTTTCAATTGACCGGAAATCTTGCTGCGGCGATTAGGCGTCGCGGCGCGACATGATTCCCCTGTATCAAGACCAGGACGAGAAAGGCAAAGGTCGTCTAAAGTTCGAGAGAAGCGAAAAGTTCGCAGACCAGAGAAGTACCAATGGGCAGCAACGGTCAAATCGGCGCTGTGGCAAGTTAACCTGGTTACTTTACACAAACGGTAAACCGACCCGAATCTGTTTCCCTGAGCCACTTAGAGCGCAAAGCAAGCAGGAATAGCTCGTTAGTATCAAACTCTGGTGGAAATTGATCGATGAATTGGAACCGGATGTTCTTCAGCTCCAAAGTGAGCGTGGAAAAGTCGAAGGATCTGCCGTTAAGCTTTCTCAAAGCAACTTGAGGGTCAAACATCGCGGCCTCCTTCAATCCATCCATTTTAATGTTCCGCTGGACTGACCTATCCTGTCAAGGGGGCCTGAGTTGGGGCGTCAGAGTCAGACACTCTCGTCAATTTGATTCCTAACAAAGCTCATCTACTGCCCCCGGCAAGAATCAACTGCACGATTTCGTCTGCCGCAAGAGCCTTCCCGGCAATCTGGAATACGTGCAGATGAATGTCCCTTTTCCAAGCTTTAATCAACGAGTGAATTAGGGTGGAATGCTTTGTCACCGGCATGAGAGATTTTTCCCCGGTCTCGAGAAGCATCAAGCTCTCGCCGGCGTTGTCGCCAGTTGGCCGCAGTCGTACGGGGCGAAACCGATGCACCAGAACCAATATTCCTGAGCGGCGGAGCTTGTCGCGGAGATTGGGCAGAACCGTCAGACTCTCACTGAGATAACTATTTAGCGAGAGGGCTTGCGTATAGCTCAAATCGCCTTTTCTTTTCCATACACTAGTAAGAGTCGACTTGCGGTGAAGTATCAGATCAGCGCACGCGCGGAAGAGAGGTGCCGTGCTTTGGCATTCAGCCCGCATAACTTGAAACCACCACGTGTCGTCGAAGTCTCCAAAGCTTATTAGAATACGTTCAGCTTCTGCCTTCGAATAGGTTCCACCTTTGCCCAACCGACTTAGCGTCCTGCGAAACTCTTGGCATTGGTCACATCCAAGTATGTTCTCGGCAACGTACCGAAAGGCAATCGCGATTTGAGCCACCTTATGGTGCCTCGGTAGATATTGATTACTTCGGGAGCGTGATACATAGAAGCTCTCGAGGGCGCTGAACCCGCGTTCTTTGACGGCAGTAGCCAGGCCGAGTTCGCCTTGCTTCACCAATACCAGGTTGCTAACCAGCCTGTCCAAGTCATAAATTGCGAATTCAAATCCTAGTGCTCTCGCATCGCGCAATAGGTAATCGGCCCTGTCTACATCCACTTCTCCATCAACCAGCGAATGAAGCCATTCGATTACACCCGCACTGGGCCTGGGCTGGTCGTAAAAGCCTCCCGGAACCTGCAGAATCTGACGCGCAAGGCTAAAGGCAGCCTTTACAGCTGTGGTTTGCGATTGAACTAGAGTCTGAAATACCAAACGCGCGAGTTCGTGACCGATAACTTCGTGTGGCGGCCCTCCAACTAAGACCCTGAGACCATCCGGAATCCGCTTACCTTGATGCTTACATCGTGCAATGTATTCTTCGAACGAGAACTCCATGTCATGGCTAAACGGGAGGTGACCGAGATCATGAAAGAGAGCGGCAAGCCGAAGTCCTGCTTCCGCCAGTCCCAGGAGCCGTCGGTATTTCGTCGCACTCTGTCGAAGTTTTTTGTGTCGGAACACAACCGTTGCGGCTTTAAGCCCTCCGCCCTCTAATCGATCCGCAAATAACAAATCGTCCAAGCAAGCGAACTTGAATTCTCGCTCGTTGAGGAGGTTTAGGTGCTCTATCCCCGTAAAGAAATCAAGGGAATCGGCTTCATTTGCGTTCTCAATCGCAGAGATTAAGAATCTCGACGCTAAGTGCATTGCGCCAAGGCTGTGGGCAAACCTCGATGTCCTTGCTTCGGGGTATACGAGGTCGGCGAGACCCGTCTGGTTTATTCGCCTTAGTCTCTGAGTCACGGGATGGTCGACCAAGATGCGTTCGTGCGCCGCAACTTGAATATAGCCATGCACCGGATCACGGATTAGGAATGCTTTGCTCACAAAATCCATTCCCACGATATTACTTGCTACGGCTATTACTGACATTCTAAATATATATTGCTGAATGACAAACAACATTCAAATGCGGTTGTCGCGGTGTGGTAATCCGACCCACTGTTCTAGGGGAACGGACCTACGTCGGTTGGCCGAGTCGAATATGGAGTCATTGGGCCGGCTTTTCGCTGGGCATCACGAACAGCTTTTCGTCCACATCAACGTTCTGCTGCACCTGATCGATTTGAATGGTGAAACTTCCGTTGGGGCGCGTCAGCGTCCACTTGTACGGAATCTTCACTCCATCGGCGACGCGGTAATCCGCATAATCAATTTGCGTGGGATTGCGCCCGAGGGGAGTTACCGCATAGCGGATCAGGCGCAGCAGCAGACCGTTCTCCTGGTCAAAATAGAGGCGCAATTCTGGTTTGCCCTTTGATTTGGCATTGACGAGAACCGTGGGGCGGCTGGCAAGTTGTTCGCCCGGGCGCACGTGAAACTCCTTGTAAAGTTCGCGTAGTTGGACGGGGAAGTGAAGTTGGGCATCAATGCGCGCAGCTTCCGCTTCCGCGGGGGTCATACGATGCACAGCGTTTGGCATAGCCAGCCAGCCGGCTTCGCCGTTGAAGGCGGTGATGCTCTCTCCGCGCGGGGGGTGCGCGATCGAGACGCGCTTTTCCGGGGCTTCCGAATAAACTTCAATCGGATATTGCGTACCGAAGGCATCAAGTTTCCCCTTTTGCACGCGCGTCTTGATTTTGTTAATGGCCTCCGCGCCACCCACGGCGGCCAGATACTTGTCCAGCACCTGATCGGCACTGGGCAAACCGGCGTGCACTTCCTCTTCTTCATCGTGAACATGTTCGGGCCTGGCGGCGGGTTCGGCGGAGAGAATTGGGATTCCGACCGGATGAGCTGCGCCGCGGTGGCAGGTGTAGCAGGTGACTTCGAGTTCCCCCTTGAAATGAGCCTCGTTCAAAGCCAGCACCATGGTGATCATCTTGCGCGCGGCAAGCTTGGTTTTCTTGTCGTCCTTGTCCATGGCGTGCTCGACGTGGCAGAACTCGCACTCCACGCCAAGCGAAGCGGCGATGAATTGCATGGAGGGGATGAGTTGGTCGGCGGGAATGGCCTTCAGCACCTGAACGTTCTTGAACTGTTGCTCGGCGGTCTTCTGCTGGTCTGCCGCGGGCGTGGCGGCGTGCTCCTGTGCGCGCCCAGCGTTTATGCCGCCCGCGAACAGGAAAATGACCGCCGCTGACAAAAGGAACATCTGTGAGTGATTTTTTGGTTTCTTCATCGCGTCTCCGGGAGTCTGTGAAGGATCAAAGTTTGAGCCAGCATTATACAGAGGTCTGCCTGATGCGTTCACGCCGCGTGATCGGCCAAGCCTGCCAGATCGCCGCGTTTCGCGAGCGCCGTGATGCGGTCGGCCGCGCGGTAAGCCAACGCCTGAATGGTCATGGTCGGCTGGCCACGGCCTGAAGTAACCAGGCTGCTGCCGTCGCACAGGAAGAGATTGGGAACGTCATGCGTGCGATGGTCCGGATTTATCACCGACGATTTGGGATCGTTGCCCATGCGGCAGGTGCCCAGCAGATGGACGGCAAATCGCGTTTCGCTGATGGGCGGATGCCACTTCGTTTTCGCTCCGGCAGCGTCCAGAATCTCCATCGCGCGCTCTGCCATCCACGCCATCATCTTCATGTCATTGGGATGATCTTTATAGGTCATGCGCAAAGCGGGAAGGCCCCATGCATCCTTCACGTCTGGATCGAGGGAAAAATTGTTGGTGGAGACGGGCAGCGAAGTGGCATGACAGAAAATCTCCATAGTGCGCGTGAAATTCTGCTGCAATGCTTTCTTGAACTCTTTTCCCCATCGCGGCGTGCCGGGTGGCAGCCCGTTCAAGGCAAAGCCTATGGGGGTGAAATCGAAGCGTGCATCGAGCCCTCCGCCGCCATAAAATCCCAGTTTCTTTGCGTCCAGTTCGTAGAAGTCATGAAAGACGCGGCTGACTGCGGGTCCCTTGTAGTCGTTCAACGGCTCGTCAAAAACGCCGTAGGCCATCGCGCCGCTGTTGGGCATCAGATACTTTCCCACCAGGCCGCTGGAATTTGCCAGGCCGTTCGGAAAGGCGTTGTTGTCAGAGAGCAACAGGAGCCGGGGAGTTTCCGCCCCATTGGCGCAGACGATGACCGCCTTGGCTTTTTGCAGGTGCGCGGCGCGGTGCGCATCAAAGTAGACAGCTCCGGTGGCGCGCCCATTTTTGTCGGTGGCGATGCGGTGCACGTAACAGTTGGGGCGAACCTCGCAACGGCCGGTGCGCTCTGCCAGGCGGATCACCGTGGCCAGCGATGAGGATTTCGCGCCCACTTCACAACCAAATCCCAGGCAGAAACCGCAATTGACGCAGGCGCTGCGCCCCGGCCGCGGCTGCGAAAGAATGGCCATCGGCGCAGGGAACGGGTGATAGCCCAGTTTGCGCGCACCGCGCTCGAAAACGACGCCGGAACCCTTCACCGGAAGCGGCGGCATGGGATAAGGCTTTGAGCGCGGCGGGTCGAACGGGCTGGCTCCGGCCTGGCCCGATACTCCAATCTCCCACTCCACTTTGGTGTAGTAAGGTTCCAGGTCGGCGTACGTAATGGGCCAATCCGTGAAACCGGTGCCGGGAATTTCGCCCACTTTGCTGCGCTCGATAAAATCAATTTCGTGGAAACGCCAGAAATTCGCGGTGAAGTGCACGCTGCTGCCGCCGACGCACCTGCCATACAGCACGCTGGGTTGCAGCATCGCCTTTTCCGCTTCGGTCTGGCGAAAGGTGACCGGCTGGCGCTTCGGATCGTTGGTCAGCCGGTGATTGGTAAATACTTCAATTTCATCGTGCGTGAAATCTGCTTCCGTCAGATATGGCCCTTGCTCCAGAACCACCACGCGGAAACCGTTAGTGGAAAGTTCCTTGGCGAGAACGCCGCCCGCGGCTCCCGATCCAATGATCACGAAATCCACTTCGTCTGAGGGCTTATAGGTCACCTTAGCCTGAGTCATTTGCTTTCCGTTTCCGGCGAAGCTGGCTGCCATCCAGGATAGTCTTTGTCGTAGAACCCAAACGGCGGCGAAAACGTGTGCGCGGGGTCGCGGCCAATCACTTTCCACCCCGCATAGTCTCGGTTGCCGCCACCCTCCGGGTCCACCAGGAATCCTGCCACCGTGTGAAACCTGAGTGTGTCGGCAAAGCTCATGCCCGATGTGCCGCCCATCCGGCGGCCCGGGCCTCGCCCGGATTGCGCCTCCGCCTCCAACTTTGCGAGGAGCTTTTCTTGCTGGTCGGGCGTCGCGGCGGAAAACCGCTCCACTCCAGGAAACATTTCTCGGGTCATTTTGTGCAGGTCGGCGAGACCCTGTTCGTACACGGGCTTTGCATCGGCGGCAAAGGTCTTCAGCGCGCGATCAATGAAATAGACCACGCCGGCTTCGCGGGCTCCCGGCAATTCATCGCTGGGGATAATCGTGGAGGAAAGGGCTTCAATCTCTTTTGCCTCCTCAGGCGTCAGTACCTCGAACGCGGGCACGGGATTGGCCTTTGCGGCTTCGTGAGCGTGCTGCGCCGCGGCGAGGATCCCCGGCCATTGCACGGTGATCCAGGCGGCTCCTGCCACACCACCAATCTGCAAGAGAAAATCGCGGCGTGCTGAATGAAAAGTTTCCATAGGCTCCCCAGTGACTTGAGCAATCTACGGATTCGCCTCCTGTTCGTCAAGAACTCTCTCTATTGCGTAGTGGGTCAGTTTCCGATTAGGCCACGCGTTGATCGGGCATATGGCTCCCAGTACGAAGATGTCCAGTTAGACTTATCGGGACGTATCCTCAATTTTGCCGACTCCCCTCAAACGCTCGCGTTCGTGTAATGTTGCTTTGCGCTTTTGGTTGAACAGTGACTTCTTGCAGGTTCCGGTTGGGCGACGATCCCCCACAGTCAATCGAACCTACGCCAAACCTTAGAGCCGCAAGTTTCATTCAACCCGTAGCGCCTCAATCGGCTCCAAGCGTGCCGCCCGACGTGCCGGAATCCAAAGAGCAAATAGCGCAACCATGGTCAGGAGTACCGGGACTGCAATAAAGACCATCGGATCCCAGGGTCGGACGCCGAAAAGAAACCCAGCCAGGAAACGGGCCAGGAAAGCCGCTGCGGCCAATCCCACAATGACTCCGATGCCCACGGTCAACATGCCTTTCCCAACGACGAGATTGCGGATACGCGCTCTGTCAGCCCCAAGAGCCATGCGTACGCCGATCTCATGCGTGCGCTGGGCAACGGAATAAGCCATTACACCGTAGATCCCAACCGCAGTGAGTGCCATCGCTGCCATTGCGAAGACACCAAGCAGAATCATGTTAAAGTTTTGCCTGGCGATCGAGCCTGAGAGGACCTCGTCCATGGTGCGAACCCGCCCCGCGGGCAAACCTCCACTCGCTTCTCGCAACTGCTCAGTGACGTCCACAACCACATGATGTGGCTCAATGCGTGTACGGACGAGCCAGAAGATCGGGCCAAACTGTAACCAGAGGCGCGTGATGCCATTCGGTTCTTGCGCCAACGGGATAATCATTGTGGGCTGGGGTGCTTCTGTCAAATCGTGATCGCGTGTGTCTGCGACAATGCCGATGATCTGGCGGGGTCTGTCTGCAAAATCTGGTCCGATGCCTCGACCGATTTCAATGGCTTGACCGATTGGATTCCTGTCTGCCCAATAGCGTTTTGCCATCGCTTCATTGATAAGCGCGACACCCGGCGCGCCTTCTCCGTCTTGTTCATTGAAATCTCGACCACGAATAATCGGGATCCTCAGAACCGCGAAGTAGCCCGGAGATACAGACATCCATTCCGCATCGCCGGTACTGCCCGAGTTGCCAGATGAAGTTCCTGTTGCGGCGAAAGGCAAACCCATCCTGCTGGCAAACGGCGGGCTGCAAGTCGCCGCTGCAAGTTCAACTCCAGCAATGCCTGCGAGTCGCTGTCGAGTGTCCTCGACCAGACGTGCGACATTGCCTGTTGTTGCGAATTGAGATCCATGCAACGACATTTCCGTAAGAAACACGCTCTGACGGTTGAAACCCGGATTCACGTCCCGTAATGCGAGGAAGGTACGTATGAGCAGCGCCGCACCAATAAGCAGCACTACCGACAGGGAAACCTCGCTTAAGACAATCAGCGATCGCTTCTTGCTCTGGCTTGAACCGGATCCCAGCCGCTGGTTACCTTCGTTGAGTGATTGGTACAGAGATGGGCCCCATACGCGCAGTGTCGGAACAATTCCGAAGACGATGCCAGCCAACAACGAGATCCCGAGTGTGAACATCAGTACGCGCCAGTCAAGTCCCACTGAAGCGCCCCCAACGCCAATGCGCGGAATGTTGCCAGGACTTATTGAAAGCAGTACGTATACGCCGAGTAATCCGATCAGCAGACCGACTGCACCGCCGCATGCGGACAGCAAGACGCTCTCGGTCGCAAACTGGCGAAGCAACCGTCCTCGACCAGCCCCCATCGCGGCTCGAATCGCGAACTCACGCTTGCGAACAGTCGCGCGACCAAGCAACAGATTCGCGACGTTTGCGCAAGCGATCAGCAGCACCAGGCCCACGGCAGCCTGCATTAACAACAGCGATGCTCGCGCATTTTTGACAATGGCATCGCGAAGCGGCTCCAGTACAAAGGCGAAGTCAGGGTCGGGTAGTAAGCCTTGGCGCCGCGCTGCTTGCGAAGACAATCTCAACTGCGCATTTGCCTGAGACAAGGAGAGTCCCGGTTTCAGACGCCCGGCGGCCCCGAAGGAATGCAATTGGTTGTTACTGTTGAGATTAAACTGAAACGGGATCCACAAATCAGATTCCGGATCGGTGCGAAAACTTTCGCCAGTCACCCCAATCACGGTGTACGGCTCTTTTTCTAACGAGATTGCCTTGCCTACTATCCTCGGATCTCCGCCGAACCTTCGTTTCCACAGCCAGTAGCTCAGGACCACAACCTTGCCTGATCCCGCCCGGTCCTCCTCCGCAGTAAACGTCCGTCCGAGCACCAGCGGCGCACCGAACAAACGAAAATAGTTCGCAGTGACGTGGACTCCATGAACCTGTTCAGGCATGCCGCTCGTGAGGCCGAGCACAGCTTCGTTTAGATCGTAGGCCGAGATATCGTCAACTGCCTCGGCATACTGCATCCAAAAACGAAGATCGGGAATAGATGAGCCCGGTACTGATCCTTCCGTTGAGTTCAACCAGAATTGGACGATGCGATCAGGTTCCGGATAGCTGAGAGGCTTTAACAGCACTGTGTTGACGACGGAAAAGACGGCTGTGTTTGCGCCAATTCCTAAAGCAAGAGTGAGAATTGCGGCTACGCTGAAGCCCGGGGAACGGAGCAGCGAACGGCATGCGTGCCGGATGTCCTGCAGACTTTGCGACAGCCAGGGAAAAGAGCGTTCCTCGCGATGTGCCAGCTTGACCTGCTCCACGCCGCCATAAGCGACCCGAGCCTGCCGGTGGGCTTCAAGCGGTGGCAGACCCTGACGAAGAAACTCGTCTTCGAGATACAGAAGATGGGTTGTAATTTCTTTCGCCAGTTCCTCTTCGGTCCTGCTGTTTCTGAAGAGGCCCCGAATCTTCGCAATCGCTCGTGCGAAATGTTCGATCACGCGCGGGTCCCTTCCACGAGCAGGCGTTCAATCAGTTGCGACGTCCGCCTCCAATGCTCCGTCTCGGCGCGCAATGCTTTCTGTCCGGCGACTGTGACTGCATAGAATCTCGCCTCACGACCGCTCTCTGTTTTGCTCCAACTACCCTTTATCCAACCGTATTGCTCGAGCCTCACCAGGGCGGGATAAAGGGTGCCCTGGTTTAGGTTAAGCAGCCCGTCGGAGATTTGCTGGAGGCGCGTCGCGATTTGGTAGGCGTGCTGGGGTCCAATGGTCGCTAAATTGCGCAGGACGATCAAATCCAACGTTCCTTGGAAAACTTGATGGGTCTTTTTGTCTTTACTAGACATCCAAGTGGGCGCTCACGGGATCAGTCTCTGCTGACTACACTAGAATGTCAAGTGCAAGTAGGCGATGTTGGACCTCCTAAACAGAAAATGCACCTCATGCAAGCGTTACAACCGGACGCTAGACTTGCCCGCAGCGGTAACCGAAAACTGATCCACTACCCTCTACTGCGGGGGTTGCCCTTACGGGAAGCCGGTAAAAGCACGCGGAACATTTGGCTAAGACCGCCGCCTGCAGTATTATTTCCCCTTGGCATAATCATGAGCACATTTACAGGCGCGATCGGCACTGGGGGGAAGTGGCTGCTGGATCGCATCGTCGGAGCGCTTGCCGCCACCGGAATCAACCCCAACCTGCTGACGTTTCTGGGGCTGGTGGTCAACTTCGGAGCGGCGGCGAGTTTCGCGGTGGGGAATTTCCGCGCCGGCGCAATTATCATTTTCATGGCGGGTTTTCTGGACATGCTGGATGGGCAAGTGGCGCGGCGGCAAAATCGCGTCACGCCCTTTGGCGCTTTCTACGATTCCACGCTGGATCGCTA
>Ga0074045_10001731_pt1 | contig 20768 bp, 19 predicted proteins | sample BogForMeECP23OM2_FD_94442 | JGI IMG/M metagenome (GOLD analysis project Ga0074045, IMG submission 94442) | Bog forest soil microbial communities from Calvert Island, British Columbia, Canada - Bog Forest MetaG ECP23OM2 | ecosystem: Environmental > Terrestrial > Soil > Wetlands ...
CCCCGGTCGAGATCCTCCAGGTTCAAACCGGCCAATTCGCTGACGCGCACCCCGCAACCGTACAGGATTTCCAGCAACGCGCGGTCGCGCGACGGGTGCGGCCGCTCCAGCTTGCCGGCGGCCACCTGGTCGAGCAGGGTGTTCATCTGTTCCGCGGTCATCACCACCGGCAGTTTCTGCGGGGCCTTGGGAAGACGCAGCAGGCGGGCCACATTGATGGCGGCTACGCCCTCACGCTGTAGGAATTGAAACAGGCCGCGCACGGCCGCCACCTTGCGGCGGATGCTGACCGCCTGCAAGGGCTGGCGGTACAGCCAGAGCATCCATTCGCGCAGCAGTAGCAGATCGATGGCTTCGGGGGCCGGCGGCTCCGTCTCGGGCGGCGAAAGGAATTCCAGCAGTTGCCGCAAGTCGCTGCGGTACGCGTCGAGCGTGTGCGGCGAAACCGCCGTGCGCCCGAGCTCCGCCAGGTAACGATCGATCTCCTGCTCCAGCGTAGAGGGCATGATCTAAACCGCTGACCCGCCTGCCGCCGCAGACTTTTTTCGCGCGCGTGCCGTCCTAGTTTGATAGAAGCCGGTTGCTATGATGAAAACCATGAAGCGATGTTTGTGCCTGTTGCCGCTCGTCGGCGCGTTGGCATGTGCGGCGGATCTGGCCGGCGTGCATTCCGTATACCTGCTGCCGATGGCGCGCGGGATGGACCAGTATCTGGCGAACCAGCTCACCAACGGGTATATCTTCCAGGTGGTGACCGACCCCAAACTGGCCGACGCCATCCTCACCGACCACATCAGCGAAGGCTTCCAGGCGCAGTTGGAAGAATTCTCACCGGCTCCCAAACCGCCGGAACCCCAGAAACCGGTTGCTGCGGAGTCCGCCGCCAAAGCGGCCGATGAGCCGGCGGCACCGGAAAAACCCGCCAGTCCGAAGAAAACAGCCAAGCCGGAAGAGGAACCACCTGCGCCGGCCCTGCTGCGGAAAACGGAGAACACTCTGAGCAACCCGGCCACCAGCTCCGGCTTCAGCCGCGCCCGCGGCACGCTGTTCCTGGTGGACGCCAAGTCGCGCCAGGTGATCTGGTCGATATACGCGCCGCCCAAGGATTCTTCCGGCAAAGAGATGAATCGCACCGCCTCCGATATTGTAAGCCGCCTCAAGCGGGACCTGAAACCGAAGAAGTAAGCGTGCTTTGGAATCTGGCCTCGCCGCCAGGGCCCCAGCCATGCCGTGCTCGCCATGTTGAAGCGGATTACAATTGCGTGGGGACGGCTGCATGGAAAAACTCGCCTTGAGCGACATTCGTAACAAAAGCATCCTGGTGACGGGAGCGGGCCGAGGCATTGGCAAGCGCCTCGCGCTGGGGCTGGCGCAGGCGGGGGCCCGCGTCGGACTCCTGGCGCGCAGCCAGCCGGAGTTGGATCTGGCCAAGCTCGAAATCGAGCAGGCCGGCGGCAACGCGTTGCGGTTGCGCGCCGACGTGCGCGATCTCGAGCAACTGATGGCCGCGGTGGACCGCATGAAGGTGGTCCTCGGCGGTGTGGACGGCCTGGTGGCCGCGGCCGGCGTCCTGGGGCCGGTCGGCCCGCTGCTCACTAGCCGGCCCGAGGCCTGGGGGGAAACCCTGAACATCAATCTCCTCGGAGTCATGAATTCGGTGCGCGCCGTGCTGCCCTCGATGGTGGCCAAGCGCTCCGGCAAGATCGTTGTCATCGTCTGCGGCGGCGCCGGTCATCCGCGGCCCAACTTCTCCGTGTACGCCGCGACCAAGGCAGCCGTAGCCCGTTTCGCCGAATGCGTGGCCGAGGAAGTGAGCGGCGATAACGTGCAGATCAATTGCGTGGCGCCCGGCCATTCGTACACCCACATGACGGACGAGATCCTGCGCGCCGGCGAGGAGAAAGCCGGCGCCCATGAAATCGCCGAAGCGCGCCACGTCCGCATCGATGGCGGCACGCCGGCGGAAAAGCAAATCGCCCTGGTCGCGTTCCTGGCCTCGCAGCGTTCCAATCACATCAGCGGTAAGCTGATCGCCTCCACCGACGATTGGAAACGTTTCGAGAAAGATAACATGCGCCCCGAGCTCTTCACCCTGCGACGAGTGCAGCGCCTGTAGGGGCTTGGTGGGACAACAGCACCTCCGAACCATGTTCATGGGCAACAGGGTGACGGGACGTTTTCCAGCGTTTTGGGCGATCCCCCTCGTGAAACGCCCTTCCCGGAACCCCCTCAGCCCATCCCGTTGACCAACCCCGGCCTCGATCGAGATCCCGGGCGCGGCCCACGCCGCAAAACCCGTTCACCACACCCGTCAACTATTCCCGCACCATCCAAGCCGCCAGCCACACAAGACTTGCATGCACCTCCCCGCGCCCCGCGGCTCCTCCTCGCGCATCCGTCTATGCCACAGTAAGTACAGGAAGTCCCATGGCGCACACACTCCTACGAAACGCTTCTCATCTTTCGAATAACGAAGGATCGGCAAACGAAGTGGGGCGGGTCCGCGCTGCCGGAGAGGAGCCCAAACGGGGCAGCTTTGCCTCGCAATTGGCCATCCGGTTGTCCTGTTTTCAACAATTTGGCGTCCTGAAGGGGGGCAATTTCACCCCACTTCGCCCTGCAGAAAAATGCACCAGCCGCCGGGTTCGCTAGTCCAGCGTCTTATGGAAGCGCACCGCGCTGAGCGTCAGTACGATGACGCCGTACGCAGTTAGCACCAGCATTTGCGGCCAGAGGACCGTGACGCCGACGCCCTTGATAAACACGCCGCGCACGATCTCCATAAAATAGCGCAGCGGGTTGAGATAAGTCAGATACTGCACCACCACCGGCATGTTGCGGATCGGGAACGTGAACCCGCTCAGCATGAACGATGGCGTGGTGAAGAAGAACGAGCCCATATTGGCCTGCTGCTGGGTGCGCGAGATGGTGGACAGAAACAAGCCGGCTCCCAGCGCGGTCATCAGGAACAGAGCGGCGCAAAACAGCAGCAACAGGAAATTGCCGCGAAACGGAATCCGGAAAATCACGATGGCCGCGGTCGTCACCATCACCATGTTGATCATTCCGACCATGGCGAACGGAATGGTCTTGCCGAGCATCAGCTCGATGGGGCGCAGCGGCGTCACCATCAACTGCTCCATGGTACCGATTTCCTTTTCGCGGATGATGGCCTGCGCGGTGAGCATCAGCGTGACCATCAGCAGAATGTTGGCCGCCACGCCGGGCACGAAATAGTTGCGGCTGCGCAGGTCGGGATTGAACCAGACCCGCGTGCCGGAGACCATCTGGCCCAGCCGCCGGCCAACGGCTTGGCCGGGGCCGCGAATCATCAGGCTGATGGTCTGCCGGTTCTTGCTCTGCGCCGGGGAAACGTCGGCCGCAAAATCGTCGATTACCTGGCCGGCGTAGGCGGAGACAAGCGAGGCAGTGTTGGAATTCGTCCCATCGAGCAGCACCTGAACCTGCGCGGTGCGGCGCTGGGATAGGTCGCGCGCGAAACCCGGCAGCACTCCCACCACCGCGTGCACCTGGCTGCGGTCGAGCAGGCGCTGCACGTCCTGTTCGCTCTGCGCGATGGCCGTCACCTGGAAACGGCCGGAGCCTTCGAAGCGCGCCCGCAGCGCCCGGCTTTCCGGTGTGTGATCCATGTCCATCCAGCCGATGCGTGCATTGTCCACGTCCAGCGTCACCGCATAGCCGAATACCACCAACTGAATCAGGGGCGGGAGAAACAGCAGCACCCGCATGCGCGGCTCGCGCCACACCTGGTAGAACTCCTTGTGCAGCATCACGCCGATTCGTTCCCACATGCTATGCCACCTTCTGCCCTTTTAGCCTTCGCGCCGCCCGCCAGAAAACGAACGCGCCGAAGATGACCAGGAACAGCATCTGGTCCCAGATGGCGCTAAGTCCAACGCCTTTCAGGAACAGCGACTTGAGAATCGCCACGAAATAACGCGCGGGCACGATCACGCTGAACACCTGAATCACTTTCGGCATGGTGTCGATGGAGAACACAAAGCCCGACATAAGAAAGCCGGGCAGAAACGTGGTCAGAATGCCCATCTGATAGGCCTGCACCTGCGACCGGCATCCCGCCGAAATGAAGATGCCCCAACACAGCACACCGAACAGGAACAGGCAGGTGGAAACAGTCAGCAGTAGAATGCTGCCGCGGAACGGCACGGTGAACACGGTGACCGCCACGACGAGCGCGATCACCGAATCCACCAGACCCACCACAAAGTAGGCCATCATCTTGCCGACCAGCATCTCCGACGGGCGCAGCGGCGTGGAAAGAAGCTGCTCCATAGTTCCCATTTCCCATTCGCGGGCGATTGTGAGCGAAGTCAACTGGCCGGCGAGAATCATCAGAATCACCGCGATCAGCCCCGGCACCACGTAGTTCTTCGATTCGAGCGAGCTGTTGTACCAGACGCGCATGCGGGCTTCCACGGCAGGCGGCCGGGGCGGCGCCACGTTGCGCACGCGCACGCTCGAGGAGTACATCTGCACGATGCTCTCCGCGTAGCCGATGGCGATGGAGGACGTGTTCGAATCGCTGCCGTCCACCAGCAGTTGCACCTCGGCGGCGCGGCCGGACTCCAGGTCGTGTCCGAAATCGCGCGGGATCACGATGCCCATCAGAATTCTGCTGAAATTGATGTCGCGCTCGATTTGGGGGTAGCCGTTCGCGAAACCGCGAATGTCGAAGAAACGCGAGCCGCGGAACTGGCGCACCAGGTCGCGGCTGGCGGAGGTGCCGTCCTGGTCGTAGACCAAAGCGGGAATGTGATCCACGTCGAGGCTGAGCGCGTATCCATAGAGCAGCAGCATCATCACGGGCATGGCCAGCGCCAGCAGCAGGCTGCGGCTGTCGCGCGTGATGTGGTGCAGTTCCTTGACGAAGACCGCGCGGATGCGCCGGTAGCTCACGCAGCCCTCCGCTCTTCGCCTTCGATCATCGACACGAACACGTCTTCGAGCGATGGCAGAATCGTCTCCAGGCGGCGGATCTCGATGCCAGCCGCGGCCAGCTTGGCCCGGATGCGCTCGGTGGTGGCTTCCGGATCGTCCACCGTCACGTGCAGGCCTCCGCCGAAGACCGCGACATCCACCACGCCGGGGAGATCTTCCAGCGCGCGCATGGTCTCCAGCGGCTGCGAGCTATCCAGGCGCAGCAGGCTGTGCACGCTGGGCCTGTGCCGCAGTTCTGCCGGCGCGCCGAGCGCGATCACCTTGCCGCGGTGCATCAGCGCCAGCCGGTGGCAGTATTCGGCCTCGTCCATATAGTGGGTGCTGACCAGGACCGTGTGGCCGGTCTTCGCCAGGCCCCGAATCAGGTCCCAGAACACGCCGCGCACGATCGGGTCCACGCCGGAGGTCGGTTCGTCGAGGAACAGGATCGGCGGATCGTGCAAGATCGCGCAGCCGAGCGCCAGCCGCTGCTTCCAGCCGCCCGAGAGCGATCCGGTCAACGCGGAACGCCGCTCGGCCAGCCGCGCCATTTCGAGCACGTAGTCCTTGCGCTCCTTACGGCGCGCCCGCGGCACGCCGTACAGGCCGGCGAAGAAGTCGATGTTCTGCTCCACCGTCAAATCGTCGTAGAGCGAAAACTTCTGCGACATGTAGCCCAGGCTGCGCCGCACCTGTTCGGGATCGTCGGCCACGTTGATGCCATTCACCATCGCGAGGCCGGATGTGGGCGTGATCAGCCCGCACAGGATTCTGATGGTAGTCGACTTCCCTGCCCCGTTGGGTCCCAGAAAGCCGAAGATTTCGCCGCGCTCCACCTCGAGCGTCACGTGATCCACGGCCACGAAATCGCCGAACGTCTTCACCAGATCGCGCGCCCAAACGCTCATACGGCCTCCAGCGCCTCGGCGGCATGCACGCCTTTGACGAATACACCTTCGAGAGTTTCCACGCCAGCTCGGCGCTTCAGCGCCTCCGGCGTATCGCAATGGATCAGCCGTCCTTTATACATCAGGCCGACGCGGTTGCAGCGCTCGGCTTCGTCCAGATACGCGGTGGTCATCAGAATCGTGATGCCATCTTTCAACAACTGGTATAGGATGGCCCAAAAATCGCGGCGGGAAAGCGGGTCCACACCGTTAGTCGGTTCGTCGAGAAACAGGATTTGCGGGCGATGCAGCAGGGTACACATCAGCGCCAGCTTCTGTTTCATCCCGCCGGAGAGTTTGCCGGCCTGGCGTTGGCGGAACGGCTCCATCCGCGTCATGCGCAACAGGTCCGCGCTCAGCGTGACGCGTTCCTCACCAACGATGCCGAACAGGTCGGCGTAGAAATTCATGTTCTCCTGAACGCTGAGATCCTGGTACAGCCCGAAGCGCTGCGCCATGTAACCGATGCGGTCCTTTACCGACTGCGATTGGTGGGCGGCGTCAAATCCGGCCACTCGGGCGCTGCCCTCGGTAGGATCGAGCAGGCCGCACAACAGGCGCAACGTGGTGGTTTTGCCCGCGCCGTCCGGTCCCACCAGGCCGAAGATCTCGCCCTGCTCCACGGACAGATCCAGATGGTCCACCGCCGTCATGTCGCCGAAGCGGCGGGTGAGGCCGGTGGTTTGGATAATGGGCTGCATGGCTTTCCTGGGCGAATCGTCTGTCTAATCGAGGACGATTTCAGCGTCGGCCGGCATGTTCGATTTCAGCTCTTGCCGCGGATTGTCTACGTCGATCTTGATGCGGTACACCAGCTTGACGCGCTCTTCCTGGGTCTGTATCTGCTTGGGCGTGAACTCGGCCTCGGAGGAAATGAAGCTTACCCGCCCGTCATATACCTTGCCCGGGTAAGAGTCCGTGGTGATGCGCGCTTTCGAACCCAACTTCACTCTGCCCAGATCTGTCTCGTTGATGTAGGCACGCAGCCACGGGTGGCCAATATCGCCGACGGTGACCACGGTGGCGCCTGCGGCCAGCACTTCGCCGACATCGGCGGATTTCACCAGCACCACGCCATCCACGGGCGATACGGCCAGCGTGTCGGCGAGCTGCGCATCTACCTGCGCGACGTTGGCGCGGGAGCGTTCGATTTCGGCGTGGCGCGTGGCCAATTCCTGCTCGCGGCGTTTCAATTCGAGCGCGTTGGCCTCGGCCATTTTGAGCGCGCCGCGTGCGTGTTCCACCTGCGCGGCGGCGCCATCCACCTGCTCCACGCGCGGTCCCGCGAACACCAGCGCGGCGCGTTGGTTGGCCTGCTTCAGCGCGGCGTCGGCGCTTTCCCAATGATTACGGAATTCGTCGTACTGCGCAGCGGAGATGTCGTCGTTCTTAAACAGGGTCTGCGCGCGCTCCCAGTCCTTCTTGGCGCGATCGAATTCGGATTGCGCCGCATCCACGGCGGCCTTGGCCTCCTGAATCTCCTGCGGACGGGAGCCGTTCTTCATCTCCGCCAGGCGCGCTTCGCTCGCGGCAAGGTCTCCGCGCCGCTGTTCGATGTCGGCCGCCAGCGTCTCCTTCTCCCAGGCGAGCGAGGTTTCGGCCTGCGCCAGTTGATCCTGCGCCGATGCGAGGGCGGCAGCCAAGCTGTCGCGCTGCGCCGTCAATTGGTCGCGATCAAGGCGCGCGATCAATTGCCCCTTCTTCACCCGGTCGCCTTCATCCACCGTGCGCTCGATGAGCCGCCCGGCGGTCTTGAAGCCGATGTTGACTTCGGTCAACTCGATGTTGCCGGAGACCACGATCCGGCCTTTGGCGTCCCGTCCCGATCCGTGAAACGCATAGATCGCGATGCCGGCCGCCGCCAGCACGACCACGGGTATCAGTATCTTCTTCATGGAATGCTTCTCCGCATATTGCCCATGGCCTGCGCCAGGTCGATGCGCGCCACGTTGTAGTTGTAGAGCGCTTGGGTTTCGTTGTCGCGGGCCCGTTCGAGGCGGGTCTGCGCGTCGGTCACTTCCAGGCTGTTGGTGACGCCCGCATCGTAGCGCCGGCGCGCCTGTGTGAGTTCGCTATCGGCCAGCTCCAGACCGTCCTTGGCAACCTTCACTTGATCTTCTGCGGACCGCAATCCGTCCAGCGCCAGCCGAACGTCGAGCTCGATCTGCTGTTTCAAATCGCCCGTGCGCACCTGCTCGGAGCGGTAGAGGCTGACCGCTTCGCCGCGCCGCGCGTCGCGCCGCCCGCCGTCGAACAAAGGCACCTTCAGCGAGATGCCATAGGTGCGCGTCGGCAAATTGCTGTCGAGGGCGGTGCCGCTCGAGCCGTAGTCGCCGAACGCGGCCAGCGTGGGCAGCCGCTCCATCTTCACCGCGCTGGCGGAAAGCCGCGCGTTCTCTTCCCGCCGCTGCTGCGCTTTCAAATCCGGCCGCGCCTGTAGCGCTTGTGATTCGGCCTGTTCGAGCGTCACCGCGTCCACCGGAACGTACCCCAGCCTGTCGGTGAGCCGCACTTCGGTCGCCAGCGGAACGCCCATCACGCGCAGCAACTCGAGGTGCGCGCTGCGCCGCGCATTTTCGGCCACCAGCAGGCGCTGCCGGTCGTTGGCTAGTTGCACCTTGGCGCGGGTGATTTCAATGCCGGTTCCTGTGCCGGCTTTCTTCTGGTTTTCGGCCTGCGTCAGCACCGCGTCGGACAGCGTCACGTTGGCGTTCGCGGTATCCACGTCGGCATCGGCTCGCACTGCCGCAAGGTACGCGCGCGCCACTTGCGCGGCCACCGTTTCCGCCGTGCTGTCCAACTCCTGGGCCGCTGCGGACACCCCGATCTTGGACGCCTGAAAGCGCCGGATGGAAGAGAAATCGAACACGCTCTGTTGAATGGAAAGGCGCGCATCCATGGTGGAGAACGGCCCAACCAGGTCGGGAAAAGTGAAACCCGGAACTGGCAGCTTGATGTTGGTCAACCCTTCCGCTGCCAGGTTCACGGTCTGATTGCGGTCGTTGAAAGCCCCTTCCAGATCCGGCAGCAGGGCGGACCGCGCCTGCAAGGCCCGCGACTGCGCTTGCTTCAGCGCCTCGCCAGAAAGCTGGATGTTGGTGTTGCCTTGGGCGGAAATCGCCACCTCCACCGCATGCTTCAAAGTCAGCTCGACCGGCGCGGGCTCCGTGTCCGCTGCGCGGGCCAGCGCGGGCATCGCCAGTAACAGTATCCACGCCACCTTCATCGCTTCACCTCAACCTTTTCGCGGGACGCCACCGGCGCCCGGAATCCGCCGCTTAAGAAGGCCACCACGCGACGGGCCAATTCACTCGGCGGTTCCGGTCTCGAGTTCCCCATAAGCTCGTGCGGCGGCGCGCTCAAAGCGTGTGCCATCGCGCCGACCGCAAAAAAAGCCCGCCATGCCAACTCGTCTGCTGGCAGGTCCGGCAGCGTGCGCCGCATCTCGGCGACGAACTGCGCCCCGGTTGGGCCAAAGTGCTTGCGGCCAACCGCCGGCATGACGCCCTCGGCGTGCAGTCTGCCCATCAGCCTGGCCCACTCCGGGCTCTTGTCAGCCGAATGAAACGCTGGAGCCATGAACGCTTCCAGCAGATCCTCCAACGCTATCGGATTCGGCCCGGCCGCTTCCTTCAGCCGCCGCAACCCCTCCATTCGTTCCTCATTCACGGGCGTCGCTCGGCGTTCCACCAAGGCATCCAGCAACTCTTCTTTTGATCCAAAATGGTAGTGGATCGACGCCAGATTGACCGCGGCAGCGGCCGTAATACGGCGCAGGGAGACGGCTTTGTAGCCTTCCTCGCCAAACAACCGCTCGGCGGTATCGAGAATCCTGAGCCGTGTATCACTCATTCGACTGATTTAATCATCCGTTTGAATTAATCGTTTGTCAAGCAGAAAACACATGTGCGCCATCCAGTTCCGTGCGGGCGAGAACGTTCTCGGCCAGACAGAGGGAGCGGAGCTAGCCCGGCAGGCGCGAAAGCAAGCAGCCGGGTGCGCGAGCGCCGGTTGGCAGGCATCGAATCCAGCAGCCCTGGAACGGGGCGAAAGAGAACCGACGCGAGCGCCGGTGGTCGAGCGTCGCTCTTGCTCCGCCGGGTTGTACCATAGTGACTACTGAGTGGGCCGCCGCCAGCCGATCATCCAAATGTCCGCTCTGGAACTTCGCGCGGTAAACTGCGTAACCATTCGAGCGGGTCGGCCCGCCGCGGATCGAGCCGTGTGCCCGGATTCCGTGCCGCTGAACAGGAGAAACGAAATGCCTTGTCGCCGTCGAAACGTGTTCATTCCCGCCCTTCTGAGTCTCGCCTTTCTCTACCCGTTGGATGCCTGGAGCCAACCGGCCGCTGCGCCGAAATATCGCGATCCCAAGCTGACCATCGACGAGCGCGTGGCGGACCTGTTGAGCCGCATGACGCTGGAAGAGAAGGTCGCCGAACTCTGCAGTAGTTTCAATCCGCACGTTTCCCTGCTCGATCCGACCGGCACCTTCCGCCCCGACCAGGCGCGCCTGGCTTTCCGCGGCCCCGGCGGCGATCAAGTCTCGGAGCTCTCGCCGCGCCAGCTTGCGATTCTGCGCAACGCCGTCCAGCGTTATTTGCGCGAGAAGACCCCGCTCGGCATTCCCTGGCTGTTCATGGGCGAAGCGCTGCACGGTTTCATGAGCGACGGTAGCACCAGCTTCCCGGAAACCCTTGGACTGGCCAGCACCTTCGATCCCGCCTTGGTTCGGCGCGTCTTCTCGGCCGCCGGCGATGAAGCCCGCTCCGCCGGCGTCGCCCAGGTGTTCACCCCGGTGCTCGACCTGGCACGCGATCCGCGCTGGGGCCGCACCGAGGAGACCTACGGCGAAGACCCCTATCTCGCATCGCGCATGGCCGTGGCAGCCGTCACCGGCTTGCAGGGCGGCGAGTTCCACATCGATTCTCACCACGTTCTGGCCACCGCCAAACACTTCGCCGTGCATGGCCAGCCCGAAGGCGGCACCAATGCCGCGCCCGGCAATTATTCCGAACGTATCATCCGCGAAAACTTCCTGATCCCCTTCCAGGCCGCCGTCCAGGAAGCCCACGTGGGCAGCGTCATGGCTTCCTACAACGAGATTGACGGCGTCCCGTCGCACGTCAATCACTGGCTGCTCGACCGCGTGCTGCGCCAGGAGTGGGGCTTCGGCGGCTACATCACCTCCGACGGCGGCGGCCTGCAAATGCTGGTCCAAGGCCACCACGTGGCCGCCAACATGTCCGAAGCCGCGCGCCTCGCGCTGGCGGCGGGAGTCGATTTCGACCTTTCCGACGGTAGCGTCTATCGCACTCTGATCGACCAGGTCAAAGAGGGCGCCGTTCCGGAAAGCCAAGTGGATCGCGCCGCCGGCCGCCTGCTGGCCGCCAAGTTCCGCCTCGGCCTGTTCGACGATCCTTATGTCGATCCGGATTACACCGAGAAGATCACCAGCGGCCCGGAGCATCGCAAGCTGGCCGTCGAGGCCGCGCAGAAAGCCGTCGTGCTGCTCAAGAACGAGAAGAGCCTGTTGCCGCTCGATCTCGCCAAGCTCAAGACCATCGCCGTCATCGGCCCCGACGCCGCCGATGTCCACGTGGGCGGATACGCCCGTGAGCCGGGGCACGGCGTCAGCCTGCTCGATGGCATTCGCGCACGGGTTGGCTCCTCCGCCAAAGTGGTTTATGCCGAAGGCTGCCAGATCACCAACGCCAAACAGGGCTGGCGCGGCTGGTCGGCCAACAACGTCAAGCTGGCCGACCCGGCCGCGCAGGTGGAAAAGGTCGCCGCCGCAGTCGAGCTGGCGCGCAAGGCCGACGTCGCCATCCTGGTGGTCGGCGAAAACGAAAGCACCAACCGCGAAGCCTGGGCGGAGATGCATTTGGGCGATCGCGATTCGCTCGACCTGCTCGGCGCGCAGAACGATCTGGTCAAGGCAGTGGTCGAAACCGGCACGCCCACCGTGGTCTTCCTGCTCAACGGCCGGCCGCTCTCGATCAACTACATCGCCGAGCACGTGCCGGCCATCGTCGAGGGCTGGTATCTCGGACAGGAAGGCGGCACGGCCGCGGCCAACGTGCTCCTTGGCGACGTCAATCCGGGCGGCAAGCTGCCCATCACGTTCCCCCATACGGTCGGCGCCCTGCCCGATTTCTACAATCACAAACCGACCGACGATCGCACCTACGCATTCAGCACCAGAAAGCCGCTATTCCCATTCGGCTTCGGTCTGAGTTACACCACATTCAAGTTCGAGAACCTGCGCGTCGAGCCGGCGCAAATTAGCGTCGGTGGCGTGGCCAAGGTGCGCGTGGATGTCACCAACACCGGTTCGCGCGAAGGTGACGAGGTTCCGCAACTGTATCTGCACCAGCGCGTGGCTTCGGTCACTCAGCCCGTCATGGCACTGAAGGGCTTCGAGCGCGTCACGCTGAAGCCGGGAGAGAAGCGCACGGTCGAATTCACCATTAACTCGGACACGCTCTCCATCCTGAACATCGACATGCATCGCGTGGTCGAGCCGGGAATCTTCGATGTGATGGTCGGCCCCAGCTCGGCGGACACGAAGAGCGTTGCGCTCACGGTGGTTGATCGGAACGGCCAGGCCGGCACGCCCGCCGCGACGCGCCCGAGAGGTTCCGAATCCGGCGTGGTCGGCACTTTCGACGATCTCAAAATCGCCGCCAACTTCGGCTCCTGGAGCGTGTTCACCGACGAGCAGATGGGCGGCACTTCGACCGCGACCATGGAGGCCGTCGCCGGCGGCGCCAACGGAACCAAGGGCGCACTGCGCATTTCGGGCGAGAACGTCAAAGGCGGTGGTTTCGTTTTTGCCGGAGCCATTTTCTCGCCCGGCCCCGGCATGATGCAGGCCGCCGATCTCTCCGGCAAGAAGACCATCGGCTTCTGGGCCAAAGGCGATGGTAAGAGCTGCCGCCTCTGGATCTTCACCGAAAGCAAAGGCCAAATGCCGATCTTCCGCGGCTTCACCGCCACCCCCGAGTGGAAGCAGTACACGTTTTCGCTGGAGAGCCTAGGCACAGACGGCCACGACCTTACCGGCATCGCCTTCCTAGGCCCCGGTGGGCTGGGCAAATTCGAGTTCTTGATCGATGAGGTGGAGATTAAGTGAGACGCGGTGGGATCGGCACCGTCGTTTGATCTCTCGACGGTAGAGCAAGCGATCACGCAACCCTGAATGACGCATCGTCAATCCGTCCGATGATTGGCTTGGGAGCACACCATGGAAACGATCCGGGACCTGGCTTGGACGGCATGGCGGGTGGGCGCGCGAATGGCACGCCTGTCGTCGATTCCAGCACTGCTGATCGGGGTTTACTGGTTGCAAATGCCCGCGGCGAAGGCCGCAGATTCCGCCGAGGTCGTCCTTCTGGGGACCCTCCATGGGATGCACCACCAGAACTCGCGATACTCGGTCGACACTCTGCGCGATCTGATCGTAAGACTGAAGCCCAGCGCCATTCTGATCGAACTTCCGCCGGCGATTGGCGGGGAACCCACTATTGAAAAGCAGCGGATCGCCGAACGATTTGCGAACGATGAGAACTGGTCCGCGAATGCCGCCGCAGACGTACTCCAAATCCCGGTAGTTGCGTGTGATCGTCAGGGGCGAAACGAGTATTACCGAGAAACGAATTACTTTGACCGCGAGGCACGGCTCAACCGCCGGGTCGAATCGTGGCTCAACTCGGCCGAGAACGCGAAGATAGCGCCGGCAGAGGCGGCGCTTCTCGGTCCCCTGCTGGGGAACGCGGCTCGCAGCCAGAACTATTTCACGATCAACGCGGGCCCAGAGGTGATCAACTCCGAAGGGTTCGATCGGATTATTAGGTTCAAGCACTTCATCTGGCAGGAACTCATGCCGGAGCTGTCGGCCAAAGTGACGTCTCTGAACGATCTCGCTGGAGAGTTCGCGTTCTTTCGAGACGAATGGCACGAGCGGAATCGGATCATGGCCGATAACATCGCGACCCAGGCGAGAAAGCGGCCGGGCCAACGAATCGTGGTTCTGTGCGGCTGCGAGCACCGTTACATCTTGCGCGAGTTGCTCTCGGCGCAGCCCGACGTCCATCTGAGAGAGTTCTATGAAGAGCCCGGTGCCAAGCCATAACGCGCGATCGATAACCGGAAATCGCGGACAGAACGGGTCAGGCGTATCTTTCCTTGACCGCGCGCCCGCCTACGCCCGCTTCCCCTCTCGCCGTATCCCTTCGGCGATCCACATCCTCAGTTACGTCTGGTAGCTCAGCGACTTCTCGGCGCGATGTGCTTCGCCGCGGCGATCTGCTTCGGGGCCAGGCGAAGCGAAATCGGAGACTTCGCGCAGGAGTGACGCTCGCGGATCTTCTTGGCCAACGTGGGCGACAGTCGGGTCGATTCGGCCGCGGGCAACCCATCCCACGCACCAGCTGCGGAGTGGCTCTCGAAATACTCGGCGGCCTCCTCCTCGGATGGAAACTTCGGGAGTGGCGACTTTGCCGGAGAAAGCTCTTTCTTCATTCGCTTCATCGTGCCGGCTTGCGGCTGCCCAGGCCTTCCGCAATCATCGCCGTCACCAGGGTATTGAGGCTCACTCCCTCCCGCTCGGCACGATCCACCAGGCGTGCGTGTAGCGACTTTGGAACGCGCTGCCGCCACTGGCCGCTGGAAGTCGCTATCCGGCCCGGCTTGGGGATCGGATCCCCGAATTCTTTCTTCGTGAGCAACACGGACTTCAAGGCATCCCGGCCGTTCGCAATCGCCTCGGAGGGCGTTTCGCCGTCTGCAATACAGCCCGGAAGATCGGGAAATTCGATCAAGTACCCGCCACCTTCATCCGCCGTTAGGGGACGAACCTGAAACGGGTAATCGTCGAGTCTCAGTTTCTCGCGTTTCATCGAACCTCCTGGAGCATATCCACCAGCGCCACGAACCGGCGAATATAGATCGGCTTGACCGGCCGCGCCGCCGGTACGGACAGAATGCCAACACCGCAGCGGAACGTAACATGGCTGGTCCCGTTCTGGCGGTGCTCGATGCCACAATGGTGGGCCACCGCCTTCAGATCCTCAATCCGCCAATCGCGGGAATTGTTCCGCATCCCGGCCAGGATCTTGGCGGCGTTGGCCATAATCGAATGGTACCACCTGCGGTACCACTTGTGCCATGCGGGCAATTGGCAGGCGAAAGCGCCTACCCCACTTTCCTCCGCCCATCCAAATCCCGAATCCGCGCCATAAAATCTTTCGGTTTCCCTTTGGGCGCGGATTTGGCGAGCATGGTTATGAACTTTGTTTGTACGGGAGCGTACCGTGCGGTTCTCCGCGTATCGAACCGAAGGCTTCTACGACGAGATGTTTGAGGACAACGGCACGCCGCGGCCGCACGTCCGCCTGCTGGTGGATACCATCGAGAGCCTTTCCGATGGCCACCTGCTGCGCTACCAGCGCGCCGCCGAACGCCTACTGCTGCAAATGGGCATCACGTTCAATGTCTACGGCGACACGGCCGGGGCGGAGCGCATTTTCCCGTTCGACTTGATTCCGCGCATCATCGCCGCCGCCGAGTGGGAGGTCATCGAGCGCGGCTTGATGCAGCGCATTCACGCCCTCAACGCGTTCATCGACGACATCTACCACGAGCAGAAAATCCTCAAGGACGGCGTGATTCCGGCCGACGTGATCCTCTCCGCCGCCAGCTACCGCAAGCAGTGCCACGGCCTGAATCCGCCCTGGGGCGTCTGGTGCCACATCGTCGGGACCGACCTGGTGCGCGACCGCGACGGCCGCTTCTACGTGCTCGAAGACAACCTGCGCGTGCCCTCCGGCGTCAGCTACGTGCTGGAGAACCGCGAGGTGCTGAAACGCATTTTCCCCGCCGTGTTCGAAGGCCTGTCGGTGCGGCCGGTCAACGAGTATCCCGGCCGCCTGCTCGAGATGCTGGAATCGCTCGCTCCCAGCGAGCAGAATCCGCGCGTGGTGCTGCTCACGCCGGGTACTTACAACTCGGCTTACTTCGAGCACAGTTTCCTGGCGCAGCAGATGGGCGTGCAACTGGTGGAAGGGCGCGACCTGGTGGTGTCGGGCGGCGACGTCTTCATGCGCACCACCAAGGGCCTGGAGCGCGTCCATGTGATCTATCGCCGCGTGGACGACGATTTTCTCGATCCGGAAGTCTTCCGCGCCGATTCGATGCTCGGCGTGCCCGGGCTGATGGCCGCCTACCGCAACGGCCGCGTCGCGCTGGCCAACGCGCCTGGCAACGGGGTGGCCGACGACAAAGTCATCTACGCTTACGTCCCAGGTATGATCCGCTATTACGATGGCGGCGACGCAATCCTGCCCAACGTGCCCACCTATCTATGCTGGCGCGATGAAGACCGGAAGTACGTGCTCGAACATCTGGCGGAGCTGGTCGTCAAGAGCGCCAACGAATCGGGCGGTTACGGAATGCTGGTCGGCCCGCACTCGACCAAGGCACAGTGCGAGGAATTCGCCACGCGGATTCAAGCCAGTCCGCGCAACTACATCGCGCAGCCGACGCTGGCGCTGTCGCGCGCGCCTACCATCGTCGACGACCATTTCGAAGGCCGTCACGTGGACCTGCGCCCTTACGTGCTCTGCGGCAAGGAAATCTCGGTGCTGCCCGGCGGTCTTACGCGCGTCGCCATGAAGAAGGGATCGCTGGTGGTCAACTCGTCGCAAGGAGGCGGCAGCAAGGATACCTGGGTGCTCGCTCCCGGAGGCAAGTCATGATCACACTCGCCCAGCCGCTGTTGAGCCGCGTGGCCGATTCCGTGTACTGGATGGCGCGCTACATCGAGCGCGCCGAAAACGTGGCGCGCTTCCTCGACGTCAATCACAACCTGATGCTGGACCTGCCCGGCGTCTTCTCGAGCCAGTGGCAGCCCATCATCAATACCACCGGCGATCGCGCGCTGTTCGCCGAGCGCTACGGCGAAGCCACCCAGCAGAACGCGGTGCGCTTCCTGGCCTTCGACGCCGAGTACCCAAATTCGATTTACTCCTGCATCCTGGCGGCGCGGGAAAACGCGCGCTCGGTGCGCGAGACCATCTCCTCGGAGATGTGGCAGCAGATCAATTCGCTCTATTTGATGATCACTTCCGAGGCGCGCAAGGCGGTTCCCGAATCGCTGCCCGATTTCTGCCACGCGGTCCGCATGGGTTGCCACCTGTTCGAGGGCATCACGCACTCGACCGCCAGCCACAACGAAGCCTGGCAGTTCATTTCGCTCGGGCGGCGCCTGGAACGCGCCGACAAGACCACGCGTGTTTTGGACGTGAAGTATTTCATCCTGCTGCCATCGCTGGCCGATATCGGCACTCCGTTCGACGACGTGCAGTGGGCGGCGCTGCTCAAAAGCGTCAGCGGTTTTGAAATGTACCGCAAGAAATACGGCCGCATCATGCCGGACCGCATCGTCGAGTTTCTTCTGCTGGACGGCGAGTTCCCCCGCGCGGTGCGGTACTCGATTGGACAGGCCGACGAGGCGCTGCACGCCATCACCGGGACGCCTCGAGGCGGCTTCTCCTGCGCGTCCGAACAGCGCGTCGGCCTGTTACGCTCGGAATTGGACTTTGCCCGCGTGGAGGCCATCCTCGAAGGCGGCCTGCACGAGTTCTTCGACAACCTCGAAACGAAAATGAATACAATCGATGAGTGTATCGGGAAGGACTTTTTCGCCCGGCGCCCCGCCGGCGCCAGGGCGTGGGCGTGAGAGCATAGGTGCGACGGACCTGCGACGCTGTGAAAGAGACGAGCCGACGAACGGGTTGACAGACGAAAACGTCCGTCCGACGTCACGGCCGTTGGATTACTGGGTGAGTGAGGCAGGCGCCTTCGCCTGCCAACCGTTCTCGAGAGGAGAAGGATGACATTCTGTCTGGGGATCAACGTCGAACAGGGCCTGGTGGGCATCGCCGATACGCGAGTTCTCTCCGGCAACGAATGCCTGATGGCGCGCAAGACCGCCAGCTACCAGGGGCCCGGCTTCGCGTTCTTCGTGATGGGCTCCGGCCTGCGCTCGCTGCGCGACAAGATTCTCCTCCACTTCGAGGAAGCCTTCGCCAAGGATTCGGCGGGCCGCGACCGCCTGTATAAAGTGGTGAACCTCTATTCGAGCCAGGTGCGCCGTGTGGCCGACGAGGACCGCAGCGCGCTCGAACGCGCCGAGCTGTCCTTCAACTCGCACGCCCTCATCGGCGGCCAGATGGCGGGCGATTCCACGCACCGGCTGTTCCTGGTTTACCCGGAAGGAAACTGGGTCGAGATCGGCCCCGACACGCCGTATCAGATCATCGGTGCCAGCGGCTTCGGCAAGCCCATTCTGGAGCGTTCGGTGCGCTCGGCCGATTCCATGCTCTACGCTTTCAAGGTGGGCTTGCTGGCCTTTGACGCCACACGCCTCTGCGCCGCCGACGTGGGGTTCCCGGTGGACGTCCTGCTGTACTCGCGAGGCAGCTTCGAACTGGTTGAGCACCGCTACGACATGGACGACCTGCGCGAGATCTCCAACTGGTGGCAGGACCGCATGCGGCGCAGCGTGCAGGAGTTGCCCTCGGAATGGGTGGAGGCGGCTTTCTCGCGGCTCACCGGTTCGTCCGTGGCGTTCTGAACCGCCGTTTTGAGAGCGTGTAGCCCATGCGAATCCAAGTTCACCACTCGACGCAGTACGTTTACGACAGCCCGGTTTTTCTCGAACCGCACACGTTTCGCCTGCGCCCGCGGCATGATGGCGCGCAACGGTTGCTCTCCTACCGGCTGGAGATCGCGCCCGAACCCGCCGGCCGCACCGAGTGCCTGGATCAGGATGGTAACGCGGTGGTGGAGGCGTGGTTCGAGCGCAAGCTGACCGAGTGGCGCATCGAGAGCGAATTTGAAGTCGAAACCCTGCGTGAGAATCCGTTCGATTATGTCGCCTCGGCCGGCATGTTGGCGCTGGCGCCTGTGTATCCGGATGCGGTGACCGTGTCGCTGGCGCCCTATATGGAATCGGCCCAACCCTCGGCCGCGGTGCGCCAGTTCGCCGCATCGGCCGCCGCGGCGGCCGGCGGACACACGCTCGAGTTTCTCAGCGTGCTCAACCGGCGGCTTTTCGAAGGATTCGGCCACGAGGTGCGCGCTAGCGGACCGCCGCACCCGGCCGCAGTCACGCTCGGCCTGAAGACCGGAACCTGCCGCGACCTGGTGGTGCTGTTCGCCGCTGCGGCGCGCGCCGTCGGCATTCCCACGCGCTTCGTCAGCGGCTACGAGGCCGGAGCGGCGGAACAGGAGAAGCCGGATTTGCACGCGTGGGCCGAAGTGTATCTGCAAGGCGGCGGCTGGCGCGGATACGATCCTTCCGCCGGTTTGGCCGCTTCCACCCGGCACGTAGCTGTGGCCGCCGCCGCCGACCCACGCCTCGCCGCGCCCATCACCGGCACCATTCGCGGCTCGGCCCGCACCGAGATGCGTTTCTCGCTCGCCATGCAGCTAGGCCCTGGCGGGTAGGGCCACGCAAAGCGGCGCAGTACTTCAGACCACGGATTCCTGGTGAGTTGCCCATTTTTGGCAGGTCGGGGACCTGCCTCACGTCACACCGCCGGCAGCGATCTTGTCAGTGCATCGATTGATTGCAGATTGCGCCAGAATTGTGGCAGCAGGTCGAGGCGCAGCGAGTTGGGACCGTCGGAGAGCGCCTTGTCCGGCGCGTCGTGCACTTCGACGAAAACGCCGCTCACGCCCACCGCGACTGCGGCGCGCGCCAGCGGCTCGATGAATTGCGGCTGCCCGCCGGAGACCGCGCCGGCCCCGCCCGGCAGTTGCACGCTGTGCGTGGCATCGAACACCACCGGCCAGCCCGCATCGCGCATTATCTTGAGCCCGCGCATATCCACCACCAGATTGTTATAGCCGAACGAGGAGCCACGCTCGGTAATCACGATCTGGGAGTTGCCCGTGGAAACTACTTTCTCCGCGGCGCGGTGAATGTCGTGCGGGGCCACGAACTGCCCCTTTTTGATGTTAACGATGCGCCCGGTGCGGCCGGCCGCCAGCAACAGATCGGTTTGCCGGCAGAGGAAGGCGGGAATCTGCAAAATGTCCGCCACTGCGGCCACGGGCGCGGCCTGCGCCGCCTCGTGAATGTCGGTGAGGATCGAAAAGCCCTCCGCCTTCAGCCGGGCGAGAATGCGCAGGCCTTCCACCAGGCCCGGCCCGCGATAGGCGTCCAGGCTGGTGCGATTGGCCTTGTCGAACGAGGCCTTGAAGACGAAATCGCCGCCCAACGCGTCGCGAATGCCGCGCGCCATGCGGCACACGTGCTCCTCGCTTTCAATCACGCAGGGACCGGCGATCAACACCAGCGGACAACCAGGGCCGAACGCGCCAAACTCAATCGCCATGGGAGTACGAGGTTTCCGCGCGATCCTGGCTCCCGGTGCCCAGCCGCCGCTGCCGGAATTCGTAAGCCGCGCCGACAAACGCCTTGAACAGCGGATGCGGCTCCATCGGCTTGGACTTGAACTCGGGATGGAACTGGCAGCCCAGATACCACGGGTGGTCGGCGATCTCGCAAATCTCGACGTAAGTGTTATCGGGCGTCTCGCCGGTGAGGCGCAGGCCGCCCGCCTTCAGCCGGTCTTCGTACTCACGGTTGAACTCATAGCGATGGCGGTGGCGCTCGTGGATTTCGCGCGTGCCGTACGCGCGGTAGGCGAAGCTCGATTCCACCAGCTTGCAGGGCCAGCTTCCCAGGCGCATTGTCCCGCCCAATTCATCCACGCCCTTCAGCTCGCGCAGCTTGAAGATGACGCGGTGCGGCGTGCCGGGGTTGAATTCGGTCGAGTCGGCGCCCTCGAG
>Ga0074045_10001732_pt1 | contig 20768 bp, 18 predicted proteins | sample BogForMeECP23OM2_FD_94442 | JGI IMG/M metagenome (GOLD analysis project Ga0074045, IMG submission 94442) | Bog forest soil microbial communities from Calvert Island, British Columbia, Canada - Bog Forest MetaG ECP23OM2 | ecosystem: Environmental > Terrestrial > Soil > Wetlands ...
ACCAGGATAATGTGGCAGCTCATAAAAGAAAAACTCATATATCCTTACCTGGATGTCGACCTGCGGTATTATGACCTCGGCATTCGGCACAGGGATGAGACGGACGACAGTGTCACTGTTGAAGCGGCCCATGCCATAAAGGAGTTCGGCCTCGGGGTCAAGTGTGCGACTATTACCCCCAATGCGGCCCGAGTAAAGGAATACGGCCTTAAGCAGCAATGGCAAAGCCCGAACGGGACGATCCGTTCCATACTTGACGGCACGGTATTCAGAAAGCCGATTATCATGGCAAACATACCGCCTGCTGTGCATAAATGGAAGAAACCGATCATCATTGGCCGCCACGCCTATGGCGATATTTATAAAAACTCCGAATTCGTTGTTGAGCAGCCGGGAACAGCAGAAATTGTATTTATGCCCGCGGGAGGCGGGGGAAAAACCGTCCTTAAAATCCATGATTTCAAGGGGCGCGGCGTAGTTATGGGGATGCACAATACGGAGCCCTCGGTCAGGAGTTTTGCACAGTCATGTATAAACTATGCGATCAGCGAAAAAATCGACCTGTGGTTCGGGACAAAAGATACAATATCAAAACAGTATCACGGTTTTTTCAGGGACATTTTTGCTGAAGAAGTTGAAAAAGCCGGCGACAGACTCAGCCAGGCCGGTATTCAGTACCGCTATCTTCTCATCGATGACGCCGTGGCCCAGGTTATAAAGTCTGATGGAGGAATGCTATGGGCCTGTATGAACTACGACGGCGATGTAATGTCGGATATGGTGGCGACCGGTTTCGGAAGCCTCGGACTCATGACGTCGGTGCTTGTATCTCCTGATGGGAAATTCGAGTTCGAGGCTGCGCATGGTACTGTTGTTCGACATTATTATGAGCACCTTAAAGGCAACCCGACATCGACAAATTCCATCGCATCCATTTTTGCATGGACTGGGGCGCTTGCAAAACGGGGCGAACTCGATCATACGCCCGATGTGGCCGGCTTTGCCCTGAAACTGGAGCGTACGGTTATCGAGACGGTCGAGCGCGGGACGATGACCAGGGACCTTATGCTGATCGCCGATCCTCCTGTAACTAAATACGCCCTTACCGAAGAGTTCATAGCTGCCGTTGCGGAAAGGTTGTCAAGGAGTTAATTTTTTTCGCAGGCCGCCGATAAATAGATTGGGCCAATGCCATATGTTCGAATTTGCAAGTTCGGCAGGGGCACGAGGGACCGTTGGTCCCATTATTGCACTGCAGAAAGTAAAAGGAGGAAGCCATGGCGTGCAAACCGGGCAGCACAGGCAAGACCTGCGGCGCCAAAAAAACAGCGACCAAGAAAACCGCAGCTAAAAAGAAGTAGCAGCAGTATCATCATGTAAATAAAGGGGACGGTTCTATTTAATATTTGTCAAAGAGATCCGTCCCCTTTATTTTTCAGGCAAGCAATATATCCTTTTCTCCTGATTCAGTCTTATCGAAAAGTGGCGACCACAGACCCCTTTTGGTCAGAAGAAATATCGTCTCTCTGTCACAGGATGTCAACTTTCTGATTTCGGACGCCTGGATACCATGCTCCATGACTTCAGAGGATATTGCGGGGTGGGATATTGTTTCATATTGGTGTTTATGTTTCATTGAACGATCTTCCTACTTCTGAAATATGTCATGCAGGAACTTTTTCAGTTCTTCCCAGGATTTCCTGTCGGCATCGGCACTGTACCCAATATGAAGGTTGAATTTTTTTGCGTACATATCAGCATCCGGATTGGTAAAGGCGTGCAAAGCGCCCGGATATGAAATGAATTGGTAATCGACATCGGCTGCTTTCATTTCCCGTTTGAAGACCTCAATCTGCTCAGGAGTAATAAAGTTGTCAGCCCCCCCATTCATAACGAGTATTTTTGCCTTTATCGTGCCGGGTCCGGCGGGCTTGACTGCTGTAAGGCTTCCGTGGAAACTGGCAACTCCTTTCAGGTCTATGCCCTGCCGGGCCATGTTGAGAACGACGCCACCGCCGAAGCAGTAGCCTATTGCCGCAATATGTTGAGGATCGACAGTGGGTTGTTGTTTCAAATAGTCCAATGCAGCGGTGAACCGTGCTACAGCGCCGTCGAAGTTCTTCATGACGCCGGAAGATAATTTTGCTGCATCCTCGGGGTTCAGGGCCTCTTTGCCTTCTCCATACATATCCACTGCAAGAGCTGTATACCCCAGTTCAGCAAGCATACGCGCGCGCTTGCGAGTGTAATCATTAAGCCCCCACCATTCATGGACAACCATTACACCCGGACGTTTTCCCTTGATGTTGCCATCGTAGGCGAGATACCCCTTCATTACATGACCGGGGGCGCCATACTCTACGAACCTCTCCTGAACTTTCGGAGGATTTGCGGCTGCCGGACCCGACAGTGCTAAAACCAGGGCAATAACATTCATACTCAAAACTGCGGATTTCATATGTGCCTCCTTTTGCTGATTCGGAATTCTTAATCCGCCGGGAGTGTTGTCAGCGCAGCCCTCGGTGAGAGTGGAGACATTTGCACTTTCCGGAAAGCACCATCTTTGCCGTGTATGAATGCGGTCATTGGAGAATCGAGGACTTGCCATCTGCCTTTCAGGATGTTTGAGGGCTCATCACCCTCAAAGCCGAGATAACTGTATTTATGGTAGTGGGGGAGTTTTCTGCTGAGGCCCGGCAGTGCTGCGGGGACAGTAGTAGAAATTATGACTAGCGCCATATCCTTATTTTTTGGGTTTCTTGAAGTGAGCACTATCGAATTCTTTTCCCTTTCTATTTTGTTAGTTCCGATATGCACCGATTCCCGGCTGAGCACAACTCCATATCCTGAAAGAGAAGCGATTGCCTCTTTGAGGAAACGGTTCTCCCAGCCTAAAAGAATAACAGCACAGTCCGACGGAAGCTTTGTCACCTCGTTATCGAGCTTTATTCCCACGGTATCCGGCCCGGAATTGACAAGGGAACCTGCAAATTCCCGGTAAGCCTGCAGCAGTGTGCTGTTTGCAGAAGCAGGAAGAAGTACGAGCATTTTTTTCGCTCCCAGCGCCTGTGAAAGTGCCGGCGGCATTTCTGCCTCGTCGAGTCTTCGGAAAAGATCAAATTCGGGATCTATATCGAGACGCAACGGTTGGGCAGGCAGATGGAGCGAGAGTTCGATTATCCCCTTGTCCATTGATACCTCCGACTGGAAGGCCCGTTCTTTCCCCTCCACAGTGACAGCAAGAGGTATGCGCAGGCGATACGTTTTCCCAGGTTGCACCTGTTCAATAATGGCCGTAAGCACGTAGCCGTTTTTTCCCGGACGGGCGTTTACGTCGCGCAGTTTCAATTTCGGCGCGCCGGTGCGCAGTATCCACTCATCGAACAGCCATTCGAGGTCCTTCCCTGAAACCTTTTCAAAGGTTTTTCTCAGATCGTCAAAAGAGGCAAACCCGAATTTGTATTCACGGTATATCTCCCGCAATCCTGCCACGAAGTTTTTGTCACCAAGTTCCTGTCTGAGCATATGGAAAAACATGAGCGCTTTGCCATACCCGACAGCTTCTGAAGAAGGGCTGTGACGGGCACGAAATTCAGCAATGGGAAAGTCCCTGTTGCCGACCACGAAATCGGCATATTTTTGTAATGTTGCTTGCCGGAATTCGGCGCCACCGCCCTGTTGTTCTTTTATCAGGTAATCGGCAAGATAAGCGGTAAGCCCCTCAGTCCAGTTACCTTTGGATATTTCAGGGAAGACACTGTTGCCCCACCAATTATGAAGTATTTCGTGGGGATAGGAAGAAGTGATGATGAAAGGGAAGCGGATGATTTTTGGTCCCAGAAGAGTGAAAGACGGCATGCCGAATCCCGTTTCCCATATATTTTCTACAAGGGCGAACTTTTTGTAAGGATATGGTCCTATCAGTTTTTCGTACATTGCTATATAGCGCACCGTGGCTTCGAGGTATTTGTCTGCAAGTTCACTGTCGGGTCCCCGAAGAAAAACCATTGCGCTAAAGTGTCCGGCAGTCCGGTCGTACTCGCTGAACCGGGCCGCTATTATGAATATACCTTCCTGAGGTTCTGGTGATTCCCATCGCACATTAGTATCTTTCTTGTTACGGTCATATAAGGTCCGTGACCCCTGACTTACCACATCCCAACCCCCCGGCAGTGTGATACTGACCGTAAAAGTTATAAGTTCATCATCAAAACGTGGATACCAGTACGAATTTCCCGAAAGATAGACACCGTTTTCAGAAATCATACCTGAGTTTTCGACGAAACTTTGCGCCTGCTCCGAGGCTAAAGGAACGTCAGGCTCGGCAATGGCCCCTCCATAAGCAAGAGTGAAAGTATGGAGCCCGGCGGGAAGTGCAATTCTGTAAAATTCAAGTGGGGGCAGTCCCGGTTCCGGTGCTTCTGAAGACTGTGCCGATATATGCACCTCTGGAGTTCTTATTGAAGGGAACAGGCCCCGATGTAGTGCAAAACTTATTACCCGACCGGGGCCGTTATGGGGCTGGTCGGGCAGGGTTATCGTATCTTCGGCACTGAATCGCCGGCTGTCAGGGTAAAGCTCGATTTTAAGATTGTGATGCACGACCAATAAGTTGCTGTCTGATCCCGAAAGCGAAATGGGCGCGGCTGACAAAATACCGGCTTGCGCTCCAGCAGTGAACGCTGAAACCAGAAAAATCACGGCAGATACTAATATTCTGGAAGCTGCCATTGTTATCGGATCTCCTGTTTTATGAATATGTCTGTCACTATTATACATCAAACCGGCTCGGCTTCTCGTAACGCGCATACTCCTGCCCAAATACCAAAACGGGATGGTATAATAAAGGTCTGAAATAATCAGTAGAAATGAGACTGAATTGGATATTGACGGATTTGAAAAACTCTTAGAGAGAAAAACAAAAGGCTCCCTGAAAATCTATTTGGGATATGCTGCCGGAGTCGGTAAGACCTACGCGATGCTTCAGGAGGGACATAGGCTCAGGGAACAGGGATATGATGTGGTTGTCGGGTATGTCGAGCCTCACAACCGCCCTGATACTGCAAGGTTGCAGGAAGGTCTTGAGATAGTGGAACCGCTTTGGCTAAACCTTGGCGGACTAACGGTGCGTGAGATGGACGTTGAAGGAGTCGTCAGGCGCAATCCTCAGATCGTGCTGATAGACGAGATGGCCCACTCAAATGCAGCAGGTGTAAAAAATGAGAAACGCTTCCAGGACGTGCTCGAAATTCTTGATCATGGGATCAATGTCATCACCACCCTGAATATACAACATTTTGAGACGATTGCTGAAAAAGTGGATACCGCGCTGCGAGTCCCTGTGGGGGAGCGGGTGCCTGACTACATTCTGCAAAGGGCCGACCAGATTGTTAATGTAGACGTGACTATCGAAGAACTGAGGGAAAGACTTCGTGCCGGCAAAATATATGAGCTGTCAAAGGCTGAAAGGGCGCTCCTGAATTTTTTTACTCATGAGAATCTCTCGCTCCTCCGGAAACTGGCCCTTCAGGAAGCTGCTGATGACCAGCTCAGGAAGATCGAGGATGAGCATCTCTTGTCCGACCAGGCTGCCCAGGAGGCAGATGAGGCGGTAATGGTTGCGATCAGTTCTGGCGCTCCCAACGCAGAGGCCCTGATAAGAAAGGCTGCAAAACTTGCTGCCCGGCTTTCTGCGCGGTGCTATGTTGTCTACGTCCAAAGAAAACAGGAAGCCCCTGAGCGTATTAATGGTTCATTGCAAAGAAAGCTCCTTTCCAATTTAAAACTTGCCAGAATGCTTGGCGCTGAAATAGTGACACTCCATGGGGAGGATATAGCTGAAACCCTGGTGAATTTTGCGCAGACACATAAGGTCCGCCATGCAATCTTCGGAAAGACGGAAAGGCCCCCTATAAGAGAGCGTATATTCGGGTCGGTCATCATGAATTTTATGAATGATTCAGTGGGGATCGATGTTCATATTATATCCGCTACCCCGTATCGGGAGCTCGAAGAATGATAGTGCTTCCACCCTTGCGTAAAAAGATACTGCGCGGCTATCTGAGCTTTATAGCTGTGTTCGGGGTTATGTGCACGTTTTTGGTCATCGCCTCTGTTTTTATGGCGACAAGTATCACCCCAAAAATTATTCACGCCAATTATGACTCTATCGAGGCCGCCAGGAAAATGCAGCAGGCGTGGAACGCGCTTCATTTAACCGGGGCTTACCAGGATTTACCGGAAAAAAAATGGATAGACCAGTTTAACGATGCCTTAAGGTTTGAGTTGTCTAATATTGCCGGGCCTGGTGAAGGCAAAATAGCTATTAAAATAGAGGCCCTCTGGAACCAATGGAAACAGGGAGTCCGTTCCGATGCTTTGACCCGGGGAATGAACGATTATTTAGAGGATTTGACTGTTCTTAATGAAAATGGGATGTTTCAGCTTATCATAAGAGGGGGGAATGTTCGTCGGGCGTTTGTTATCGGGGTCGCTTTCCTTTTTGTCCTGACCTTTGTTGTTACCCTTCTAATGGTCGATTCGCTGTCGAGCCGTCTGGCAAAGCCGCTAAAAGACATCGCCGAGGTCCTGAAGTCAAAGATAAAGCCTGGGGAGAGACTCAAACTGCCTGAACCTTCCAGTCTTGAAATCCGCATTCTCAATGAGGAGCTCTCATCGTTGTGGGAGCGAGTGAGCCGCTCGGACCAGCTTAATCTCGAAAAGATCCTCAGACAGAAAAACCAGTTGGAGACGCTTCTCTCTTCGGTCGAGGATGCAGTGATTACATGGGACAATAAAGGCCGGGTCACCCATGTAAACCAGAGAATGGCAGAACTCATCGGTCTTGGCACGGACAGTATCGTTGAAATGATGTGGATGGATCTCCCTTCCATGTCGGATAATTATTTTAAGCTTCGTGAAATATTGAGGGAGCGGGGAAAAGAGAGTTCCCCGGTTTTTGAACTGAGGACTGAGAAGGAGGGCCATAGAAGTTTTGAGGCCCGGATCAGGGAGGTACATTCTCCATCCGGAGAACTTGTCTCGACAATGTTTCTTCTTCACGATGTTACCGAGGCCCATGGCGGAAGGGTTGAATACTCACCTGTTGAGCCGACAGGTTCCTGTTTCAGTATACTCCTGCCCATTCCAAAGGAAAATAAATAGAATGCCGGGATTGGACCAAAAGCTTCGCATACTTTTAGTTGATGATGAAAATAATATCCGTATGACACTTAATGTTTCCCTGGCGGACATGGGGCATCATGTTGTTGTTGCTGCATCACTGAAAGAGGCCGCAGAAGCTTTGAGGTCCGAAACGTTCGATCTTGTCCTGACGGATTTTCGATTAGGCGGCCCTACCGGGATTGACCTTATCCGGGATGCGAGACGTGTTCAGCGCGAAGTGATTATAGTAGTCATGACCGCTTATTCTTCTATCGAAAATGCGGTACGGGTTACAAAAGAAGGCGCATTTGATTATCTGCCAAAGCCTTTTACCAACACCCAGCTTGCCCACCTGCTCGAAAAGGTCCAGACGTTTCTCTCTCTTAAGAGAGAAAATGCTGCATTAAAAAATGAACGTTGCCGGCCTGAATATTTCCTCGGTTTTGTTTCTCCGGCAATGCAGCGGTTGGAAATTTTCGTGAATCAGGTCGCTCCTACGGACGAAACGGTCCTTATTACCGGAGAAAGCGGGACCGGCAAAACCGAACTGGCTAAACTCATTCACAGTCGTTCGCGCAGAGCAAACGGCCCCTTTATAACTGTTTCCTGTACGACTCTCGCAGAGTCGGTACTGGAGTCAGAACTCTTCGGACATGTCCGGGGGGCTTTTACCGGCGCTATCAGCGAAAAGACGGGGAAGCTTGAATTAGCCAATGACGGCACTCTTTTCCTGGATGAGATAGGTGACCTTTCACTTTCGGCGCAGACAAGGCTTTTACGGTTTCTTCAGGAAAAAATTATCGAGAGGGTCGGCGGAACGGATGAAATCAGGGTGAATACCCGGATTATCGCGGCAACCCACCATGATTTACAGGAGGCTGTAGCCGGCAAGGAATTTCGGGAGGACCTTTATTACCGTCTTAATATCCTGGAAAGCTATTTGGTCCCTCTGCGGTACAGGAAAGAAGACGTTCCGGTACTGGTACAGCGCTTCATAAAGGAGTCTGCAACCCGCCAGGGGAAATCAAGCGTCCCGGTAATTTCCGGCAAAATAATGCAGAAGCTCCTTGATTATGACTGGCCCGGGAACATTCGTGAACTAAAAAATGCGTTGGAACGGGCAGTGATTCTCACGACTGCGGAAGAGGTCGAAGAGGCCTCTCTTCCTCCGGCAATTCTCCTGCCGAACGTTGCTGAAAGCCCCAAAGGTGTAAAGCTGCAGACCCTGGAAGAAATGGAGAGAGATCATATTGTGGCTGTCTTAAAGTTGGAGCAGAATCTTGAAAAAGCTGCCGAACTCCTTGGTATTACATCAGTCACCCTGTGGAGAAAACGCAAACAATACGGGATACCATAAATGCAGGTTTACTCCGGGAAAGTGTCAGGACTGAGCTGCATCGTGAGTGTATCTGACTTTTGCAATAATCATTAATGTTATAATTAAAAAAACCAGAGGATTATATGATTTTAGAAACAGTTATTGATGGAGCTTCTATAACAATCCCTATTGCCGAACCCTTTAAGCCGGATATTGAGGCTATCATTTCTCAAATGGAACAATTAGCCATGTCAAAAGGAACTGACTTAGGCTCCCTGGATGTGAAAGGATTGATTCTGGAAATGATCCGTGGGACAGTCGGCTGTGAAAGGGGTTGTCCGGCAGATGCGAAGCATCTGATATCCAGGGGCTACAGCGGTTTTGAGTTGCATTATGTCGAGGGAGGCATACTTACTGCGCTTACAGAAACCGGAGATGGCATACGCATTCATCTTAAGATATTTCCCGATTTCTGAAAAGATGTATGGGCAGCAGCTTCCGCACCTAAGCAGCTACCACCTTGTTACGGCCGGATTCCTTTGCGGAATAGAGTGCTTTATCGGCGCACTTCACCAGATCCTGATCACCTTCAGCGTAGAGTTCAGGGTAAGATGTGCAGCCCACGCTAATTGTTACTCGTATCATCTTATCTCCATATGGAATCGAAGTGTTTTCCACTATTTGCCGCAGTCTTTCCCCCCAATGCATAGAGCCCTCTTTTGAAGCTGAAGGAAGAATAGCAAGAAATTCCTCACCTCCGTATCGCACCAGGACATCCCCTTCACGCAATACAGAACGCACAGTGTTCGCGAGCTCTGCCAGAACGCAATCACCCGCAATATGGCCGTATGTATCATTCACCTCCTTGAAATGATCTATATCAAACATCAAAAGGCCGAGACTAGAAGTCATGCGGACCGCCCGGCTGAATTCCTCGTGGAGCCGGGACATACCGAAACGGCGATTGTAAATGCCTGTAAGAGGGTCTACAGCTGCAAGTCTTTGGAGATGTTGGTGCGTGAGGGCATTGTTTAATGCAATTGCAAGCCCATTACGGAAGAGATCAAGCCGGGCGTTTGTCTCAGAGAAACCTGACGCGCTGGCAAGAACGATCATGGCAAGAGGTCTCCCCTTATAAAACACAGGGTCTATGAGCACCTCACGCGGCCGGAAGTCAGTCCAGAGACCTTCCACTAAAACATCATCAGGCAGAACCAGCGTCTGTCCCTTTCCTGTCCTCAGCGAGAACCGGACATGCTCGTTTTCTATCAGTGAGTTATGCGAAAGTATCCCCCTGGAAGCCGCTATTTTCACAGCTCCCTCTATCTCTATCAGTATACCACCGGCGCCTGCATCCGTATGATGAAGTAATTGTTCCAGAGCCTGATTGGCCAAAAGATCGAGTTCCAGATTGCTGGCGAGCATCTCCGTGAACGAGCGGACCGAAGCATCCGTTCGGTATGAAAGCGCCAGCGCCTCGATCAGGTAGTTGAAGGCCCGCCCGCTTTCACCGATCTCATCTTCCGAATCGACCTGGATAGAACACACATCGAGATTACATTTATCGATGTTTCCGCTCTCGCTCATCTCCCTGAATTTTTCTTCTACCAGACGCATATGATCTGCTAAAAGGCGCAGACGGCTGCCGACGGTCTTCCTGGCCAGAACTATGTTTACGAAACCGACTATGAATCCTGCAAGCATGCATGAGGCAAAGAACCGGGGTGTCAACACAAACCGGGAAGACACCCCTAGGACGGTCGTAAAAAATGGAAAGATAATTCCCATTATCAGGCCAAGCCCGATCATCCATATGGCAAGATCATTGAAAACCTTGCGCGTCAGCCGAAGCATGCGGTTTTTTCTCCCTCTATGTGCAACCTGAAAGCTTTTAACTGATAGGCTGTTGCCCGGGTATTTATCTTCTCCATTGGAGCATAGAGTATTATATATCGAGGAAATTGTCAACGCGTCGGCAGGTGGGCTGTCAAGGCAGGTGGGCAACAAGAATAGATCAGCCATCAACGGGCTGTTGCCCAAGCCGTCAGGCGTGAAACCACAGAGGATCTCATACTTCCGGCGCCAAACTACATGCGATCGGGCGCTTTGACGCCCAGTATCTTTAATCCGTGGCGCAGGACTATTTGTATTGCCCGGCAGAGCGCAAGGCGTGCCCTGGTGAGTTCAACATCGCCGGTAACGACTTTATATTTGTGGTAATAAGGGTGGAACATGCCTGCAAGCTCCTGCAGGTAGAACGTGATGCGGTGCGGCTCATGCGCAAGCGCTGCATTTCTGAACATCATAGGATAGAGCAGCAGTTTTTTAAGAAGGCGCATTTCTTCATCGTTAAAGCATTTGCCGTTAAATGCAGCCAGATACCGCTCCATATCTCCTGCCGGGAAGCCGTATGCCTCTGATTCCTGTTTCGCTTTTTCAAAGATACTGTTGATGCGGGCATTGGCATACTGAACATAATATACCGGGTTTTCCGAGGATTGTGCTTTGGCTACCTCGATGTCTACTTCAAGATGACTGTCGGAACGACGCGTCAAAAACAGGAACTTGGTTGTGTCGGCTCCGATATCATCTATGACCTCGCGCAGGGTAATGAATTCACCGGAGCGTTTTGACATTTGGACCGGCTGGCCGCCTCTTAACAGAGAAACCATTTGAACCAGCAGCACGCGTAAGCTCTCTTTTGGGCCACCGAGGGCCTGTATAACAGCCTCCATGCGAGGCACATAGCCATGGTGGTCGGCGCCCCATATGTCGATCAGCTCATCAAAACCCCTTGCAACTTTTTTCCGGTGATAGGCTATGTCCGGGGCGAAATAGGTATATTCCCCGTCCTTTTTTATGATGACCCGGTCTTTATCATCGCCGAATGCCGTGGACCTGAACCACGTGGCATCAGCCTCCTCGAAAATGTATCCACGTTGTCTGAGGTCATCTATCGCCTGTTTCACTTCCCCATTTTCATACAGCTCCCGCTCACTCTGCCACCTATCAAAGAAAACTCCGAAATCCTCAAGGTCTTTTTTGATGGCGCCGAGCATTTTCATATAAGAAAAATCTATGAACAGCTGTGCAGCATCGTTAAAGTCTTTTTCCCCGAATACATTCCCGTATTTTTCTTTTATCTCCCTTGCTATGTCTTCTGTATAGTCGCCTCTGTATCCATCTTCAGGAAATGGGTATTGCATTCCGCACAGGTTTTTATACCTTGCAAAGACGGACATGCCGAGCAGTTTGACCTGGCGGCCGGCATCATTGATGTAGAATTCTTTTTCTACCGCGTAGCCGGCTTCGCTCAGCAGATTCGACAACGCAGCACCGAGAGCGGCCCCTCTGCCATGCCCCAAATGCATGGGGCCGGTAGGGTTGGAGCTTACAAATTCTATTTGTATTTTCTTTCCCCTGCCGATGTTCTCGGTTAGGAATGCCTCATCCGAGGTCAGGAGCTCAAGGAGTTTATTACAGAGGAATGAACGTGAGAAAGTAAAGTTGATAAAACCGGGACCTGCTATCTCGATCTTCTCGAATGTGCCGCTCCAGCTGATTGCGTTTACTATATCCTCCGCAATCTTCCTTGGCGGTTTTTTCAAAAGCTTCGTCAGGCCCATCGCAAGGGGAGTGGACAGGTCGCCAAAGCCCTCATCTTTTGGAGGTGCTATTTCTATATAATCCAAAGTTGCATTATGAACACCGGAGACTGCTTTTTTCAGAAGCTCTCTTAAAATCCTTTCCATGGCTTTTAAGTTTAAGCGTCGCGTTTAAGTGTTGTCAACATGCCGTCGAAAAGGTACAATATAGTAAATAACTTATTTGAGGAGCCGGCATGTGCATTGCTATACCTTCCAGGATTGTGACAATAGGTGATATGACGGCGACGGTTGATGTTTACGGTGCGCGCCGTGAAGTCAGCCTCCTCCTGCTGCCTGAAGATGCGAAGATAGACGATTATGTGCTGGTGCACGCCGGGTTCGCTATCCAGAAGATTGACAGTGAAGCTGCAGCCGAGGCGCTGAAGCTCATAAAAGAAATAATCGATGCCACTGAAGGCTGAACATTATTCAGCCTGGCCGGGACAACCATACCCTTCCTTACTCAGTTTTGATCTAATTTTCATAAGGGGCCTTTGCAGTCCCTATTTTACTTTCCCGTCCCCTGAACCCGGCGTTTGAGTTCCCGTATCATGGGCACGAAATTGAAATAGCTTACATCATCTGCGGGCAGATCAAGTCTTGTGCCCCATACTACCCACGACGCATCGTAATTTCTAACTCTGGGGAAACCGAGGGCCTTAAGCACAAAATATACGTTGGCCGCCCTGGTGCCGGTCTGGCAGTATGTTACGATCTCTTTCTTCCTGCTGAGTTTGGCATATCTTGCAGCAAGCTCGCTCAAAGGCTTGAGCTCCGTTGTGTCTTCAATATAATTCTCACCGGAATTCATGTTGACGGCGCCGGGTATGTGCCCGCCGCGCAGTGACCTGACGTCGGAGCCCATGTACTCGGCCGGGGTGCGGACGTCGAGGATAATTACATTAGGATTCTTCAGATTATTTTTAACATATGCGGTTGTGGCATACTTTCTGCGGTCAGGCTTTGCCGCGAAAACAGAAGACGGCAATTTTTGCTCCTCCGTCGAAAGTTCGCCTTTCCAAAGTTCAATGCCGCCGTTGAGCACATGCAGGCACTTCAGCCCCAGGTAATCGAGCATCCAGTACTCAAGATAGGCGTCTTCCCGACCTTCGCCATACAGCACGACTTCCCTGCTGCGGTCAATGCCTTTTTCGCGGAGGATTTTATTCAGCTCGGGTACCGGTAAAAGTATGTAATCAGGTTTCGTTTGAAGGTCGTCTACCGGAATATTTATGGCCCCCGGGATATGCCCTTCAAGATAGGAAAGCCTTTCTCTGACATCCACCAGGATGAAATGCCCGCTATTTTGGGCCAGCCAGGGGGCGCTTACGAGTGGCTGGCTGATAGTGAGGCCCGAAGCGATGTTTGTTCCGCAGCATAGTAACAAGACTCCCGTGACAGCTGACAGAACTTTCAACGTTTTCATTTTTTTATCCTTTTTTTTAATGGATATTATCAAAACTATCTACTCCTGTCAAGAAAATGGGCTCCCGGGGGATATTTGCTTGCATTTTTGTCATCTATTAAATTAATGTAATATCCATTGATAACATGTGAGGCAAGTGGTTCTCTTTAAGCAATAGTCGGCCCCCTTTACAAGGGTCGGGAGGTCCTGATGGCGGATGAACATTCCTTTGATATAGTATGCGAAGTGGATATGCAGGAAGTGACCAATGCTGTTAATCAGGCTATCAAAGAAATAGGCCAGCGATTTGATTTCAAGGGGAGCAAGAGTTCCATAGAGTTTGATAAAGTGAAGGGTACTATCACGCTTTTATCGGAGGATGAGCAGAAGATGAAGGGCGTTATAGATATCCTTCAGTCGAAGCTGGTGAAGCGCGGGATTGCGCTCAAGGCACTCAATTACGGCAAAGTTGAACCGGCTGCCGGAAATACAGTGAGACAGGTTATAACGCTCCAACAGGGTATTCCGCAGGAGAAAGCCAAGGAAATGGTCAAGATCATCAAAGATATGAAGCTCAAGGTCAGCCCGGAAATTCAGAAAGATCAGGTGCGGGTAAGGGCCAAAAAAATAGATGATTTGCAGGTCATTATGGCACAGCTCAAGGAAAAGGATTTCGAGATTCATATTCAATTTTCTAACTACCGTTAATAACGTACTGCGTTCAGCATACAGCGTAGCGGGTCAAAGGGGAAAAATTCCGCCGACGCTGTACGCAGTACGCTGAACCCACAAAAAAAACTGGAAAATAAAAACAGACCTCTGTTAAAATGATAGCCGGCTTTAAGTTGAGGCGATAAGAAATAATGAACGGACATGCGGCAATAATCACAGGAGCAGGACGCGGCATAGGCAAAGCAATCGGTGAAACCCTTGCCAGGCATGGAGTTAACATCGTTGTCGTTGATGTTGACCTTGATATGGCCCGGGAGGCTGCATCAGATATTGAGAAGTTCGGGATACGGAGCCTCGGGTTAAAGGCGGACGTGTCCAGAGCATCCGAGGTAAGCGGGCTGTTTGAGCATGCCGTAAAAGAGTTTGGTAAAGTGGAGATACTTGTCAATAATGCCGGGATTACCAGAGACGGCCTTTTAATGCGCATGAAAGAAGAGGATTGGGATGCTGTAATGAATATTAACCTGAAAGGCACGTTCCTTTGCTCCAAAGAGGCGGTAAAGGTAATGGCAAAACAGCGGTACGGGCGTATCATTAATATTGCATCCGTGGTTGCCTTTATGGGCAATCCGGGACAGGCCAATTACAGTGCGTCGAAAGCCGGCATCGTCGGTCTTACAAAAACTATAGCGAAAGAATATGCGGGCAGAGCGCTTACGGTGAATGCGGTGGCCCCCGGTTTTATTTCGACGGCCATGACCGATGCGCTCCCGGAAAATGTGAAGCAGGAGATGATGAAGGCCATTCCCCTGAGCAGATTCGGCACTCCACAGGACGTTGCCAATGCCGTATTATTTTTTGCATCGCCTGAATCAGGATACATAACCGGCCAGGTAATCCATGTTAACGGCGGCATGTATATGTAAAACATCGTAGAACGTTCAGCGTTGTGCGTTCAGCGCAAAAGAATAAATTTAAGATATTAACAGTGTAAAATATGGATGTTTTTCGCAGAACGCTGTACGCCGTACGCATAATCTAATTGTGGAGGTAGATAATGGTAGACGAAAAAGTGAAAGAGATAATATCAAAGCAGCTTGGAGTAGATCAGTCGGAAGTGATGCCTGATGCGTCTTTTGTTGAGGACCTTGGCGCTGATTCGCTTGATACCGTGGAATTGGTGATGGCATTCGAAGAGGCCTTCAATATTGAGATACCCGATGAGGATGCCGAGAAAATAACGAAAGTTAAAGATGCATTCGACTATATAAAGAAAAAATTAGGATGATCGGGAAGAAAAGAGTTGTTATCACGGGCCTTGGCCTGGTGACTCCTATCGGCATAGGTGTGGATGAGACATGGAGTGCTGCACTGAACGGAAAGTCAGGCATCGGGCCCATCACTCATTTTGATGCTTCTTTGTTTCCTGTGCGTATTGCCGGGGAAGTCAAGGGTTTTGATCCCGCAAACTACATCGAGGCAAAAGAAATCAAAAAGATGGATCGTTTCATCCATCTGGCGGTTGCTGCTGCGACAATGGCTGTCGATGATTCCGGTTTCAGGATTACCGGGGAAAATGCCGAAAGGGTGGGAGTGGTAATCGGAGCTGGTATGGGAGGTCTTCCTGCCATTGAGCATTATCATAAGGCTTACCTGGAAAAGGGGTATAAGCGGATTTCTCCTTTTTTTATACCGATGCTTATCATCAACCTGGCTTCGGGAAATGTTTCGATCAAGTTTGGCGCTAAGGGACCCAGTTCATCCCCGGTTACAGCTTGCGCTACCGGCAGCCATTCTATTGGTGACGCCGTCAGAATAATCCAGCGTGGTGAAGCGGATGCAATGATTGCGGGCGGTACTGAATCGTGCATTACGGCTCTGGGCGTAGGTGGTTTTGCAGTAATGAAGGCGCTTTCGACCAGGAATGAAGAGCCTGAAAAGGCCAGCCGGCCTTTTGATATCGACAGAGATGGTTTTGTCATGGGAGAGGGCGCCGGTATTGTATTTCTTGAAGACCTCGAGAGCGCCCTTTCGAGGAAGGCGAAAATTTACGCTGAAGTTACCGGGTACGGAATGTCGAGCGACGCTTATCATATCACCACACCCGCTCCCGGCGGCGAAGGTGCTGCTCGTTGCATGAAAGCCGCGTTGAAAGATGCAGGCCTTGTGCCTGAAAAGATTGATTACATAAACGCCCATGGTACATCGACCAAATACGGAGATGAGCTGGAAACTACGGCTATCAAGACCGTATTTGGGGAGCATGCTTACAAATTATGCGTCAGTTCTACGAAGTCGATGGTGGGGCATCTTCTTGGAGCTGCCGGCGGGGTTGAGGCGATATTCTCTGTTCTAAGTATCTATCACGGCAAAGTCCCTCCTACCATTAACCTGGACAACCCCGACCCGGAGTGTGATCTTGATTATGTCCCTAAAACCGCAAAGCAGGTTGATGTAACGTATGCGCTGTCAAATTCTTTCGGTTTCGGGGGAACAAATGCCTGTCTTATCTTCGGAAAATATAGCGGGAATTGAGGCTTCACTCGGTTACACGTTTAAAAACACGTCGCTGCTCGCAACCGCACTTACCCATAAATCATATCACCATGAAAATGCAGGAGATGTAAAGACCCATAACGAACGGCTCGAATTCCTGGGCGATTCGGTGCTGGGTCTGATTATAGCAGAGGCCCTGTTCCTCAATAAAGAGTATCTTTCCGAAGCCGGGATGTCCAAAATTAAATCCTATCTTGTCAAAGAGCTGGTGCTGTTCGAGATGGCCTCGAAGCTGTCGCTGGGCCATTACCTTAGCCTGGGGAAAGGAGAGGAATTCACCGGCGGCCGGCAGAAAAGGTCTGTTCTTTCCGACGCCTTTGAAGCACTGGTCGGGGCCGTTTTTCTCGATAGCGATTATATGACAGCCAGAGATATGGTACTAAGGCTATTTAATGACCGGATCGCACAAGCGATTCTTGGGAAAGAGGACTATGACTATAAAAGCGAGCTTCAGGAGAAGGTACAGAGTGCGGTAGGGACACTCCCAGAGTACAGGATAGTTAAGCAGGAGGGTGAGGAGCACAAAAAGATATTCACGACTGAAGTATATATACACGGAAAGCTGTTCGGAAGCGGCACTGGCAAGAGCAAGAAGGAATCTCAGATGGATGCTGCAAAAGAGGCGCTTAAGAAGCTGGAGCATGAATAAAAGGATATTATCCTGGTGCCTGTTCGATTTTGCCGGCTCCGCCTACTCAGCTATCATTGCCGCGGTCATATTTCCTGTTTACTATACGAACGTTATCGTCGGCAATGCATCAGGCCATGGTGATATCTGGTGGGGTAGGGCGATATCATTAAGCATGGCGCTTGTTGCAGTCAGTTCTCCCTTCCTGGGCGGAGTAGCTGATTATGCAAAAATACGGAAAAAACTGCTCTTTGCATATACCTTTTTGTGTGTTGCCCCTGTTGCGGCCCTTTATTTTTTACGACAGGGAATGGCGGTGGAGGGTTTCATGCTCATCGTGATTGCCAATCTGGGCAAGGAGGGGGGACTTGTTTTTTATAATTCCTTCTTGCCGGAAATTGCCGGGCCTGAGTACCAGGGGAGGGTCTCCTCGTGGGGTTATGCAATAGGATATGCAGGGTCGATCTCGTCGCTTTTGTTAGCTCTGGTGCTGATAGACAAGGGGTTCCTGACTGCTTCCTGGCCCATGTCGGCCCTTTTTTTCCTGCTTTTTTCTCTCCCGGCTTTCGTCTTCCTTCCTCCTGACGGAACGTCCGGGCTTAGGGTCTCCGGGGCCGCACAGGAGGGCCTGCGGTATTCTCTTGCCGCATTAAAGAAAATATGGGCGAACAGCGAGCAACGAAAACTTCTGATTGCGTATCTTATTTATGCTGATGGAGTAAATACAGTCATAGTTTTTTCGAGCATTTTTGCGGCAACAACGCTTCATTTTGGTCCGCGGGAATTGATTTCGGTTTTCCTTACAGTTCAGTTTACGGCGCTCGCCGGAGCATTTATATTTGCAAAGCCTACAGATGTATGGGGACCAAAGAAAGTGGTGGTACTCTCTTTATATCTATGGATAATGGTGTCGGTTTCCGCCTTTTTTGTTACGACAAAGTCACTTTTTTTTATTATTGCCTCGGCAGCCGGATTAGGGCTCGGCACTGTGCAGGCGGCAACAAGGGCCTTTTATGCCCGGTTCATTCCGGCCGGCCAGGAATCCGAGTATTTCGGAGTCTACTCGCTGATGGGTAAAACGTCAGCCATTGCAGGCCCCATTCTTTTCGGCTATATATCTTCAACCTTCGGCAGCCAGCGGCCTGCGGTGCTCTCTGTAAGCTTCTTCTTTATCTCAGGACTTTTAATAGTCAGGACTGTAAAAGGCGGCGGGCCTGATATAAGGGCCTGCGAATAAATAACCTGCACATTGCGGCTTATAAAGTTCAGATACATGTTAGACAAAAAAAAGAGAAAACAGAGTATAATTAATCTTGAATACAGTAGAAAAAGGCTATGACAAAAGAACCTCTACGATAATGGCAAATAGATTCGAACTAATTCTGCTGGCCGGGTTGCTTTTATTATTTATGCTCCAGAGTGAGCCTGCCTCCAGCGAGGAAGGCTGCGTTGCCTGCCATTCCGACCGGACGAGAATGAGGGAACTGGGGCATGAGCAGTTATATATCGGCTCCGAAGAGGTAATAGCACAGACGCGGATGACCGCTGGCTGTACCGATTGCCACCTGGGAAATCCAGTGTCAAAGACAGCGGAAGATGCTCATAAGGGTATGCTCACTCTCGCTGTTGCAGACACGAGATTGAACGCATCACTCAGGCTCGGGATGCCAAACGAAGATCGTGCCGGATGGGACTATCTTTCACCACGAGGTGATAACAGGGCAACACAACTCAACCCGAAGGTCATAAAGAACGGAAAGCCTGTCGACAATCCAAAATACAGGCTGGTGCTGTGGCATGATAGAAATGCTTCGACTCTTGCATTCAACCCCGTGCTTGCCGAAAAGACTTGCGGGCGCTGTCACTACGATATTATAAAAAGTTTTTTGAAGAGCCCTATGGGCGGTGGAAGGGGTGCTCATACTCAAAGCCAGTACGTATACTGGACTGGTCCATCCGGACCACAAAGCTGCGGTCTGTGGCTGGGTGTGCCTACACAACCAGCTCAGGATTTATTTACAGGAGAAAATATTAGTCTTTATAACAGGCACTCCACAATGCAGATAACAGAGAAAACAGCATACAACAACCAACGTGTCTGTAATCAGTGTCATGTCGGATGCCTGGACTGCCATCTTGACGTTCAAAAAACCGATTCGGGTTCCCAGGCAAAAGGCTCTCACACATTCATACGAAAACCTGGACCTCTTAACTGTTACGGAGGAGGAACAAATTTTTCATGTCATGCAGGGCCGCTCGAAAGACGGCGGGGAGACGGTTTCCTCAGGGCTGAATTCACACAGTCGGCCCAACAGGGTAGGGATCTCCTGAACAAGAACCCTGACGTACACATGCAAAAAGGTATTGTCTGCGTCGACTGCCATCGGCCGAATAACAAGACAGGTTACCACGCTGATCTCACCCGGGATGTTGACTGTTCGCGTTGCCATAAAAACGTGGTTAAAGAGGCGGCGCTGGGACCTCACAGGAAAGTTGATTGCGCGGCCTGTCACCTGAAGCTTATTGGCGGGTATGCTTTTAATTTCTGGAGTGCTAATGGACCAAAAGGAAAGGAAAATCCGCTCACGCGTATCCAGGATTATTCGGCAGCCTCTGCACCTCTAATCATACGGAATCCCAAAGGCATCTGGATCCCCGTTCACGTTGTTCCGCATATATCTGGAAACGTTATAGCCGGGGAGGTTAAGCTTTCGAAAAGACTTTTGTTCAGACAGAGGCCGGATGCTGCAGTAGACCGTCTTTATTTTTCGAACGATTCTTATGCAATTACGGGGCTTTCTATAGGAGTTGATAATAACGATCACGATACTCTTGTGTGGCTGAACATCGATCGGGTGGCACACTCTCTCGGCGTTGCCAGAGCATGCGATGATTGTCATGGTTCGTCCGGACAGGTGATCCCTGTGCAGTTTTCAGGCGGATCTTATAAAGATGTTGAAGATGGAGAATATCGGATTGTGGCGGACAAAACCGGTCTGCGTATTGCGGATATAAAGGGGGCAGAGGGCGGACCCATGCCGGATGGTTTGAAGCCTTTTGCCGGCAAGTGGTTTTTAAGAGGGGATTTTTCGCTTCCACCGATAAAAAATATGACGCTTTATAAAAAAATAAAGACGCAATACCAAAAAGGCTTTTTTACACATTAATGACTGCTCACGGCCCTTAAGAAATTATGGGGACAAGAAATTCTGGGGACACCATACTTAATTCTGCTTGCTCTTAGGCTTTGGTCCGGGCTTACCTCGGCGAAGGCATCTTCCTAATGCATTCTCTATTCCCTCTACAAAGCTTTCACTGCCGAGAGGTCGTCCTGTGCCTTCATGGTGTCGCATCTCTTGAAACCTTTGATCCTCGACT
>Ga0074045_10001733_pt1 | contig 20761 bp, 16 predicted proteins | sample BogForMeECP23OM2_FD_94442 | JGI IMG/M metagenome (GOLD analysis project Ga0074045, IMG submission 94442) | Bog forest soil microbial communities from Calvert Island, British Columbia, Canada - Bog Forest MetaG ECP23OM2 | ecosystem: Environmental > Terrestrial > Soil > Wetlands ...
ACCAGCGAGTCGACGTGCTCCATGCGTTCGAGCGCCTCGGCGTTGCGCACGAGCACGCCGGCGGCGGCGCCGCGGCCCGTCGCGACCATCACCGCCATCGGGGTCGCGAGCCCAAGGGCGCAGGGACACGCGATTATCAGGACGGCAACCGCAGTTACGATGGCGTTCGGCAGCCGCGGCGCCGGACCGATCAAGTACCAGACGGCAAAGGTAAGCGCCGCGATCGCGATTACGGCCGGCACGAACCAGGCTGCCACGCTGTCGGCCAGCCGCTGGATCGGCGCGCGGCTGCGCTGCGCCTCGGCCACCATCCGCACGATCTGACCAAGCATCGTGTCACGCCCGATTCGTTCGGCACGCATCAGGAAGCCACCCGCACCGTTAAGGGTCGCGCCGATCACCTGGTCGCCCGGATGCTTTTCGACGGGGAGCGGTTCGCCGCTGACCAGCGACTCGTCGAGCGCGCTATGGCCGTCGACGATCACGCCGTCGACCGGGACCTTCTCGCCCGGACGCACCCGCAGCAGGTCACCCACCGCGACCCGTTCCAAGGGGAGGTCGGTCTCGCGCCCGTCCGCATTGACGAGGCGCGCGGTTTTGGGCGCGGTACCGAGCAGGGCTCGAATCGCGGCGCCACTGCGGCCGCGGGCCCGCAGTTCAAGCATCTGGCCCAGCAGGACCAGCGTGGTGATCACGGCGGCGGCGTCATAATAGACCGGCGCGGCGCCTGTCGGGTTATTCGCGGCGCGGGCAAAGAACGCGGGGAACAGGGTCGTCGCGACGCTCGCGCCGTATGCGATTCCCACGCCCAGCGCGATCAGCGTGAACATATTGAGATGGCGGTTGACAACCGACTGTGCGCCACGCTTGAAGAACGGCGCCGCGCCCCAAATAACGACGGGCGTGGCGAGCATCAGTTCAAGCCAGCCGCGCCATTGCGCGTTGAGCCCGCCGAGCATCGCGGCTGACGTGGCCCAGGACATGGTAAGCAACATCAAAGGAGCCGTGAGGGCGGCGCACAGCCATAAGCGCCAGGTCATCGCGCGTAACTCGGGATCAGCCGCCGACGTTGCGTCCGCCGCCGTCAGCATCCGCCGCTCCAGCGCCATGCCGCACTTCGGACAGGCCCCCGGATGGTCGCTGACGACCTCCGGATCCATCGGACAGAAATATTCGCCACCCGCTTCCGGCGTGACCGGATACGGCGCCGGCACAGGCACCCCGGCGCCGTCCGTTTGGGCCGCGGCGAGATAGCGGGCCGGGTCCGCGACGAAACGGGTCATGCATCCCTGGCCGCAGAAGTACCAGGTCTGGCCCGCATGATCGTGCCGCCACTTGGCTGTGGCCGGCTTGACCGTCATGCCGCAGACCGGGTCTTTGGCGGTAAGACCGTGCTCCTCTATACCGGGCGAGTTTTCGTGCGGGTGGGAATGTTCCATCTTAACTTTGCAGTCTTGACTTCACGACCAGGCCGTTGAGTCAGCGGAATAAGGACGCATGCGGGCGGGTCTGGTTGCGGTGACCGCGGCACCGGTAGCGGACGGCAATCAGGCCTCGCCCAGCGCCGCCATCGCAAGGTCGTGGATCTTCGGCCGGAATTCGCGGATCGCCTGGTTGTCGCGTAACGGATGGACCCGGTTGGTCAGCAGCGAAATTGCGATCTCCTTGTCGGGTTCGATCCAGATCGAGGTCCCGGTGAAACCCAGATGACCGACGGCCGCGGGCGAGAAGTGATGACCGGAACTCGAGTACTCGGGCGACGGGGAATCCCAGCCCAGCGCCCAGGTCGAGCCCTTGACGTTTTTGTCGCGGGTCCAGAATTCCCGGACGATCCGCTGCGGCACGAAATCCGACCGCCCGGCGTAGCAGCGGATCAATTCGTGGACGACGCGATCAACCTCGCGCACCGGCGCGAAAAGTCCCGCATGCCCGGCCACCCCGCCCATCGCGTACGCGTTCTCATCATCAACTTCGCCCACCAGCAGCCGTTTGCGCACCGGGCAGACCGAGGTTGGCGCGAACATCTCGGGCACCGGTTCGAGCCGGCGCGTCCGCACCAGGGAGATATCGATGAAATCGGTCGCGCGTAGCTCGAGCGGGCGAAAGATCTTGTCGCGGCAGAGCCGATTGAGCGCGACCCCGCTGATCTGCTCGACCGTCTCGCCCATCAGAATGAAGTTGAGGTCCGAGTAGAGCGCCTTGCTGCAGGGCGGGTATTCGGGCTTTTCGCGATGGATCTGTTCGTAGACGAATTCCTTGGCTCCACGGCTCGCCATGTAGTTGACCTTGCCGCCGCGCTCGACCTCGGCCACCTGCTGATAGAACGGGCGCCACGCGGCCAGCCCCGAGCAGTGCGCGAGCACCTGCCGGAAAGTCACGTAGCCTTTGCCATGCACGCCGAAGTTATGAAAAAAGCGCGTCACCCGATCGTCGAGACGCAGCTTGCCATCCCGCGTCAGCATCATCACCGCGATCGTGGTGGCCAGCGGCTTGGTCAATGACGAGAGATCGAACACGGTATCGATCCGCATCGGCGAGCGCTCGGGCTGGAGCGAGCGATTCCCAAAGGCGCCCTCGAAGACGATATCGTCGCCCCGGCGCACGATCATCGTGGCGCCCGGAATGACGCCATGCTCGACGGCTTCGGCGAAGCCACGCTCGACTTCAGACCAGGCCAACAGTTTGTTCCTCTCTCATCTTAATGACGTTGCATGGGTTACGAACTTGCATCTGCCCATAGCCTATTTAGGTCATTACCGCGGACTCAGTAAAGACAAGGCGGCGATTGGCGCCGTCAAGGCGAACGTTGAGGCCCAGCGGCAAGGTAAAATGCTCGGTGCCGTGGCCGGCCTCGATTCCACCGAGGACCGGGCAGGCGAGGTCAGCGACCTCGTCGGCCAGGAAGTGGGCAATCAGTTCATGTTCGCGCTCGCTGCCGTCGGCCGGATGAATCGCGCCGAACACGATGCCGGCCACCCGGCCGAGCGCGCCGGCCTGGCGCAACTGCGTAAGCATCCGATCGACCCGGTAGGCTTTCTCGCCGGTATCCTCGAGGAACAGGATACGGCCGTCGAAAGTCGGCTCCCACGGTGTCCCGATCATCGCGACCACCACGGAGAGACAGCCGCCGATGAGGATGCCCTCGGCGCTCCCGGGCCGCAGCGTCGTCCGCGCTTCGAGGCCGCCGGCAAGCACTTCGCCCGCGAGGAGACGTGACAAATGGTCACGGGCCGCGGGGTTAAGCCCGCGGGCCAGATCCATCGCCACCATCGGTCCGTGGAACGTGACCATCCCCGCCTGCTCGACCAGCGCGTTGAGCAGGTAGGTTTCGTCCGAGTAGCCGAGGAAAATCTTCGGCGTTCTTGCGAGCGCGGCGAAATCCAGCAGGGGCAGCAGCCGCCCACAGCCGTAGCCGCCACGCGCGGCGAAAATCGCCTTGACCTCGGGGTCGGCGAAAAAGGCCGCCAACTCGCCCGCCCGCGTGGCGTCCGTGCCCGCCAGGATCCCCGCGCGATCGAGGGCGTGGCGCGAGACCTTGACCCGATAGCCCATCGCGGTCAACGTGCCGACCCCGCGCTCAAGGTACGCGCGTTCGACGGCCGCCGCGGGCGCCACCACGCCGATCGTATCGCCCGGCCGCAACGCCCCCGGTTTGACAGTCCCCCTGCTCACTTGAGGTCTCAGTATTTCGTTTCGGTCCGGCCTTGTACATCCCGCTTTATTTTGGCCGCGGCTCCAGGGGGCGGCCGAGTCTGCGAGGCGCGGCCAAAGTAAAGACTCGCCCGCCCGCTTCCGTCCGATCCGCGGGCGGACTAAAATCGGCGCCGGGATGGAAGCGATCACGGGAAAGACCCTCGATTGGCTCTACACGCTCGAGGGACGTGGCGAAATCTACAAGCTCGAACGGATGGATCAGGCGCTCGCGCTGATTGGCGATCCCCATCACAAGCTGCGCGCCGTGCATATTGCCGGGACCAAGGGCAAAGGCTCGGTGGCCGCGATGGTCGATGCCTGCCTCCGCGCGGCGGGCTATCGATGCGGCCTCTACACCAAGCCGCATCTGGTGAACCTGACCGAGCGGACGCGCGTCAACGGCGCCGAGATGCCGGCCGGCCTGATGGTCGCGTATATCGAGCGGCTGCGTACTGTGTACGAGCGCGCCGGACTCGCGTTGACCTTCTTCGAGTTCACGGTCGCCCTGATGTTTCTCTATTTTGCCGAGGCGGACATCGACCTTGCCGTGATCGAGACCGGGCTGGGCGGGCGGCTGGATTCGACCAACGTGGTGCGGCCGCTCCTAAGCGTGATCACCCCGATCGGCTTCGACCACATGGAGCGGCTGGGTTATACCCTGAGCGCCATTGCCGCGGAGAAAGGCGGCATCATCAAGCCGCGCGTGCCGGTGGTGATCGGCGCGCGGGATCCCGAGGCCCGGCTGACCCTGAGCACGATCGCGGCCCAGCGCGAGAGCCCGGCCTTCATGATCGATCGCGAATTCTCCTATCGTTCACATGCGCCGGCTCATCGCTTCGACTACGCCGGGCTCGGCCTCACGCTGGATCAGGTCGAACTGAATCTGGCGGGACCGTTCCAGCATGAGAACGGCGCGGTCGCGCTGGCCGCCCTGGAAGGGCTGCGCGCGCAGGGCATGAGCATTGACGAGCAGGCGATACGGCGCGGGCTCGGCGAAGTATACTGGCCCGGCCGTTTCGAAATAGTCGGGCGCAACCCGCTGGTCATCCTCGATTGCGCACATAACGAACTTGCGGTGCAGGCACTGCTCGAAACGATCGCGCTCGAGCTTGGTCCGGACGTCAAACCGCGGCTGGTCTTCGGTTGTCTCGAAGACAAGCAATGGGAGCGGATGGGGGAGCTGCTAGCATCCCGGGTGCGCGGCACGATTCTGACCCGGGTCAAACCGAAACGGCCGCTCGATCCGGCGCATTTGCTCCCAATCTTCGCGCGTCACGGCGCGGCCCGGATCATCAGCGACCCCGTCAAGGCGGTTGAAGCCGCGATGGCGCAGGCGGCGCCAGATGATGTAGTGTTGGTCACCGGTTCGGTCTACCTGGTGGGGGAGGTCTATCCGTGGTTCATGGCTCGTTCGGGACGGCGGGAGCTGTTTCCTGAAACGCTCGCGTAAATCATTCGGCGTCGCCGCCGGCTTTTTCGCTTTGCTGTGCGGCGTCGCGATTCCGATCGTACGCGCCCAGCAGGTCGGGCTCGGCTCCTACTTCGCATCGACGCACGAGTCGAGCGGGCCGGTGAATATCACCGGCAAAACTTTTACCTACGATTACAAGACCGACACCTTCATCGTTACGGGCGACGCCGTGATCACCCAGTACAACACGATCCTCACGGCTGAGAAGGCCAAGTTGCAGCGGCGTGAGCGCATCCTCTACGCCAAGGACAAGGTGCATATCGTCGATCCGCTGGGTGATATTCGCGCCAGCGAAGCGACCCTCAATTTGAACGACGAAACCTCGGTCCTGACCAACGCGACCATCACCAACAAGGGCAAGAGCTACGTCCTCAAGGGGCAGAAAGTCGACAAGCTGCTGGGCCAGCGCTACAAGGTCCTCCACGGCTTCTTCACCACCTGCGGATGCGATCCGGGAACGCCCGACTGGAGTATCACGGGCGATCAGATGGACCTCCACATGGGGGAGACGGCGACTTCGCACAATGGCTACTTCGACGTGCTGGGCCATCCGATCATCTACTTACCTTACGCCGTTTTTCCCGCCGATACCGATCGCAGCTCGGGCTTTCTGGGCCCGCGTATGGGCGAGTCTTCTTTCCGCGGGTTCCAGCTTGTCCAGCCGTGGTATTGGGCCATCAACAAGAGCTCGGACGCGACGTTCGCGCTTGACGTCGAGACGCAGCAACGGATTGGCCTGCTGGGCGAGTATCGGTTGGTCACCGGCCAGGGTAATTACTTCATCTTCGACAGCGCCTATTACAACGAAAGCTTCCGGACTGAATTCAATCGCCAGGAAGCATTGGTCGATCCGCAGCTCGCGGATCCGACCATCCCGGTCAGTCGCTATGACATCTTTTCGATGATGCGTCAGTCGATCACCCCGGATCTGACGGTGTACGGCGACGCCATCAGTGTCAGCGACAGTCTGACCCTGCGCGAACTGAACCAGTGGACGCTTTCGCGTAACGTCCAGCCCGGAATCCTCTATCCCACCAGTCTTTCCTCTTTGCGCGATGCCGCTTCGGATTTCGGCGCCCTCTACACCTACGACGACGGCTTCGCGCGCCTGCAGGGCACCTGGAATCAGGACCTGATCCAGGCCCAAAAGTTCAGCCTGCAGACGCTGCCCGACCTGCTGGTCAGCGGTAGCAAGCAGTTAGCGGGCGGGCTCGCCTACACGGATTACGATTTGCAGGCCGACGATTTCTGGCGCCGGGATGGTGAGAGCGGCACGCGCCTCGATCTGAATCCACGTCTCACGGTCCCCTGGCGCTTGGGCGATTACCTGTTCGGCTACGGCACACTGGGTCTGCGCGAGACGCTTTACAGTGTCGGCGGCGACGCGGTCAACGTTATCCCGGTGGGCACCGGCGGCCAGCTCTACAACAACGCCCTCACGCTCGGCCCGGTGGGCAACGGCGGTTTCCACAGTCGCGAGCTGATCGATGGCAATGCCGGCGTCGGGACCGAGATGGAGAAGATCTACAACGTCAATTGGCTGGGGATCACCCAGATCAAGCACACGATCGAACCCTTCGCGACCTACGCCTATGTGCCGTCGGTCAACCAAAGCGCCTTGCCGCTCTATGATGAGGTCGATAGGATCGAACCGCGCAGCCTCTTCACTTACGGCGTAACCTCCCGTCTTTTCGCCCGACTCGGCGCCCCGACGGCACCGGTTGCCGACGACACCGCTAACGAACAAACCGGCGACGACGAATCCGGGTCGTCGAGCCTGCTGCAACCGCGCAGTTACCGCAACGGCAGTTCGGCGTTCGAACTCCTGCAAGTCACGCTGCTCCAGGCTTACGATGTCAATCATGCGATCGCCAAGGGCGCCTCGCGCTTTTCTGATTTCGACGGTTCGGTCAGCCTTTTCCCGCTCAACGTGGTGTCGCTCAACGGCCAACTGGGATACTCGCCCCTCACCAACGGCATCCGCAACGCGAGCTTCAATATAAATTTCCAGCCGTGGTGGACGAAAAATAAGGCCAGCCTTTACATGGGCAAGGAGGAGGTGGGGTCATTCCTGCAAGTCGGTTATGACTATATCGCGCCCGGCCCCACCACGCCGTTGCCGGGCCAAAGCGCCAACCTGAGCCAGTTTATCATCGCCCGCGCGTATTATGATTTGTTTCAGCGCATGGGTGTCTACTTCGCCCCGACGTATGATTTGGTAACACGCCAGATGATTTCAGCCGAGTACGGCATCCGGATTAAGTCACCGTGCGATTGCTGGTCGTTCGATACGGGAATCACGCAGACCATCAATCCGAACGAAACCCAGTACCAAGTCCAGCTCACCCTCGGCGGTCTCGGCTCGATCGGCCAGAATCCGTTTGGCCGGAACCCCTTCCAGACCCGGATTGGCGTCCTGCCGAACGTCTATTAGACGGAGTGCCGATGTCGGCCAACCCTGACGCCCCGAGCAGTACGTCGATCGATTGCGACGGCCTCGCCCGTTTCATCACCGCACACCAACTCGGCGACCCCTCGGGTCTGCGCGTCGAGAATATCTCCTTCGGCCACTCGAACGAGGTTCACCTGATCTATTTCGACGGCAAAGCCTGGGCGCTGCGCCGGCCGCCGCGTGGCCCGCTGCTGCCTACCGCGCACGACGTTCTGCGCGAGTATCGCGTGCTCAAGGCGTTGCAGGAAACCCCGCTCCCCCTGCCGCGGGTCTATGCGAGTTGCGAGGACCCGGGTTATATCGGCGCGCCCTTCTACCTGATGGAGCATCTGCGCGGGCGCGTTATCCGCTCGCCCAACGTCCCCGGGTCCGGGCCGAGTTTCGCGCAGACGCCGGCCGAACAACGCGCCGTCAGCGAAGGGATGGTCGAGCTGCTCGTGACGCTGCAGGCGATCGATTGGCGCGCCGTGGGTCTCGAGCGTTTCGGCCGGCCCGACGGCTATCTCGAGCGCCAGCTCAAGCGCTGGACCGATCAACTCGAGCGCACATTGCCGCTCACGCGCCCGCTGCCGATAATGGAAAAGATCCGTGACTGGCTGAACACGCATAGCCCGGTGGCGGCCGCGGCGACTATCGTGCACGGCGATTTCAAGCTCGACAATGTGATGTGGGATTTGCACGAGCGTCCGCGGCCGCTCGCCCTGCTCGATTGGGAGATGTCGACGATCGGCGATCCATTGGCGGATTTCGGCTGGATGCTCACCTATTGGTCGGAACCGTCCGACAGCTCGGCGCGGCGTGGCGTCGTCTCAAGCATGGATCCCGCACCCGGCTATCCTACGCGGCGTGAGATGGTCGAGCTGTACCAGCAGAAATCCGGCCGCGCGATGGACAGTATCGCTTTCTACGAAGCCTTCGCACTCTTCAAACTGGCGATCATTCTCGAAGGCAGCTACGCCCGCCACTTGAGCGGCCAGGCCGACGATCCGATCTTCGCAACCTACGACGTGCGTGTCCCCGCGATCGCCGAAGTCGCCTGGGAGCGATGCTGTAGCGGCTAGCGCGTCAAAGAGAGGGGCGAGGTTCGGCGTGCAGCTCCGATCCTTTGCGCTCGGTGCCCAGCGCGATCATGAGCGCGTCGCCGAGCAGCACGACCGTCGCGACCAGCGCGAGTGACGCGCCGTACGTTAGATGCTGCGCGATCAGCGCCTCGACATACGCCGCGCCTGACGCGAACAGCACGCCAAGCTGATACGCCATCCCGGCAAACAGCCCGCGCGCCTCCGCCGGGGACATCTCCGCCAGATGGGCCGGAATCACGCCGAAGACCCCCTGCACCATGAATTGCATCAGGAAGGCGCCGGCCGTCAGCCAGACCAGCGATTGCGGATAGACCCATAGCGGCACGATGGCGACCCCCGCCAGCGCCGCGCCGATCATCGCACGCCGCCGTCCCAGATGGTCCGAGAGCCAGCCAAAGGTAAGTCCGCCAATCAGGGCGCCGATATTATAGATAATGGCGATCATCGCGACGGTGCGGGGCTCGAGCCCGCGCCCCTTTTCCAGGAACGTCGGATACAGATCCTGCGTGCCGTGCGAAATCAGGCTCATCATGGTCATCAGGGCGACCAGGTAAAGGAAGCGGCGGAAATTGCGCCGGATCGCCCCCAGGATCGCGCCGGGCGCCGGCCGTGACCTTTGCCACACGCGCGACTCGGGAACCTTCGCGCGAATATAGAGTGTCAGCAGCGCGGGGAGACCGCCCAGGAAGAACATCGGGCGCCAGCCGAAGTGCGGAAAGACGAAAAAATAGGCCGCGGCCGCCAGCAGATAACCGACCGCGTAGCCCTCCTGCAGCATCCCCGAGAGCAGTCCGCGCCAGCGCGCCGGCACTGATTCCATCGCCAGCGCCGCGCCGACCCCCCATTCGCCGCCCATCCCGATTCCGTACAGTGCGCGGAGCACCAGGAACCAGCGGTAGCTCGGCGCCAGCCCACTCGCCACTTCCATCACGGAATAGAAGACCAGGTCGATCATCAGGGGCGTTCGCCGCGCGTAACGGTCGGCGAGCCAGCCGAAGATGAACGCGCCGAGCGGACGCATCGCGAGTGTCGCGGTGAGCGTGAAGGCGAGGTCCGCAACCGACTTGTGAAACTCCTTGGCCACCGCCGGGATTACGAAGACCAGCACGAAGAAATCGAAGGCGTCGAGCGTCCAGCCGAGAAAGCTCGCTGCGACCGCGTGCGCGGCGCCGGTGGTCACGGTGGAGTCGCTGGACTGCGGGGAGCGCTCTGGTACGGCCGGCCGGGTCATATAGTCCGTGAGTTCTATTCGATACGGTCCGCAGCGGAAAGCGGCGCGCGGACGGGGCGGTTTCGCCGTCCGGCACGGTACGCCAAAACTGCTGGGTGCCGGGGTGTTTCGAGAATCTAACCGTCGGCGCGAGCGCGCCCTCCCGCTGCTCGCGAGCGAGCCCGAGCCAGGAAGCGTTTCTTCGGCGAGGATTCGATCTCGTCTGCCAATCCTCCCTCAAACGCAACAGTCCCAGCTTCAAAAAATAATTGATATACACGTGTAAATAGGCGTAATCTCTTGATTACATCTTATGACCTAATACACGAGTTATTTAGTAATTATAGATTATAATTGCTATTGGATCGCCGGATTTTGGCGACTATTGGGGGGGGAGTATGCGGGCAGGCGGTATCCATGGGCGCGGCGTTTTTGCGAGACGTGTGGTCTTACTGGTGATATTTGTTGGCTTTTTGATCCGGATACCCGCCGGATTCGCCGCCAACCCTGAAATCAGTACCATCGTCTTCAACCCGACGACGGCCAAACTTGTAAATCCCGGCATCCCGGCGGATTCGACCCCGCCGCAGAAGGTCACTTTACGATTTCGGGCTTATGACGCTTTCGGCAACATTATCACGCCGAGCAGTACCAATCCGATGACGATCAACGTCTATGGCGCGCCAAGTGGGGTGATCACGCCGACCTCCACCTCGATTACTTCCGGCAATCGGGTGACGTTCGCCTACAACGGACAGTTTTTTCCCAATCCAATTACCGTCGAAGCCTATGTCCCCAACGGCTTGGGTGGGTACTCAATCGGCGTCACCCAGATGCTCCCGTGGAATCAGCCGTCACCCTGCGCGTACGGAACCGAGAGCTTCACGCTTCCCTTCGATTGCGGCGGTCTAACCGGCTCCGCCTGCACCAGTTACAACATCACCAACGATCTCAACCTGATGGCGGCAATTGGCTATGACGACGATACGAAAGTGGGTAACAACTTGACTGACTTCACGATCGACACGGGATCGCTCGGCGCCCTCGTGCCGGCGTACGAGCTTGGTCCCGATGCGATCGGCCCCGCCGGGCCGGGTGTGAAATTCTACGACAGCAGCGGCAGAACCTTCGCCGGCAACTACTATCTGGCGCGGATCAGCTTCAAGGCCAGCGACGGCAGTATCGTCAAGACCATCCCGATCAAAGTACTCGGGGTCACGGCCGCATATTGCGCGCCGGGTAACTACCCCAATTGCACCAGTGAACCGCCCAGCACGAATATCTACTACCTGGGTGTCGGCTTCGACCGTAACAGCACCACCGCGAACGACGACTTCAACTCGCCAGCGGATAACGCCTTTCTCCAAATCGACGACGACAACAACAGCACCAATATCAGTCCAGGCTATGTGCTGAACGGCGACGACGCGACCGTCGGCATCACCAGTACTTCGGGTTATGGTTTAGCCGCGCTCACCGCCAACCCTAGCGTTCCCGGCGACTGGAACGCCACCCCGGGATGCTACGGTTTCCCGACGCTCCCCGGCCGCAACCAGTTCTGCGGCACGCTGCTGATGGATGTCGGGATTACCGAGATGTTCCTTGACTTGCCACCGGCGCGACGGCCTGCGGGCGCGGTAGATCCGAACAACGACTCGAAGCTTCCCAAGGGTCTCGAAGCGTCGATCACGGCCGGCACTGCCGCTAATCCGGCAATCGTACACCTTCGACTACGCCAAGAGCGACACGCCAACGGACGTGGCGCCGACCGACGTAACCTGGGTCAAGCCGAAGCCCGGTCACGCACCGATCTTCGTGAACACCGGCCGCGATGTGCTCTTCGGCTTCAACTACATGTATGACGCGAGCTGCGGCAACACCGGATTCGAACCGCTGCCGCAATAGCAGCTGACGGACGGATGAGGCGCGTGCCGCTCGGCCGCCCTCATCCGTTTTCTATTCTCCTGCCGCTCGATGCCGGGGCCGGATTCATCGAACGCACCGTCGATTTCTGCTGACGCACATCGCCGTGCTAGATCGAGGAAAAACCCGCGAGGAACCTGATCATGGCGAAACTCAACACCGTGCTTGGACCAATCGACGCGAGTCAGCTCGGCCATACGATGTCGCATGTGCACCTGACGATCGACCTGATGTGCTGGCATATGCCGCCCGAGTCGGGACCGGCGCGCGGTCTCAGTGAAGCGAAGATCACGCGGCAGAATCTCGGCCTGGTGCGGCGCAATGCGATGCGCGTGAAGGACAACCTGGTGCAGGACAATCTCCCGCTGACGATTCGTGAGGCCGCCCAGTATCGCTTCGCCGGCGGCGCCACGATGATCAATTGCGACCTGCCGGGAATCGGCCGCGATATCCCGGCGTTGCAAAAGATCGCCCGCGCCACCGGAATCAATATCGTCGCTTCCACCGGATGGTACGTGCAGCAATCGCATCCACCGGAGGTCAAGGCCAAGAGTATCGAGGAACTGGCCGAGATTATGACGAAAGAGATCACGGTCGGGATCGGCAGGACCGGGGTCAAGGCGGGCAATATCGGCGAAATCGCGCTCAGCGGACGCACGCGCGAGCCCTTCCGGCCCGACGAGGAAAAGGTGTTGCGCGCCGCCGCCCGGGCGCAGCGCGCGACCGGGGTGTCGCTCACGGTTCATCCCAACTTTCCGGCCGACCATTGGGATACCTATATAGACGTCCTCGAAAAGGAAGGCGCCGATCTCGGCCGCTGCTATATGTCCCACCTCGGGCTCTATCCGAATCCGGAGGTTGCCAAACGCATTCTCAAGCGCGGGGTGGGCTGCGTGTCGTTCGATCAACTCGGCCACGAGGAGCTGTTCGGCAACCCGGCGGCGCCCGGCCTCGGCTATTCCCCCGACAAAGAAGAGGTGCGTTGCGTGCTCGAGCTGCTCAACGCGGGATTCGAGGATCGGCTGCTGCTCTCAGCCGAGGTCGCGATGAAGACCTGCTATAGCGAGTACGGCGGATGGGGCTACGCGCATATCCACGACAACATCATCCCGTGGCTCAAATCCCTGGGCGCGCGCGACGATCAGGTGGAGTCGATCATGGCGGGGAATCCACGCCGCCTGCATGCCGTTGGCGGAGCGTAAGCGTAACTAACGTACGGGCCGCCCTACGCCGAACCTGGTCCGACTCGGGCGGCCCGCCCCCCGCTTACCCTTCCACAAAGTTCAGCTTCGCACGCTGTTCCGTTCCACTTTCAACCCGCCCCCTACGACGCAAGTTCAGCAAGAGCCATTCCATCCGGAAAGATTTTTGATAATTTGAAGCTATAGGACTAATGAACATTAATTAAGATTATAAACAATAATAAAGTTAGATATCTGAATTGGATAAGGCATGGTTCGACCATTCATTCAGGAAAGTTGCAGTTACGCTGGATTCGTCGCAGCGATGCAACATTCGCAGGATGCCCAGCGACACATGCAACTTCAAAACGGTAATATTCGCGTACAAACGTCAATTGGCATGTTTAACGCTTCAAGTTCTTGACATCTGGATATAGGAAGGTGGCAATCAGTTATGAATTCCGTCGCAATACGGGCTGAGACCTGCTCATGTATCGGTACTGCGATGCTCGCGATGTTGGTCGCGGCACTGCCTGCGGTCGTCTGGCTCCCGACGGCCTTGGTTGCGATCGCTTCGCGGCTGTGAGCGATCCGCCGATTCGCCGCTACGGTAAGATGGCGCAACCGTTCGCCCGAGCCCGAGCTGAATCCAAGCTGCACGAATACGGCGGCGTCACGTTGACACGCTAACGCTTTCCCCAATAACATTCCGTTCATAAAATTGCGGGATGGAGCGTCGCGGGAACCTCTTCTCGTCGGTACTCCGGATAAATCCCGGCCCGCAAGGTCCAGCAGCGTTCCCGCAGGCGAAACCGTCACTTGGTTTCGCCGTTCATTATTGGCGCTGGTACTTCGAGGTGTTCGGCAGGACACTGGACGGTGCGGCGCACGATTTACGTGTTGGGCGGTCGCCAAGCTGGCAAGGCACCAGGCTTTGGACCTGGCATTCGAAGGTTCGAATCCTTCCCGCCCAGCCATCGGTTTGGCCCGGAATGAAAGCTGTGACGGTCCGCGTCATCAGCGTTGGGGGAGATTATTGCGCAGCGCCAACGGCTGTGGGAGGTAGACGCGTGTCGGAGCTAACCCATGTCTGAGCGAACGAAAGATGAACTCGAGATCTTCACCGGGAACTCGAATCCCGCCTTGGCCCGTGAAGTCGCCGAGCATCTTGGGGTAAAGCTCGGCGAGGTCGAGGTCGGCCGTTTTCCCGACGGCGAGGTGATGGTCGAGGTCCGCCAGAACGTCCGCGGCGGCGACTGCTTTATCATCCAGTCGACCTGCTCACCACCCAACGAAAACCTGATGGAGCTGCTGCTGGTGATGGACGCCTTGCGCCGGGCCTCGGCCAAACGGATCACCGCGGTTATCCCGTACTTCGGCTACGCCCGACAGGATCGCAAAGTCGCGCCGCGCGTGCCGATCAGCGCCAAGCTGGTCGCCGATCTGATTACCACGTCGGGCGCGCAGCGGGTGCTGACGGTCGATCTGCATGCCGGGCAGATCCAGGGCTTCTTCAATATTCCGGTCGACAATCTCTTCGCGATGCCCGTGCTGGTGCAGTACCTGCGCAAGCGCCTCGCCGATCGGCGCGTGACCGTGGTGTCGCCGGACGCCGGGGGGGTCGAGCGCGCCCGGGCTTTCGCCCGCCGCCTCAATGCCGACCTCGCGATTATCGACAAGCGCCGCCAGCGCGCCAGCGAAGTCGCCGAGATGCGCCTGGTCGGTGACGTGCGCGATACGCTGGCCCTGCTGGTCGACGATATGATCGACACCGCCGGCACGATTACCGAAGCCGCGAAGGTGATTCTCGCGGCAGGCGCCGCCGAAGTGATCGCCTGCGCCACCCATCCGATTCTGTCCGGCCCGGCCTGCGAGCGGCTCAATCACTCGCCGCTCAAGGAATTGATCACCACTAACAGTATCCCGCTCGGCGCCAAGGCCCAGGCCGAGGTTCCCAACCTCACGGTCCTGTCGGTCGGCGCCCTGATAGCGGAAGCCGTCCGCCGCATACATAATGAGGAATCGGTAAGCTCCCTCTTCAATTGAGGAGCTGATTCCGCGAGAGGATTAAAGAGCCAAGATGGAGACCGTCGAACTGACCTGCGAGAAACGCGAGGTCCGTCCCAAGGGAATAGTTAACCGGGTGCGCCGCGAGGGGCAGATTCCGGGGGTTATTTACGGCAATCACGGCGCGGCGACGGCGATCGCGGTCGGCGCCAGTGAGCTCAAGACGCGCGTTCACGCGGCGTCGCGCCAACGGCTGATTCGCCTCAGGTCCGGATCGGCCGAGCTTGACGGCAAGCACGTTATCGTCAAGTCCGTGCAGCACACCCCGGTTGGTGGCAATATCCTGCATGTCGACTTGTACGAGGTCGACCTCAACAAGCCGCTGCGGGTCGCGATCACGCTCAAGTTCGTCGGCCGCGCCGCGGGGATCGTCGACGGCGGCATCCTGCAGCCGCTCGAACGTCAAGTCGAGGTGGAGTGTCTGCCCCTCGATATTCCCGAATCGATCGAAGTCGACGTGACACCGCTCAAGGTTCACGACGTGATGCATGTATCGGCGCTCAAGTTCGCCGACAACGTCAAGGCGATCTTTGATTCCGACTATCCGGTGGTGACCGTGCTGCCACCGACGGTCGCCGAAGTGGCGGTCGTCGCGGCCCCGGCCGAAGGCGAAGCCCCGGCGGCTGGCGCGGCGGCACCCGCCGCCGCCGCGGAGGCGGGCGCGAAGGAAGCTCCGGCCAAAAAGGAAACTCCGGCCAAGAAGGAAGCTGCGGCCAAGAAAGGCTAGCCGCGCCCTGCTGGCCAGGGGGCGCGCCAGCGGAGCCGAAGGCGTAGCGAGCACAGGGGGCGGCCGAGTCCGCGAGGCGCGGCCAACGTCTGAAGTCTGCGAACCGCGTTCAGAAAATCGAGTCCGCGAGGCGCGGCCACAATAAAAGACTACGCTGCCAGCTTAAGGGCGCGGCGCACCGCCTCGACCGGATCGTCGCTATGCTCGATACCGGCGATCCCGGACCATGCACGGAGCGCCACGACCGGTCGTCCCAACTTGAGCGCGAAGCCGATTTCGGAGAGTGTGCCGCCCTCGCCCGCGCACGCGATTACCGCGGCCGCGCTGGCGACGACAATGACGTTGCGCGCCTGGCCCATCCCGGTCGCAATGACGAATTCGATAGACGGGTTGGCGTCAGCGGGTTCGTAGTTCGGCAGAATTCCGATCGTATGGCCGCCCGCCGCGCGGGCGCCGCGTGCCGCGGCCTCCATCACGCCACTCAGGCCGCCGCAGACCAACGTCGCACCTTGCGCGGCGATTTCGCGGCCGACGGCGAAGGCCAGGTCGGCGACCTCAACGCTGGCGTCAGCGGCGCCAATCACGGCGATTGTCTTGCCCCGTGCCATCGCCGCGAGCCGAGGTCAGAGTTCCAGCACCTGCGGCAGGTCAGCCAGATCCGTGATAATAAAGTCGGGCGTCGGAATCCCTTCGGGGATTGCCGGCAGCCCCTTGCTGATCCACACCGTCCGCATCCCGGCCCCGCTCGCCCCGAGCACGTCGTCGCGCGGCGTGTCGCCGACGAACAGGATCTCGTGTGGCGCCAGGCCGAGCCGCTCGCGCATATGCTCGAAGATCCGCCGGTCAGGCTTGCGCAGCCGCACCTCGGCGGAAATCACGACCGCCTCGAACAGGTCCGCCACGCCGGTATCGGCCAACACCTCGCGGCCGCATTGGGTGTCGTCAAAATTGGAGAGCAATCCGAGCCGGTAGTGCGGCGCGATTCGGCGCACGGCGGCGACCCGCGCCGCGGGCGCCCAGGTGACGCCGCGCACCGCCCCCATGTGCACGCGAGTCAGCTCCTCGGCGAGCTCAACCGCCCGATGGCTCGGTCCGAGGTTCAAGCGCCGCAGCGTGCGATGGAACCGCTCGTGGCAGGTTATCTCGATCCCCTCGCGGTCGCGTTCCTCGAGAATCTCTTCGACCACCGCGCCGTAAACGTCGATGAACTGCTCGCGATCGAAGGCCGCGCCAAACAGCTCCGTCATCTTCGGAAAAACCCACGGCATCGTGGTGCGCACCTGCTTGCCGCGCAACTCCATCAGGGGCAGCCGGTCCGGCTCCCACTTGACCAGCGTGTCGAACAGGTCAAGGACGACCGCCTTGCACACGAGCTTAGCCACGGGGCGCCACCGCGGTCGCGGTGCTCAGCAGGGCGAGCAGATTGAGCACCATCACACCGCCATTGAGCGCGACCGAGAGCCGATGCAGCTGATCGAACTCGGCCTTGCGCGCCGGATCGGGATTCGCCTCGGTCGTAACGGAACGGATCGCGCTGATCCGCGGGCGGATCGCCGCGCCGGCATAGAGCGTCGTGCCGAGCGCGATCGCCAGGGCGAGCGCCGCCAGCGACCACCACAGGGCCGGTCCATGCTGCAGGGCGAAATAGATCGCCAGGATCACGCTGACCGTGCCCGCCACATAGCCCATCAGGTAGTAGCGCGGGAAAATCGCCCCCACCACCTTGCCGGCGTCAGCCGTCGCGAGCACCTCGAAGACCGCGGGGGCCGTGATGATCGTGAAAAAGAGCATGCCACCGAGCCAGATCACCAGACAGAGCAGATAGATGAACAGGGTTATTGCCATCGCTTATTCACAGAGCAGTCAATTCAGGTATTGTTTGGCGACTCCCGGTAGCGGCTGGCGCTGGGCAAAGCCGGCTTCCACCGGATGCCACGACGCCACGGACTGCTCGCCGGATTGCCAGCACAGGAACACCACATTGTCGTCGTCGATCGCCCACGGAAAGTCGATCAGGCCGAGGTCGATATCCTTGAGGAAGCAGCCGTGCGACTCGATTTCCTGCGCAATCGCCGCCATCCGCGTCGCCGTACCCTTGAGTTCCGGGTACCGCTCGACGATCGTGCCGAGCGGCAGCGCCTCGAGCGCCGGGTCATCGCCATGCAGCTCGGCGAGGCGCGCCCGCAGTAATTTAACGCAGCTCTGCAACTCGCGGACCAGTAATTCCAGCGTAGGGATAAGGTCGCTCGCCTCGTTCAGGCTAAAGAGTTTGTCGAATTGATAGTTTCCCAAACGATCACCGTGCGACCAGATGGCGCGGACGGCGCTGCCGACCGAGAAAATGCCTTGTCTGTCTCAAGGTCGTATACTACGGTAAAACGACGCGGCCGGGAAAGCTGGGGAGGTTGTGCTCCCGCCACCAAAGAGGGCCTTTGGTTTAGGCGCGAGGGTGATTCTATGTCTGATATAACCAAAGGCGAAAAACGTTTCGAGACCGAAGAGGATCTCACCCAGGTCGAAATCCCGGAAGTTCTGCCGGTGCTGCCCCTGCGCGGCATCGTCATTTTCCCCAGTCAGATTCATCCGTTCCTGGTTTCACGCGCGTCCTCGCTCAAGCTGATCGAGGACGTCGGACAGAACTCGCGGATCATCGGACTGACCGCGCAGCGCAATCCGGAGGACGAAAATCCGGCGCCGGAGGCCCTCTATCAGCGCGGCACCGCCGTCCGGATTCTGAAGATGCTCAAATATCCGGACCAGAGCGTCCGCGTGCTGGTGCAGGGCCTCGCCCGGATCGAGCTCGGCCAGTTCATGCAGCGCGATCCGTATTTCATGGTCCAGGTAACGCGACTCCCCGAGACCTTCACGCCCGAGAAGGAAGCCGAGGCGCTGCAGGCGAATCTGGTCAGTCAGTTCTCGAAATTCGTCTCACTGGTGCCATACCTGCCCGACGAGCTGCAGGTGATGGCGATGCAGGTGCGGGATCCGGCGCGGCTGACCGATCTGGTCGCCTCGTATCTGAAAATCGCGGTCGAAGAACTGCAGGATTTGCTCGCGACGCTCGACGTGCGCCAGCGGCTCGAAAAGTTGCTGGTGATTCTCACCCGCGAGATCGAACTGCTCGAGCTGGGCCACAAGATTCAGTCGCAGGTGCAGAGCGAGCTCAACAAGAGTCAGCGTGAGTACTACCTGCGCCAGCAGCTCAAGGCGATTCAAAAGGAGCTGGGCGAAGGCGACGGCCGCGCCTCGGAAATCGAGGAGCTGGTCAAGAAAATCGAAGCGGCCAAGCTGCCCGAAGACGCCCGCAAGGCGGCCGACAAGGAGCTCGATCGGCTGCGGATGATCCCGCCGGAATCCGCCGAGCATACTGTCGTCCGTACTTACATTGATTGGCTCGCGACGCTGCCGTGGAGCGTCGCCACCGAAGATAACCTCGACATCAAGCATGCGCGCGAAGTGCTCGACGAGGACCATTACGACCTGGAGAAGGTCAAGGAGCGCATCCTCGAATTCCTGGCCGTGCGCAAGCTCAACCCGGACACCAAAGGGCCGATTCTCTGTTTCGTCGGTCCGCCCGGGACCGGCAAGACCTCGCTCGGGAAATCGATCGCGCGCGCCCTGGGTCGCAAGTTCCAGCGGCTCTCGCTGGGCGGCATTCGCGACGAAGCGGAAATCCGCGGTCATCGCCGGACCTACATCGGGTCGCTGCCCGGCCGCATCATTCAAGGGCTGCGCAACGCCGGCTCGAACAACCCGCTCTTCATCCTCGACGAAGTCGACAAGCTGGGCGCGGATTTTCGCGGCGATCCGGCCTCGGCCCTGCTCGAAGTGCTCGATCCCGAGCAGAACAACACCTTCGCCGACCATTACCTCGATGTCCCGTTCGACCTGTCGCACGTGCTGTTTATCACCACGGCGAACATGCTCGACACGATTCCGCACGCCCTGCGCGACCGGATGGAAATCCTCGAGCTGCCCGGCTACACGGAAGAAGAGAAGCTGCTGATCGTCTACCGCCATCTAATCCGCAAGCAACTCGCCGAAAATGGCCTGGGCGACGCGAAGATCGAATTCACCCGGGAGGCCGTCTCCGAGATTATCCGCAGTTACGCCCGCGAGGCCGGCCTGCGCAATCTCGAACGCGAAATCTCGCGCATCTGCCGCAAGATCGCCCGCGCCGTCACCGAGGGCGAGACCGCGCCCGCGCAGGTCACGCTCGAAATACTGCAGAACTATCTCGGACCGCCCAAGTATTTTTCGGAAGTCGCCGAGCGCACCAACGAGCCCGGCGTCGCCACCGGCCTCGCCTGGACCCCCAGCGGCGGCGATATCATCTTTATCGAAAGCACCCGGATGACCGGGCAGAAGGGTCTCATCCTGACCGGTTCGCTGGGCGACGTGATGAAGGAATCGGCGCAGGCCGCGATGTCCTACATCCGTTCGCGGGCCGACAAGCTCGGTCTCGCGAGCGACTTTTACGACAAGTCCGACATCCACGTGCACGTACCCGCGGGGGGTATCCCCAAGGACGGGCCCTCGGCGGGCGTCTCGATAACCGCTTCGATCACCTCATTGCTGACGGGCCGGCCGGTCCGTGCCGACGTCGCGATGACGGGCGAAATCACGTTGCGTGGCAAGGTGCTGCCGGTCGGCGGAATCAAGGAGAAGGTGCTCGCGGCGCGGCGCGCCGGAATCCATACGGTCATCCTGCCGCGGCGCAACGAGCATGATCTCGACGACATCCCGCCCGAGCTGCGCGCCGAGATGGAGTACGTCTTCGTCGACACGATCGACGAGGTGCTGGCGCACGCCTTGCGCGACCGCAACGACGCGCATCCCGTCGAAACCGGGGTGGACGGCGCCGAGACGCCCCCGCCGCTGCTCGAAGCGCCCGCCGTCGCGGTCGCTCCACCGCGACGCGGCGCCCTCAACTAGCCAACGCCGGGCGGCTGCGC
>Ga0074045_10001734_pt1 | contig 20756 bp, 10 predicted proteins | sample BogForMeECP23OM2_FD_94442 | JGI IMG/M metagenome (GOLD analysis project Ga0074045, IMG submission 94442) | Bog forest soil microbial communities from Calvert Island, British Columbia, Canada - Bog Forest MetaG ECP23OM2 | ecosystem: Environmental > Terrestrial > Soil > Wetlands ...
GAGGCGCGCGCCTCCCGCGCACGTTGCTCGGCCTGCCGCTCGAGGCGGGCGGTGGCCTCCGCCAGATCCGGTCCCTGGGACACGGACCCGCGCCCGGAATCGGCATCCGACAGGGGTACTTGCTTCCAGCCGACCCGAACGGCGCTGGCGGCGGCGTCCGGCGACAACACCCTAGACGACATACTGCTCTCCAACCGTGCCCTTGAGGCTGATCACACCCTCCGACTCGAGCTGGCGCACGACGCCGATGATCGACTGCTGGGCCGTCTCCACTTCCTTGATCTTGACCGGGCCCAGCGCTTCCATGTCTTCTTTCAACATCTCGGCGCCGCGCTGCGACATGCAGCCCAGGATCTGCGCCCGCAGTTGTTCGCTGGTGCCCTTGAGCGCCACCGTCAGCACCTTGCGGTCCACCTTGGCCAGCACCTCCTTGAGCCCCATGGGATCGATCAATAACAGGTCCTCGAAGACGAACATCAGATGGCGGATGGTCTGCGCCAGGTTGGTGTCCCCCTGCTCGATGTGATCCAGGATCTCCCGGCTGGATGCCGAGTCGAGCCGGTTGAGCACCTCGGCCACGGCGCGCACGCCGCCGTAGGATTCTCGGCTGAATTCCCCGAGGGCTTGCAGCTTCTGGCCGATGACATTGGCGATCTTGAGAATGATCTCCGGTGAGATCTGGTCCAGGCTTGCCATGCGCTGAGCCACGTCCGAGCGCAGTCCGGCCGGCAGCGAGGTCAGCAGGGCTGCGGCCTGAGAAGCGTTGAGGTGCGACAGGACCAGCGCGATGGTCTGCGGATGTTCGTTGTGAATGAATTTCGCCAGTTGTTGCGGGTCGGCTTTTTGCAGCGCATCGAAGGACGCCGCATCCGCGCCCAGCGCTTTGGCCAGGCGGTCGAGCATGCGCTTGGCGGTGTCCGGGCTAAACGCGCGCATCAACAGCTTGCGCGCGAAATCGATGCCGCCGCGCGCCACGAAGTCGCCCGCCACCGCCATGTGATGGAACTCGTTGAGAACGCTCTCGGCTTGCTCACTGGAGATGGAGGTGATGCGGGCCACCTCACGGCTGACCATTTGCGCATCGTCTTCCGAGAGCTGTTGCAACAGGTCCGCCGCCGCCTGTTCCCCCAGCACAATCAGCAGCATGGCCGCCTTGCGCAGTTGCGTCAGCGTTTCGGTTTCCGGTTTGGCGTTGACGATCATCGCCTATCCGCGCGCCCCCGGTGTCACGAATCCTCCTCCCGTATCCACGTGCGCAGGACCTGCGCCGGGGTTTCCGGCTCCAGCTTGATCTTTTCCCGCAAGTGCTTGGCAAGCACTTCGGCGGTTTTGGTGATGACCGGCGCCAGATTCAAGGCATTCAGCGCCTGCGCCTCCATCTTCTGTTGCATGGCATCGCGCTCGGCCAGTTTGGATTCGATCTGCCGCTCCAGGTTGGAGGCGGGAGCCTCGATTGCCTGCTTTCCGTTTTCCTCCCCGGCGGGCAGTGCCTGCTGCAGGTCCACCTTCCCGAGCAGCCCAAGGCCCTTGCCGCGTAGCACCATGGCGGCGACGAAACCGAGGACTATCAGGCCAATCGCCGATCCTGCCACCACCGCCATGGTCTTGCGGTCCATGGGCAGACCGAGGGGCCCGGCCGGCCGGGCCTGCGGCGCGGCAGCCTGCGGTTGCGGCGGCTCCAGAGTCAGCGTGCTCTCAAACGGCAGCGAATCGACGATAATCTGATCGCCGCGCTCCGCGTTGAAACCGGTGACTCCCGCCACCAGGTCGCGCACCACCTTCAGCTTGTCCGCGCTCGGGGGCACCAGCACGCGCTGGTAGCCGTTCTTGTCCTTTTGCCAGGTCAACGCATGGTCCACCAGTATGGCCAGCGACATCTTGCGCACGGTTCCCGCCGGCAAACGGGTTTTTCTCACCGTGCGACTGGCCTGGTAGGTGATATTCTCCGTCACGCGCGAGTTGCGTCCCGCTCCGTTGGCCGGGCGTGAGGTGGGCCTGGGCAAGTTGGAAGCGGTGCCCGGTACGCCGGCCGCGATCGCGGAGCCGGAGCTATCCTCGCTGCGTTGCGAACTCAGCATCACGGAGCGCGCAGGATCGTACAGCTCCTCGCTCTGCTCGCCGGCGGTGAGGTCACAGTCGACGGAAACTCCGGCGCGATATTTCCCCGCGCCCAGCAGAGGTTCGAGCGTGGAAGCGATCTTGGCCAGCAGGTCCGCCTCCACCTTGTGCCTGTATTCGAGCCCCGCTTCGGAGGAATCGGGCCCATCCAGCCCGCCGGCGGTTTTGGGCCGGCCCAGCAGATTGCCATTCATGTCCAGCACCGACACAGCATCCGGCGCCAGCCCCTCCACCGCGCTGGCCACCAGATGGTCGATGGCTTGCACGTTCTCCGCCGCCAGGTGCGCGCCAGGCCGGATCTTGACCAGCACGCTGGCCTTGGCCGGTTCCTGCGAATCGAGAAAAACCGATTCCTTGGGAAAGGTGATGTGGACGCGCGCTTGTTCGACTTCCGCCAGGGAGACAACGGAGCGCTCCAGCTCCCCTTCGAGCGCGCGCCGGTAGTTGACGTGTTCGGTGAATTCGGTGGCCCCCAGGTTCGCCTTGTCGAACAGCTCGAAGCCTATGCGGCCAGATCGAGGGATGCCCGCCGTGGCCATGACCAGGCGCAGTTCCGCCAGCCTTGCCGAGGGGACCATCACCACCCCACCGGACTCCGGCAAGCGGTAGTCCACGCCGCTCTCCTTCAGCTTCTGTACGATTGCGCCGGCGTCTTCCGGAGCCAGACCCGTATATAGGGGTTTGAAGTCGGCCTCCTTTTGCCAGTGGACCAAGCCGTACAGGCTGGCCGCGACGGCCACGACGATCAGGCCGATGGTGATGCGCTGGCGCAAGGTGAGGTTGGCAAAAACGCTCTTCATGCCGATTGCTCCGGCGCGTTGCCGGCCTGTTTCTTAGATCGGTGGCAAGGGCCGAAAACCTGAGGCCACGGGTGCGGGAAATCGAGGAAAGAATTGCGCGATACAAAGAAACTCGATGGCCAACGACATGGGTAGGGGGTCGAGGCCCGCCGCCCATGGGCTGCCGATGGACGGCAGCACCGGCCGGACCCGACGGGCGCAGGGTTGGCAAGCCAGCTTCGATGAGTCAAATCCAGGCCTCCCTTCCGAAGGCGGGACCACGAGCCCCGCCGCAACCCGCGCGCGGCTAGAGCTGCATGCGCATGATTTCCTGATACGCGCTGACCACCTTGTTGCGCGTTTGCAGGAACAGATCGAAGGCCATCTCAGCCCGGGTGGTAGCCAGTATGGTGCTGTGCAGATCTTCGCCTTCGCCGGTGAGGAAGCGCTGGACCGACGCGTTGGCATCCTGATTGGCGCCCTCCACAGAGCGGATGGCGCTCGAGAACACCTGACTGAAATCGCCGCCGCCGGTGCCGCCCGCCGCTTGCAGCGGCTCGACCAGAGCCGGGGCCGAAATGGGAGGAATGGGAGCCATGCGTCAACCTCACTTCAACAGTTCAATGGAATGCTGGATCATGTCTTTGACCGCGCCGATGGCCGCCACGTTGGCTTCATAGCCGCGTGCGGCGCCCATCAGATCCACCATGTCCTCGGCCGGGTTCACACGCGGAAAGGCCACGTACCCATTGGCATCGGCATCCGGGTGCCCCGGCATGTAGCGCTTTTCGGGGTCGCGCGTATCGGTCACCACCGAAGCTACCACCACGCCGCTGGCCGCTTCCAGTTCCTTGCCGAACACAGAGGAGAACGGCGAACCGACCGGGGTGCTCTCGAACACTGCGTCCTTGCGCCGGTACGGGCCGCCCTCCGGCGTGCGCGTGGTTTCCGCGTTGGCCAGGTTTTCCACCAGCAGCTCGGCGCGCGCGCGCTGCGCCGCCATGCCGGACGACCCGATCGACAGCGCGGAGAACAGGCTCATCAGCTTTGTCCTTCCTTGATCGCCGAGCGCAGTTGCTGGATCTGGGAATGCAAGAGGGCGGACGCCGCCTGAAAGCGCAGGGCGTTCTCGGCCAGCAGGCGCGATTCGCGGTCGATGCTCACGTTGTTGCCATCATTCTTGTTAGGCAGTCCAGCCACGGCGGCCGCTTGCGGCGCGCCCATAGCGTTTTGGAATTCGCTTTGGAAGTCGATGTCCTGGGTCTGGTAGCCGGGCGTGTCGGCGTTGGCGATGTTGGAAGCCACCAGCTTTTGCCGCGCGCTGAGCAGGTCCATATAGCGTTCCAGCTCACCGGCCATGGGACCCAGCGTCACACCGGTGGTTGGGCAAGTGGGGGACCAAATGGCAAGGCTTTTGGCTGCAACGCGGGGCGCGTTGGGTGGGGGGCATTCTTCTGGCGCGCGGCAAGGTTTTGGCGCAGGCGTGGACGGCGCAGGCGGACCAGTCCCCCTGCCTGGAGCCTGGTACTAGAGGTAATCCAGAGGTACGAAAGGGGCTGGGGCCGCTCCCCGTGTTACACTTGCTACGCCAACGGGAGGTAGTCTGGTGCGGGTGAGAGCTGCGTTCTTTGTCCTTTTCTTGGCTACTGTGCTTGGCGCGGGCGTCGCCTCGGGCCAAACCACATATAGCGGCGGACCGGGCGCCACCGTCACGACGAACACCTGCACGGGCGATCCCAGCAACCCCTGCGTAGCCTCTCCCTATCCGTCGACGATCACCGTCCCAGGCGGCGCCGCGATCATCAGTTTCTCGGCGCCCTTCTCGGTCAAGATCAGCGGAATTGAGGCGCCCTCCAGCCCTGACGGTGGCGGACCCTGCTACGGAACGAGCGACCTGGGGTTTCTGCTTAAAGCGCCCATGGGACAGTTTCTGGAGATCATGTCCTTTGCCGGCGGCTACGCGGATTCGGTTAGTGGCGCCTCTATCACCCTCAGCAGTGGTAGCGGAACGATTATGGTAAATGGCGACACCACAGACTGGAACAGCGGGGCTTCGATGACCGGAAGCCTGGGCACCTATGCGCCCGGCTCCTTCTTGGCCACAACGGGCACGCCACCGTTACAGGATGTTTACCCGAGTCCGGGCCCGGGGACCTTGAGTGCCTCCACCATGGCAGCCTCGAATGGCACGGCCACTTTCAGCGTGTTCAACGGAGTGCAGGCCAACGGCACGTGGAGCCTGTACATGATCGACTACGACCAGCCAAGCTGCATGGCTTCCTTCAGTGGTTGGAGCCTGTCGTTCGCCTCGAGCGCCACCAGCAACGATTCGACGAGCACGGCGGTTTCGAGTGCCACGGTGAATCCCCTGACGAAGGGAAGTAGCGTCACCTTCATCGCCAGCGTTACCAACACCAGCACCTCCGCCACGCCGACCGGCACCGTTACCTTCACCTCCACCCCGTATCCCAGCGGTTCGGCCACTACGCTGTGCAGCACTACGGCTCTGAGCAAAAGCGGGGCCACGGCTACGGCCACCTGTACCCCTTCGACCAGCGCGTTCACGACCGAGAACATCTTCGAGATCAACGCGAACTACAATCCGGGCACCGGCTTTAGTGGCAGTAACACGATCTCTCCCTACTACGAGTGGGTGAACAACCCGACCACGTCGGGCGGAACCGATGTCTTCTGTAATGCGGGAACGATCGCGGGAACCGTAGAGACCAATATGTCGCCGTTTCCTTCGGTGGTCACCGCGAGCGGCATTAGTAATGCCGTCCAAGACGTTACGGTGCAGGTGAATAACTACAGCTTCGCCCTTGGGGGAGCCGATGCGCAACTGATGCTGATGGCGCCGAACGGCTCGGCCATGGTGTTGATGTCGAACCTGAACTTCGGACAGACCAGCACGGTCACCAATACGGGCAGCGTCACCTTCACCGACAGCGGGGCGCCAGTCACCGGTAGCAATCCGTTCGCCGGTAACGGCGCGCTCACCTACGCGCCGACGGCTCTCTACGCGATGCCGGCGGCGTTCATTCAGACGTTGCCAGCGACGCCTCCCAGCGGAGAACCGCAGGTGCCGGCCACCGCCGCGAGCGGCACCTATGTTGGGATTGGCGTGCCGGCTTCGATTGGAACCGCGACCCTGTTTTCCACCTTTAACGGCGTCACCGCCAACGGAACTTGGAGTCTGTTCGCTCTCACAGGCGATCAATCGTTCAGCATCGGCGGCTGGTGTCTCGGGATTACACCGGCTACGGGCACGGCGACCACTACCGTGGTGAGCGGATCGCCCAATCCGGCCACCACCGGAGCGGCGGTTGCGATCACGGCCACCGTGAGCAGCGGCTCCGCCACCCCAACCGGCACCGTCTCGTTCATGGATAGCCTGACGAACACTACGATTTCCGGGTGCGGCAGTGTGGCGCTCAGCGCGAGCGGGACGGATTCGGCCACCGCCACCTGCAACGTCTCCACGCTGGCCGAAGGCGACCATACGATTACGGCGACTTACTCGGGAGACACTGGCTTCAACCAGAGCATCGGCAGCTATGACCAGCGGATCAATACCGCCATCACGACTTCGTTGAGCGGCGGCGTGCTGACGTACTGCAACACCGGCGCGATTCAGATTCCGGACCCCAATAGCGTTAATGGCGGCGCCGCATATCCCAACCCGTCCAATATCACGGTGGCTGGCCTCTTTGGCTCGGTCAACACGGTAAGTGTGGCGCTGAAGAACTTCTACGATATGGACCCACTGTGGCTGACTTCGCTCCTGGCCGGCCCGGGCGGCAATCTGGACTTTTTCTCGGGAGCCGGCGGCATCACTGCGCCTTCCACCATCCCGAACCTCGTGTTCGAAGACAGCGCTGCCGGGCAGGTACCCGCATCTCTCGGCAACGGTCCGTACAAGCCGACCAGCGATCCCGATCCCGGCGTCTTCCCGCCCATGGTCTTCTCGAGCAGCACGTTCTACACCGTGCCGGTCACCATTCATTCCGCCGGCAGCAACGGCAGCTCGACGTTCGCCGCGAGTTTTGGCGGCACCGCTCCCAACGGCAACTGGGACCTGTACTTCTATAACCACGACAGTTCGCTGGCCAGCGCCGGCTACGGCTTGGGCGGCGGCTGGTGTCTGAATATAACGCCTCACGTGCCCACGTTCACGATTACGGAAACGCACAGCCCCGACAATTTCATCCAAGGCAGCACCGGGCAAATCACGTTGAACGTGAATAACTCCACCGGTGTGGCGGCCGTGACTTCGGGCGGCAGCGCGTACCCGGTCACCATCACCGACGCTCTGCCGAACGGGCTGACCTATGCGAGTATCGCCGGCGCGGCGAACGACTGGAGTTGTTCCGGCACCAGCACCGTGACCTGCACCAATGCGGACGTGGTGGCGGGTGGTGACTCCTATGGCACGCTCGTCCTGAACTTGAATGTCTCGCCCACCGCCACCGGCGGCAATAACCCGACCGTAGTCTCCGAGGGCGCGCCCGGCACGTTCGGCACGGCCACCGGACTTAGCTCGGCGGATAACATCAACGTGATCCAGGCCCCCGTCTTGAGTGTCAGCGAAGGCTACAGCGGCACGTTCACACAGGGCGTCACGGGCGGAACGCTCACCGTTACGGTATCCAACACCGCCGGCACGTCGAGCTCGACGGGAGGCACCACCACGGTGACCGAGACGCTGCCCACCGGCTATGTGGCCGCGTCCTTCACCGCCAGCGGCTGGAGTTGCTCGGGGAATAACTCGATCACGTGCACGAGCACGCAGGCAGTGGCCGGCGGCGGGTCTTTCAACGTGATCGATATTACTATCGAGGTTCCGACTACCGCTGTCAACCCCACCGTCACCAACGCAGCCACAGCCTCCGGCGGCGGCGCAACGGCTTCGGCCACCAGCGGCACGGTCAGCTTCGCGGTGGTGCAGGTGCCAACCACCATGGCCGCCGACTCCGGCACTTCGCCGCAATCGGCAGCCATCAACACACCATTCGCCACGGCGCTATCGGTCACGCTGAAAGACGCAGCCGGAAACCCGGTCAGCGGCGTGAGCGTGACGTTTACCGCGCCGGCATCGGGTGCATCGGGCTTGTTCACCAATAGTACGAGCACGATCACGGTGACGACCAACGCTGCCGGCGTGGCCTCGGCTCCGTTTACGGCGAATTTGACGGCAGGCGGCCCCTACACCGTGACGGCCGCGGCGACCGGTCTTACCACGGTGAACTTCTCGCTAAGCAACACGGTCGGTACGGCCACGCATTTCTCCGTGTCGGCGCCGTCCTCGGCAACGGCCGGAACGTCGTTCAGCGTCACGGTAACTGCCCTGGATTCGGGCAACAACACGGCTACCGGCTACACTGGCACGGTCCATTTCACCAGCGGCGATGGAGCGGCGACTCTGCCGGCGAACTCGACCCTAACCAACGGAACGGGGACGTTTTCGGCCACGCTCAATACAGCCGGTAGCCAGACCATTACCGCCACCGACACGGTGACCTCCTCGATCACGGGAACATCGAACGCGATCACGGTGACACAAGTCAGCCAGACTATCAACTTCAACTCGCTTGCGACCCGGGTCTACGGTGCGGCGCCGTTCACGATCAGCGCGACGGCTTCGTCGGGTCTGACGGTGAGCTTCACGTCGGAGACCACGTCCGTCTGCACCGTGTCGACGTCGACGCTGTCGGCGGGAGTGTCGAGTGCGACGGTGACGCTTGCGGAGACCGGCGCATGCACGATCCAGGCCACACAGGCCGGCAATCCCAGTTACGCGGCAGCCACACCCGTCAACCAGAGTTTCCAGGCGATCTCCGCGTCGCTCGGCACCAATGCCATCCTGGTTGGCAGCGCGGCGGGCAGCTCTTCGGTGATTGTGACTGCCCCCGGCGCCTGGACGGCGACCTCCAACGCATCTTTTCTGCATACCACCGCCAGCGGGACTGGCAGCGGGCTGGCGGTCTTCACGATCGACTCCTTCACGGGCACCGGGACGCGCACCGGCACGCTGACCGTCGCCGGCCTCCCGCTGACGGTCACCCAAGCGGGGGCTAACTATGTGCCGGCGAACCCGGTGACCACGCTGGTGTCGTCGGGGCTGAATCGCCCCTCCGGCGTAGCGGTGGACGGCTCCGGTAACGTCTACATCGCAGATACTTTCGACGGGGCGATCAAGGAGTGGAACGTGGCGAATGGTTTGACCACGCTGGTGCCGTCCGGGCTGGATGTACTCATGGGTGTGGCGGTGGACGGCTCCGGAAATGTCTACATAGCGGATACCAGCCACAGCGCGATCAAGGAGTGGAACGCTTCGACGCAGACGGTGAGCACGCTGGTGTCGTCGGGGCTGGGCCAGCCTTGGAGCGTGGCGGTGGACGGCTACGGCAACGTCTATTTCACCGATACGATAACCCAGGCGGCCTACGAGTGGGATGCGTCGACGCTGCAGGTGACCACGCTGGTGTCGTCGGGGCTGGGCGCGCCCCCGGGCGTGGCTGTGGACGGTTCCGGGAATGTCTACATCGCGGTTGCGGGCGGCGCGATCAAGGAGTGGAACGCTTCGACGCAAACGGTGAGCACGCTGGCGTCGTCGGGGCTAGGCGAACCTATGGGCGTGGCTGTGGACGGTTCCGGCAATGTCTACATCTCGGACTATTACAACAGCGCGATCAAGGAGTGGAGCGCTTCGACGCAGACGGTGAGCACGCTGGCGTCGTCGGGGCTGGGCCAGCCACGGGGCATGGCGGTCGACGGCTACGGCAACGTGTACATCGCGGATTCTGCCATGGGCGTGATCGAGATCCCATACGCCTTTGTCGATCCCGCCAGCCTGACTGAGTCCGCGGCGGCCGGGTCTGACCAGTTACAGGCGGTGCTGCCGGCGACGCAATCTCTCACCGGGGTCTTCGCGCCCACGAGCGACCAGACATGGCTCACCATCGGAGCCATATCGAATGGCGTGGTGAGTTTCTCCTTCACGGCCAACGCGACCGGCGCCCCGCGCCCGGCGCACATTACCATCCTGGGCCAGCAGATCGCGGTGACACAGGCCGCAACTCAAAACATCACCTTCGGGACGCTGGCGGATCAGCCCTACGGCACCGCGCCGTTTTCGATCAGCGCGACGGCCTCGTCGGGTCTTTTGGTGAGCTTTACGTCGACCACCACATCCGTTTGCGCGGCGTCGACTTCGACGCTGTCGGCGGGAGTGTCGAGCGCGACGGTGACACTGGCTGCCGTGGGCCAGTGTTCGATCCAGGCCACGCAGAGCGGCAACGCGACTTACGCGGCAGCCACACCCGTCAGCCGGAGCTTCCAGGTGACGCAGGCGCAGCCAGGGCTCACAATCTCCGCGCCGGGGGTCGCTTACGGCGTGGGCGCATCGGTCACCGCGACGGTGACGACGAGCCTGACGACGATACCGACCGGCACGGTCACGCTGGCGGTGGACGGCGGGACGGGAGTGACGAAAACGCTGAGCGGCGGAGCCGCCACGTTCAGCCTGGGAATTCTTGCGGCGGGCACCCACACGCTGAGTGTGAGTTACTCGGGCGATTCGGATTACCTTGGCATCACGGCGACGCAGGCGGCGGTGCTGCTGGGAAATCCCACGCTGACGGTGACCAAGGCCTCGACCAGCGTTGCGCTTGGCGTGAATGGCCAGACCGTGACGGCGACGGTTTCGGTGATACCGCCGGGCGCGGGCACTCCGACGGGTTCGGTACAATTCCTGCGCGGCAGCACGGTGCTGGGCACGGTGCCGCTGACCGGATTGACGGCGAGCTTGCCGAACGTCACGGCCGGCGCGGTGACGGCGGTCTATTCCGGGGACGCGGATTTCAACGGCAGCACGTCGGGCGTGGCGTACGTGAGCAGTTCCTCGTTGACGGTCGCGAGCAGCGCCAACCCATCGACATTGGGGCAAGCGGTGACCTTCACAGCGACGATTTCGAACGTCGGCGCGCCGGGCAGTCTCCCAAGCGGGACGGTGCAGCTCCTGGATGGGACGAAGGCGCTGGGTGCGGTGAGTTTGTCGAACGGTGCGGCCAGTTATACAACGGCTATGTTGGGCGGCGGCGCGCATACGATCGTTGCGCAATACAGTGGCGATAGCACTTATCCGGCAGCGCAGGCTAGTTATAACCAGGTGGTGAGTGCAGTTACTGCGCTGGCGCTGAGCGTATCGCCGGCCGCTCCCACGCTTGGGCAGGCGGTGGTGGCGACGGCGACGGTTACTCCCACGACGGCGCCGGCTGGATTCGCACCGCCGACCGGGCAGGTGACCTTCCTGCTGGGTGGCACGGCGTTCACGGCGGGGACGCCGGTGGGAACGGTGGCACTTACTTCGGGCACGGCGGTAATCACGTTGACGGGGCTAGTGCCGGGAGGCAACGAACTTACCGCGGAATACAGCGGCGACAGCACGTGGGCGGGGAGTTACCGCACGATCGTGGTGACGGTGGGACAGGCGACGGCGGGAACGGCGCCAACTAACACTTCCATCGACTTGGCGGTGGTTTCCGGCCAATTAGTGCTGACGGCGAATGTTACTCCGGTGACACCGGGCGCAGGGACGCCGACGGGCAGCGTGCAGTTTGTCAACACGTCGAACCAGGCCGTGGTGGCTACAGCGACGTTGTCGAACGGGAGCGCGGTAGCGTCGGGAGTAACGAACGTGGCGGCGCAGCCGATCGAGGCGGAGTATTCGGGAGACGCGAATTTCCAGGCGAGCACGTCGGTGCCGCTGCCGGCGGTTTCGAATGCGGCGGCGCCGCTGACGGTCATCTTCGCTCCCGACGAACTGGCGAGCTTGTACGGGGTCACGGGGCTGAGTGGCGATACGACGGGCACGCCGCCGCTGCCGACGACGCTGGGCGGGGCGACGGTGACGATCACCGACAGCGCGGGGGTGGCGCGGGCGGCGCAGTTGAGCGCGGTATTCGCCTCGGCGGGGCAGATCAACCTGGCGATACCGGCGGGGACCGCGGCGGGCTTGGCGACGGTGACGATTACGCAGCCGGGCGGCGGGACGCAGAGTACGGCGATCGCGATCGGCAACACGGCGCCGGGGATCTTCACGGCGAACATGACCGGGCAGGGCGTCTACGCGGGCCAGGTGGTCTTCGGAAACGCGGATGGGAGCCAGACCATCGCCAACCCGGCGGTGTGGAATACGGCGACGAATCAGTACGTGCCTAGCCCGATCGAGCTGGGTCCGGCGGGCGAGCAGGTTTTCCTGGTGCTCTATGGGACGGGGATTCGGCACGCGGGCGTGCTGACGGCGAGCGCGAACGGAGCGAGCTTGCCGGTAGCGTATTTTGGCGCGCAAGCGCAATTCACGGGGCTCGACCAGATCAACCTGCAAGTGCCGCGCAGCTTGGCGGGTTCGGGGTTGGTCAACCTGGTAATTACAGTGGACGGCACGCCGGCGAACACGGTGACGTTGTATATCGAGTAGGGCGAGCGGCGAGGCTCGCTGAGGTTTCCAGAACCGCGCCCGCAAGCGGGCATTGGCAGGTGTGCCTGACGGCGTTTGGCAGGCCGGGGACCAGCCTCACTTATTGCTGGAAGCGGAGGCAGGCGCGGCCCAGGTGGATCTCGTCGCCGGAGCGAAGTTTTTCGCCGCGGTTGCCGGCGGGGACGTCGATCGAGCGGCCGTCGCGGAAGACGCGCGTGCCGAATTCGCTCGCGTCGTCGGCAATACGGTATTCGCCGTTCGCAAATTGAACGTGCGCGTGCTTACGCGACACGGTGCCATTGGCCTCATCGCCGGCTTCGAGAAAGACCACGTCGTTGCGCCGGAGCACGCGCGATTCTCCATCGGTCAACTCCGCCAAGCGGCCGATGTTGGTGCGCGGTTTGGAGATCGGGTAAACCTCGCTCTCCGCTTTGCCCTTCATCACCACCAGGCTGGCCGGCGCGGGAGGCGCAGGGACCGCAGTGCCGAATGCGATCTCGAACGCGGAATCGCCGGATTCGGCGGTTTTGACCTCGACCGAAAAGCCGCGCGGCAACTGGCAGCCGGCGCCTTCGAGAGCCTGCCGCACGTCGTTTGCCAGGCGCGCTTCGTTGGCGAAAGCTGCCGCGTAGATCGCGCGCCGGTCCGCATCGGCGGAAATCAACGTGACCGTCACCAGCGAGTAAGGGAAGATGCGCTTGCCGCGGCCGGCGGTCTGGACTTTGGTTTCGATTTCCTCGAGAATGGCGCGATGTACCAGCAGCAGCTCGCCGGATTGCGCGGCGCCGAAGACGCGCTCGGTAAAGCTGCGGAAGCCGCGTTCGATGGTCTTCTCGATTTCGGAAAACAGTTTCATGGCTGAATCAGACCAAGTTGGAGCGCCGCCTCGGTAATTTGAGCGGCGGCGGGCGCGGCGGCGGCGCCGCCATACACTCCATTTTCCACCAGAATGGAGAAGGCGATTTTACGCGGTCCGGCGCCGTACGGGGCGAAGCCGATGAACCAGGCGTGCGAAGGCGCACTGGCCAACTCGGCGGTACCGGTCTTGCCGGCGATGGGAACCGAGGCCTCGGCGCGCCGTCCGGTTCCGCTGGTCACCACCTCGCGCATGAATTTGGCCAGCGTGGCGGCGGCATCGGCGGTCAACACGGGCTGCGGAGGCGCGGTGCGCGGGTTGGTTTCGTCGGTGATCCAGCGGCCCTGTGGCATGGCGCCGCCAGTGGCCACGGTTGCCGCCACGCGCGCCATCTGGAACGGCGACGCCACCACTTGCCCCTGCCCGTAGGACGATTGCGGCAGCGACTTGCGCAACTGCGCGGCGGTCGCGGGCGAGGCCATGGAAATGCCGAGCAGTCCGGCGGTTTCCAGCAGCGGCTCCGCGCCCACGTCATACGTGCCCAATTGCGCGAAGTAGGCGTTGCAGGAAACCACGATTCCGCGCTCCATGTTCACGGTTCCATGCGGCACCCGATCCTGCACGTCGTCGCGGACAGGCCGTTTCGATCCGTTCATGAAGTTGCCCACGCGCCCATCGGCAAGCCGGATGCACTCGTAGGTCTTATCGACAAGCCGCGGGTCCTTGCGCAGGGCGGCCATCGCCGTAACCACTTTGAACGTCGAGCCGGGAGGGTAGAGGCCGAATCGCGCCCGGTCCAGGAATGGATTGGTCGCGTCACTTGCCGGTTCGGCCGGCAGTATGTTGGGCGGCAGCGGCAGGCTGATGGCGGCCAGCAGGTCGCCGGTAGCGGGATCGAGCACCACGGCGGCGCCCTTCTGAAGGCCGGCCCGCTCCAACGTGCTGCGCAGAATTGCCGCCACGCGCACGCTAAGGCGCGCATCGATCGACATATGGATGTCGCGCGGCCGGTCGAGCATGCGGCGCACCTCGGGGCTGTCGGGATCGTAGCGGTGGCGCACCAGTGGCACCAGTTCCCGGTAATCGTAGCGGATCACATGCTCGGTCGCGCCGGTCTTCGGATTGCGGACTTCGACCAGCGTGGGCCGGTCGTCGTAGCCGCGCAGGCGGCGGGCGGAATCGCGCTCGACGAATGCGGTGTTGCCGGCGGCCCAGCGCGCCCGCGTGCGCAGATCGCCCAGCAGGTCGAACAACAGGCCGCCAAACGGATAGTGGCGATTCTCAACGCGGGAACAGGCGCGATCGATATTGATGCCGAGCGCGGCGTACTCGGCGCGATGCCGTTCGATCTCGCTCCAATCGCTGGTCGCCAGCGGCAGGCCGTTGCGGTCGTAGATGGCGCCCATTGAGATTTGGTGCATGACTTCCTGAAAGCGCGGGTTGTATTCGAACCGCCGCGCGCCGTCGCCCTCGACCACCAGCGTGCCCGCCCCCATCACCGCGGCGGGTTGCAGCACTTCGACCCACGCGGCTTTCGCCAGCACAATCGCGCCAGCGGCGGCGAGAAGGATGCCTGCCACGGCGACGGGCGCGCGAAATGGCGCGGCCTCATCTTCGTGACGATGGCGCGCGGAGATGGAGGCGAGAATGCCGATCACCAGAAAATTCGCGAGCAACGCCGTCCGGCCATAACTCAGGAATGGCGTCACCACGCCGGAAAGCGGCGCCACGCCGAGCGCGCCGGCGGAGATGAGCAAGAGTTGCAATGCGGTGACCACACCCAGACCGGCGGCCAGGAATAATTCGTAGTCCGAGGCGGCGCACAAGGCGATGCGCAGCGCCCGCCACACGAGGAAGGCGTAGATGCCGAACACCGCCGCGACTCCCAGGAAGCCGCACTCCTCGCCCAGAGCGGCGAGAATCAGATCGGTGTGCACCGCTGGAACCAGTTGCGGATCGCCCAAGCCGATGCCCATGCCGGAAAGCTGGCCACTCGAAAAGGCCCACAGCGATTGCGCCAGTTGATCGCCGCCATGAATCAGGTTGTCCCAGGGCGACAGCCACATGGAAACGCGCTCGGCGACGGTGTGCGGAACGCCCAGGTAGAAACCCGCCACGAAGCCCGCGACCACCAGCGCCAGGCCCACCACGGGGACAAACACGCTCGATCGCGCGATGCCGTAAAGAATCAGAAACAGGCAGCAGAACACCAGCGCCGGGCCCATGTCTCTTTGCAAAAAGAACAACACGAGGGACAGCGCAACGCACACGGCGGCCGGAAGCGTGTCTTCGAGCGGCGGAATGTCGATGAGACGGGTTAGCCCGGCCACCGAGGCGCGGGTTTCGCGCGCGTGCCGCAGCACGTCCCACGCCCGGGCAAAATACCCGGCTAGAAAAAACACCAGCAGCACGCGGATGATCTCCACCGGCTGAAAACCGAGCAGGTTGACCTTGGCATCGCTGGTACCAGGACCGGAGCCGAAGACAACCAGCAGCGCGGAAAGTCCGAAGCTTGCCAGCAGCGGGACGAAACTCAAGCCGCCGGTGAGACGATGAAAATCGAGCAGCGCGGCGGCGGCCATCAGCAGGCAGCCGAGCGCCACGCCCTGGGCGAAATCGGCGAACAGCAACCGATCGCGCAGAGGATCGCGCAGGCTGATCATCAACACCAGGCCGACGCCGGTGAGCAAGACGAGGGCCGGCGCGAGCGACGGATCGCCGCGGAAACCGCGCACACTCCAGACCACGTTCACCAGCAAGAAGGCGGCGAAGAAAACCGCGACCCAGATTTCGAACGAGCGCCGGAACTCCTCCGGCCGGCGCACCACCAGTGCGGGCTTGAGCAGGCGCAGTTGTTCGCCGTTCACAAGCGGCATGGATTCGCGACCATTGAGCCGGTCGCGCAGCGTCTGCAAACCGCGGCCGGCCAAGTCCGTACGGGCGACGCGAATGCGGGCGATAGCGCCGACGTTGGCCAGACCGCCGGAGACGTTGTAGATTTTGCGGGCGACGAATTCGCGCTCGGCCGGGTCGGGAAAGAGCGTGAGGACGGGCAGCAGATCTTCCCGCGCGGATAGCTCGTTCAGGTTGACGATCTGCTTGGCGGCCAGGGCCTGCTCGGCGGCGGCGAAGCCGGCCGTCTTGGCACGCCAGGCCAGCCACAACGCGGCGGCGACAACGATGCCGGCGGCGAGCATCCAGAGCAGTTCGCGGATGCGCCACGCGGGCCGGCGTTGGGGACCACGTCCGGCGCTGGGGCGGCTGGCGGCGCTACTGCGGGTGACGGGCATGTTAGCGGCGTGTGTCCGGAATCCTGCCGGCGATTGCGAAGGACCGTGGGGCAGGCGCTTCCGCCTGCCAATTCCTTTCGGCGATTCCCTCTGCGCTTTGGCGCCTGGCCGGCTTCATTCTACAGAATCGGATCGTGCACGGGTTGGCAGGCGAAAGCGCCTGCCCCACGGCGGTCCCGTGCGCGTCATTTCTGCGTTCCTCCGCCGTCCGCGATTTGCTGCAGGCGGGCGTTGACGAAGAGCAGGCTGGCCTGGACGCGCACGATGCCGGCGCTGGCGTTGCCATACGGGGCGACGTTCTGGTACAGGTCGAGCGCGCGCTTGTAATCGGCTGCGGCGCGGTCCACTTCGTCCTTCTCCTGCGGCAGGCCGCGAACGTTGCTGGAATCCCGGAACGTGAGGTCGGCGCGGTCGCGGTACCCGTCGGCCAAGAACAACTTGTCGCGGTTGGCGAGTTGGTAGCTGCGGCGCTCGGCTTCTTCGAGCGCGGCGGAAGCCTTGTCGATATCCTTCAGGCTATAGTACGAGCGCGCCAGGCCGAGCTGTGGATCGGGGGAGTGCGGCAGCAGCCGGTCAGCCTGGGAAAACGCGTCCACGGCGGCCTGCAATTGCACCGCGTCATGATGGGCCGCGCCATTGATGCGCGCCACGTGCCCTTCGGCCAGGCGCAACTTGCCACGCACCTGGTCGTCCGGATCCATCGCCAGGGCGCGCGCCAGTGCGTTGTGGGCTCGTTCCCAGTCCTTCTCATAGACCGGCTGGCCGTCGGCTTTGCGATAGGCGGCAATCACGCGGTCGGCTGTCTCCACCAGCGTCTGTTTCACCGCTTTGCGCGGCGAATACAAGAGGAGAGACGAAGGATTGTGCTTGGAAAGTTCCGTCCAGCGGTTCCAGATGAGATCGGGATCGGTTACCTGCTCGGCCTGTATGTCGTGCTTAAGCTGTTCCCCGTTCCGATATATCAGGTAGTCGGCCAGCAGGTCCCACCCGCCGTACAGCACCGCGGCCACGGCCAGCAGCGCCACCACGCGCATGACGGCCGCAAAAACCGTGCGCGGCCGCTTGGGAAGCTGCGCCGCGGCGGCCGGCCAGTGCTGCGCCGGTGGCTTGCGCCGCGTTTCTTCGCCCTGGGGCGCGGTGCGGCGCGTGGCGTCGTCGATCTCGGCATGCGTGGTGCGCCGCGTCGCATCCAGGTCCTCGGCCGTCGCGCGCACCGGCGCGCCCTGGCGGAACGCGATCAAATCGTCGGCAAACTCGCGCGCCGATTGGTAACGCGCGCCTGCGTCCGGCGCGGTGGCCTTAATAAGGATGCGCCGCAGCGCTTCCGGGCAAGGGTCGGGCGCCGGCGGCGGCGGAATCCGCGAACGGATCATGCGCTCCAGCCGCTCGGTCGATTCCGCATGATACGGCTGCAGGCCGGTCACCATTTCGTAGAGCGTCACCGCCAGCGACCACAGATCCGACAGCGCGTCCACTTCGCCCGAATCCAGCCGCTCCGGCGACGCGTAGGGCACCGAGCCGAACTCGTTATGCGTCAGCCGTCGCGACAGCGAGAGCGCCTTGGCTATGCCGAAATCGAGGACACGCACTTCGCCGCGGCTGTCGATGCGGATGTTCTTGGGCTTGATATCGCCATGCACCACGCCGCGGAATTCCTTGCCATCGATCGACGCTTCCAGGTTGTGGGCGTTGGCGAGCGTTTCAGCGACCGCAATGGCGGTATCCACGGCGAACTCGATCACCAAGGGACCGCGGTGCAGCAGCTCGGCCAGGTCCTGCCCGTCGATGTACTCCATGGCGACGTGGAAATAGTTCTCCAGGTCGCCGGCATCGTACACGCGCGCCACCCGCGCATCGACGGCGGCCAGCCGCGCCTGTAGTTCGGCGCCGCGGCGTTCGGCTTCGATGGAATCGACGGTATCGGCATCCGCGCCGTGCTCAATCAGCTTGAGCGCCATCGCGCGCCCGGTTTCGGTGTCCTCGGCCAGGTATACGTCGGCCATGCCGCCGCGTCCGAGCTTGCGGACGATTTCGTACTTGCCGATGCGCCGGTCGGCGGGGGCGATCATGGTTTCGTGGCTCCGAGCCGCCCTGCCGCGGGTTTCGCATCCAGCAGGAAATTCTGCACGCGGACGTCATCCATATTGAGTTCCGGCGGCAGTTTCAGCGTGCTCTTGTCGAACACATTGCGGGTGAGCCAGGCTTGCGCGCCATCGCGTGCCGCGAGATTGGAGCCATGGTTGTGCAGGAACGAATTGTGCGACAGCCACAGCGAACTGGGGCCGGAAGCAAGCAGTCCCTCGGCCAGCGAATCGCGTATGGTGGAGGCGCGCATCACGAGCTTGCTCGAGCCGCGGAGCTCGATGCCGATGGTGGCGCCTTCGATTTGCACATCGTCGATTTCGACGTTGGAGTCGATCAGGAGAATGCCCTGCGGTATCGGCGATTTCGGATCGGCGAGGATGCGCAGACCCTGAAGGCGCACGTCGCGAACGTTATCGGCCAACACTGCGGGACCGGCCGTTCCAGATGCAAGACGCAGAGTGGCGCACGAGCCATTCGCCGCTTCGCCGGTTTGGCTGCCACGGAACGTTATGCCGGATTTCAGCCGCACCGGCTGGCGATATTCCCTGCCGGCGGCGAATTGAACGATATCGCCGGCGTGGGCTTCCGCCAGCATTTGGGAGACGGACACGGCTGGAACTCCGGGCGTGTCGCCGGGGGCATCGACCAGAAGGACCTGCGGCCCGGCCATAGCCGCGGCCGCGAGCTTGGAGGACTGCAAGGTGGATTGCTGCCAGGTGTGCAAAATTCCGGCGACCAGCAGCGCCACCAGTATGGCACCGGCGGCCAAAGCCACCGCACCACCGATGTGGAACCCCATGCGCGGAGCCAACTCCGCGGACCCCACGAATTTCGGCCCCTCCACCAAAACCACTGTGACGTTGTCCTTGCCGGCGGCGATGTTGGCGGCTTCGATCAACTGGCGGGCGGCGGTGGCGGGATCGCCCGCGTTGCGCTCGACCAGCAGACGGATGTATTCCGCGGTCACCTGGTCGCTGAGTCCGTCGGTACACAGCAGCAGCGCCGCGTCGTTCTCGAGCGGCACGCAAACGATATCGATAAAATCCGCATCGTCCGGCGAATGCTCCTCGCTACCTACGTCGCGAAATACTTCGTTGCGGCGGGGATGGAACATCGCCTCCATCTCGGAGAGTTCGCCCGCGTCTTCGCGCGCGCCGATTGGCGAATGGTCGTGTGTGATCTTGCGAATCGCCCCGCGGCGGATTTCATAAAGCCGCGAATCGCCCACGTGCCCCACTGTCGCCAAACCATCGTCCACCACCGCCAGGGTCAGCACACACGCCATCCCCCGCCATTGCGGATTGCTGCCCGAGGCGCGCAGGATCTCGTTGTTGGCCATGGCGATGGCCTCTCTCACGCGCTGTTCCACCGTGCCGGTCTGGCGCTCCAGGCGGGCGCGTATGCGGTCCACGGCGATCTCCGCCGCCTTCTCGCCGGCAGCCTCCCCGCCGATGCCATCCACCACCAGGAAGATGCCGCGCTCGGCGTCCATGTACCAGGCGTCTTCGTTGTTGCGGCGCACGTGGCCAACGTCGCTAGCGCCCGCGCATCTCAGCATCGTGTTCGAGCCTGTCATGAAATCACCAGCTCCTTCGCCGGCAACCGAGACCTTATCCATGCCCCGTGCTGCGAAACTCCAGGAAGCAAACGCCGGCCAGTCCAATCCGCGCCCGCTCCGCCAGCGGAACTTCCACGTTGCGATCGCGCTTCTCGTTGCCAGCGGCTTCGATGCTGGAAGGCGCGGCCACGCCGTCGATGGTGGTGCCGAGCCGGCTGAGGTCCTTCAGAAAAAACTTGCCGCTCTCGGCGTCGCGCCGCAGCCGGAAGTGCTCGCGCGAAACGTCCGGCAGCGTGTCCAGCTTCAGATCCGTCCAGTAGTCGCGTCCGCCGCGGCCCACCACAATTTCGTTCTTGGTCATGTAGAACGTCTTGCGCACGCCCCGGTCGTCGTATTCGATTGCCGCGAACGCGCCGTCGGGCGGCGCGGCTGGCGGCGCCGGCGCGGACTGCGCCGGGTGGTAGGACGCTTCCGCGCTCTCCGCCGTTCCCGCCATGCGGCGCGTAGCGATGCGCTTGGTCATGCTGCCGGTGCTGAATTCCTGCTTGGCGGGCAGCGCGAGTTCGGAGTAGATGACGATGTCGCCCGC
>Ga0074045_10001735_pt1 | contig 20754 bp, 20 predicted proteins | sample BogForMeECP23OM2_FD_94442 | JGI IMG/M metagenome (GOLD analysis project Ga0074045, IMG submission 94442) | Bog forest soil microbial communities from Calvert Island, British Columbia, Canada - Bog Forest MetaG ECP23OM2 | ecosystem: Environmental > Terrestrial > Soil > Wetlands ...
ACAAACCACGAACAAATCGGAGATTTCTTTCGATACTTCGCGGTTCTGCACAACAAGAGAATCCGCCGGTGGCCGTTGGCGACATATTCATCCGCAAAACTGCTGACTCCGACAGGCTGCTAGCAGCCCCTTCGCCGGCTTGGGCGCGTGCGCCAGGTGCGGCGTGCGCGCGGGCGGGCGCAGCGCGCTGCCCATCAAGTGACGGCCGCGATCGCCGGCGGCGATGCGCGCGGCTTGGAAGGCCAGCACGAGCAGGGTGTTTTCGTCCTGCGTTTGCGCGCGCAGCGTCTCGCACGCCGCCGCGGCGCGGGCGAACGCGCCGGCACGGCGGAGCACGTCGACCAGCACGAGCTGCACGGCGTCCGTCGGCGGCTGTTGGTTCCGCAGCTCCGCTGCCTCGAGCCGCCACGCGGTCGCGTGCGCGTCGTCCGCTTCGTCGTCCGCGGCCCAGGCCGCCATCAGCATCGCCTCGGCTGCCGTCGCGGTGCGTCCGACGGCGCGGCAGATCGCGGCCCAGCGCAGGAACGGAAGCGCGTAACGCGGCGCACTGTCGGCGATCGCTGGGTAGTCGGCTGACTCGACGATGCCGCGTGCGGATGGGGGCAGGTCGGCCAGATCGGGCGCGGCCGCGCCGCAGGTGGCGCACGTGGCCATCCAGTGGTGCAGCGTCGAGCGCGTCGGCTCGCCGGGCCGCATGTCGAGGTCGGGCGACGCCTCGGGCGGCGGCGCGCGGAAGGGCGGCGGCACCGGCGCGCTACAGATCGGGCAGGTGGGGCCGTGCGGTGTCATGGCGCCGTAGCGGTCTTGGAGGCGGGCTGCGCGATGGCGGCGTGCGCCGAGCGCAGCGCGCCTTCCTGCCAGCCGTTGATGAACGACATGTGCTCGCCCGCGAACAGCACCGGCCCGTCGCCCTTCTGCAGCATCGCGTAGGTCTGCCGCGCCGCCGGACTCCACTCGGCCCATGCGCCGCGGCTGTAGGGGATGTTCGGCCAGGCGACCGAGACGCCTTTCTGCAAATGCTCTCCCGCAGCGGGATGCAAGCGCGCGATGTCGTCCAGGCCGTCGGCGATGCGCTGAGCGGGCGTCTTGCCGGCGAACCTGGCGCCGGTATCGTCGGACCACACGTAGGCGCCGACGAAGATGCCTTTCGCGGCGAAGATGCCGGCGCTCGGGTACCAGACCTGCGTGATGTCGCGCGACGTCCAGGAGATGCCGCCGTAGATGCCCTCGTCTTCCCAGAAGCGCCGCTGTGCTTCGAACGCGAGCTTCCCGGCCGGGACGTAGTCGACCGCGGCGATCGCCGCCCGCACCTCCGGCGTGAAGTCGGCGTCGATGTCGCGCAGCACGCTGAACGGGATCGTGCAGATCACGTGCGGGGCCTCGTCGCTGCGCGTCTGGCCGGTGGCCGCGTCGCGCCACACCACGCGGGCGCGGTCGCCGGTGCGGCGGATCTGCGTCACCTCGGCGCCGAGGACGATCCGGTCGCCGACGGCGCGGGCGAACACCTCGCCGATGCGGCCCATGCCGCCGACCGGCTGCATCATCGTCGCCGCCTGGTCGGCGAACTCGCCGAACTCGCTCGGGCCTTTCCAGAACGCCGAGTGCAGCAGCGGCTTGAGGTCGAGCGGCGCGTTCGGCGTCCCCGCCTCGGCGCCCGGCGGTACCTGGAAGCCGCTGCGCGACGAGCCTTTGTAGCGGCCGTCCGCGTCGAGCGCGCCGAACACGCGCAGGAAGCCGCGCAGCTTCAGCAGGTCCTGCTCGTCGAGGATCCGGTCCAGCGGCGCGGTCGCCTTCGCCGCGAGTTCGGCGACGTAGCCGCGGCTGTCGTTGATCACCGCGCGGCTGCGCTGCGGGACGCCGCCGAACGCCGCGTCGTCCTGCATCAGCGCGTTGCGGTTGTCGTTGATCATCACCTCGAGCACCACGCCAAGGTCGCGGCAGTAGGCGAGGATGCCGTCGTGGATGCAGGGCAGGCGCGCGGGGCCGGGGTTGAGATACAGGTGCGGGGCGGCGTCCCAGGTGACGGGCTGGACGCCGCCGGTCTCCTGCACGACGTCGCCGCCGCGCACACTCCAGTTGCGTCCGCCGGCGCGGGCGCGGGCTTCGAGGATCGTGCAGTCGTAGCCGGCGCGGCCGAGTTCGTACGCCGCCACCATGCCGGCGATGCCGGCGCCGAGGATAAGCACTCGCGTCCCGTTGCCGGGCGCCAGTTGCGGCGGCCCGGCATAGGCGGCGGGCACCGGCAGCAGGCCCATGGCGGACATCGTGTGCCACACGGCCGCGACGCCGCCGGCGCGGCCGACGTGATGGATCAGGCTGCGGCGGGTGATCGGCATGAGCCGACGATACGGGGGCGGCGTTGCGGCTGTCACGCCGGGCGCCGGCCGCGCAACGCGGCGGCGAGCGTGCCGTCGTCCAGCACATCGAGCGCGCCGCCGATCGGGATGCCGTGGCCGACGCGGCTGACGCGCACGCCGAGCGGGGCCAGGCGCTCGGCGAGCCAGTGCGCCGTCGTCGCGCCATCGACGGTGGCGCCGAGCGCGAGGATCACCTCGGATACGCCGCCTTCGTGGACGCGGGCGAACAGGCGCACGGTGTTGAGTTCGTCCGGTCCGATCCCGGCGAGCGCGGACAGGGTGCCGCCGAGCACGTGATACAGCCCGCGATAGACGCCCGCGCGTTCGAGCGCCCAGAGGTCGCCCACGCCTTCGACGACGCAGATCGTGCCCCGGTCCCGCGCCGGGTCGGCGCAGATCGCGCACGGATCGCGGCTGTCGAGGTTGCCGCAGACCGAGCAGGGGCGCACCGCGCGTGCCGCCGCCGTCAGCGCGTCGGCCAGCGGTTTCATGCGGGCCTCGGGCTGCTGGAGCATGCGCAACGCCGCGCGCCGTGCGCTGCGCGGTCCGAAGCCCGGCAGCTTGGACAGCAACTCGATCAGCCGCTCGACTTCGGGACCGCCCATCGAAGCTGCGTACGGGGTGCGCGGCGCGGCGGCAACTGGCGGGGCCGATGGCGGAGGCCTATGGTCGTGAGATTCCGAATCCGGCCCCGGCACGAGGCTCGAGGCGGCCGGCAAGAGAGTCGAACGGCCATGTCCGCCGTGATCCTCGCGGTGCTCGACCGTGCTGAAACAGCGGACCGCGTGCTGGCGGCCGCAGGCTGCCTGTCGGAGTTGACGGGCGCGGGACGGGTCAACGGTCTCGCGGTCCGGCGGCGGCCGATCGACACCATCATGCCGACCGAGCAGATCCTGACCCCCGAATACGCGAGTCATGTGCGCGCCGACGAGCAGCGCCGCGCTGACGCGCTCAAGGCGATGTTCGACGCCTGGGGTGAAGCGCAGCAGCGCGGCCTTGCCACGGCGTGGTCCGATGTCGAGGGGCGGGCCGCCGAGGTCGTCGCGGACTTCGGCAGGCGCGCGGATTTCGTGGTGCTCAAGCGGCCCGCGCCGCACGATCCCGACCCGGACCGGCAGGCGGTCCATGCGGCGCTGTTCGAGACCGACCGGCCGATCCTGATGGTCCCTGCCGAGACCGCGCCGGCTCCGTTCGGGCGGACGGTCGCCATCGCCTGGCGGAACGACGAGCGGACCGTCAAGGCCGTCCTGGCCGCGCTGCGCTGCCTCAAGCGCGCGGAGCGCATCCATGTGCTGGCCGGGGCGCGCGAGGGCGCGCCCGAGCCGCGCATGCCGGACATTTTCGAGGAGCACGGCATCGCCGCCGAGCTGCACGTGCTGCCGATCACCGGCCAGGGCGTGTTCGGCGCCGCGCTGCTCGCCCGCGCGCACGCGCTTGCCTGCGACATGCTGGTCATGGGCGCCTTCGCCCGCCATCCGCTGCGCAGCCTGATCCTGGGCGGCGTGACGCGGCACATGCTCGCCCATGCCGACCTGCCGGTCTTCATGCGCCACTGAAGGAGGAAGCCCATGGCCGAGGTGGTCCTGGTCGTGCTGCGGCGGCCCGAGATGGTGGCGAGCCTGCTCGACGCGGCGTCCCGCCTCGCCTCGCTCGTCGGCGAGGCGCGCATCCAGGCGCTCGCGGTCCGCGAGCCGATCCATGTCGGCGGGCTGGCGGCTGAGGCGCTGATGGAAGAGACGGATTCCGCCCTGGACGCGAAGGCGCGGGAATGGCGGCGGGTCGACGCCCTGAAGGCGGCGTACGACCGCTGGGCCGCCAGGGCGGGTGGCCGCGTGGCGGCGCACTGGGTCGAGGCGGAGGGCAACGCCGCGGCGATCATCGGCGAGACCGGCAGCCGGGCCGATGTCATCGTCGCTGAACAGCCGTCCGAGGCTGACAGATCAGGGCGGCACGCGTTCCGGGCCGCGCTGTTCGCCACCGACCGGCCGGTCCTGATGGTGCCGCCCCGCGCAGCCGCTCCTTTCGGCCGCTGCGTCGCCATCGCCTGGAGAGACGAGCGGCCGGCGGTCCGGGCGGTCATTCCGGCCTTGCGCTGCCTCGCCGCCGCCGAGCGGGTGCATGTGCTGATGGGCGTTCGGGGACATGCCGACCATGTCGAGATGCCGGCGATTCTGGCGGAGCACGCCATCCGCGCCGAGCTGCACGTGCTGCCGATCCGCGTCCGGCCGTTCGGCCAGGCCCTGCTCGACGCGGCGCACGAGCTGTCCGGCGATCTGCTGGTCATGGGCGCCTACGCGCACAGTCCGTTGCGCGAACTCGTCCTGGGCGGGGTCACCCAGTTCATGCTGGACCACGCCGATTTGCCGGTGTTCATGCGGCACTGATCGTGCCGGGAGCGGCGGGCGTCGCTTCGCGGGTGGGGGTATGCACGGCCTTGCGGCGCCGATCTTGATGCCGTCCGGTTTCGGCGGGCGCATCGAGACGCGCGCGGGTGCCGGTTTGTCGCCCTCGGTGGTTTGTGTTGTGGCAGGCGCGTCGGGGGGCGCGACGTCGGCCGGCGGGGCCGACAGGCCGGCCGCGGAGACGCCGTCATTCCGCGTCGCCGGTTGGCGGCGTGACGATTGAGGGCCGCGTCGCACGCGTTTGTCGGGTGGCCCTGGATTGCCACGCACCCCGGCTGCGCCGGGGTCCTCGCAATGACGGGGTTGGGGCGGTGGCGCTGAAGTGGCGTCGTCGACGTCAGTCTGGCGCGATGCGCGCTGCGCGCTGTCGCGCCCTACGGGTTCGCCGGCTGCGAGGTCGCGCTTGCGTTCGCGGCGGCGCTGGGTCAGGCGGCGGACATGGCGGGCGTGGGCGCGCACGAGGTCGCGCTCGACCTCGCGGCGGTCGCGATGGTGCCAGGATTCGACTGAGCCGCGATGGGCGATCATCGGCCAGAGCTCGGGCTCGAACTGCGGCGGCATCGGCTCGGGGCCGCGTCTGGCGACCTCCTCGCGGTGGCGCGCCCAGAACTGCCGGCGGCTTTCGCGGTATCGGCGTCGCTCGGCGAGCAGGCGGACCGCACCCCTTCGGGCGAGCTTGTAGAGCGCGACCTCGGCCTTCCAGTCGGCGTTGTCGCGGGCGGCGATGTAGTGGGCGCGGGCGGTCTCGCAGTGATGGCAGCGGGGCTTGCGGCGATCCGTCCAGCTGTTCGGCGCGTCGCACCACGAGGTGAGGTCGCGGCGCCAGGGGTTGCGCGGAACAGCTTCTTCGGCGGCGGCCGGTGCTCGCAGAAGGCGTCGTAGGCGATCTCCAGCCGGTAGTGTCGGGCCTGGCCGGAGCCTGGCGCCTCGTCCGTCCGGCGGCAGCGGCCGGGGCCGGGTCTTGCGGGCGTAGGGGACGGCGTCGATGAGCCGGCGGTAGAGCCTCTGGAGCGAGGTCGGGAGAAAGCGAAACACGGCGGCGTCCTCCCTTTCCGAGGTTCCTGGGTGAGGGTGATACGCTAGGACGGCCGGCCTAGGCAAGGCTTTTTTTCAAGACAGACGGCGAGACGGATCGCCGGCGCGCCGCGTCGCGAAGGTTGTCGCGGTGGGCCGGATCCGGGTTAGTCTGGCGCCGCTGTGGGGATGGGGTTCCCCATCAACCGCCCGCGAGGGCTGATGACCCCTACCGCGTGAAGGATGCGGTAGGGATCCGTTCGCCTCCTTTGCGTGCCGCCGAGCCTGCGGCGACCCGACGGGCCGCCGGAACCCCGCCGCGCCCCGGCGCGGCATGGCGAGGAGACGGGCATGGACAACGTCTGGCTGGCGTCGGCGCTGTGGATCGGCCTGGCGCTCGTCGCCTCGGTGCTGTCGGTCTGGGTGGCGATCTCGGTTGCGCTGACGGAAATCGTGGTCGGCGCTGTCGCGGGCAACATCGTCGGCCTGCCGCTGGCGCCCTGGGTCAACTTCCTCGCCGGCTTCGGCGCCATCCTGCTGACGTTCCTCGCCGGGGCGGAGATCGATCCGCAGGTGGTGCGAAAGCACTTCTGGTCGAGCATGAGCATCGGCGTGGTTGGCTTCCTCGCGCCCTATGTCGGCGTGTTCCTGATCGCCCGCTATGTCGTCGGCTGGCCCTGGGCGCAGGCGCAGATCGCCGGCATCTCGCTGTCCACCACATCGGTCGCGGTGGTCTATGCGGTGATGGTGGAGACCGGTTTCAACCGGACCGAGATCGGCAAGGTCATCCTTGCCGCGTGCTTCGTGAACGACCTGGGTACCGTGCTGGCGTTGGGCCTGGTGTTCGCGCACTACAACCTGCTGCTGGCCGGCTTCGTCGCTGCCACCGCGGCCATGCTGTGGCTGCTGTGGAAGTTCGCGCCGTTTCTGCTGCAAGCACTGGGCGACCGGGTGAGCGAGCCGCAGACCAAGTTCGTGGCACTGGTGCTGCTGTCCCTCGGCGGCCTTGCCAGCATCGCCGGCAGCGAGGCGGTGCTGCCCGCCTATCTGGTCGGCATGGTGCTGGCGCCGACCTTCCTGAAGGACCGCGAGCTGCCCAACCGCATGCGCATCGTGGCCTTCACCATCCTGACGCCGTTCTACTTCCTGAAGGCCGGATCGCTGGTGGAGGCGCACGCGGTGGCGGCGTCGGCGGGACTGATCCTGCTCTATCTCGCGACCAAGATGGCCACGAAGTTCGTCGGCATCCTGCCGCTGACGCGCGCCTTCAGGTTCGTGCCGCGCGAGGGGATGTACACGACGCTGCTGATGTCCACGGGGCTGACGTTTGGCAGCATCTCGGCGCTGTTCGGACTGACGAACCACATCATCGACCAGACGCAGTACACGATCCTCGTCACGGCGGTCATCGGCAGCGCGGTGGTGCCGACGTTGATCGCGCAGCGGTGGTTCCTGCCGGAATACAAGCCGGTGGAGGACGTGCGAACGCCGTCGATCGCAGGTCAGGAGACGTTCGCACCGGTTGCCGTCGAGGAGCGCTGATCGGTCCGGGGCGGCGGCGCGAGGGGCCTCCGCCGGGGTCCGCCGGACAGAGTCGCTTGGGTTTGGCTCATGTTCCGGGCGACTGTAGACAGCGTAGCCGTCTCGTTATACCGGTCCCGTTCGGGCAAGCCTTTTTGGCTGCCCCCGAGTCCTGTTCGGTGGTCAGGGACCGCCGGACCGCAACAGCGTTGGATTTGCCGATTTGACACGAACGAGGACGTTGGCCGGAGGTGCTGGCGAAGCGGACACCGAGTGGATGGCCGCCCTGCTGGGCAGCTATCCGCGTGCACGACCAGCGTTGTCGGAGGCACACCAGCGTATCTACATCGAAGAATACCGGCGCAACCGAGGCGCTTACGGCGGAGCCCTGTTCCGTGTCACCGCCGCGCTCGAGAGCTGGATGCATCGCAGGATCGCCCAGCGACAAACAGGTGACCGGCTTCTCGAGCTCGGTGCCGGAACCCTCAACCATCTGCGGTATGAGCCAGCGCTACAGTACGACATCGTCGAGCCGCTGCCCGCGTTGTACGAACATGTCGCCGACTTCGACCGGGTCGCCAAAGCCTACGTGAGCATTGCCGACATTCCTGAACAAACCCGCTACTCACGGATCATCTCGGTTGCCGTGTTGGAGCACGTCGAAGACTTGCCTCGCGTGGTGGCCCACAGCGGCCTCTTGCTGGATCGGAATGGCATCTTCCAGGCGGGGATCCCGGCGGAGGGCGGCTTGCTTTGGGGGCTGGCATGGCGAATGACGACAGGCATCGCCTACCGACTGCGGACTGGTCTGTCGTATGCCCCGCTGATGCACTATGAGCATGTGAACACGGCGGCCGAAATCATCGCGATCATCCGCTATTGCTTCGCCGCAGTTACGGTGTCGTGGTTTCCGCTGCCGCACCGGCATCTCAGCTTCTACTGCTACATCGAGGCGCGGAATCCGGATACGGACCGATGCAAGCGCCTGCTGACCGCAACGGCCGGTGCCTCCCCGGGCATGAGGCTTGCGGCTGCCGCCGGCTCATGAGCGGCATCGCGCGGTCCATCTATGGCCCTTGTCTGATGCTCGTCTACACGTTGGCGAGCAGCATGGGCGTGCTGCTGATCAAGTCCTTTCTGACGGGGGCTGCGCCGCTGTCGCTTTCGATGATGACGCAGGCGCTTGTCTCCCCGACGTTTGTCATTGGCTTTTCGCTTTATGTTTTCAGCTTCGCAGCATGGATCGGCTTGCTCGCGTCCATGCCGTTATCGACTGCCTATCCGCTCGCCATCGGCCTGACGATGACATGTTCGAGCATTGGCGCCGCAGTGTGGCTTGGCGAACGCATCGATTTGAACAAGATCTTCGGCATGACACTCGTATTCTGTGCGGTCGTGCTGTTCAGTCTCGGGAGTCGGAACTGATGCCGCAGATACCGTTCGCGGCTTCGGACGCCGCACCCGGAAATCTCCTCAGTATCGTGATTCCCGCGCGCAATGAGGAGGACAACGTCGGCCCTCTGTATGCCGGTCTGTGCGCCGCGACCAGCAACACGTCGATGAACGTCGAGATCATTTTCGTGGTCGACGACTCGACGGACCAGACGCGTCAGCGGGTTGCAGCCCTTCGGGCCCAGGACAAGCGCGTTAGGTTGATTTCGTTGACGCGCAGTTTCGGCCACCAGGCAGCCTTGCTGGCCGGCTTGGAACAGGCAAGAGGCAACGCCGTGATCTCGATGGACGGTGACTTGCAGCATCCGCCCGCGCTGATTCCCGACATGATCGCGGCCTGGCGGTCGGGCGCTGCCGTCGTCGAGACGATCCGGGACGATACTGTGGACGCCGGTTGGGGCAAGCGCATCGCCTCGCGATCGTTCTACCGCTTCATGAACATGCTTTCGGACACTCCGATCACACCGGGCGCCGCCGACTTCCGGCTGCTCGACCGCAAGCCGTTGAACGACCTTTTGCACTTGCGCGACCAACGCCTGTTCCTGCGTGGCATGATCGCATGGCTCGGCTATCCGCATGCGTCGCTGCATTACGTCGCCGGCGCCCGCGTAGCCGGCCGGTCCAGCTATTCCGTGCGGAAGATGACGGTGTTGGCCGTTGACGCGATCACCGCGTTTTCCACCAAGCCGCTCCGTGTCGCGTTTTACGTCGGTGCGGTCACGTCGGTGCTGACCCTGTGCTATGTGGTTCTGATTATGTATCGTTGGAGCCAAGGCCAAGAGGTTCAGGGCTGGACGTCACTGATGTTGGCGGTGCTGTTCCTGGGAGCCGCCCAGCTGATGACGCTCGGGGTGGTCGGCGAATATATCGGCCGTATCTACGACCAGACCCGCGGCCGGCCTCGCTACCTGATCCTGGAGGACGGCGACACCGCTCCTGCAACGGAACAACCTGCCGCCGAGGTGCATCGTGTCGCACGGGAACTGCCTCGGCCGATCGGATCACTGCAGGCCCAGTAGAGAGGCTCACGCAGGCATGCGAACGCATCGCCGTGCACCGGGTCGACGGCGTCGGCGAGCTTGCCGCGTTGGACCGACGAAACGCGGCTGACCGAATCAACCGAGAGGCACCGTGCGGCGTGATCTCACCGTCAATCCGGTTGCGGCAGACAAACGATGGCAACGCCATCGCGTATCACGGCCGAGTCGGGGCTGGGCCAGACGCCAGCGGCTTTGCAATACTCCTTCGCAGACTCGGCCTCCTTCGCCGAAGGCTCGCCGAAGCGAAAGCCGGTCGTCTGTTCCATCATGGGCAGCTTGGCCCACTCAGTCCCGAAGGCGGAACCGTTCATGTCGCCGATCGTGGTCGACAACTCTGAACCGAATCTCCAGTTGCCGTTGACGAGAACCAGGGCATGAATATCCCGGAAGCCGGGGTTGTCTTCGAGGCGCATGAGTATTCGGTTCGCCTGCTGCCGATCCCAAAGATTGCTTCGCCACTGGTCGTACAGAATCCGGTTGGAGGATCCGACGAACGACCACAAGAGCAGCGCCAGTGCGAAACCGAGGCAATACCGGACTGTTGCGAGCCGCGTGCTGTGCCACCCGAGGGCTATCACGCCTGCGGCCCAGATTGAAAAGGGCGAGAGTTCGCGGGGGGTGAGATACATGGACTGTTCAGCCGCACACAGACTGACAGCGACTATGCCGGATGCCAGGAGGATGAGCACCCCGAGGATCGCGTGAATGATGCCCCTGTTCAGAAGGTCGAGGACGATGGCCAACGCGGCGGCCAACAGCAGACCAATGAGGATCGAAGACGCGAGATCGGTAACGAGGCCTGCGGGAGGTTTGAGAACCAGGCGGAGAGAAGCGATCAGTATCTTCACGCGTTCGCCCCCCCCGAAGCTGAGTGCGTTTCCCAACCGCTCCGAGAGCGCGAGACCGAAGATTCGCCGTACGGCCAGAGTGCACGCCAGATACGCCATTGCGGCCGCTATCAGCACGAAAAGTCCGCGAGCCTGCGGTAGTGAGGCGTAACGTAGCAGCGTCCGCCGCCTGGTCTGCGTTGGCTTGATCGTCGGCGTCCGCCCAATGAGCGAGAGCAAGCCGACGACCACGGCATCCACGAGCGCCAGCTGGTAAATCGACGTCGCCAGCACCAGAAGGAATCCGCCGGCTGCGAGTCCGGTCCAAGGACGGGCGGTCGCGTTCGTGCAGGCAAGCCCGACCGACGCGAGAAAGATGGCCAATGTGATGGTGAGCGTTACGTCCGAAAACGTGAAGAACTCAGTGTTGAAGGGATGCAGAGCGAACAAGGAGATGAAGACGAACACATCGAAGGCCCCCGGCTCGCCGAACAGGACCCGTGCATAGACGAACCCAGCCCCGATCAGGAGTGCAGTCGACAGGATCAGTGCACTCGGGACAACATCCATACCGGCATAGCCCAACTGGCTTAACAGCCACGATGTGAGCACGAAGCCCCAGCGGCCATTCTGCATTATCGCTGAGTGTATGTCCGGTCGGTCGGGCGCGTAGCCGTCTATCGAATACCTCGGCATAGCGATGCCCTGCGCTCGGGCCAACAAGGCGAGAACCGTTGCCGCTATCAGCGGCCACCGGAATCGGATGATCTCTGCCCATATGTTCGTTCCGGCATCATGAAGGCTTGCGGCAGTTATGGTGCGAGCCATGGCGTGCGGGCCTTTTGCCAAATTGCCCGATGCTGTCGGCACCGGCGAGCAACGAAATCCATAACGCTATAGAAACTTGCAATCGCCAACAGCGAAGTGTCGGTTTTCACAGGCGCAAGACCGACCGATGTGAAGACCCGGCCGGTGCCAACGGTCGTAGTTTGGTTCATGCTGTTCACCAGTCACGGATACGTCCGCAGCTGCTTTATGACCTGCACATTGAGCTTGGTCCCGACAATGGGCAAGGCTGCGTCCGTGCTCATTGAGCCTTGGTATTACTGTATTACTTTCGAGCGTCGAAAACGTCTTCTTCCTCAATGGGTTCCGGGTTCGTCACGGACGACCAGCGAAACTCATCGAAACTCATCCTGTACAGGATCCGCCGCCGAGGCGTCGAATGCAGCGACATTCGCGGTCCTTCTCAGCCAGAACGAGCTTCCGCCCCTGAAGGTACCGTCAAGCAAGTCATCTCGTTCCCAAAGCGCCCGCATAATCCCGCGCAATCTGGGCTGCCGGCTTGCCCAGAGTGTCGGAAGCACGATCTCGTCGCCGCATGCGCCGCCGAGCAGGTACGCCAAAAGCAAATACTGCTCGTTGCAGAATGTTTCGCACCAACTGTCCAGATAATCCCAGGGCAAGTCGATATCATGCAGTCCCCATAACACCCCTGGCTTGAGTCCCGGCATGATTTCAGTAAAAAATACCGTCACGTCGGAGCCCTGATAGCTGCTGTGACTGCTATCGATGAACAGCATGTCGGAAGCTGTCACGCCGCTCCAGAACTCCCCCGGAACCTGTTCCAGAGGACGTCTCACGATACGGTCACAAACGCGATCGATCTCGGCCCGAGGCTGGGGATCGATCGAGACAATCTCGGTCGGCAGGCGATGGTCACGGATCGCTTGGCGAACGAACAGCGTCGAATTCCCGGAGCCCACTTCAATGTATCGTCGCGGGGAAGTCTCCGCGACGAGACCGTACAGAGCGGCGCCGTCAAACGGCGGCATCCAGGCATTGGCCCAATGAGGTCGTTCCGGATCGGTCTCGGTTCTGGGAATCGAGGTCAGCGAAGGGATATGACGGGCGATGCCTTCCAAGGTCGCTGCGTAGCGCTCCTCCTCCGCTTCGAGGCGCGCAATGAGACGTCGGCCGCCGGCGCTCTGCTCGATCGGTCGGCGGGTCGGATGATATGGATAGTGCGTTATGACGAGCCGTCCGTCCGCGCGCACTTCCCTGACCTCGGCGTCGGCGTCGCACTCAGACCGGAGTGCGTCCCGTTCGACCCGAAGCGCGTCCCGTTCGGCCGACAGTGCGTTGCACTGTTCACGCAGGCCATCGCGTTCGGCAAGGAGTGCGTTGCGAGACGCGTACAAGCGCCGTATCGCGGGAATCCGGACGCCAGCTTCTTTGAGCAAGCCCATCTATGGTCCAACCTCCGACCCACGCCTGGATTTGTCACTATCCACGGGGCTCTTCTACGTGGTTCGGCACGTCGCTGCCGTGCCCAGATGGCACCCTGGCATCGCATCTCGAGCGATCGGCTGCGACGCCCGGGTCATCCGGCTGAATCGCCGCGCTGAGCGGAACGGCGCGGCGCACCGGGCTCGAGCGCCGCAGGGGTGTCGCGACCGTGCCGGGGGCCGCCTGCGGAGCAGGATCCCCGACGCCCGCCCTCAGAACGGCAGCTTCATCCCGCCCGGCAGCTCCAGGCCGCCGGTGATCTTCTGCATCTCCTCGGCGGTCATCGCCTCGACCTTGCGCTTGGCGTCGGCGTGCGCGGCGACCACGAGGTCCTGCAGCGTCTCGACGTCCGACGGGTCGAGCAGCTTCGGATCGACCGTCAGCCCGCGCATGTCGCCCTTGCCGTTCATCCGCAGCGTCACCATGCCGGCGCCGGCCGCGCCCTCGATCTCCATGCGCTCGAGCCGTTCCTGCATCTCCTGCATCTTCGCCTGCATCTGCGAGGCCTGCTTCATCAGGCCGGCGAGATTTTTCATCCGTCGTTCTCCTCGATCTCGGTGTCGGGCTCGTCGCTCGCCGCGTCGGTGCGGGGCAGGCCGTACTGGTCGGCGTCACGGTCGTGCACCGCCTCGATCCGCGCGCCCGGGAAGGCGTCCATGATCGCGCGCACCAGCGGGTGCTCGCTCGCCTGCGCGTGGCGGGCGGCGTCGGCGGCGGCGGACTGCTCGGCGAGCGTGGGTTCGCCCGGCGCCTGCGACAGCGCGATCGTCCAGCGTTCGCCGGTCGCCTGTTGCAGGAGGGCGGCGAGACGCGGGGCGAGGTCGCGCGGGGCGTGCTCGTCGGGCCGCAGCTCGATGTTCGGCGGCGCGTAGCGGATCAGGTGGACGTGGTGCAGCAGCTCGCTGTGCAGGCGGGCCTCACGATGCGTCGCGGCGAGTGCCACGACGTCGCGGAACGTCGCCGGCAGCGCGGGCGAGGGTGCGGCTGCGGTCACCATCCCGCTGCCGGCCACGGCGCGCGCGCCGCCCGGGCCGCCGGATGGCGCGCGAGCGGGCGGCGGTGATGGATCCTGCGACTGCGACAGCTGGCGCACGAGGTCGCCCGGCGTCGGCAGGTCGGCCGCGTAGCACAGGCGGATCAGCACCATCTCCGCGGCCGCGCGGCGGTCCGGCGCGCCCTCGACCTCGACGGTGCCCTTCAGCAGGATCTGCCAGGCCCGCGCGAGCGCCGGCATCGGCGCGGCATCCGCCATCGCCGCACCCCGCGTGCGTTCGGCTTCGGGCAGGTCGGGGCTGTCGCGCAGCTCGGGGATCGTCTTCAGCCGCGTCAGCGTGTGCACCAGCTCCAGCAGGTCGGCGAGCGTGGTGCCGAGATCGGCGCCGTGCTCGTGCAGCCGTTCGGTGATCGCCAGCGCCTCGGCCGGCCGGCCGCGCAGCGCCGCCTCCAGCAGGTCGAGCACGGCCTGCCGGTCGGCCAGCCCCAGCATGTCGGCGACCGCGCCGGCGGTGACCGCGCCCTCGGCCGCCTGTGCGATCGCCTGGTCGAGCAGCGAGAGGCCGTCGCGCACCGAGCCGTCGGCGGCGCGGGCGATGGTCTCGATCGCGGCGGGCTCGGCGGCGATGCCTTCGCGTTCGGCGATGGCGGTGAAGTGGGAAGTCAGCTCCGCCACCCGCACGCGGCGCAGGTCGAAGCGCTGGCAGCGCGAGAGCACCGTGATCGGCACCTTGCGCAGCTCGGTGGTGGCGAAGACGAACTTCACGTGCGGCGGCGGTTCCTCCAGCGTCTTGAGCAGCGCGTTGAACGCGTTGCGCGACAGCATGTGGACTTCGTCGATGATGAAGACCTTGGTGCGGGCCTGCAGCGGGCGGAAGCGCGTGGCCTCGATGATCTCGCGCACATCGTCGACGCCGGTGTTGCTGGCCGCGTCCATCTCGATGACGTCCGGATGGCGGTCGGCGAGGATCGCGGTGCAGTTGGGGCAGACGCCGCACGGGTCGGCGGTGGGGCCGCCGGTGCCGTCGGGGCCGATGCAGTTGAGGCAGCGGGCGATGATGCGGGCGGTGGTGGTCTTGCCCACGCCGCGCACGCCGGTGAGCATGAAGGCGTGGGCGATGCGGCCGAGCGCGAAGGCGTTGCGCAGCGTGCGCACCATCGCGTCCTGGCCGATCAGGTCCTCGAACCGGGCGGGGCGGTATTTGCGGGCCAGCACGCGGTAGGCGGGGGCGGGCTCCGCGCGGGGCTCGGCCGGAGGCGCGTCTCCGAACAGGCCGGGGCCCTTCGGCGGGGGCGGTGCTTGCTCGTCGGTGTCCTGGAACAGCCCTGCCATGCGCTGAGACGGCCCGTGTCGCCTGTTGGGGCCGCCGCGGCGGCGGCGGTGGTTGAGGGTGGGAGGCCGAACGAACGACCCGAGCGGAAACTCGTTGCGGCTGCTTCCTTCCGGACCTGACCGGGTTGGCGAGGCGCTCGTCCGCCGCCGACCTCCCACACCCTCATATCATGCCCCGCCCGCTTGGCCACAACCCGGCCGGTCCGGGCCGCCCGGCTCAGGTCAGGTACGAGTGCACGATGTCGATCAGTTCCTCGGCGGCGGTGGCGATCTCGGCGCCGTCCTTGGCGTCGACGAGGCGTTCGCGGATGTGATCCTCGATCACCTCGGCGATGAAGCCCTCGAGCGCGCCGCGGCATGCGGTCGCCTGCTGCAGCACGGCGGCAGTGCCGGCGTCGGCGTCGACCGCCCGGCGCAGCGCCTCGACCTGCCCGCGAATGCGAGTCAGTCGCTTGAGCAGCTTGGATTTTTCTTCGTCGCGCGACGACAAAGCACTTGAACCTATACCCGGTATGGGTATATCGCGGTTTCGGCGCCGTGGCGAGCCTCGGCTTTCCGCCGTGCCGGTCCGGTGAATAGCCGGGCCGACTTCAACCAGCATGGGATGACATGAAACCGCGATCTACCAGCCAGCCTGGCGAGAGCCACAGTAGGCGCAAGCCTGCCGTGTGCGCTTCAGCCGGTTGGACCGTCGCACGGGTAGCGCATGCATCCATGAGGCCGTCGGCGCTCACGCGCTAGGCCGATTGGTCACGCCCTCCCGGGCTCGAGCAACCGCTTGAGTCGAAGGAGAGGGCCAATGACCGGCTTCCTCAACCTTGATCTGCTCCGGGCGCACGAGGTGCCCGATCCGTTCCGCCTCGATGCGGCAGGCGTCGGGACGTCGCGTCCGCGCATCGTCGCCGAGCGGCACATCGCGCCTGACGGACGGCCGGTCTGCCGCTGGCGGCCCGACGAGGGAGAGGACCCTTCTGGCTGACGCCGGCGCGGCCGAGCCTCGCTGAGCCAGCCGTGCTGCCCGGCGCCGCCGGGCAGCTTCCCTCCCTCCGCCCAAGGTCACGTCGCCATGTCCGATCTCGTCATCAGCACCCAGGCCCGCTCCGCCGTCCTCGATCCCGCGCATCTCGGCGACATCAGGGGCGCGCTCGGCACCATCCGCCAGCACGATCTCCGCCCCGTCCGCGGCTGGGGCATGCGCCTGCGCACGCTCGCCGCCATCCTCGGTCCCGGCCTGATCGTGATGGTCGGCGACAACGACGCCGGCGCCTTCGGCACCTACACGCAGGCCGGGCAGAACTACGGCACCGCCCTGCTGTGGACGCTGCTGCTGCTGGTGCCGGTGCTCTACGTCAACCAGGAGATGGTCGTGCGCCTCGGCGCGGTGACCGGCGTCGGCCACGCGCGGCTGATCCTGGAGCGGTTCGGCAAGTTCTGGGGCGCGTTCAGCGTCATCGACCTGTTCCTGCTCAACGGCCTGACCATTGTCACCGAGTTCATCGGCATCAACCTCGCCCTCGGCTATCTCGGCGTGCCGCGCGTGTGGGGCATCGTGGTGGCCGCCGGCGTCATCATCTCGGCCGCGAGCACCGGCAGCTTCCGCCGCTTCGAGCGCTTCTCGCTCGCGCTGTGCTTCTTCAGCCTGCTGCTGATCCCGGTGTTCGTGTTGGTGCATCCGCCGCTGTCGCAGATCGCGCACGGCCTGTTCGTGCCGCGCTTCCCGGCGGACGGAAAGCTGTCCGACGTGATGCTGCTGGTGACCGCGATCGTCGGCACCACGATCGCGCCGTGGCAGCTGTTCTTCCAGCAGAGCTACGTGATCGACAAGCGGATCACGCCGCACTTCATGGCCTACGAGAAGGCCGACCTGTGGATCGGCATCGTCATCGTGGTGGTCGGCGCGGTCGCCCTGATGGCCGCCGCGGCGGTGGCGTTCGCCGGCACGTCCGGCTTCGGCCAGTTCACCGATGCGGGCGCCGTGGCGTCGGGGCTGGAGGCGTATGCGGGACGCACGGCGGGCGTGATGTTCGCGCTGGCGCTGCTGGACGCGAGCATCATCGGCGCGTCAGCGGTGTCGCTGTCGACCGCCTATGCGATCGGCGACGTGCTCGCGCTGCGCCACTCGCTGCACCGCAACGCCACGGACGCAAGCGGCTTCTACGCCGTCTATGCCGGCCTGATCGCCGCGGCCGCCGCGCTGGTGCTGTTCGGCAGCGATGCGCTGCTCGGCCTGCTGACGACCGCCGTGCAGACGCTCGCGGGCGTGCTGCTGCCCTCGGCGACGGTGTTCCTGCTGCTGCTGTGCAACGACCGCGCGGTGCTCGGCCCGTGGGTGAACGGCCGGTGGCTGAACCTGTTCACCGGCGCGGTGATCTGGGCGTTGGTGACGCTGTCGATCGTGCTGACCGCGGCGACCGTGTTTCCCGACATGTCCGGCGAGACGATCGTCGCGATCCTCGGCGCCGGCACGGCGCTCGGGCTCGCCGGCTTCGGCGCCTTCGCCGCGCTGCGCCGGCGTGCCGGCGCGCCTCGCACGGCCTCCGGTCCGGCGCTGAGGGGCGAAGTGCGGCGGATGCGCGCGGGGTGGCGCATGCCGCCGCTCGACGCGTTGCCGGCGCCGAACCTGAGCCTCAGCAAGCGGGTCTGGATGACGGTCCTGCGCGCCTACCTGCTCGCCGCGGTCGTCCTCGTCGCGGTCAAGGTCGTGCAGCTCGCGGCCGGTCAGTAGTCCTTCGCGAGCGAGCCCGTCATGGCCACCCTGAACACCTTCTCCGCGCTCGCGGTCGCCTTCGTGCTCGGCACCGCGATCGGGTTCGAGCGGCAGTTGCGGCAGCGGACGGCCGGGTTGCGCACCAACGTGCTGGTCGCGGTCGGCGCCGCCGCGTTCTCCGATCTCGGGCTGCGGCTGACCGGGACCGAGGGGGCGGTGCGGATCATCGCCTACGTCGTCTCCGGCATCGGCTTTCTGGGTGCCGGCGTCATCCTGAAGGACGGCGCCAGCATCCGCGGCCTGAACACCGCCGCGACGCTGTGGTGCTCGGCGGCGGTGGGCACGTTCGCCGGCGCCGGCCTGCCGGTCGAGGCCGCGGGCGTGACCGCCTTCGTGCTCGCCGGCAACACGCTGCTCCGCCCGCTGGTCGACTGGGTCAACCGCCGCCCGCTCACGGAAACCATGGCGGAGGCGCAGTACCGGGTGCTCGCGACCTGCGGGCGCGACGACGTCTCGGATGTTCGGGACCTGATGGAAGAGGTGCTGACGCGGGCGCACTACCCGATCCGGGAGATCGAGATCGAATCGGAAAGCGAAAGCCAGGTCGAGCTCGCCGCGCACCTCGTGCCGACGACGGCGAGTGCGGCGGAGCTCGAACAGGTGGCGGCCGAGCTGGAGACGTCGCCGCTGGTCCGGTCGGCCACGTGGTCGGTCGGCACCACCGCCTGATCCGGCCGGCAGTTGCCCCCGCCGGCCCGGCGGTGGCAGACCACGCGTGATGAACCCCTATCCGGCCCGACGGCCCAACACCTACACGGCGAGCCCGATCGACCGCGCGGCGCACCGGCGCGACGACGAGGCGTGGATCGCCTCGGCCATCGCCTCGGCCGACGCGCTGTTCGTGCCGGTCTGGCGTGCCAAGTCGCTGGTGCGCGAGACGGATGCCTCGATCGAGGCGGTGTTCCTGACCGGCGACGCCGCCACGGCGGTGCGGCTGGCCGATGGACCGTGGGCGTTCCTTGGGCTGCTGGGTGACCGGCCGGTCTTCGCCGTCGACGTCAGCGCGGCCGAGGACCCCGTCCCCCTGCTGCCGCCCGAGCTCGGCGCCGGCTTCAGCGACCTGCGCGCCGCCACCATCGCCGGACTGCCCGCCGACGAGGCGGCGATCCTGGCGCACGCGCGCGCGCTGATGCACTGGCGCTCGCGCCACCGTTTCTGCGGCGTCTGCGGCGCGCAATGCGAGCCGCGCAGCGCGGGCAACGTGATGCACTGCCCCGGCTGCGGCGCGCAGCACTTCCCGCGCACCGACCCTGCCGTGATCATGCTCGTCACGCATGGCGACCGCGCCTTGCTCGGCCAGTCGCACCGGTTCCCGCGCGCGCGGATGTATTCGACGCTCGCCGGGTTCGTGGAGCCGGGCGAGAGCCTCGAGGAAGCGGTGCGCCGCGAGGTGCGCGAGGAGGCAGGAATCGAACTCGCCGACGTATGGTATCACTCGAGCCAGCCTTGGCCGTATCCCGCGCAGATCATGCTCGGCTTCGTCGCCGGGGCCGCGACGGAGGAGATCGTGATCGACCCCGAGGAACTGCGCGACGCGCGCTGGTTCACCCGCGAGCAGGTGCACGACCGCGAGGCGCTCGGCTTCGAGCTGCCGCCCGATCTGTCCATCGCGCGGCGGCTGATCGACGACTGGCTGGCCGGCGCATGAGGAAGCTGGTCGCGCTCGGCGCGTGCGCCGTCGCCGCTCTCGCCGGCTGTTCCACGCCGACGCCGCAGTCGAACGTCAAGGCCTTCTGCCACGACGTCGCCAACCATGATCCCGAGGTGCAGCAGATACGCGAGATCGGCGCCGGCCAGCCGCTGTACCAGGCCGACCACCAGATCGAGTTGCAGCAGAAGCTGCACCTTGCCGAACAGAAGTGCCTCGTCGCGCACGGCGCCGCGCCGCCCGGCGGGGTGCAGCCAACCAATGACCCGTGGTATCATAGTGGGCCGTTCGACTGGCTCTTCTGAGCCGATTTGCACGATCGGCCCCCACGTGCTCCGCACGATCGGCTACGAGGGCACGACCGTCGATGCGGTCACGCGCACCCTGACCGAGGCCGGCGTCGATCTGCTGATCGACGTGCGCGCCGTGGCGTCATCCCGCAAGCCGGGCTTCTCCAAGCGCCTGCTGGCCGCCACGCTCGCCGAGGCCGGCATCTTCTACCTGCACCTGCAGCCGCTCGGCACGCCCAAGGCGGGGCGCGATGCGGTGCGCCGTGGCGATCCTGCAACGATGCGGCGGATTTACGCCGACCACATGAAAGGCGACCAGCCGCAGGCGGCGCTGGCTGAGGCGCGGCAGCGCGCGACCGGCGCCCGCGCCTGCCTGCTGTGCTTCGAGCGCGATCACCGCACCTGCCATCGGGCGATCGTCGCCGAAATGATATCGGCGCAGACCGGCCAGAGCGTCGAGCACCTGACGCCGCCATTTCCGGCGGGATCCGCCTAGCCGTGCCTGCCGGAAAGAGTCGATCGGTGATCGACCTGCCTGGTTTCGTCAAGCTAATATCGTCCGATCGCCAGGGCAATCGGGTGAAGGAGTACGTGACAAATCGCTGAAACGCTGAATCTGTGCCGATCCTCTGAATCGATTCGCGGGGGATGGCGATGGACAACGTGGCGGGCGAGTGCGGCGCGGTTTTCGAGGCAGGCGTCTTTCTCAAGCATTTCAGTGACTTGCCCGATCCCCGCCAGCGCGGCAAGGTGATGTACCCACTCGATGAGGTGCTTTTGTTGTGCCTGCTAGCGGTGTTGGCCGGGGCCGACACCTTCGT
>Ga0074045_10001736_pt1 | contig 20752 bp, 19 predicted proteins | sample BogForMeECP23OM2_FD_94442 | JGI IMG/M metagenome (GOLD analysis project Ga0074045, IMG submission 94442) | Bog forest soil microbial communities from Calvert Island, British Columbia, Canada - Bog Forest MetaG ECP23OM2 | ecosystem: Environmental > Terrestrial > Soil > Wetlands ...
ACCCGCCCCACCCGGCACCCTGCCTGTGGCGCACCGGCCCACTCACGCCGCGCTGGGCGCGGCCAGACGGTATTCGCCTTGATCCACGCAAATCGGCAAAAGTTCACAAACTCTCAGCATGACTTGAGCACCTGATATGCAAAAGACGGGAGAAAAACATGGCCGCAACATTACAAGGTAAAGTGATACTCGTGACCGGCGGCGGATCGGGAATCGGCCGCGCGACTTCGCTCATCCTCGCCCGGCAGGGCGCCAAGGTCATGATCGCCGACTACGTGCCCGAAGGCGCCGAACGCACAGTCAAGATGATCAAAGACGCGGGCGGCGAAGCGAGCTGTATCGCCGCCGACGTGTCCTTTCCCAAGCAGGTCGAAATGATGGTCAACAAGACCGTCGAGACCTACGGCCGGCTCGACGGCGCATTCAACAATGCCGGAATCGAGGGGAAGATCGTCAACACGGCCGACACCTCGGAAGAGATCTTCGACCGGATCATCGCGATCAATCTCAAGGGCGTCTGGCTCTGCATGAAATACGAGATTCCCCAAATGCTCAAGAATGGCGGCGGCGCGATCGTCAACACCGCGTCGGCGGCGGGACTGGTCGGGGTCGAGGGGCTCTGCGGCTACAACGCCTCCAAACACGGCGTCGTGGGATTGACCAAGAACGCGGCGCTCGAATACGCGCAGAAGAATATCCGCGTGAACTGCGTCTGTCCGGGACTCATCAACACGCCAATGGTGGCCCGCATGATCGACAGCGGCGGGATGAACGAGCAGGACTTCGTGGCGGGCGAGCCGGTTGGCCGAATGGGCAAGCCCGAAGAGATCGGCGAAGGCGTGGCGTGGCTGCTGTCGGACGCGGCGTCGTTCGTGACGGGCCATCCGATGGCGGTCGACGGCGGCTGGGTCGCGCGTTAACACTCGCGGAAGCGCGTCGCTCGTCGAAGAGCAGAACCGGGATTCTTCGGTCGCGGACTCCCTCAGAATGACAACTGCTACTTGTTGAGTAGGAAAAGCCCCTTTTGTCATTCTGAGCGAAGTCTGCGCAGCGAAGAATCTAGCGGTATCTGAGGCAGGAACTAGGAATAGAGATCCTTCGCGCGCAACGCGCTCAGGATGACTTGCGAAGTTGATTGCACGAAACGGAGAAAGGTTAATGGCAGAACTACTACAGGGAAAAGTTGTACTCGTGACGGGCGGCGGTTCGGGGATCGGCCGCGCAACGTCACTCAGGGTCGCGCAGGAAGGCGCCAAGGTCATGATCGCGGATTACGTGCCCGAGGGCGCGGAACGCACGGTCAAGATGATCAAGGATGCGGGCGGCACGGCGAGTTGCCTCGCCGCTGACGTCTCGGTCGCGTCGCAGGTCGAAATGATGGTCAACAAGACGGTCGAGACCTACGGGCGGATCGACGGCGCGTATAACAACGCCGGTATCGAAGGCCGGATGGCGGATACGGTCGCCTCCACCGAGGAGAATTTCGACCGCACGATCGCGATCAATCTCAAAGGCGTCTGGCTCTGCATGAAGCACGAAATTCCCCAGATGCTGAAGCAGGGCGGCGGCTCGATCGTCAACACGGCGTCGGTCGCCGGGCTGGTCGCTTTCGTCAATATGTCCGCCTATGTAGCCTCCAAGCATGGCGTGATCGGGCTGACCAAGACCGCGGCGCTCGAATACGCGCAGAAGAATATCCGGGTCAATTGCGTCAACCCGGGCGTCATCAACACCCCGATGGTCGCGCGCCTGATCGACAGCGGCGGCATGAACGAGGGCGATCTTACGCGTGGCGAGCCGGTGGGCCGGATGGGCAGGCCCGAAGAGATCGGCGAGGGCGTGATCTGGCTGCTGTCCGACGCGGCGTCCTTCGTGACCGGACATTCCCTGGTCATCGACGGCGGCTGGGTGGCTCAATAGTCAGTTCCGGGAGCCCGCGCCCTTCGCGACGCGGGCTTCCCCTTTAGACTTCATCATGCGACTGAGTTTCGTAACTGTCGATGTATTTACCGACAGCCAATTCGGCGGTAATCCGCTCGCCGTGGTCCTGAACGCCGAGGGACTATCGGCTCAGCAGATGCAGGCGATCGCGGCCGAGTTCAACCTTTCCGAGACAACGTTCGTCTTGCCACCAAAGACGCCCGATCACACCGCACAGGTGCGCATCTTCACTCCCCGCGCCGAGATGCCTTTCGCCGGACATCCCAACGTCGGGACCGCATTTGTGCTGGCGCGGGAAGGCGAATGCTACGGCCGGCCGATCACCGGCGACACCTTGGTTTTCGAGGAACTCGCCGGCCTGGTCCGCATGGAGCTCTCGAGGAAAGGTCCCGCCGTCACAGGCGCGCAGCTCGCCGCTCCGCAAAAGCTCGCGATCGGCGACACCGTGAGGCTTGAGGTTGTGGCGGCGGCCTGCGGAATCCCGGTTGCCGCTATCGAGACGAATCACCATCAACCTTGTATCGCGAGCTGCGGTGCTCCTTTCGTTTTCGCCGAGCTGAAGGAGCGTCGGGTACTCGCTTCGGCCCGACCTTACGTCGACGTCTTCGCTCAACATCTGCCGAAGGATCTCGTGGCCGGCATTCATCTCTATGTTCAGAACCGCGAGGAGATCGCCGACATTCAGGCCCGCATGTTTGCGCCGCTGCACGGGATCACCGAAGACCCGGCAACGGGCAGCGCCAACGTGGCCTTAATCGGCCTTCTCGCTCGGCTGCAGCCAAAGCCCGACTTGAGGCTCACGAAGGTCATTGCGCAAGGTTTCGACATGGGACGGCCAAGCCTGCTTCGAGCGCTTGCCGAGAAGGAGGCGGGTACGGTCAGCGCGACCTATATCGAGGGCAGTTGCGTTCCGGTGATGCGCGGTTTTCTCGACCTCGCCTGATCATCCCCGCAGCGGGATTTCGTCTTCAGTCCCCTTCCAGCATCACGATCGCGGCGGCGGCCATCCCTTCGCCGCGGCCGAGCGCGCCGACACCCTCGGGATTCGACGCCTTGACGTTGAACCGCTGCTCCGGCGCTTCGAGCGCTTCGGCCAGCCGCGAGCGCATCGCCGGCAGATGCGGCGCGAGCTTGGGGCGCTGCGCAAAGACCGTCACGTCCGCGTTGCCGAGGCGCCAGCCCTGGTTGGACGCGAGTTTCCAGACTGTGGCCAGCAGCTCGAGGCTGTTGGCGTTGCGATAGCGCAGATCGTTGTCCGGAAAATGGCGGCCGAGGTCACCCTCGCCGATCGCACCTAAAATCGCGTTGGCGAGCGCATGCGCGGCGATATCAGCGTCCGAATGGCCGCGCAGTCCGTGGCTGTGGGTGATTTCGACCCCGCCGATCACCAGCCGGCGCCCGGCCTCGAGCGGATGAAAGTCGAAGCCCTGCCCTACTCTGAAACGCACGGCTATCCGCGAGCCCCTTGCCTCGTTGACAATCGGCAAGCGGCGCTCCAAGCTTTAACGGTCATGAAAGAGTTCTGGAAACGGCCCAAGTTCTGGATCGGTGCGATCATCATCCTGTGGCTCGGTTATCTCCTGACGGCGAATCTGACGCAGCCCGTCGAGATTTATATTGTTCCGCATTTCGTTCATCGGACGGTCACCGCCGCAGCGCTGATGATCGTCGCCGCGATCATCGGATGCCTGCTCACGCTGTACATTCAATTCGCCTGGCGCAACCGCTCCTCGAAAAATGCGGTCGCGTCGCCGGCGACACCCGTGTCGAGCAGCAGCACGGTCGCCTGATCGCCGGGCTTGAGCAGGTTCTCCCGCGCCGGCCCGATCAGTAACGCATCCGCGCGTGACAGCGAGCTCAGCACGCCGGAGCTCTGATTTCCGGTCGGCGTGGCGAAGAACTGATCGTCGCGGCGCTCGACGGTGACGCGCACAAACTCGGTCAGACCCTGCGCCAGACGGATCTCGGTCGCGCAGCGGACGTTGAGGCGCGGCAGACCGAGTCCCGGCTGGCCGCTCATCCGGCGGATCGCCGGTCGCACATAGAGATAAAAGCAGGCCATCGTCGAGACCGGATTGCCGGGGAGTCCGAAGACCGGCTTGCCGCCGATCGTACCGAATTTCAGCGGCCGACCCGGCCTTTGCGCCACGCCGTGGAAAAGCTGACGCAGGCCGAGTTCGTCGAGCACCTGCTTGACATGATCGAATTGACCCACCGAGACGCCGCCGGTCGAGAGCACGACATCGAAAGCGAGCGCCTCGGCCAGCCGCGCGCGAACCTCCTCAGGACGGTCACGCGCCACCTTGAGCCGCACCGCCTCGCCGCCGCACTCGGCGATCGCGGCCGCGAGCGCATAGGCGCTCGAATTTACGACCTGCGCCCCCGTCGGAACCTGATCGATATCCACCAGTTCGTCCCCGGTCGCGACAATCGCGACACGCGGCCGCCGTGCGACGTCCACCATCGCGCGATTGAGCGACGCGAGCATCCCGATATCCGCGGCGGACAACGCTTTGCCGGCGGCGATAACCAACTCGCCCTGTTTAAGATCCTCGCCACGGGGCCGGACGAAGGCGCCCACGGGAGCGGGAGCCAGAATCTCGACCGTGCCATCGCCGTCACGGGTGCGTTCGACGGGGACGATCGCGTCGGCGCCGATCGCCACCGGAGCACCGGTCATCGTGCGCGCGGCCTCGCCCGGACCGACCACGCGGGTCGGCATCATGCCGGCGGCGACCGTTTCCAGCACCCGAAGTCGCACGGGCCTGCCCTCGGCCGCCGCGGCGACATCCGCCGCGCGAACCGCGTAGCCGTCCATTGCGGAGTTGTCGAAGCCCGGAATATCGCGCGACGAACGGATCTCCTCGGCGAGCACCCGGCCGAGCGCCGCCGTGATCGACAGGCGCTCGATACCCAGCGGGGCGACGTTGTCGAGTACCATGCGCAAAGCTTCATCCGCAGTGATCATAGGCCATCAGCATACGCATCTCGGCGTGTGATGAGAAATCGGCGTGGCGGGAACTTGGCCGCTACTCGCGCACGCTCAGCTAACTTAAGATTTTTAACGCAGCTCGCAGACGCTTAGTTCGGCCGAGCGTCGCGGACTCCGCCGCCCCCTGTGCTCGCTCCGTTCGCAAAGCCTCACTTCGCTAGCGTCTTGAGTTTCGCGGCGAAAGCACGTAGGCCCTTGGGGAGCAAAGTAGACGGAGGCCAACATGGATTTGCAGATCGCAGGAAAAACGGCCCTGGTTTTAGGCGGCAGCAAGGGCTTGGGCCGCGGCGTCGCGATGGCGCTCGCAGCCGAAGGCGTCGCCGTGTCGGTTTTATCGCGCGGCCAGGAAGCGATCGACAAGACGGTTAGTGACATCAAGGCTCGCGGCGCTCGTGCGATCGGGGTTTCGGCTGACCTCGCCGACTGGGATTCGGTCGAGCGCGCGCTCACGACCACTCGTCAGCAGCTCGGACCGATCGATATTCTGCTCAACAATTCAGGCGGGCCGCCGCCGTCGCCAGTATCCGGGGTCAAACCCGAACTGTGGGAGGCGCAGTTCCGCCAGATGGTGCTCGTCTTTTTTCGGCTGACGGACCTTGTGGTACCCGACATGAAGGCGCGCAAATGGGGCCGGATCATTAACATAGCTTCGGAATCCGTGGTGCAGCCGATAGCCGCGATCGGGATCTCGAACACGCTGCGCGCCTCGGTGGTTGGTTGGGCCAAGACGCTGGCCGGCGAGGTTGCTCGCGACGGGATCACCGTCAACACGATGCTGCCTGGACCGTTCGCCACGGACCGGATCGCGAACGTATCGCGTGCGATGGCGCAGCGGCAGAACATCACGCTCGAAGAGGTCTCGGCCCGGCTCGCCAACCAGGTTCCGGTCGGGCGGATCGGCGATCCGGCGGAATTCGGCGCGATCGCAGCGTTCCTGGCGAGCGCTCACGCCGGCTATATCACGGGGTCGATGATCCGGGTCGAGGGCGGCACGATTCGTTCAGTGTAGGCCCCGCAGGTTACAGCAGCGTAAAACAATCGGCCGGGTCGGGTTAAATCCACCGACTCGGCCGAAGTTATTCTGGCCGTTATTTGATTGAAGCTTGGGGCCGTCCGGCTTACAGCGCGTTCGCCGATACGACGTCGCGCCCGTCGGCGGGCACGCGCACGGCGTAGGAACCACCCGGCGGGACGCTATCGCGCAGTAGTCCCGGGTTAAGGAAGCGCAACATCCACACGCTGGTGTGGGCGCCTTCGGCAATCACCCCAAGTCGCGTACCACCCCTTACCGTGATCACGCGGTAGTTGGGCGTTGGAGTGTAAGCGGCTTGCTCGATCCCGTACTCGCGGCTGTGACGCGCGATTAGCGCCACCGCCATGAACCGGTTGAGGAGTTCGCGTGTGCGATGGGGCAGCCGCCTGAGCAACAGCTCATACGAAGCGTCGCGCAGATGACGATAGCGGTCCACGCCGCTTTCACCGTTGTTCCAGGCGATCAGCGTCATCCGCCAGTCGGCGTTTACCTGGTCGTGCAAGGTCGCGAGGTAGGCGGCGGCGGCCTGGGTCGATTTGATCGGATCGCGGCGCTCGTCCACCCAATTGTTGATCGAGAGACCAAAGCGCCGGGCCGTTTCCGGACTCAACTGCCAGGGACCGGACCCGCTATCCGTGAAGGCGCTCTCGGCAAAAGTCAGATAGACCAGGTCCTTAGGCAGCCCACGATTCCGCAGGAGCGAAACCATCTCGGCCATGTAAGGATTGCTCCGCCGAAAGGAGTTCTTGAGACCCTCGGGCTGATTGAGATAGCCGTCGACGTAACGTTGGACGGTCTCGTTCATCACCAGCGGAAAGGGCGCCACCGCCTCAGGGTTGTTGCGCACGAATGGGAGTGTATCGAGCTGTGCGCCAGCCATCTCCCCTGCTGTCCCGGCCATGCTCGCCGATCCGGATACAGTTGTGGGCGACGGCACTGCCACCTGACCCGTCACCGAGATCTGGCTATCGCCAGAAAGCGACGGATCGAGCCCGGCCGCACACCCGGCCAAAGGCAGCGTTACCAGTATGATCGCGATAAGGTCTCGGACTTCTCCCCGCATACGCCAAGTCCCCCGGAAGTGTGCTCAAACTATGCCTCTGGCAGATTTCAGGCAACCCACTTTGCAGTAAAAAATCTTATACTAGATATAAGCATTACTATAATCTTTAAGGGGCCTTAGTAAGCTATGTCGGCCACTTCCGTGAATCGGCCCGAACATTGGAGACATCTATGGACGGGTGGCAGGCTAACCGCCGTATGCTACGCTCGTGGCATCACGATGACTCTCTGGCGCGAGATTGTAGAAAGCCTGCCCGACGGCGTTATCGTGCTGTCGCCGACGCTGGAATTGATGGCGCTCAACTCGGCGGCAGAAACCCTTTTGAGCGCGTCCCATGTCACTCGCCACCTTACCGACCGGCTGATGGTGCATAACCCCTGGCTGGCGGGCATGGCGGCGGCCTGCCTGAGCACCGGGCAGAGCGTGGAGACCCCGGAAGCGAGCCTCGTGCTCGAGAAACGCGCGGTGTCGGTGGGTGCGGCAGTGGCGCCACTTCTCGGCCGGCGGAGCGAGCAACTCGGCGCGATAATCCTGCTCAAGGATCTCTCCCATCAGCGCGGCCTCGAACGGAGTATGGGCGGCGATCAACTGGTCCGGCTCTCACCCGCGGGACTTGCCCACGAGGTCAAGAATCCGCTGACCGGAATCAAGGGGGCGGCCGAACTGTTGGCCGGGATGTTTCCGGAGGATTCGCGGGCGCAACAATACTGCGACCTGATTCTGCTTGGCGTAAACCGGATCGCCTCGCTGGTCGAGCAAGTGCTGGCAGTTTCCGCGCCGGGGCGGCTCAAGCATGATCCCGTCAATATCCATCAGGTGCTGCATCAGGCCCTGCGGACGGCGGGGCTGTTCGAAGCGCCGCCCCCCGGCATCGTGATCGAGCAGCTCTTTGACCCGAGCCTGCCCGAGTTGATGGGCGATGCCGAAGCGCTGGAGCGCGTCTTTCTCAACCTTTTGCGCAACGCCGTCGACGCTATCCGGCTCGAGCCGGCGACCAGCGGACGTATCCGGATACACACCGCGGTGGAAGGGCAATTCAGTCTGTCGTCCGGCGGGAAAAAGCGCCGCTTCCTGCGCGTCGCGATCAGCGACAGTGGCGTCGGCATGACGCCGGATGAAATGGAGCAACTCTTCGCCCCGTTCTTCACGACCAAATCCGACGGTACCGGTCTGGGGTTGGTCATCAGCCAGCGCACGGTAGCCCTGCACGGGGGCAAGCTCTGGGCCGAACGAGGTGGCATCGAAGCTCCAGCAAGCGCCACTACCCTCGAGGCGAACCCGGCTGCAGGATCGGTCCGCGGCATGACCTTTCACGTGGTTCTCCCGTTCGGAACCAGTTAACTGGATGAACGTGCCGATCAACCGAGTGCTACATTTCTGACGCATCGATCGAAGTCTACGCTGGTGTCGATTGGAACGCTCGATCATTCGGAACTATCGCACGCGTATGCGATATCCATAAGCTGAATTTACATCTCACAGCTAATAAATAGTGGCGGATGCCTGTTATCACTACTTTTCGTCGCACCTTCGCATCTTTGATGCAAGGCTGTAACGGACATGCGGAAACCGCCTTTGATTGGCACCGCTCAAGCAGAAATTACCTTGCGATACAGTCCCTAAATCGGAAGAATTCGTAAGCAATGCGAACCTAGCCTTAGCTGGTCACAGCAAATTGGCGGCGTGTCGTGATTACATTTTGTTTGGTCAATACAGGCACAAGAAGAGCGAAAGAGTATGAAGAATTAGCGCGCAAAGCAAGCTAAGACCAACGGCACCAAGCTTGCTAAATGGTCAATATCGGTTGGACCGTATCGCTTTTGAAGGGGGGCTGAGTGATCAATTCATTGAGCAGCGCTATCGCAGATGCCGAAAGCCATTTCGCCTCCTCATGGCGCGGACACGCCGCGGCGACGGACGAGGCCGCAATCAATCGGCACCCCGAGGCGGACGCCTGGACCATCCGCATGGTGCGGCTCGGCGCCGCTTGCTCCATCCCCTTTCAGATAGGTCACATAGCGATCCTCTTGCTCCTCTTTCCGCGACTCACTGCCGCAGTCCCGATCATCCTGTGCGATTTGGTGTTGACCGGACTGTTCCTCGGCTGGACGGGGACCCAGTCGTTCAGACGCAACTGGCGCGAAGCCCTCTTCGCCTGGACGAGCCTGCTGGTCCTGAGCGCAAGCGCGGTCGGCACGATCACTCATCAGAGCGACGTTTTCCTGGTCGCCCTGATAATCCTGCTCTTCGGCACCGGCGCCTTCGCTCCCTGGGGTGCGCGCTGGCAAACCTTCTTTATCCTGTTGTGCATGGGGGCGGCCTTTACCAGCGCCTGGAGCGGGACGCAAACGCCGGACGCTTTCGAGGCATACCGCCTGGTCGAACTGGGCACCGCCGCCGTGATGTCGCTGTTTGTGGCGTCCCTGACGGATCGGCACAGCAACGAAACGCAGCGGGTCGAGCGCGCGATCGCGACGGCGCGCGACTCCGCGCAAGCCGCCTCACGCGCGAAGAGCGATTTCCTCTCGACCATGTCGCATGAAATCCGCACGCCGATGAACGCGATTCTGGGCATGGCGGAGCTGCTGGCCGATAGCCCGCTCGCCGTCGAACAGCGCAAGTACCTGAGCATTATGATCAACAACGGCAACGCGCTGCTCGATCTGATTAACGACATCCTCGACTTCGAACGGGTCGAAAGCGGCCATCTGAAGCTCGAACGCACTGTTTTCGACCCGCACGAACTGGCCGAGCGCGTAGCCGAGACGCTCTCGATCCGCGCCCATCAGAAGAAACTCGAGCTGGTGGTGAAGCTCGCGGCCGATACACCTAGGGCCCTCATTGGCGATCCCCTGCGGCTGCGACAGGTACTGATCAATTTGATCGGCAACGCGATCAAGTTCACCGAGGCCGGTGAAGTCGAGCTCGAAGTGCGCCCGCAGGACGATATCGACACGCTGCACTTCACCGTGCGCGACACCGGGATCGGGATTCCTGCCGGTCAACTCGATGAGATCTTCAAAAGCTACGCGCAGGCTGAATCGTCAACCGCCCGCAAATATGGCGGTAGCGGTCTCGGTCTGGCGATCGTCGCCCAACTGGCCCGGCTGATGGGCGGGCGGATCTGGGTCGAGAGCGAAGTCGGCCAAGGCACCACGTTTCACTTCGTCGCGCGCTTCAATCGGCCGACCGAGCGGAGCGTGGAGCCCGCGGAGCCTTCGTTGCGTGGCCTTGACGTGCTCGTCGTCGACGACAACCTGGCCAACCGGCAGGCCATTTCCGCCACGCTGACGCAGCGCGGCGCGAACGTCACGGGAGCCGCCAATGGCGCCCGCGCGCTGGACCTCATTCGCTCCGCGACGCGTCCCTATGACGCGATTCTGCTCGATTGTCGAATGCCCGCAATGGACGGCTACGAAACCGTCCGCCGCCTGCTGTCCGAGGGTTTGGACGTGGGAAAGGTGATTCCTATGCTTGCTTCCGACGAACTCAATGTAAGGCTGCCACTCCTGCGTAAACTCGGTCTGACGCGCCATTTGATCAAACCAGTGCGCCAGACCGAGCTGTGCGGAGCGATCATCGAAGCAGCGGCGGCGCCGGCCGGCCCCGCGGTGAGCGCCGCTGCGCGCTCACTCGAAACGGAGCCGATTTCCTTGTCGCCCGCTGCGTACGAAGCGCCGCTGGACGACAACGTGTCCGCCGCTTTCGGCCGTCCGCTCCGCGTTCTGGTGGCGGACGATTCCGAGGACAACCGTCTCCTGATTGAAGCGTTCCTCAGGAAATCCGGATGCTGTCTTGACCACGCCGACAATGGTGAAGTAGCCGTACAAAAGTTCACCGAAAGCCAGTACGACGTCATCCTGATGGACATCCAGATGCCGGTGCTGGACGGCTATCAGGCCGTACGTCAAATCCGTGAGTGGGAGCACGCCCAAGGGGGCCATCACACGCCGGTTATCGCGCTCACCGCCTCGGTCCTCGACGAAGCGGTCGGCAAGAGCTATCAGGCGGGATGCGATAGCCACGTCAGCAAACCGGTGCGCCGCAACACTCTGCTGACCGCGATTCGCGAGGTCGTCACGACCCACGCCTAGCCGCGCATACGCCACGTTAGCCCAGCTGTCGCGACTAGAACTCTAGCGGCAGCGTCAATTGGAAACGCCGCTATGGTGTTCATGACCGATGTCCTCAGTTCAGTAACCAACTTGTTCGAACTTCAATTCCCCTATACTTTCGACTTGATGAAGAGCGCAGCTTACGAACTTCACGGCATCAAGATCGAAAAGAGCGATATTGTGACCTTTGCCAAAAGAACTTCGGTACGCAATCCCATCGAATTTATGCATCCTGAAAAGCTCTGCGATAATTTGCGTCGGAGCGTAGTCTGAGAGATCGTCGCTGCGCGTTACAGGTTCCGAAAAAGCTCGATCAATATCCTGCCAAACCGCCGGGTCTATGTCTTCGGGCGCATAAATTACTGATAACCCGATCTCTTCCCCTATATGCAACCGAAATTTTCTGCGTTTAAGGTCGTCCGTCCAGCAATTGACGATCTTCAGATCGCGAACAGGTTTGAATTGCGCAAGAGAAATGTAGGTTCCGTTCCACGGCCTTATTTCTGACATGGCTGTGTTTTCGTTATTCGACAAGTACAGAAATGGGATGCCTTTTGGATTCGCGCGGCCTTCGGGAGCGCGATCACGGACCGGTTTCATTCGGTCTCGCAGATATGGACTAGGAACTGTATAGGCGACAATGACCTCGGGTTCAAAACACTGAATGTCGCTTACGTACTCGCCCTCAAAACACCGAAGGTTATAATCTTCGAAATCGAACCTTTCTTCCTCGCGGCACCCTAACTGAGCTCTCCAGAGCGGAAAGCATGGACCGATAACCTGACCGTGGTCATCAGTCTGCGCCTCCTGTAAAAGTGCATTGAAGAATTCTTGGTCCTCGGCATCACGAATAAACCGACGCGGGTTCTTAACCTTGCGAGCAAATCTTTGATAGGCATCAGCCGAAGAAAATATGGGCATGGCCCTGAACGTTTACCTCCTTCTCGATATATCGACACCGGCATCATTTTCAAATCCCAATCCTCTCGGCTTCACCCACGCTGATATCGTCGTTGCGCCACCGCTTGCGCCGTCAGCTTCGGCTCAGGCTACGGAGCGCCGCGCGACGGCAGGCGCACGACCCCGGTCGCGACCACCGACAGCTCACCAGCCTGGTTGGTCGCCTTTTGTGCGATTTCGGCGTAATGCGCCCCACCCTCCGCGAACGTCCGGGTCACCTCGCCGTTGAGATAGAGCGTATCGCCCACCGGATTGTGCCGGCGAATCTTGACTTCGATGCGGCGCAAAAAACCACTGTCGCCCATCCAGTTCGTGAGATGATGCGACATCCAGGAGCAACGCTCCGGCCCGTAGTCGTAGGCCGCCGGCGTCCCCACCAGCGTTGCCAGATCATCCTCCCAATGCACCCGCTCGGGCACGTCCGGGATACCGAATTTGTTCGCGATACCGAGTCCCGGATGTTTCTGCAGCTGCTTCCAGGCGAGCTTGTTCGCGCGAATATAAAGCCCGCCCCAACCCTGCGCGAAGGCGATAAAGCCGGTCACGGTCATCGGCCCCTTGACCATCGTTTGCAGCCGGTCGCCGACCTTCACGTCCTCGATATAACGCGGCGTCGCCCCACGAACTTCCTCCGCCGCGTAATGCTCGAAGATTTTCGCCAGATCGTCGCGCGAGTATTTGACCGGCGCTCGCTTTTTAGTCTCGTCGTACTTGGTGCCGCGCTCGCGCGCGGTGTCGCGCTCGGTACGAAAGCACCAGCTATCGCCTTCCGCCACGAGCTCGTTATTCTGCCGGTAAAATTCGCATCGGTAGATCTGTTTGATCGAGCGCCCCGCGAAACGGGTGTCGTGCTCGGTTAACTCTTTCAACCACACCTTGGTCGTGAACTGATCGCCCAGCATCAGCGGCTGATGCCAGGTCACGTCGATTCCCGCGAACATCGCATGCACGCCCGCCAGGCCACCGACGTAGCCGCTGAAGGAGCGGTTGAGCGCGAAAACAAACGAGGGCGGCGCCTGCATACGGCCATAGGTCGTGCGCGCGGCGTACTCCGGATCGCACCAGAGCGGATTATCGTCACCGATCCCGTGCGCCCAGTGGCGGATATTGTCGCGGCTCGCTTCGTAACACCAGGGCTCGAGCGAGTCCTCGATCGGAACATTGATCAGCTTGCTTAATTCGCTGAGACTGCGCTCGGTGATAACGGAAAAACGCTGTTCACTGGGAGCCATGCACACCATCCTCGGACGTTTGCCTGCCTGCGGCTGAGTTACGAATCCTGTCAGGAGACCCTAAATCGAACTGGCCATCCCGCGCAATCATCTGGTTTGTCACTTTGCGCAGGCGGGAACGACAACCTGGAGGGGCCGCGATTGCAACCGCGCGCCCCTTCGGATAGTCGATTCATGCCGGTGGATGCGCCGTCCGCACCGTCGCGGGACGACCGCCAACGATGGAGTATTTCGTATGAAAGCGCCCAATTTCGATGTCCACGCGGATTTCGCCGAGCTCGCGCGAGTGCGCACGGCGATTCGCGAGTTTCTCGCCGCCGATCCGGTGGCGGCCAGACCGCATGCCGACTCGTGGAATCACGCCGATCCGGAGTTCAGCTGCCGGCTCGGCCGCGCCGGCTGGCTCGGCATGACCTGGCCGAAGAAGTACGGCGGAGGCGAACGCAGCTCGCTCGAGCGCTACGTCGTCGTCGAGGAGATCTGCGCGGCGGGCGCACCAGCCGGCGCGCACTGGATCGCTGATCGGCAGAGCGGCCCGCAAATCCTGCGCTTCGGTACCGAGCAGCAACGCGCGGAGATACTCCCCGCAATCGCGCGCGGCGAATGCTATATCGCGATCGGCATGAGCGAGCCCGACAGCGGCTCCGACCTCGCCAGCGTCCGCACCCGGGCAACGCGCGACGGCGATGGCTGGGTTATCAACGGGCGCAAAATCTGGACCTCCTTCGCCCATCTTTCGCAGTACATCATTATGCTCTGCCGGACCGGCGAGGCCGGTGGCCGCCAGCAGGGTCTTACGCAGTTCCTCGTGCCGCTCGCGACCAAGGGAATTACCATTCGTCCGATCGTCAGCATGCCGGGGCGCCACGACTTCAACGAGGTGCTGTTTGAGGACGTGCACGTACCGGCCGACGCGCTGCTCGGCCAGGAGGGCGGCGGTTGGGCGCAGGTAATCAGCGAGCTCGCCTTCGAGCGCAGTGGGCCGGAGCGCTTTCTCTCGTCGTTCGTGCTGCTGGAGGCCTTCGTGACGCGAGCCCGGCGCGCGCCGAGCGCCGAGCGTGCCGCCCTGCTCGGTGCGATGGTCTCCCGGCTGGTGCCGTTGCGCGGGATGTCAATGTCGATCGCGGCCCAGCTTGGACAGGGCGCGGCGCCCAATTTCGAAGCCGCGCTGGTCAAGGAGATGGGCTCGCTCTTCGAACAGGACGTGGGCGAGCAACTTCTGAGCGAATTCGCCAGTCAGGCCGACCCGGCCTCCAACGACCCTTACCAGCGCCTCCTGGCCGAGGCGATGCTGCACGCACCGTCATTTTCGATTCGCGGTGGCACGCGCGAAATTCTCCGCGGCATCATCGCCCGCGACCTGGGGTTACGCTGATGAGCGATATCGCACTGATTGAAGACACGACCGTACGCACGATCATGAGTGGTCTTACCGCCGAAGTGATCGAGTCGGCCGAGCGCGGGGTCTGGCCCGCCGCACTCTGGGAGCGGCTCGCCGAGCAAGGGCTGACACAACCCGCGGCGATCGCCGAAAGCGACGCGGCCGCTGAGGGACTCGAAATCGAAGCCGCGGTTTTGCGCGCCACCGCCACGACCGCACTGCCGCTGCCGGTCGCGGAGACCGCGCTCGCCGGCTGGTTCCTCGCTCGCCACGGGATCGAAGCGCCTGCCGGTCCGCTCGCGCTCGCCGCCTTCAACGACGGTGATACGTTGACTTACACCTCCGGTCAGGTGACCGGCCTGCTCCAACGTGTCCCGTGGGGGCGCGACGCGATCGCGATCGTGGCGGTGGCGGGTGACACCATGCTGCTGCTCGACGCCCAATCAGCGGTCAAGTCCGCGCAAATGACCGCAGGCTTGAACATGGCGGGCGAGCCGCGCGATACGCTGCGGTTCAATTCGGCCAAACCGCTCGCTGTTGGCGGCAAGGCCGATGCCGACCTGATGCTTTGCCGATGCGCCGCGGCGCGCGCCGTGCAATTGGCGGCGGCCGCCGCCCGCGCGCTGGAAATCACGGTCGAGTACGCGACCCAGCGCCAGCAGTTCGGACGGGCGATCGGCAATTTCCAGGCGATCCAGCATCAGTTGGCCGCCGTCGCGAGCGAAGTCGCCTCAGCGCAGGTGGCCGCCCGGCAGGCGTATCTCGCCTTCGCGACCGCCAAGGGCGAGGCCTTCGCCGCCGCGATCGCGAAGGCGCGCGCCAACGACGCAGCCGGCGCGGTCGCCCGGGTCGCCCAGCAGGTGCATGGCGCGATCGGGTATACGCGGGAATACCAACTCCAGCGCTTCACGCGGCGTATTCAGTCGTGGCGGGGCGAGTACGGCGCGTCGGGGTTCTGGTCGCGCCGCCTGGGCGAGCTGATTCTGGCGCAACCCGACCGCTCGCTCTGGTCGATCATCACCGCGGGGATCTAGCGCGCGGCGTTCCTCAATCCGGACGCGCAGGCGAAAGCGTTGCTCATCGTAAAAACCGGCGGACAACTCATCAAACACGAGCGCTACTGCTGGTTGCTGCTGGACGAGAGCCATCTAACGCGGCGGTTCGCAGGCATGGTGGCGAAGATAGCGACGCTGCCGTCGCCGGCGGGATAAGGCGAAACGCGAGGCGGAGCAGATCTCGATGACGACGCCGGGGATACATGGAGAAGTGTCGCCAGAAACGATGGGGAAAACAGCATCTTCAGCCGTCGGGCGCCCGCCAAGCATGAAACCGGCCTTTCCCTGCACTACCGCGAACGCTCCGGAACGAAATCGACTAAAACCTTGCAGAGGAAAGCCGTTTCGAGCCATGGGACGAGCTAATATTGGAGAGTCAAAAAGGAAATTCCAGTGTAAATCAGAGCAACGCCTCTCGCAGTTCTGGCGGGAGTCCGAACGGTTGGGGTGATCAGCCTTCCCGAGCATTTGGGTGGCCGCCGATGGCGGTTATTGTCTATCCGATTCGAGACGCCACACGCCGCGGAGCTGCTTCGACGGGCGAAAGGTGTTCGCCCTTAACCGCTTCCGTCAGTGTCGTCTGCCGCGCCGCTGCCGAACGCTACGACAATCCACACCATCCCTGCGACTGCAATCCGACGACGAAGCCAACTTTTTGAGGTCCTAGCCCCCACTCGGCCCTTTATCTCCTTTCGGATTCGTAGTAAAGCTCTATAGCGTAATCCCAGCGAGGTGGCCAAATATGATTATTTTTCGGGACCGTATTGCGAGAGCTAGGGCCCGAACATATGGAACAACCCGCTTGGTCGTGATGACGCTGGTTATGGTCGTTCCGTTCCTCGGCGTTGCTACGCAAGTCCGTTCCGAACCCGACCAAGAACGCCCTCCATGTCACGCTCTAGCGGATCGTCTGACAACCGGCAGGGAAAAATGGAATACAGGGTCACTGATAACAGCTAAACAAGGGGAACGTTACGGGACTTGACGACAGAATCGGTTTGAGCTAGACTTTTGTGCATGATGACCTTTCAAGAATTCATGGCAGTGCTTCGGGACGAAGCTGCGTGCCGTCAGTATCTCGCGGATCGGCGCTGGCCAGATGGCAAGGTGCGATGCCCGAAATGTGGAAACGAAAAGGTTTACACGTCTAAGGCGCGTCCTTTCAATTGGTTCTGCCGGAATAAGACCGACCTTCACGACGCGCCCTATCGGTTCTCGGTGCTGGTGGGGACGGTTTTCGAGAATACCAACGTTCCGCTCGAAATGTGGTTCAAGGTTCTCTATACGATTCTCCAAAGCAAGAAGGGCGTCTCGTCCCGCCAGCTTCGCCGCATGTTCTTTGGCGAGCGCTCGTCGCTGCATACCGCTTGGTATGTCGCCCACCGACTCCGCGCCAGTATGAAAGATGACGATTTCAAGCAATTGATGGGTATCGTGGAAGTCGATGAGATGGGCTTGGGCGGCAAGGACAAGAATCGCCACTGGGACAAGAAACAGCACATAACCGGCCTTAGCGGGAAAACTACGGTCATCGGAGCGATTAGCCGTAAGGGTAACGTCACCTGTCAGATCATTGAGAAGGCCGACACAGCAACGCTCAATCGCTTCGTTCGCAAAGCCATCAGCGGATCGGTTGACCTTGTAGCAACTGATGAGCACGGCGGTTACGCGCATCTGGACGAAATAGGATTCCCGCATGAAGTGGTCAGTCATGGGGCTGGCGAATATGTGCGCGGTAACATTCATACGAACAATATCGAGGGCTTTTGGGCACTCTTTAAGCGCGGCGTCGTTGGTACATTTCACAACGTCAGCAAGAAGTATCTTCCGCTCTACCTGAATGAATTTCAGTTCCGTCATAACAACCGCAAGAACCCTGACATTTTCGGCGAAGCCGTAGCAGGATGCTGAAGCGTCCGAACTGGCGGATGCTTCTGCATCATGCGACCAGAAAGCAGGTTCAATTGAATCTGAGATTCCCGAGGGCGAGACGCCATGTCTAAGACCAAGCACGCGCAACCGATCATCTTTTTCTACTGCTATACCTGTAAGGACTACGAACTGAAAACGGCTCCACATTACCGCAGTCAGAAGGCCCGTTTCGCACGTCGGCGCAAGGCCGAAAAGGCGAAAGCGGAAGCTGCCAAGTGAAGCGATCATTGCCGTTGATCCTGATAGGGTTGGCCTTACTTCTAAGCGGAAGAAACCCAAGCCCACAAGCCAGCCCAATTCCAAGCCCAAGGACAAGCATTAAGACAAGCCGTCAAACAGGCGCTAATCCCGAAAATCGCTGCGCATCCACACAATGTCCAACCGATGAGATACGCCTTGTCGTCGATGGCAAAGAGTCCGAAAACGAGCAATACATAAGCACCGCTATACCCGATCACAATAACCAAGAACCCAGCAACATCACTCTGTGGGTAAACGCCTACATTGAGCCGGGATACCTCGACTATGTTACTCCCGGTCTTACGCTTCTCTTGGTAGTCATTGGTGGGTTCTACACTTTGTACGCCAAACGTCAGTGGCAAGCCATCAAAGACCAGAACAATTCCCTTATACGCACTCAACGGGCGGAAATTAGCTTGGGCGCGCCTGACGGAATGGTATGCCGACACATTCCGCCAAAAGTAGGCGACCGTCTTATACTTCACATCCTCTTTTTCAATAGTGGTCGGATCGCCGCACTCGACTTCCGCTGTAAAACAGCGATTTCGTACTGTACCAAGCATCACAAAGGTATTGATTTGCGTCCCAAGCCAGCTAGAACAAAAGTCATCGTCCAAGGGATAGAGGGCGTGGAAGGGCCAATGCTCGCTACTATCGGAGCAGGGTCCGTTTTCAATCAGTTTGCTGAATCCGATGAGCCGCTGACTGACGAAGAGGTCGGTCAAATCCTTAATGGAACGGCCCACATCTCGGTTACTGGCAAGATCGAATATAGCGATGGATTTGGTAAGGAAGAGTGGAAAACCTTCTTTATGGACTACATATTGGGGGCGGGTTGGATAGTTCGCGACGGTCCATGGGAAGGTGGAAGAATGTCGCCTGAGCCCCTTCTCATATTCTAAGCTGAACAACGAGCCTGTCACCCATACCGTAGCGGCTAGGACGATCAGTGCCAGAACACCGGCCTGTCCAAGCCAGAGTAGCACGCGCAACCATGTTGTCGTCAAGTCCCGTAACGTTCCCTAAACAAGATTGGTTCGAACCCATCCTCAATGATGGAGAGCTCTCACAGTGCCGCTTAGACTTCCGCCTTAAGGTCATACGCCAGTACGGTGAGCTCTTGATTCAGGTGGCCAAAACGGAGGATGAGCCTCAAAAGGACACGGATGAAAAGAAGGCTGCTGAGCAATTCGAGCAGTACTTCAACTTTTTGACAAACGACAAGGAACTCGCACAGGACGATCTGAAAAATCCTCGGGAGGCGGTCAACGAGTACGCCGATTTCCTGTTGGCTACGGACAATGAACACAACAGCAAATCACGACAACTGTGTGACGAGTTTGACATTCTTGCGCGAAGTGGAGTGCCGCTCTTCGACTGGGATGCGATAGAAAAATGGAACACGACGCTTAGAAAAACGGATAATATGGACGACAATGAATACTGTGAGGCTATCAAGCAGCAATCCGACCTGCGTACGTCTGCCAGAAATCACCGCGACCTGGCTTCGCGGTGTCGCATTTGATTCGATTCTACTAATCGCTTTTGCAGCTACGACGGTACTCTTTGCAATACCTATCTCAGCCGATGCCGCTCCCAGTCCTATCATGATCACTCCGCGCGTTCTGACTACTCATAACTCGCCGTTAGAGCCGTTCGATATTGAGCTGACGTTGAAAAACCCTTCGACAGAGATTCTATCGGTCAAGACGGTCACCGTCGACTACCCTAGCGCTTTGGTCTCCGCCGGTCTGACGCCGAGGCCAAATTTGCAGACCGAAGACCAACTCACGGCACAGCCCCTTCCGCAAACGCAAGCATCAATCGAACACGATGTGAAACCGGGTGAAACGCTCGTGCGGATCGTTACGGTAGCACTCGAAAGGCCACCGCTCGCCGTGGGTAACGTGAGGTGGTTATTTGTTCCTAGTGGCGAGTATATTTTTCCGATAGTGGTATCATACTCGGACCCGTCGGGTGTGAGAGCCGACCCTGAAAACGATCTGGCCGTGAGCTTTGAAGCGCCGTTCTCGGTGCTGATCATTGGTGCGCTTGCCGGCGCCTTTATTGTCGGTATCCTCCGAACGTGGATGATGTTGCTGCAGACTCACCGAGCCGGTCAACTCAATTTGAGTATCTTCTTCCGACGGGTGGGCGCTTTCGTCGGACTTCAACTTCCAGTAAGTCTCCTCATTGCGATTCTGGCGATAGTTCTTGCGAAGATTTCGACGGAGTTTCGAGGAGTATTACGCATTGAACTCAGTGACTTTTGGGCTGGGTTTCTCGTGGGTGTTCTTGCTCAGTCTACAACGGGGCCGATCGCAGAGGCTCTGGGTCGAGTCGTCGGAGGTGTTCAGCCGAACGGAGAACCCGGAGTAGTGGTTGTAACAGAGTCCTCGCCGGTCCTCTCGCGCGAGAAAGAATGAGAATCGTTTGTTACGCTCCCGTTACGCGATCGGGGATAATCGCACATTTTGCTTTGGCGATACCGTGGGCGCGAAAGTACTGGCCTCGAGAGTGTCGCCTAGAGGCACGACGCGGAGCGCCGCGCAGCAAGTCCATCACGAAGGCCGCGAAAGCTAGATAAAACCTCTCCCTGGCCAGGGAGAGGTCACCACGGCGAGGCGCCGGGCTGAAGCCGTGGTGGGTGAGGACAGGTTCTATCCACATAGCGCTCGCGGCGACAAAGTTCACAAACTCTCAGCGACTGTGTTGGAAATCAAGCTGATTGGGGTTCCACGGAGTGGCATCGCGGAGGATGGCATTTAGGGTAATGAGCAATTTGCGCATGCAGGCGACGAGGGCGAG
>Ga0074045_10001737_pt1 | contig 20749 bp, 19 predicted proteins | sample BogForMeECP23OM2_FD_94442 | JGI IMG/M metagenome (GOLD analysis project Ga0074045, IMG submission 94442) | Bog forest soil microbial communities from Calvert Island, British Columbia, Canada - Bog Forest MetaG ECP23OM2 | ecosystem: Environmental > Terrestrial > Soil > Wetlands ...
ATCGGCGCTGGCTTGTTCGAGCAGCCAGCGTAGACGCGCCGCCATGTAGACGTCATAAGCCACAACAATTCCGGCGGCGCTGAACAAGCCGAGGCCGAAAATCATAAAGAGAAACTTCAATGCGAGCATGGAGTTGATCCTTTCCTGGGAGTTCCCGGGTTAGCTGCGGTTGTGACGGGGTCAGCGAGCCGCATGCGAGAACCGGGAAGATCGTTGCGAGGGCGCGATGCGCGAGTTTGTGTGGAGTTGGGCATGACGGGTTATCGGCGCTGGGCATAGGCCTGAGCGGCAAGGCGCGTACCGTGCTCGATGGCAGGCTGAGGGATGCGGCGGTCGGCGGTGGCCGGCTGCATCAGAAGGAAAACACCGCGAAGCAGGAGCCAGTCCAGGCCGAGAGCGGCGAAGAGCGCGAGGATGGTGGCCGTCGTAATGATTACGGAACCGAGTATGGTGTCCATGTGTGATCTCCTTTGGCGGACTGGGAAACTTTTTGACATGTCAATTCCCGCGTTCTGCGCTGCCGTCGGACTCTGGCTGGTCGTTACGCGCGACCTGAGTGCCGGGGGCGTTTGCCGGAGCGCCAAAAACCTGCGCAAATTCCTCGGTGCGCTCGGTAAGCAACGTGACGTGATCGCCGACGCTGACGCGGGCGAAGAGGTCCTCGATATCACGATTGCGCAGGCGGATGCAGCCGTGTGAGGCGTTCTTGCCGATGGAGGCGGGGCGATTCGTACCGTGAATGCCGAAGCCCTTCACGCTGAGGCCCATCCAACGCGTGCCGAGCGGATTGCCGGAGCCGGGAGCAACGACCACGCCAGGCTTGTAGTAGCCGGGATTTTCGAGGCGCTGGACGATTTGGAATTCGCCGGAAGGGCTGGGGCTCTCCGGAGCGCCGACGGCCACGGAGTAAAGCTTGACGAGGCGGCCGTCTTCGAGCAGGACGAGCTGGCGGTCGGGGATGCTGACAACGATGCGGCGAACCGGGGTGGGCTTCGCGGATGCGGTTGAGCTGGGAGCAGGTTGCGCGGCGGCCGAGGACGAGAAGGCGAGGGCCAGCGCGAAAAGCGCGATGGAGAACCGCGATTGGTTTTGCGAAGTCGGTTGGATTGCTTTTGGTTGCCGCCGCATGGTGTGTGTTCCTTTCTCCGTACGCTGAAAGGGATGGCACACCGGAGGCCATTTGTAAGTATATGAATTAGAATGAGTTATTGGATGTGGCGGATAATGAATTCGTGGGTTTGCGGACACGGCGTGTTTTGCGGGACGCGGTAAGGGAGAGAAAGTCAGGTTGGGGTTTTGCGTCCAGCGGGTTCGGGGTTAGTCTAGGATTCAGAGAAAAGGCGAGGCACACGTTCATGTTTCCATCGCAGGGAATTCGCATCGGGCGAATTTTGGGAATACCCATCTATTTGGATTTGAGTTGGATCCTGGTTTTCGGGCTGATTACGTTTTCGCAATCCAATTTTTTCGCGGCGCAACACCCGCGCTGGACGGCCACGGAACATTGGGTCCTGGGTGGAGTGGCGAGCATCCTGTTTTTCAGTTCGGTGGTGTTTCACGAACTGGCGCACAGCGTGGTAGCGCAGCACTACAAGATCAAGGTGCTTTCGATCACGCTATTTCTGTTTGGGGGGTTGGCGCGGATTGCGCGGGAACCTTAGCAGGCGATTCAAGAATTCTACATCGCGATTGCAGGACCACTCGCGAGCGCATTTCTTGCGGCTGTGTCTCTTGGAGTGATGCAAGTTTTCCCGGACAGCACCATGACGGGGGCCGTGGCCAAACAACTCTTCGTCTTGAATGGAATGCTGGCGCTGTTCAACCTGCTGCCGGGTTTTCCGTTGGACGGCGGACGGGTGTTCCGGGCGATGGTGTGGGGAGCGACGAAAGATTTTGCCAAGGCAACGCGGGTGGCAGGCGGCAGCGGAAAGCTCATTGCATTTGGACTGATCTCCATCGGGGTCTGGAGTGCCTGGCGTAGCGATTGGACGGATGCCTTGTGGGCAGGGTTTTTGGGCTGGTTTCTGCTGAACGCGGCGCAGGCGAGCGTGGCGCAGGTGACGATTCGCGAAACGCTGGCGGGATTGTGCGCTTCCGACGTGATGAACCAGGAAGTGCCGATCATTCCGGCGAACATGAGCCTGGAGGAGTACAGCGGGGAAGTGCTGCGGACGGGGCGCCGCGTGCATCTGGTGACGATGGACGACCGGCTGGTAGGGTTGATGAACGTGGGAGCGCTGAGCCAAGTGACGCGGGAAGACTGGAACATGAACTCGGTGCAGGCAGTGATGGTGCCGCGGGATAAGATTTTGTGGGCCGCGCCGGAGGAGCCGCTGCAAAGATTGCTGGAACGGCTGATCTCGGCGGACGTGAATCAGATGCCGGTGGTGACGCACGGGGAAGAAGGCTCGGCGCACATAGTGGGGATGGTGACACGAGACGCGATTTTGCGGGTGATCCAGACGCGGAGCGAATTGGGAGCGGCGATGGCAGGGCGGTGAGAGGGAAAGAAGCAAAGAAGCAAAGAAGCAAAGAAGGACGGTAACGCAGAGGTCACCCTTCGCGGAAAACGCTCAGGGCAAGCAGAAGGAAGAACGCAGAGTTCAGAGAGAAGAGCGGAGCAGAGAAACCCAAGAGCACAGTCCCTTCAGAGGTCAGGGCAAGCAGGAATGACCGTGCCACGATCCCTCCGCTACGGCCCGCAAAAGGCGCAGGCCTCCGGTCGGGATGACAACGGGTTAGAACTTGCCGAGATGGGGCCCGGCCCTTCGAAGCTCAGGGCAAGCAGGGTAAACGGCGCTGGATCCCTACTTGTCTGCGGGGGAATCTTGTTCGCGGAAGGCGCCTAAGCGGAAGGCGCCGCGACGAAAATCCACGGAAATACGAGAGAAGCCCGCGCGGGTGAGTCGCGCGAAGGCGGAGCCTGCGGATAGCGGGGTGAAGGTGCTGCGGATGTGGCCGACGCGGTGGACCCAACTATCGTTAATTTCAAAGGCAAGAAAGATGCCACCGGGGCGAAGCACGCGGTAGACTTCTGCAAACATGCGGTCTTGCAGTTCGCGGGAACGGAGATGATGCAGGACTAGAATGGCGATGGCGGAGGAAAAGCTCTCGGGGGCGAAAGGGAGTTGGGCGGCATCACCTCGAAGAGCGCCGCCGGGTCCGCCATTGTGCTGGGCCTTCAGAGAGCGGGCGGCGACGGCGTTGTACTCGAGGGAAGTAACATGGGGGACGGACTTGCGGAGTTGCGAGGTGGCTGCACCGTACCCGGCGCCAATCTCCAGAACATGATCACCGAGGTACGCGCCAGACAGGACCCAGGGAAGCAACTGCCGCTGGGTGAAATAGCGCCAGAGCGAAGTGGAACACAGGAAGTGCTCGATGCCGTTCATGGGCCGCGGAGGACGGGGCTAAAAGTGTAGCGCAGGTAGTGGGGAGTGGGGCAAGGGCGGAGTGGAACAGGCACGAAAATGTGCGGCCTCGGGGGGCGCGAGGGTACGGCGGGCCTGAATGCGGGCCGCGGGCTAGGCGGCGACGGTCTTGGGAGCCGGCTTGCGGCTCGGCTTGATCGAAGTTTCGGTTAATTCGCGTTCGGCGCGAACCCAATCGTCCAAGGGGTCTCCGGGGGTGCAGCCACGCTCGAGATAGATGTGATAGGCGCGTAGAGCGATATCGTCTCGCGTGGGCTTGCTCCCGTTGGAGCTCGACTTCTTTTGCTTCGGCGAGGCACTTACCCTCGTCTTGGCCATACGGTTCTCCTTTCAACTACACAATTCATCTTAGCGTGTGGAAAAAGGTGTGGCTACAGGTTCGTGCGGAATCCTGTGGAATTGTGCTGTTTTTGACAGGGGCGGGGATGGCCGAAAGTGTTCGAGATTATTCGGGGAGCGGGTTATTTAGTTGGAGGAACATGGCGACGAAGGCGGCGATGACGACGGCGCCGGCCAGCCAGCCGAGAAGATAGGCGCGGGTGCGTTCGGGGCCTGGGGCGGGTTGGCGGTCCGCGAAGACCCTGCCTAGCAAGAAGCCAGTGGCGAGGCCGCCGAAGTGTCCCCAGTTGTCGATTCCTGGGAAGAGAAAACCAAACGCGAAAATGGAAACCACCCAGGAAATCAAGCGAGAGCGCATGGCCTGAATGTTTGCGCCACCGCGCCGGGTGGTGACGGCGAGGAGCAATCCAATAATGCCCATAATGGCGCCGCTGGCACCGACGGAAGCGTGACTTCCAAGGATGGTGCTACAAAGCGAGCCTCCAATGCCGCAAGCGACATAAAGAAAGAGAAATCGAGCGGAGCCGTACAGTTCTTCGACGACGGGCCCGATATCCATGAAAACCATCATGTTGAACCCGATATGGAGCAAACCGCCATGAAGGAAGGTAGCCAGGATCAGCCGCCACCAACTCCACAGACCGCTATGAATGGGAAGATTTTCGCCGAGACGGAAGAGTTCAACGCCACTCATGCCGCTGAACAGGCCGAGACTCCCACCAGAATGAAGAGAGCGGATCACGCTGACGCCGAACATGAGAACGTTGACAATGAGGACGGCCGCGGTAACTGGGGCGTGGCCACCGAAGAATTCGGAGAGCCCTTTGCTCCACGCGGCAAGCGAGAAGCGCAGGCTGGTGCCGCATTCGTGGCAGCGGTTAGCTTGAATGCCGACGAGAGCGCCGCACGCGGGGCAAAGTTGCGGGCGCTTTTCGCCGGAGCCGCCAAACATGCCGCTAAAGATTTGCTTCCAGCGCGCCAAGCGCATCTGCCAATGATAGGGAAGGGGCAACCATCCTCCTTGCGGGCATCCAATCGCATTCCTATAATACCGGAAATGCGCCGCGCAATCCGGCGAAGAGGACCTATGGACAAATTCGAAGAGTTCGGGCGGAAACTGGACGACGAAATTACACGCCTGCGGAAATACTTGGATGAAGAAGTAGCGCCCACGACGGAGAAGCGCACGGCGCAATTTTTGCGGGAAGTTTCCGACAAGCTGTCGGATGCGGCAAAGAAACTGGAAGACCGTGTGGCGGCGCGCACACCGCAAGAACCCAAGCCGTGACAACGCGGCGGCTTTCGTTTGGCGCAGTGTTGGTAATGATAAGTACTTGCGGCATGGGGTGTGCCGCGAGGCGCCCCGCTGCGGGTAACACTCCACCTGCGCCCACGCAGCCCACGGAGACACCGGAAGCGACAAGCGAGAAGGCCAAACGGGACACAGGGATTCCGCCAGCAGGGGCGCCTGCTGCGCCGGCGGCGAAACGCGGAAAAACTCCGGTGTCGCCCGTGCCGGCGGGCTATACGGAAGAAGGGAACGCTTCGTGGTATGGCATTCCGTTTCACGGACGGCGGGCGTCGAACGGCGAAATCTACGACATGCATCAATTGACAGCGGCGCACCGCACGCTGCCGTTTGACACCATGGTGCGCGTGACGAACCTGAGCAACAACAAATCCACGGTGGTGCGGATCACGGATCGCGGGCCGTTCGTGGAGAACCGCATCATTGACCTGTCGCAGGCGGCAGCGCGGGAGATCGAGTCCATCGGGCCGGGCGTGGTGCGCGTGCGGTTGGAAGTGCTGGGGAATGTGGATCCCACCGAGGGATATTTCACGGTGCAGGTGGGGGCGTTCCGGGATCGCGGGAATGCGGAGAGGTTGCGGGACCGGCTGAACGCTTCGTACACGCCGATTTTCATTCAGCAGTATGATTCGGCCGATGGAACGTTTTACCGCGTGCGGGTGGGGAAAATTTCCGGCGAAAGCGCGGCGCAGGACTTCGCGGAGCAACTGCGGGCCAAGGAAGGATTCACGACGATGGTGCTGCGGCTGGATGAGCCGCCCTCGGGAGGGAACTGATGGATCCAAATTGCCTGTTCTGCAAGATTGGCGCGAAGAAAATTCCGGCGAAGCTGGTGCTGGACGAAGAGGAGTTTTTCGCGTTTGAAGACATCAACCCGCAGGCGCCGACGCACATACTGCTGTGCCCGCGTAAGCATTTCGCGTCGCTGCATGAGGCCGACGAAAAGGACGCGGCGCTGTTGGGCAGGCTGCAGATGGCAGCGGCAAAGATCGCGAAGGAACGCGGGCTGCTGGCCGGATACCGCACGGTGTTCAATAACGGGAGCGGGGCGGGGCAGAGCGTGTTTCATTTGCATTTGCATTTGCTGGGTGGACGAAATTTCCGTTGGCCGCCGGGATAGATAGAGGGGCAGGCAAGAACTGACATTCGATTTTCCAGGAGGCTGCATGCGTTTTCGTTTCGCGATGCGTGGTGGATTTGTGGCGGGACTGCTGCTGAGTTTGCTGGTGTGCGGGTCGTGCGGCGTCTACGCGCAACAGAAGGCAGCGACTGCGGCGAAGCCAGGTGAGTTGACGGTGGAGCGCATCTTTTCGCAACCGAGCTTGGGCGGGCGAATGACGCGCGGCGTCGCCTGGGCGCCGGACAACAAGCGGATCAGTTATTTCGAGACGAAAGGCAGCGGCAAGGACGCGAAGCCGGAACTCTGGACGATGGACGCGACGACGGGAGCGCGCGCGGTGCTGGTGTCCGCGGAAAAGCTGGAGGGCGCGTTGCCTGCTGCGCCGAGCAAGAATACGCAAGCGACCGGAGCGGGTCGGCGTGCTCCCGCGCAGTATCAATGGGCGCCGGGCGGAGACGCGCTGCTCCTGGAAGGGCCGCACGCTTTGGCGTGGTTCGATTTGAAGAGCCAGACGGTGCGCGTGCTGGTGAGCGGGAAAGAGGATTTGAGCGACGTGAAGATTTCGCCCGACGGAAAATACGTGAGCTTCGTGCGCGAGCACAACGTGTGGCTGGTGAGCACGGCGGACGGAAAGGAAAAGGCGCTGACGACGGGCGGTAGTGAGGAAGTACGCAAGGGCGAACTGGATTGGGTTTACCCGGAAGAGTTGAATCTTTTCACGGGCTACTGGTGGGCCCCGAACTCTTCGGCGATTGCGTATCTGGAGATGGATGAGCGGAAAGTGACGCAATTTTCGCTTTTGGACTTCGAGTCATTTAGCGGGGAAGCGCAGTTGCAGAGGTACCCCGTGCCGGGAGGAACGAATCCCGTGGTGCGCGTTTTTGTTGCTGCGGTGGAGCGCGGCAAGGAGCGCGCGATGGACCTGGGCGCAGAAACGGACATGTACATTCCGCGCGTGAACTGGCTGCCGGACTCGAAGCGGCTGGCGATCCAAAGGCTGAATCGCACACAAACGACACTGGACGTGCTGTTGGCGGAAGCAGCGACGGGGAAATCGTCCACGATTCTGTCGGAGAAGGACCCCTATTGGATGAACGTCAACGATGATCTGTATTTCCTAAAGGATGGGCAGCGGTTCCTGTGGGCCAGCGAGCGCAGCGGCTACCGGCATCTTTATTTGTACGATTTTTCGGGGAAGGAGCCATTGCAACTGACGAAGGGCGAGTGGGAAGTGAGCCAGGTGGAACGCGTGAATGAAGCGAATGGCACGGTGTACTTCACGGCAAAGGAGAAGTCGCCACTGGAGCAGCATCTGTACCGCGTAGGGCTGGATGGCAGCGGGTTCGCTCGAATCACCAAGGAAGACGGCACGCACCGCGTGAATTTCGCGCCGAATGCGGCGGTGTATCTGGATACGTACTCGAACGCGGGAACGCCGCCGCGGCTGGACGTTTACCGCGCAGATGGCACGAAGCTAGCCACGGTGAACGAGAATAAAGTGGCGGAGCTGGCGGAGTACCATTTGTCGCCGGTGGAGTTTTTCACCATCAAGGCGCACGACGGCATGACGCTGAATTGTTCGATGATCAAGCCGCCGAATTTCGATCCGGCGAAAAAGTATCCGGTGATTGTGTACACCTACGGCGGGCCGCACGCGCAAGTCGTCCTGAATGCGTGGATGGGCAACGGATTTTTGTGGCACGAGATGATGGCGCAGAAGGGCTACATCATTTTTTCGCTGGATAATCGCGGTTCCGGGGGACGCGGGCACTTGTTCGAGGAGCCGATCCATTTCCGCTTCGGGGCGCAGGAACTTTCGGACCAGCGGGACGGCGCCGAATGGCTGAAGTCGCAGCCGTACGTGGACTCGGAACGCATCGGCATACACGGCTGGAGCTACGGCGGGCACATGACGCTGCACGCGATGTTCGAGGCCCCGCAGATTTTCAAGGCGGGATTCGCGGGTGGGCCGGTGACCGACTGGCATTTCTACGACACGATTTACACGGAACGATATATCGGGCTGCTGCCGCTGCACGAGGAAAGCTACCAGGAATCTTCGCCAATCAAGAATGCGGAGAAGCTGAAAGGGAAGCTGCTGATCGCGCACGGGACCGGAGACGACAACGTGCATTATTCCAACACGCTTTCGCTGATTGATGAGTTGATCAAGGCGGGGAAATATGTCGAGGTGATGCCTTTCCCTGGGCGCGGGCACGGGGTGAGCGACCTTCCGGCGCAACGGGTGTTGTGGCAGCGGGTGACGAAGTTCTTTCTGGATAATTTGTAGGCTGAATTGCGAGCGCGGGACCGCTAAATCCAAAGTCGTGGACATTGTGTGGGATGAGATCCTTCGGACCGCAGACGACGCGGCCTCAGGATGCCACGTTGCTCCGCTGTTTGCCCGCCACGCGAAAGTGCATCTCGTGAGAAAATCCAGTTAATCGTGAGTCTTACTTTGCGTCGAGGTCCACGTCCTTGATGGGTAGGTCCCAGTGGGCGTCGAGGATCTCAAAGCGGCGCTGCTCTTCCTTTTTGAAGGTTTCCTGATCGGGAAAAAGCTGTTTCAGAAGCGGGCCGGAGTCGTAGCCGTCGTTGGCGATGGTGGCGTTTTTGTAGACGATGGTGACGCGATAGTCCCAGCGGCCGTCTTCGGTGGTGTGATAGACGGGAGCGACGGCGGAAACTTTCAGGAGGCGGCCCATCTCAACCTGTTTCTTCAGGACGGGAAAGTGGTTCTTGCGGAAGAGGGTGATGAATTCGTCGGCGTGGCCCCACTTGGTTTTGTAGTAGTACTCGATGACGAAGGGCTTGTCGCTGCCGGATGCCATTTGCGCACTGACCTTGGCGAAATGGCCGACGGCGAGGAATGCGGCGGCGATGAGAATGACGGAAGCGAGCAAAAAACGCGTTGAGAAAAGTTTGCGCATGGCAGTCTCCTCCAACAGAAATTGTGCAGGCATTGTAGCGTGGATTCTGGGCATTGCCCTAGTCGGCTGATGGACCTTACCGCCATCGCTGCGGGGCAGCCATGTTTGAGCGCGAACGCCCTGTCGATGCCACTACTAGCGAAGTCCGACGATGAACTTCGCTAGCCGAGGGACGCTGGCGCGGGTGGCAAGGGCGGGGCTTCCGGCGGCGTGGGAGTTGGTGCAAGAGAGTCTGGCGCCGGGGGCCAGAGCAGGGCTGATAGGGCCGGATAGCGGGCGGCGAAGAAGTAAATCGAGTACGCGGGGAAAAAGACGATGGCAGGCACGGAAATCATGGAAGCCACAAAAATCAGAGCCGCGAGCACAATGCATCCGACCACCACGGCCAGCGCGATCGTGTTGACGTTCCACGTAAGACCGGCAGCTTTCCCGGCGAGCACGGCCGCAACGCCGACACCACCGACGGGGATAAGCAGCACGAGAAGCGCGATTATAGTGATGATGCCGAATACGATGGCCGCGGCGATGGCCAGGCCAATTTTCAAGAGGATGTAGACGGCATAGCCGCCCTTTTCCGCTTTGAGCAACACCCACAGCCTGCGCCATCCCTCGACGGCGCTGATGTCTTCCAAAGCCATTTGCGGGACGACAAAGTCCTTGGTCATCACGGTGATCACAGCCAACACCACGGCAAGGGCAATGACGAGCAAGAGCAACAGAAGGCCGCCGAGGATCAGCGGAAACAAATGTTCGCGCGGTTGGTTGAACCAGCCAACAGACCAGGCAAACATCAGTGGAATCCCGATGAGGAGGATGAAAGCCGCGAAACTAATGAGCATCAACAGAAGCTGCCAGACAAAGAATCGGCGGCCGTTGTGGCGGCGCCGCACCCATCCCTGGCGGATGTGGCATTCCTTGGCGACGATGCTGTCAAAGAGAATGAAGCGCATGATGCTGTTGATGTAAAGGAAGAGCACGAACAAGCCGAGTCCCAGCACAATCAGAGGTACGATGAATGCAGCAAGGAGCGCCGCGTGGTCGGCGAGTTGCGGAGGCAGGACTGCACCAAGAAAATGCTCCGAACCATGCGGGTGGTGTGTGGAGGGAATATTGTAACGAGAGTTGCAACCACCGGAACCGAGCTCGCCGGCTAGAAAACCGACAAAAGCGAGGCGCACCCATTGCGTGAAGCGGAAAGGTTGCAAGAGTTGTTGTTTGGCATGGCGAAAAGCGGGCGCGATGGCATCCACGGCGGAAATAGGCAAGGGAGGAGCCTCCGTAAAGCAAAATGCTCGATGCAGGAAAAGTACTCCGAAGCGAAGGAGAGAGCAATAGCGATGAAATATCTAGGACTGCGACGTGACTGGCTCGCGGGCGGGGCTAGATTGATGGCTGGCAAACGCAAGGACAGGAACGCAAGCGGTTGCTGATCGCTTTGGCTTTGATCCCGTGCTATTCGTAGGCGGCGCGGGTGAGGCGGTCGCGGATGGGGGCCCATTCGGGCCCGTCGGGAGGAAGTTCGACGGCGATCCAGTCAAAAGCTTGGCGGTCCAGTTCGTGAAGTGTGGCGTAAAGTTGCGCCGCGAAGTCGCTTGCGGTTTGTGGCATGCGCTGTTTGAAGGCGGCACGGGCGTTGTAGGCGAGCCAGAGATAGGCGCCACGGCCTTCGCGGGGAAGGTGGCCGCGGCTGACCAGCAGCACACGCGTACGGGGGCTGTAGTGTTTTTTGTGCTGGCCGGGGGAACGATGGGCGTCTTCGAGCTGTGACGTTGCGGCGGCGGCTGAATTATTTTCTTGTGCTTCATCAACGAACGCCATGCCGGGGCGGAGGACTTCCAAGCCATCGGGGGTCACAGCAATCACCGTGGATTCGAGGCCGACTTCGCAGGGTCCGCCATCGAGGAGAAACGGCGTGTCGTTGCCAAAGGCTTCGCGGACATGCTGCGCAGTGGTGGGAGAAAGCTGGGTGAAGCGGTTGGCGCTGGGGGCAGCAATGGGGAAGCCGCAAGCGTGCAGAAGAGCGAGCGCGACGGGATGGCGAGGCATGCGCAGGCCCACGGTGGGGAGGCTGGCGGTGGCGACATCGGGGATAACGGCTTTTTTGGGGACGACAAGCGTGAGCGGGCCGGGCCAGTATTCGCGGGCGAGGCGTTCGGCCTCCTGAGGCCAATCGGCGGCGAGTTCGCGGGCCTGTTCAATACTGGCGACGTGGACGATGAGCGGGCTGGTGGCAGGACGGCCCTTGAGGGCATAGATTTTGCGGATCGCCGTGGGATTGAGGGCGTTGGCGCCGAGGCCATAAACAGTCTCCGTGGGGAATACGACCAGGCCACCGGAACGGAGAATCTCCGCGGCTTTTTGGATATCGCGCTTAGAGGGCATGGCGAAGAGATCATTGTGGCAGAAGAAAAGAGAGGGAGCCAGCCTGTGGGTTTGCGTTTGCGCGTTCTTGCATCCTGGCAGTCGTTTGCGGGAAAGTAGCATTTATGAAAACGGCCAGGGTAGGGTTGACTTACTTCGCGATTATTTTCGGCGTGGGATTTGCGTTGGGTACGATACGAATGTTGCTGGTGGTGCCGCGGGTGGGAGGGCGCACGGCGGAACTGATGGAAGAGCCGATCATGTTTGTAGTGGTCTTCTTTGCAGCGCGATGGCTGGTGCAGCGATTCACTCTGGAATCGCTGAGTGCACGGTTAGGCGCGGGATTCATCGGGTTGGGCTTGCTGCTGGCTGCAGAATATGGGCTGCTGCGGGCGCAAGGTTTGTCGTTGCGCGGGGACATCGCGCGCCGCGACGCTGTTGCAGGAACGGTTTACCTGGTGATGCTGCTGGTATTCGCGGTGATGCCTACCCTGATTAGGCCAAAGAGCCCCGCGCGCTAGTTGTCCGGGGTATGCGTAGGATCAAAGACCACGGAAACTTCAATCGTTGTTTCCGCGGGGCCAGGAGCAAATACCCACTGCTTGACGGCTTTCTGGGCGGAATCCGCAAGGATGGCACTGCCGCCGAGTATCTCCGTGTCCTTGACCGTGCCATCGGCTTTCACGACGACACGGAGGCGCACTGTTCCGCCGATGCCGCGCTTCTTGAGAATGCTGGGGTATTGCGCCTCGACGCGCTTTATGACTCTGCGAGTGGGATCTTGTGAATGGACGGAGGCCGGCCACGAGAGCAAAAGGATCGCTAGAGCGAGCAGAAAAGCCAGTTGCTTGAAGCCAGAAGTTTTCATTGTAATCACTGCCATTCTTCCGGGCACGCGACGCACCGAGCAGACGCGTGCCTCTCCCCAAAAATGTGATAAATAAACTTGCAAGGATTTGGCCAGAGTCTGAGGAATGTCAGGGAGAAGGAACGAGAAGAGCACGGTGATTTGAAGGAGATGCCAACTTATTCATAAAAGGCATGTTACGTGCTTAGTGGGCAATTCCGGGGCCGCGCCGAGGGGAGGGAATCTGGACTGGGACGGTGGAGTTTCTCAAAAGGTGTCTCAGGATGAGAAGTTGGGGAGCGTGGGCTGCGAATGCTGCGATGGTCAGCTTAGTCAGCGCCCCGAACGTGCGGAACGGCCCAAGTCTATGAGCCGTGAGGGTGTTTAAATAGCTTTTCACCGGCGGGAATATCTATGCGGAGGCGATTGGCCGGGAGCGGGACGGGGCTAGTGGTGTAAGGATTGTAGGCGCAGGGAGAATTGTAGGCCTTGTTGAAATCGAGCTGGACGGCTTTGCCGTTGGGCCCGTCCTTGGGGACGCCGGTATCAAGGAAGCGGGAGGCGGGATAGGTTAGCTTGCCACTGGTGAGATCGCGGAAAACCATGAAGAGGGTGCCATCGGAATTGGCTTCGGCTTCGAGGCGATATTCTTGGCCGCGCAGGGTGAAGAGGACGTAGCCGACGATGTCCATCTTGATGGGATCGCCGAGAACATTCTGGGAGTCGAATTGTTGGGGCAATTCGTAAGGAATGAAGCGGGCGGTGAGGTTGTAGGATTCGTCCACGGCGAACCAGTTCAGTCCGGCAAAACTTTTCAGCAAGGGGCTGTGCTTGTCTTTGAGGCGGATCGCGAAACGATCGCCGCTGGCGTGGACATAGAAGGTGAGATCGCCCAGGACGACGCGATCCTGAGGATTGTCTGGGCGAAGATCGGCGGATTCGACGGGCTTACCGTTGATGGTGGCAGTGACGCCGGAATGGATGTGAATGGTGGTCTTGCCGGCATGAAAATCGAAGGTGCCGGCTTGTGCAGGTACTGAGGAGGGAAGAACGATGTCATTGAGAGGATCGGAGCCGAAGCGGTTTTCACCTTCGTGGAGCCAGAAGAGGCCGGAGACGCTGAGCCAGCCGTTATCGGAAGTGAGCTGGGCTTCGTAATCGTGGCGCCACTTTTCGACGGACTGGCGATAGGCAGAAGAGTCCGCGCCGGCGATGCAGGCGAAGAGAAAAATAGCGAGAAACAAGGAGAGTGCGCGACGCGGACGAGGAAAGTCCATGGAGAAGACGATACCGTCGGGAGGAGACACCGTCAACGCGGGGAGTCAGGACGAGAGCATACGAGTGGGGCGACTGGAATGGCAAAGTCTCCCCTTGAGAATGGCTCCGGGTCCAGAGAGCAGCAACGCAGAGAAGTTTTCCACCATCATGCGGAGACTGCCATGGCGCGGGGAGTCTTGTGCCAGATTACCTGTTGGACTGGGCCGACGAGGAAAACCCATGAGAGTGTGCCGGTGAAGGCGACAGCCGCGAGGACGGCGAAGGCCCAGTAGAAGTGCCCGGTGCGCTGCAGAACGAATCCAGTGAGTGCCGGAGCGACAACACCCGCAAGATTCCCAATGAAATTCTGGAAACCGGTCCAGCGTCCGGCTGCTTGCGGGCCCGCGAGCGTCTGCGTGATGGCCCAGACATTTGAGGAAGCAACGCCGAAGAAAATTACGCCTAGGATAAGAGCAGCAATGCAGCCGGCGGGCCCGCTAAGCGCAGCGAGCCCCAGGAATATTCCGGCCAGGGCAATTCCACCACCGGTAAAGGTCTTGCGAACGCGGGTGGGAGTCGCGCCTGACATAATCCAGCGATCGGAAAGCCAACCGGCCAGGGTAGCGAAGCACGCGCCGAGCAGGTAGGCAATTCCTCCGATCTTCGCCATGTGGTTCATGGAAAAGTGGCGCTCGCGCACAAGATAAAAGGGAAGCCAGGTGATGAGGAAATAGCTGACGTAATTGCAGGAGAACAGGCCGATGCAGGTTCCCCAGGCCGATGGCAAACTCAGGAATTCGAAAAAACCCGGCACACCGGTGGTGTCAATGGGAATCGCGCTTTGCTTCTTCGGCATCCACTTCAGCCAGGGAAAGATCCAAAGCAGGCTAGCGAGTCCGAGGACAATGAAGAAGGGGCGCCAGCCAAAGCGGGCCATCAGCAAGCCGCCAAGAAGCATGCCAAATCCGGGACCCAGGACAAGTCCCGCGGAGATGACGGCGTTGGCAAGGCCGCGATGCTCTTCCGGGAAGTTGAGGGCAATGATTTTTGAATAGGAGGGATAGGCGACGGATTCGCCAATGCCGAGGAGCAAACGCAATACGAACAGCACTGCGAAGGCGTGCACAACGCCGGTGGCGGCCGTTGCGGCGGACCAAAGAAAGAATCCACCGGCAAAGACCCAGTTGACGTTCAGACGGTCCACCAGCCAGCCGGAGAATGGTTGCAGACACGCATAGGTCCAGAAGAACGCGGAGAGTAATAGGCCGAGTTGCGCCGCGGAGATGCCCAGCTCGTCTTTGAGCATGGGAGCAGCGATAGAGAGATTGCCGCGGTCCACGTAGTTGATGAAAACAGAAATCGCCAGCAAGACGAGGACGAACGTGAGAGTGCCGGATAAGCCCTTAGGTTGTGGCGGCCTGGAAATAGGCATGAATGGTGGGCAACATCTTCGCTAGGAGACAGAAGAATTGCAACTTATTTCGCGCGAGGATGTTTTGTTGCGCCAAACGCAGAAACTAGCGTAGAAGGGGAAAGCGGTGGAGGGATCCCTCGACTCCGCGGCCCGACGCGCCACAATTCGGCGCGAAGGAACAAATCGGGCCGCTACGCTCGGGATGACAGTTTTGAGTGTGTGGCAGAGATTGGAGAGTAAAGAAAACGCAGAAGGACCGAGTAGGCACGGGAGAGCGAATTGCGAGGCCCGGATCAGGGAGCGACGGCGTCGCGGAGTTGGGGCTTGACGTGGACAGCGGCTAGGCTGGCGGCATCCCAACCACCGCCAAGAGCTTTGACGAGGAGGACGGTGGTGATAAGGCGCTGACCCTGAATGATGGCGGCCTCCTGCTCGTTATTGAGGAGATTTTGCTGGGCGCTGACGACGTCAAGATAACTGACGAGGCCGCCGGTGTAACGCGAAGTGGCAATGTCGAGTTGGCGGCGCGAGGAATCCACGGCGTCAGCTTGTGATTGGCGGGCGGCGTCGAGGACTTGCAAGCCGGTGAGGTTGTCCTGCACCTCGCGGAAAGCGTTGAGGACGGTGCCGCGATAAGCGGCGACAGAGGCGTCGTAACCCGCTTGAGAGAATTGCATCTGAGCGCGGCGAGCTCCGCCGGTGAAAATATCCTGGGCAAGATTGGCGCCGACGGCCCAAAAAGTGCTCGCGGCGTTAAGCAATTGCGAAACGTTTTCGGTGTTCCAGCCACCCTGGCCATAAAGAACGAGCGAAGGATAATAAGCCGCTTTGGAAATGCCGATTTGCGAGTTGGCAATGGCCATTTCGCGTTCGGATTCGGCGATATCGGGACGGCGCTCGAGGAGATCGGAAGGCAGAGAAGTGTCCAGATTGGGCGGCTCGGCGGCGAGCCGATGCTCGGCAACGTGGAAATCGGGTGCGGGTTTGCCGGTGAGAACGGCAATGGCGTCCTCAAATTGTTTGCGCTGCTGGCGAAGCAAAGTGGCTTGCGTGCGCGTGGTGTTGAGGAGCGTTTCTTCCTGAGTGACGTCGAGGCCCGAGGCGACGCCGCCTTTGTGGCGGGAATTCACGAGATCGAGCCCCTTCTGAAGGGTGTCAACGGTGCGGCGGAAAAGAGCGATCTGCGTATCGAGCTGGCGCAGAGTGAAATAATCGGCGGCGAGTTCCGCGGTAAGGATGAGGCGAACATTTTCGAGATCGGCAGCGTTGGCTTGAAAGGAGGCTTGTGCGGCCTCGAGGGTGCGGCGGCGTTTGCCCACGAGGTCCACTTCGTAGCTCACTGTGAAGGGCAAGGCATAACTGTTCTGCGTCACGGGGCCCGAGAGTGGAGCGTAGGAGCCGGTGGAGCGAGTTCCGGAGTAGCGCTGACGACTGGCGGATGGGTCGACCGAAAGCGTGGGGAAAAGCTGGGCATTCTGGACGGCGGCGGAAGCACGGGCCTGGTCGTAATGAGCGATGGCGACTCTGAGGGTCTGGTTGGCGGAGAGGAGTTCGCTTTCGAGAGAGTTGAGATCGTCGTCGTGGAAGACGGTCCACCAGGTAGTTTTAGAGACAGCGTCTTTGGGGACGGCTTCGCGCCAGGGCTCGGCAACTTCCCACTTGGCGGGGACGGGAGCGGCGGGGCGTTTGTAGTCGGGGCCGACGGTGCAGCCCGCGAGAAAAACAATTCCGGCCACGAGAAGGCTCATGCGCGCGATTCTAGAATCTCTCTCAGGAATACTTTGCAATCCTGCGGCTCCGGCCTCAGGGGTTAAAACCCCAGATTTTCCGAGGCTTTTCGGCACAGCTGAAGCCGTGCCCTCCCGGCGACCATTCATAAAATGGCTTTTGGAGTTGCGCGAGCTGACCGGCGCACTTGCGGCAGAACGCATCAGGGCTTTTTCTCCGGAGAAGAGCTGGTGGTAACAGGTTTGGCGGGCGCGGAGGGCGTGGCAGACGCAGGTGCGGCGGCGGGAGCGAGCGGGTTGTTCACTTCCTTGACGTGCACCTCCTGGCCGTCTTCCAGCGAGTCCGGCGGATTAAGAACGATCCAATCATCGGATTTGAGGCCGTTCAGAACCTCGAGGCTGGTGCCGAAATCGCGGCCGATCATCAGAGCTTGCAAGTGCGTGTGGTGATTCGCGTCAATGGTCACGGCGCGGAGTCCTTCAGAGCGAAACAGCAGTGCGTTCACGGGAACCTGGAGGCGCTGGGCCGTGACTTTTACCTGGAGATAAACCTGCGCGTATCCGCCCGGGAGCAATTGTGCGGACTTGTTGGGGACATCAACTTCCGTAAGGAGCGTGCGGGTAGCGAGATCGATGGCTTCGGCGGTGCGCACAACCTTGCCCTGGAATTTCTGGCCAGGGAACTGCGTGAGTATGAGATAGGCACCGATGCCCGGGCGAATCGAAGACGCGTAGGCCTCTGGCACGTTGACGTAAACGCGGATGGGATCGGTTTGCGCAAGGAAGAAGAGTTGTTGCGAGGTACCGCCATTGCCGGCGTTGATGAGCATGCCGATGTCGGTGTTGCGGCGCGTGATGACGCCACTGAAGGGAGCTTCGACGCGCTGGAAAGATTTCAGCTCTTCGAGGCGGCGGACATTGGCTTCGGCTGACTGGACGATAGCGCGCTTGGCGGCGAGGTCGCCATTGGCATTGTCCACTTCCTGTTTGGAGACGCCGTCGGTTTTCAGGAGTTCGGAGTAGCGAGCAGCGGTGATTTCGGAGAGGTGCACGTTGGCCTGTGCGGTGTTCAGATCGGCGCGGGACTGAGAGAGCTGCTGGTCAACCTCGGGAGTCTCAATCTCGGCGAGGAGCTCGCCTTTGCTGACGCGGCTGCCAATGTCGCGGTACCAGTTTTTCAGGTAGCCATTGGTGCGCGCATAGATGGGAGATTCAATGTAAGCCATCAGCGTGCCGGGCAGCACCAGATTCTCATCGCCCGCCTGAGCGGCGGGATGGAACACGGCCACGGTGGGAACAGAGAGAACTTCGGTGTTGTCAGCGAGGGCTTTATACTCCGCGCGGCGCTGGAACATGAGGATAGCGCCGACGACCACAAGAACGATGACGAGAAGAAGGAGAACCAGGAAGAAGGAGGTCTTCCCCGGGGGAGAAGCGCCAGGATCGTTTTCAAGATGGGTCGAAGTGTCAGTCATGTTCAGTAGCTCCGGGTTCCAAATCGCCGCACGGACTTCATGATTGAGCCGCCCTGAGAGCGACGGCGCGATGGCGGCGGCGCTCCAGCCAGCCGTGAATAATGGAAAAGACGCACGGCACAAAGAAAAGCGTTGCCAGGGTGGCGAAGAGCAAGCCGCCAATGACCGCGCGGCCGAGAGGCGCGTTCTGTTCGCCGCCTTCGCCGAGTCCGATGGCCATGGGCACCATGCCGATGATCATGGCCAGTGCGGTCATGAGGACGGGCCGAATACGGACGAAGCCGGCTTCGAGAGCGGCGTCAGCAGCACTGCGGCCTTCGTTCAACTGCTCGCGGGCGAAGGAGATCATCAGGATGCTGTTGGAGGTGGCCACGCCCATACACATGATAGCGCCAGTCAGCGAAGGAACGCTCAAAGTTGTGTGCGTGAACAGGAGCATCCAGCAGATGCCGGCCAGGGCTCCGGGAAGAGCGGTGATGATGATGAAGGGATCGAGCCAGGACTGGAAGTTGACGACGATGAGCAGATAGGCAAGAACGATCGCCCCCACCAATCCAACGCCGAGGCCCAGGAAAGAAGAGTTCATGGTCTGCACTTGTCCGCGGATGACGATGCGGCTACCGCGCGGGAGTTCCTTCTCAATATTGTTCACGAGTTTTGTGACTTCCGTGGCTACGGCGCCGAGATCGCGTCCATCCACGGCGGCATACACATTAATCATCGGCTGGACATCGTAATGGGAGATTGATGCGGGACGAGCAACGGTGGAAATGTCCACCAGATTGCCGAGGATTTGCGGGGAAGAACCCGCAATGCCGCTGTTGACGGGTGTGTTTTGGAGAGCTTGGTAATTGTCCACGCGGTACTGGGGCATTTGAACGGCAACGCTGTAACTGACACCGTTCTTAGGGTCGAGCCAGAAGTTTGGCGAGGTCTGGAAGCTGGAAGAAAGAGAGACCAAAACGTTTTGGGCGACGTCGCGGGCCTGCAAACCGACATATTGGGCGCGCGTGCGATTGATGTCCATGAAAAGAGTGGGGGCGTCAAAAGCCTGCTGGACGTGGACATCCACGGCGCCGGGAATGTGGCGGATTTGGTTGGCGAGTTTCAGGCCGATTGCATAATCGGCGGGCTGATTCATGCCGGTAATCTGGACATCAATGGGAGCGGGCGTACCGAAATTGAGAATTTGGGTGACGATGTCCGCGGGCTGGAAGAAAAACTGGACGCCAGGGAATTCGGCGGGGAGGCTCTTGCGGAGATCGTTGATGTATTCGCGCGTGGACCGGCTACGTTCGGGCTTGAGCTGGACGAGGATTTCCGCGTCACTGGTGCCGATGGTGCCGGCGTTGCTGTAGGTCAGATTGATGCCGGAATAGGGCAGGCCGACGTTATCAAGAACGGTGAGGAGGTCGCGGTCTGGGATGGTGCGGTGAATGACGGCATTGATCTGATCGGCGAGCCGGGCGGTCTCTTCAATACGGAGTCCGGTGCGGGCGCGCATGTGCAGGCGAATCTGGCCGGCGTCAACACTGGGGAAGAAGTCGCGGCCGAGAACGAAAAAGATCCCCGCGGAGAGGAGACAGAAGGCCAGGAAGCACGCGGAGAAAAGCGGGCCATGATGCAGCGCGGCGGAAAGAGCACGGCGATAGGCAGAGCGGAAACGCTCGAAGCCGCGTTCGAATCCCTGTTGGTAGCGCCGGAAGAAACCCATTTTTTCGCCGGTATGCAAATCGGCGTGGTACTCATCCTCGGAGGTCAGGAGATACATGGCCATGGTGGGCACGATCGTGCGCGACCACATATAGGAAGCGAGCATGGCGAAGCTGACGGCTTCGGCGAGCGGCACGAAGAGATATTTGGCGACGCCGGAAAGAAAGAACATGGGGATGAATACGATGCAGATGCACAGTGTGGAAACGAAAGCGGGAACGGCGATCTGCTGAGCGCCGTCGAGGATGGCCTGGACGGTTTCTTTGCCAAGCGCGAGTTGACGATTGATGTTTTCGATTTCGACGGTGGCATCATCCACGAGGATACCGACGGCAAGAGCGAGACCACCGAGGGTCATGATGTTGATGGTTTCGCCGAGGGCACTCAGGCAGAGCAGACTGACAAGGATGGAAAGAGGAATGGAAATGGCGATGATGAGGGTACTCTTCCAATTGCCAAGGAAGAGAAGAATCATAATGGCTGTGAGACAGGCGGCGATGAGGGCCTCGCGGAGGACGCCCTGGATGGCGGCGCGCACGAATAGGGACTGATCAAAAAAGGTGGTGACCTGGAGGCCCCTGGGAAGAGAAGGCTGGTTGTCGTGAAGCGTTTGCTTGACGCGATCGACGATGGAAAGCGTGGAGGCGTTGCCGGTCTTGTAAACGCTCATGAGCACGCTGCGGCGGCCGTCGGCAAGAACGATGTTGGTTTGCGGAGAGAAGCCGTCGCGCACGTGGGCCACGTCGCGCAGGTAGACGGTCGAGCCGTTGACGGTCTTCACGGGAAGGTCGTTCAGCTCGGCGACGGTGCGTGGGCTGCCATTCAT
>Ga0074045_10001738_pt1 | contig 20740 bp, 12 predicted proteins | sample BogForMeECP23OM2_FD_94442 | JGI IMG/M metagenome (GOLD analysis project Ga0074045, IMG submission 94442) | Bog forest soil microbial communities from Calvert Island, British Columbia, Canada - Bog Forest MetaG ECP23OM2 | ecosystem: Environmental > Terrestrial > Soil > Wetlands ...
AACCTTTCCGGGGTACCACATTTTTGCTTCAGCCGTAATGCTCATGACGGGCTTAACAGACTACGTAGCACAGGCTCTTATTGTTGCACTATTTTCTTCCCTTATTGTTTTAGCCGCTTTCTTGATAACTAGAACAGTGTGGTCTGAATCAGCAGCTTTTATTGTTGCGTTTTTAGTCGCAGTTTCACGTTTCGATATCGAAATGTTGATGTGGGCGGGCTACCCCAACGTGATAACACTGCTCTTGATTCCTCTAACTTTTTACCTTTTTCTTCGAAGAGAAAGGTTTTCGATGAGTCCTTTTCTTGTTTCGGGTTCGATCTTGGTCGGATCCATATTCTTGACTCATTCGTTAAGCGCTGCCGTTTTCTTAGCAATAACAGCCGCCACTGTGTTTTTTGCACTTATAGCACCTAGAACATTCGGAACAACACGGAAAAATGTTCTAAGTTGGTTACTTCCGCTGGTAGGGGGCGCAATTCTTGTTTCACCGTTTCTTGTTAAGGCAGTTCCTGCTTACTTGAGCGCTAACTCGTCGTTTTCCGCTGTTAGCGCTATTGACCGAGCGATAATTGCGACAAGAGTGCTTCCCATGGATGAAGTTTTAGCGCTCTTCGCCTGCCTTCTCCCATTGCTTCTACTATCCAAAAAATATAAACGCCGATTCATTTCACTTCCAACTTTCCTGGTAATCATGTGGCTTTTCGTTCCGCTGATCCTGACACAAGGCTACTTGTTCGGGCTTATTGTCGATTACAATCGTTTTCTTTACTTCCTTGTTTTACCCGTTATCATACTTTTCGCCATGATGATTGATCACAGTTCAGCCTATTTTGCACACCTGACAGCCACGTACCGCACTCTGACAAGCCAAATGCAGAAAACAACACGTGCAGCAAACAAATGGACAAAACGAATCTCCTTCTTCATATCCCACAAACAAATTTATTCAATCTTCGCATTAGGCTTCATACTTATCTTTCTCGTCACACTTCCTATCTTTCTCACTCCTTGGCAAGGCGTCACTATTCAAAGCTTCTACCAAACCATGGACAAACCCGGCTACCAAGCAATTCAATGGGCTGAGCAAAACACTGCACCCCGGTCAGTTTTTGTTTCTGACGCTCTTTACGGATGGTGGCTTGGCGGTTTTGCACAACGACCAACCTTAAGCGCGGTACAACCGCAATACTTAACGGTTGACAGTGAGTTAGCGCCAGCGACTTTTGCTTCTAATCTGCTTGATACTGATTACATGATCGATAACGGCTACATTCAGGTCCGAGAAGACGGCGGGTACATCGGAAGACATAACCCTGAATTTCTCGCCGACCTTAGCTGGACACCTTTTCCCGTTCCTTTCTTCCAGTTCAACGACAGTGAGATTACTTTGCTCTCACAAAATGCTGGATCCATGCAGTCCACTGACGTAACGCAAATGCCGGTAGTCAATATGCAGCTAGATAACGCACAAAGCAAAAGCCCATCTATTATCGTTAACAAAGCAAACAACGAATTCAGTTACTCCGAAATTTTAACGGTCTCTCAAGGGGTGGCCTTCGCAAACATGACCATAGTACTCCAGAGCATTAATCAGAATGTTTCTTTAGACTGGATGAATTTCATAATAAATGCCCAAGGCCAATTCTTGCAGCCATTCAATAACACTGTAGCAATGTTAGATACTGGCCTGAAAGAGGTCGGCCAACTTGTTTTTAAGGGAAATCAGCCACAAGTGACGGCGTTTAACTCCCAAAATCCCTGCATAACCCAGCTCTCTTACAACTTACAAGGCAAGTCCTCCGCAGAAATACAAATTTTTGTAGGCATATACCCAGTTACGGAAAATGAGATACTAAACACAAATAGCTTGAACCAAACATTATTGGATAACGCTCAAAACGCGCAAAAACCAGTTGTGAGTTTGCCTTTAACTACATTTGATTATAAAGCGGAGTTGCAGGCAAACTCGGTTTCTTACATTGCAAACCGTGATTTTGGGGTGAACACAAAATTTGCTGACGACCCAGAATTTAGCTTGGTATTTATTAACAATGAAGTTGCCATCTTTAAAGTCAGGGCGAACGTCAATCAGAATGGAGGATAACTGGCTTCTTGATGGGTAAAATGGCAAATGAGAAACAGCTTGAAGTTGCCTTCATAACGATTTTCTCTGTGCTTGTTTTACTCATCTTCTACACTGTTGTATCAATGAATGGGGTAGTACTCGGAAATGACCCTGCTGTTCATCTTGTGAAAGCACAGATTTTTCTAAATACAGGTAGAATACCCTTAGAAAACTTAGGTTGGACGCCTCCGCTTTACGAGCTTCTGCTTGCCATGCTTATTTCTTTCACTGGTGCATCTGGTATCGGGCAGATGATTTTCTTAGTTAAAGCTCTTGCAGCAGTGGCTGATTGGCTACTTTTCATGGCTGTTTATCTGATTGGTAGCAAGTTTTTTGGTAAGAAAGTCGGAGCTGTAGGTGCCGTTTTGCTGTTGATGTGTTTTCCTGTTTTTGAAGCTAATCAGTTTGGCGGCTACACCACAGTACTTGGCATAGCCTTTATTCTTTTTATGCTTCTTTACTTAACTAAAGCGACAGGGGAGTTCGGTTACCTTGTGGTTACTTTTCTTGCGGCTTTCGCACTAGTTTTGTCCCATCAGCTTGCCGCTTTCCTCGCGGCTTTTATGTTGCCTCCAATTCTAATTTATATGCTGATAAACTCAAGAGGGGCCTCCCTTAAAGTTGTATTAGCCTTGATTGTGGGAGGCGGAATAGCTTTTCTTTATTATTTTAAAGCTGTGTTCGGTTACATTGGGCTTGTCATTGAATACGTGTTTTTTGCCGTAAAAACCTACGCTTTCCAGATTCCCTCTGTCAGTTTTAAGTCGTTTATGGTTAATTTTGGTTTCATTTTCTTTTTTGCTATTGGTGGAATTGTCGTTTCCTTCTTTCTTCTGAGAAAAGAAAAGAAACTTTTTTCCTATGCAATATTGATGATCAGTTTCTTTGTTCCACTTTTTTTCGCTGAGTCCTACCTTTTCGGATTTTTCATGCCTTTTCAATGGTTCGTTTATTATCTTACTCCTGCGATGGCTATTTTCGCTGCTGTTTCCGTAGTTTTCATTCAAGAAAAATTTGTCATGTTCTACACAAAGAACAGTAAAAGCCTCTCTATTTATCGGGGCGTTCCTCAGTCTGACGCAGTTGGAGTCAAGGGGCAAAAAGCTGGCAACGGCTTTTCAGCGAAGTTTGTAAGGACCTTTAGGAAGCCGATTCTTGGTTCTGTTCGCAGGAACTGGCTAAAGATTCTTACGGTTTCCTTAGTAGTGTTGATGTGTTTGGTGCTTGTTTTTCGTTCCGACACGGTTTACGGTAAAATAATACAGGCGAGCGTTTTCTACTCGACGACAGATGTGAAAGCACTTGATGCAGGCATTTGGCTCCAGCAGAACTACCCGAATAACGCGACGGTCGTTGATACTGAAATCCCAGGTTTTTGGTTTTCCGCGTTTTCCGGCAAAAATGTTATTGCACAAACTTCAGCAACTGTGGAGACAAATGACGTCGCATGGTCAGTTTTGAGTCTATCATACGATATTCAGGACCCTCAGAACCTGTTTCGGGCTTACGAAGCCTATGGAAATACTTTCTTCGAAAGCTACATTTCCATCAACGGAATTTGGTATCAAGTCTTGTCTTCCTCCACCGCAGGGGATTTTATTTCTTTCACCCAAAACGGCAAGAATTACAATTTTCCCTTCACCAATTTGACAAGGGACATTTATTTTAACCAGCAAATTAATCCCACACAATTAGAGATTCGGTTTTCCAACGAATATGTAGCCTTGACGGAGACAATGCTTGTTCAAAACTATACTTACCCGGCCGACATTTCTTGGGCTTTAACTCCTTTGAACGGTGATATTTCAAATGTAACGCTCTACTTTACCAACTACTTTGGCCTCGATTTCGACAAGGCTCAAATTCCTCAGATTATGAATTGGGTTAACCCTTGGAATGTAACTTCAAAAACGACCGACGGGAATCTCTGGGCAGTAGTTAATTTGCCAAATTCAACTTCCGACATCTACGTCGGAGTTTATGACGACAAAGACCAAGTCGCCTGTGCATTCAACTTCACCGATCCACCAGACTGGGGGAACATTGGGGCACTGGGCGGGGGGCAAATTGATGCAATAAGGTACCAGTATCAATTCAGTGAAATCAACACTGACCAGATGGTTAACCGGCAATACCAAATTCTCTGTCTTTCAAAAAGCAACTTTACAGCGTTGCAGCCCAGTAATCTTGAAAGCCTGTTTAGCTTCAAATCTGACCCCTTCACAGTTTACACTAGTAGCTACAAAGACTACATAGCCCAGAACAACATTGAATTCATAGTTTATGACAAAAACCAGCTTGACCCTAACATAGTCCATTTGAAATTTCTGCAGCAAATCTACTCAAATGACCGATACGTTATTTTCAAAATACTAAATAACTACAACCAAACTCAATAGCAAAAATGTTTATGGCAACGGGCAGTCCTGTTTCTATAAGTTGATTTTTTGTTTTTCTTGAAAGTAATCGGAAAGCATTCTTGTTAATATTCTCATAATGAATGCCAAACTGCCGAAAGAAATTAAGCGAAGATGCTACCCTTTCTTGTTTTTTCGATCCAACAAGGGAACTGAAGGAAGAAATTTACTGTTTTTTTAAGTAGTTGGGATCTTCTCGCAGAACTTTCGGAATATAATTGCAGGCTGGATCTGACTCAAATAGGTCGCCCGTGTAGTATTCGGCTCTAGTTCTACATCCGCCGCATATTTCTCTGTACTCGCAAAGTCCGCATCGGCCTTTGATGTTGCTTTTGTCCCGCAGTTTAAGATGCAATTCACTGTGCTGAAGATCATCCCAAACCTTGGTTAATTTCTTGTCTTTGACATTGCCTAAACGGTAGCCTTCGTGGAATCCGCAGCTTCGGTAGTCGCCGTTTTCGGTTATTCCAATGTAATTACCGCCGATGGTGCATCTGCCAAGGTAGCCTTCATGGTACCAGTCCCAGAAGTCCACTGGGTTTTTCTGGCGCACAATCCTTGCATAGAAAGGCGAATAAACATTGACCTTAACTTTGCCGTACAGTTTCCTTTGAATATCGTAAATTTCGTCAAAAGCTTCTTCGTATTGTTGTGGTGTAGGTGCTAAGTCAGGCATGTTACTTCCTGCTCTGCCAACGGGAACTAGATTATGGTAAACTACCATGCGCGCTTTGTACTCCTCTGCGAGTGCAGCTGGATGCGCCATGTGTTTAATGTTGTATTTGGTCATGGTTGTAACTATGCAGTCAAGTAATCCAACCTCAGACAACTTTTTCATGGCATGTAGTGCCTTGTCATAGCTGCCTTTTCGTCGAATTATTTCGTTTGATTCCCTGTTTCCATCCAGGCTGATTGCGGTGTGGACATTGTATTTTCTAAGTTTATCAAATCGTTCTTCATCCCACGCGAAACCGCTTGTTATGAGGCTGACTTTCATGTCGTATTTTTCTTCAGCGTAAGCAATAACATCGAAAACGTCGCTTCGAACCAAGGGTTCTCCACCGCTGATGCCGAACCAGGGCGAACCAAAATCGTGAATTTCGTCAACCATTTTCTTGGCGCCTTTAGTATCCAGTTCCGTGTCAGCTGCATAATCTTTAGTGTAGCTGCAGTACATGCAATTGCCGACACAGTTCCGTGTGCAGCGCCAAACCACCATGAATAGTGGTGACTTGTTTGAAGCCATCAAATCCCAACAGTCAAATTAAATTCGCCGATGCGATATAAAACTTGCTCCTAAAACACAATGTTTGTTTCGAATGAAATAGATTGCAGAAAGCAACTTAGCTGATGCATTCTTTGGGGAGCCATTCTCGTTTATCGAGTCAGAGTTGTTCTTAGGGCTGGTTTTTTCATGTTTGCTGTAGTGGGTTCGTCTAATTTGAAGAAATCCTTCAATAGTGAAAACGCTGAAAGCTAGCACGGTTACGAGAATTAGGAGTAGAAAGAAAACTTTGAATTCGTAAGTTTCAACGGCGTAATGCACCGCTAAAATCACCGCTTCAGCGGCGAGAATGGCTAAGAAAACCATTGAGTACCGCCACATCTTTGGAATCAAGTGATTGCTAATCCAAATGTATCCCGAAATGTGTGCTTTATCTTTTGTTATATATTCTCCATACGTGTTTTTTTGCAGGTAGCCGAGGTCTTCGAGTTTTTGTAGGTGCCTGTACGCCACGCTTGGGCTGCTGAGGTTGGCGGCTTTCATGACTTCTCTTGGTCCGACAGGTTTGCCTATCTTTAAAACTTGCAAGTAAACGTCTAAAGTAATGCCCTCTAACTCCTCTTTACCCGCCTTATTCATAGTTAAGCCTCTACGTAAAACGAAAGTAAAAGTTTATCCGTATTTGCTCAATTACAGGTTGCGCCGTTTTTTAGGCAATTCGCCCTAAACGCATTTCAAAGGGAAATATAGTTCACACAACAATTTTGCACAAAAATTCTCATTCCCCTTATGGATGAGCGTATAATCCATTAAAAGTATCAGGCTTTCATCATATGTTTAGAAAGTCTTATTAAACTAACCAGCGCTAAATTGAACTTAGAAATTAAAAGGAGAAGAAGTTGAATAATGTCTAAACCTAAAGAATATTCATGGATGACTAAAGATAAGCTAATGACTTACACATTTTTCGCGTTGCTCATAATCACCGTTATAACTGCTGTTATTTGGTCACAAGAGACGACCCCGTCGAAATGGAATCTTGGTCTCACATTAGCCATTAACGCAATAATCGCTGTCGGTATCGCTGTTGGGCTCGATGCTTTTCTGCATTCAGTTGCTGAGGATAGTCCGCTCAACCTGATGTCTGCCGCTGTTTTCGGTTTAATTGTCACTGACTGCTATGTACTCGGTGTCCCAAGTATGACTACAGTGGGTTTTGAGCTGTTCCCTCTTGAAGCACCTCAATGCTTCATCTTTGTCGCTGCGATGTCCGCAGTAGGCTTGATTGTCTTCAAGAAACTAGTCGGTACCACTGGCAGAAAATACGTTAATCCCGCTGCAGCTGCAAAAATCGTTGTAATGATACCATTCATCAACGCGTTGCTATTGGCAATTGATCACATGAAAAGCGGTTTACTTAAAGTGCCTTCGCTCGCAGGTCCACTTGGCTTAACCTCTGTAATAAACGGTAATGGCGGAGGTACAGGATATCCTGGATTCGGCTCATATATGTGGAGTTGTTTCTCTAATTCGAACATCACGAAGCTCGCAACGGTAAATATGAACAGTTTAATTCAGCAAATGCTTTTAGACAAATTCCACGGATGGCCGGGTGGAGCATCGACAATTGCAGTTCTCATCGTCGGCATAGCCTTCTTCGTGGTCGCACGCAGATATGTTAAATGGAGAATTACGATTAGCTACTTTGTCGCTGTGGCTGTGCTTTCAGTGATTTTCTCTGCTGTTTATGGTGACTCAGGTGGTGCAGGTTACCTTGTGCGGTTTCTGTTCTTAATGTTCATCGGCAGTTCAGTGTTCTTGGCGTTCTTTATGGCAACAGATCCTGCAACAACCCCGTTGACATACATGGGACAGATAATCTTCGGAGTGGGAACTGCAATATTAACAGTGCTTATGATTACGTACCTGCAGTTCTTCGGAGCCTCTTTCGTAGCGCTAGTCATAATGAACTTAACAGTGCCTGCACTTGACAAAGTTGGTCGACGGAAGCCTTCAACCGAATCTAAAGAGCCTAAACTGCCTAAAGCCAAAGCATTTACCGCCGATAAAGTCAAAGAATACCAATGCATGAGATGTGGCGCGTGTATGAGAGTTTGTTGCCACGGATTGAGCCCAATACTAATTAAGCAGGCCTTTGACAAGATGAATTTCGACGCCATGAGCAAGTTAAATGCGGATTATTGCACTGGATGCGGACACTGCAGCTACGTTTGCCCATCAAGAATAGACCTTAAAGGCGCTGTTCTCCGATCAAAAGCAATGCTAAGACAGCAACAATAAACCCCATTTCCTTAATCTTTTCTTTTATTTTCTTCCACCCCAAAACCTATGTTGCCACTTGGCAGGTTGCCGTTTTAGCGCCTGTTTCTTGCGTTGTAGCTTTTGCTTTTTAACATGCCAACCTTCCAAGCATTAAGCTTATAAACATGCCACAACGTAAATAAGTCAAGGGATAAAAATTGGAAACACCAAGATTCAAACTAGCTGACATATTCACCGGCATCATGATACCGCTAATCCTTGTATTCTTGATCTATTTTCTGGCAATATACATTAACCCCAACGGAGCTTCGCACGTAATCGGAAAATCAAGCACAATCGGCATTATTCTCACTCAGGGCTTTGCACAAATGATCATTCTCGGTATCCCAATGATATTGGGCTTACTATGGAACAAATGGGCAGGTGGCGCGGCTGGCTTCATTACAGGAGGCATGTATTATTTAGCTGAAGCAGGCTATTCTAACGGATCTTATGCGGTCTATAGCAGTTTCGCTAACAACTTCTACGGCGACTTGAGTATGCTGTCTTATCTTGTCATGGCCGTAATCATCGGTTATATGGCGGGTTCTTTGTCTAACGGCTCCATGAACTTCAAGCGGTTACTCGGGGCAGGAATGACAGCAGCTGTCATCACCGCTTCAATTCAAGCGTACTTCAACTACACTGTTTCACTCGCACCAGCGCGGTTAATGAATCATCAGATGTGGTCATCCACGGCGTATCTCGTACCTGGGTTGTATGGCTTCGTGTTGCAATTCATTCCAAGCATTGCTTTAGGAGCAATCATTCCGATTCTTGCTAAAGTAATGTCGTGGTATGGGCTTCAGCCTGTAAGGCATCAATAAAAAATCCCTATTTCCCTTTCTTTTTTAATTTCCGAAGTTTTTGGGCCTCTCAGTTCTGGCTCCATTTTTGTGGTGGTTTTTTGTCACAAATACTAGCTTCCCATTATAGGGTTGGTTTTTATCAGAAATATTTGGGTCTGATTGCTTTTTTGGTTTGGAGCCGAAATTAAGCTCAAGAGATTTCCAATCCTCGTTCAGAAAACAAAGAACCAGGAAAAAAGGTAAAACCCCATTCGCACCTGACTCGACGATGCTTATCAAACCAGACGGCTACCTTACCAGGGTTTGTTTCGATTGTTTTTTGGCTAAGAGCTTGAAAAACAATTTGATTGAAAAAGATAAACGAGGAAGTGCAAGGGAAAAATCAGGTTTGGTTAGGGGCAAATTCCCAAGCTATGTTGCCTTTCCAGATTTCACCTAACTTCGTTATTCTGATTTCTTTGTCGTTGATTTCTATGAGTCCCTTGTCTTTAAGTTTTTGAAGCTGTTTCGGGAAGACTATTTCAGGTGTCGTTCCGAATTTTTCCATAAACTCTTGCTTGTTGACCGGTAACCGTAGGTACAGTCGAGTCATCGTTCGCCTCATCATGTCCTCGTTTGTGGATTCGGATAATCTACTTATTGGTAGTTTTCCCTCTTTGACCGTTGCCATGTAATCGTTTATGTTTTCGATGTTAGAGTAACTAAACTTTTGCAAGTATCCCATGAAGCAGCCCGCGCCTGTCGTCAAAATTCCGCCCCACGGCCAACCGTTCAGGCAGTTTTCCCGCATGTGCCACTCTACTCTGCTGTATCGGTCGTGTCCCACTGCCTTGTACCCAGCGCCTGTAAGCATCTGATATGCTGTTAGATACATTTGCTTCTCATATTCGGCGTCTCCTGTGGGCGGCGAAACGCCTGTTTTAATCATTTTTTCAAGTGTCGTGCCGGGGTCTACATGCAACGAGTAAGCGTCAACTTCCACATCAAGCTCAATTGTCTTCTTCAGGGTATCTATCCAACTTTCCATGGTTTGTCCTGGAAGATTATACATTAAATCTGCACACACGCATAAGCCCAGTTTACGTGCATACCGAATAGCTTTTTCAACGTCTGCTGCAGAATCGGGTAAACAAAGCATTTTGCGGAGTTTGTCGTCGAATGTTTGCGCACCCATATCCATTTGGTAGACACCGTATTTGGCGAGTTTTTCGATTTTTGGAAGCGCCAGGGTCTTTGATGAACCAGTTACTTTGATGAAATATTCCTTGTTTATGTTGAAGTTTGCCTTGCAGAAGTCGATGAGGTCAATCATCTGCTCAGCAGTCAAAACGCTTGGTGTTCCGCCACCTAAAACTATTTCGTCAAAAACGCTGGTCTTCACATATTTGGTCTTAGCATACATTTCTAGTTCTTTCTTGAGCAGTTCAAGATATGGCTCTATCTTCACCTTGCTTGTGGCTGTGGTTGGAAAATAACAAAATGCGCATCTTGAGTCGCAGACAGAGATCCACGGTTGCAACTCCATCAATCTGCCTGATTTATTCTCAGTGTTAAGGAAATCCATGAAGGCGTGGTACATTTCAGGTTTAATGCCTGGGTAATCTCTGTAAGTGTAAGGTGGCCAGTTTTCCCGTGAATCGTAAACTTCCGACGTGCTACTTTTAAGCGCAGCGGCTTTTGACATCCAAGTCCCCTCGATTTTACCTTTAAAACGGTTCGATAACATAATAAATGTTATGTAAAAAGTGCTTGTGCACCGTAGGGCTCCGAAAAAAGCACAATTTGATTCGGCAAGCTATTGGTTACCAAGCGTCTTAGACTTTACTTTTGGTTCTCATAAGAATGTAGTTTGCTGCGGTTCGAGCCATGATCTTGCTGTAGACGCTGCCTTTGAGGTATCCTTTCACTGCTTGACGCATGAAGTATTTTACTGAATAGAATTGGTTGTAAAAGTCTTGCCTAGCCTTGGTTACTATTTCTGATGGGAGGTCGGGGTCTTCAAAAATGGGGTTCATCGTGTTGTATCGGTTCCAGTCGTCCGTCATCTTCCAGCCGTGACTCTGCACCAGGGCGCGTAGTTCCGTTCCTGGGTAGGGTGTTGGGATGTTTAGCCAAACGCTGTCGGGCTCTACTTTTCGGACAAAATCCAAGCTTTCCTTCAGCGTCTCTTTTGTTTCCCCTGGGTAGCCTAAGATAATGGATACAGTAACGAATATGCCTGCTTCCTTAGCCCATTTGATGGCGTTTACGCACTGCTCTGTCGTAACCTTTTTCTTCAAAGAGTCGCGAATTCTTTGGCATCCCGATTCGACGCCGAAGCAGATTTCCTCGCAGCCAGCCTTATGCATCTTGGCTAAGAGCTCTTTGGTGGTCACGTCCGCTCTTGTTCCGCAGCCCCACTTCAGATTGATTTTTCTTGCAATCATCCCGTCACAGATGTCGATGGCTCTTTTCTTGTCGAAAGTCAACGTGTCATCTTGGAACTGTATTCCTTCCGCTCCATACTCGTTTTTGAGCCATTCAATCTCGTCAAGCACATTGTTTGGGCTTCTTGCGCGGAAGGTTCGTCCGAACATTTCGGAGGCCACGCAGAAGGAGCATTGGAATGGGCATCCTCTGCTTGAAATTACTGGAAGAATCCTTTTTCCGTTGATTCGGTATTTTTCGATGGGAATCTGTTTGTATGCAGGGTGTGGCAGAGCATCTAGGTTTTGGATGAAGGGTCGGGTTGGCGTTTGAACAATCTGGTTGTCCTTTCGGAAAGTTACGCCCTTAATCTCGCTGATGTTTTGCAGTTCAGGTTGCTTCGCGAGTTCCAGAAGGGTTTCTTCGCCTTCGCCTCTCACGATTATGTCGACTACTTTTTCTTGAGAGAGGATTTCTTTGTCTTGAAACGTCGCGTGTGGTCCTCCCATCACTACTTTGGCGTCTGGACAAGCTTCCTTCGCAGCGTACGCGGTCTTTAGAGCTGACTCAAACGTTTGCGTCATGGCGCCTACTCCCACTATGGTCGGCTGGAAAACGCTTAACTCCGCCTTAAGTTTCTCATGGTCTATCCCATAGATGGGGCAGTCGAAAACTTTTATTTCAAAGCCGTTTTGTTCCAGCACAGCCGCCATGTATGCTAAGCCAAGAGGTGGGAAAAGCGGGTGGTCGCCGGCTCCTTCAAGGAGCGGTGTGTTCACGAGGGCTATCTTTGTTTTAGTTGTTTTCATCAGGATACACATTTGGCTGCGTTAATAGAATGATTTCCGTTTTGACTGGAATATAGTTCTTAAGCATATTATTTTCTGGATTTTAACCTTTTGCTAAACGCAGGGGTTAGGTTAAAGAAAGAAAACTGAGCACCTTAACCTGCTTTCCAACGACACTTTGACCAAAGGCTATTAGATTCTAAAACCTGCCACATGCTTTGGTCAAAACCAAATGGCCCAGTCATCTTAAAAAAACTAGGCGCTTAGGTCCGGTAGGTAGGGGGTCACCTCTTGTGTGTACAAGCCTACCCGGTCGGTCAATGCATATACGTTTTGCATATACAATTTGCATATACAGTTGATTGATATGGCGAGAGCAGGAGGTTTAGCCAAGGCTTTCAACTTATGATTAACGTTAACCGTTACATTTTTATAAGGTGTGGGTGACGCTTCTTCGGGGAAGATTTTGAGAGTTGCCTCAATGTGGACTGGGGGTAAAGACAGCTACCTTGCATGTCAAGGAGCTATCTCAGAAGGGAACGATGTTACTTCACTGATTAACTTCGTATTCAAAGAACCTGAACGACCCAAACCAAATAGGATCAAGAGCCTGGCGGGTTCAGTTCTAATGAAGCTGTCAAAGATGAAACCTTACAAGGATGTCCCACACGAAGTCAACCCTGAAATTATCGCGTTGCAGGCAAAGGCAATGGGTCTTCCACTTGTTCAACCCGAAATCTCCATGGCAGGGTTTGTCGACCAATTCAAAGCCACAATCAGCAAGCTAAACCCTCCTGTCGAAGGAATCTCTTGGGGCGCTGAAGAAGACCAAGCAGCCGTCCATATGTCAATGCTTACTCCAATATGCGAAGAGCTGAAGGTCAAAATGATTTTCCCACTGAAAGGAAAGGGGGAAGACCAGAACCTGGCGGATTTTACCCAGAAAGGTTACGAAGCAACAATTATTGTCGTGGACACTGACTTTATAGGCGAAGAATGGTTGGGCCGAAAGGTCAACGCTGAATTCTTGCAAGCAGTTCGAAACAAGAGCAAGGAAACGGGCACGGCCATAAGCAACATCGAGTTCCACACACTTGTCAACGACGCTCCGTTATTCAAGAAGCGTCTCAAAGTGATCAAGAGCAAAGTTATTCATAGGAAAGGATTCGCGGTTCTTGACATAACCAAAGCTGAACTTGTTGAAAAATAAAGCACCTATTTCTTCTTCCTTAATCGATTGACTACCTGCAGCAGGATTACAGCGATTATAACAAGCAAAACTAACGAAACAATACTCAGTTGCAAGGTCTCCGATTTAGTAGGTGCACCGGTTGATGATGAACCGAACGCGTAGAGCATGTTATTGTATGAGCCGACGTAAACCGCATTGTCGGCTGTGGCTGGTGACGAAACCACCATTTCCCCTGTTGCATAGCTCCAAACGTATGAGCCTGTCTTGTCGTTGAGAGCGTAAATATTGCCGTCATAGGAGCCAACGTAGACAATTCCATTTGACACTGCTGGGGAAGATGCAACTTGCCCCCCAGTTGTGAAGGTCCAGACGAGTTTGCCGTCGGATGCATCCAGCGCATAAACCTTGTTGTCCCCCGACCCTGCAATAACTAAGCCGTTTGCTATTGCAGGCGACGATGCAATGCTGCCTCCTGTGGCGTATTTCCAAATAAGCTTCCCACTTGATGCATCTATGGCGTAAATGTCATGATCGTATGAGCCAACATAAAGAATACCATTCGCGATCGCAGGGGAAGAAACCACGTATCCCTCCGTCGCATATTTCCAGTCTAGGGCTCCATTTGAAGCATCCAAACAGTAGACGTTTCCATCGTCAGAGCCGATGTAAACTTTGCCATCGTTGATTGCAGGTGAAGACACGGTTATCTGACCGAGGGTAGCGAACTGCCAAACCAACGAGCCGTTAGAAGCATTTAATGCGTAGACTTTGTGATCTTCTGAGCCAAAGTAGACCACGCCGTTTTCTACGGCGGGCGAAGAAACCACAGGGTCGCCAGTTTTGAAGTTCCAAATGGAAGCACCTGTCGTTGCATTTAATGCATAAACGTTATCATCGTAGGAGCCCACGAACACCATGCCGTCGGCTACCGCTGGAGATGAAAACAGAATCATGCCTTGGGTCGTGTAACTCCAGACAACGTTGTTGTGCATTTCCAAGTTGTAACCAACCATTCCCGTGGAAGCATTCAAAGCGTATACTGAGCCGTCATGCGAACCTATATACACTAAACCCCCTGAGACAGTTGGGGACGAATCGATCTCCCCTCCAGTTGCAAAGCTCCAAACGAGTTTGCCGTCCGCAGCGTTTAAAGTGTAAAGTTTGCCATCCCATCCGCCAACATAAATCAAATCTTGCGCCAAAGCTGGATGTGAAATTACTATGTCGCCAGTCGTGTAGTTCCAAAGCAATCCTCCGTTTGCAGCGTTCAAAGCGTAAACCCTGCTATCTTCCGACCCAACGTAAACTACTCCTCCGATGCATACTGGGGAAGAAGCAACTGCGCCGCCCGTTGTAAAATCCCAAACAATCTTTCCGTTTAAAGCGTTCAGCGCATGCACTTTGCTGTTTGTTGAACCCACGTAAACTATCCCGTTATTTACGTAAGGTGATGAGTAGACTGCCGCGCCAGATGAAAAGTTCCAAATCGGTTTGCCGCTACTCGCGTCCAAAGCGTAGACTGTGCCGTCGTCTGAACCTATGTAAACTGCGCCGCCGCTTAAAGCTGGTGAAGAAACAACTTGGTTGCCTGTCGCATAACTCCATATGTAGGCGCCGTTAGAGGCGTTCAAGGCGTAGATTTTGTCATCTTCTGATCCTATGTAAACTATTCCGTTGCTCACCGCTGGTGAGGACAACATAATTTTGTTGCCAGTTGTGTAGTTCCACAAGTATGTTCCAGTAACAGCGCTTAGGGCGTATACGTTGTGGTCTTCAGAGCCAAAGTAGACTATCCCGTTGGCGACAGCTGGATCGCAATCAACATAATATCCAGTGGTGTAATTCCAAAGTTTTAAGCCCGTAGCGGCGTCTAGGGCATAGAGGTTGTGGTCTTCTGAACCCACATAGACGACGCCGTTGACGACGGCGGGACGGGAAATCACTACGCTGCCCGTTTTGTAACTCCAAATGGTTGAGCCATCTGACGCGTTGAAAGCGTAGATGTTATGATCAAACGAACCCACATAAACTACTCCGCTGACAACCGTTGGCGAATCCACCTGCCCACCCGTATTGAACTTCCACAAAGTCGCATTCGTCGTCGGAGCCGCCGAGTTGGAACTACCTGAATGGGTGAGGTCGCCATGAAACATCGGCCAAGCAATGGGACTTTGTTGGCTTGCAGAAGCGGCGCTTCCCCAAACGGCACAAACCAAAAACAGCACAGTCAAAATAAAGGCTGCTGCTTTCATTTCTGCTCCTATTTAACTCGGGTCTTAAGCAATAAAGAGGTTTTCTTTTAAGTGTGAGAAAAGTCGGGGCTACTTCTTACGGAGGCTTTCAGGAATGTAAGCGCAAGCGGGGTCTTCAGCATACATGTCGCCTGTATAAGCGTACGCGCGGTTTCTGCATCCTCCGCAGAGTTCACGGTACTCGCATACTCCGCATTTGCCCTTGAGTAGGTTGCGGTCTTGGAAGCTGCTGTAGAACGGTGAGGCTTTAACTTCTTTCCAGGCGTCCTGCAACGATTTGTTTCGGATGTTGCCTAGCCGCTGGTGTTCAGTTGGTGTGAGATCGGTGTAGAAGCATGGGATGAGGTCGCCGTTCTCAGTGACGGACACGTAGCCGCCGAAAGCGAAGTAGGTGCATTTGCCGTGGAACTTATGTTCGTACCATTCATCGAAGTTTGGGATGCCGCGCATTTTGACGACGCGTGCAAAGTGGGGGCAGTGGACGTGGATTTCGAATTTGCCCTCATATTTTTCGGTGAGGTCCCAAATGTGGTTGAGTACCCACTCATACTGTTCGGGCGAAGGGGTAAGGTCCTCCATTTCCTTGGCTCTTCCGCTGGGGACAAGGTGGTTGAACCAGACAAAGTTCGCGTGATACTTCTCAGCCAACTCGCAAACGTGGTCGAGATGCTGGTAATTTATGGTGGTTATGGCGCAGGCTAAGCCGTTGAGGATTTTGCCCTTGCTAAGTTTATCGATGGCGGTTAACGCCTTGCGGTAGCTGCCTTTGCCTCGGAGTTGATCATTGATTTCTTCTGGTCCGTCAATGCTGACGCTGGTCCAGATTTGGTCTCTGACCAGATTGTCGTAGATAGAGCCGTCGACGAAGGCGCCGTTGGTTAGGAGACAGACGTTGAGGCCTTTGCTTTTGGCGTATTTGGTGATTTCAAAGATGTCTGGGCGTGTGAGTGGTTCGCCGCCTTTGATGCCGAACCAGCGGACGCCGAATTTTGTCACTTCATCCACAAGGTGGAAGGCTTCTTGAGTTGTGAGTTCTCTGGGAGCTTTGGCGCCTGTGGCGTCAACGTTGCAGTATCTGCAGCGGGCGTTGCATGCGCCAGTTGCCCTCCAAGAAGTCATAAGTAAAGGACCCTTATTCGTCAAGCCAAAATCCACCCTCTCGCCATTCATTATTTAAGTTAAGGTTTCGTTTCAACTTAAAAAAGATTGTGCGGTAGCCTCTCAAGTTTGCTTTTTTCGCTGAAACAGCATTTTTCTGCAATTTTGCAGCGGAAAGATGCAAGCAAAGGCTTTCCGTAAAGTTTATAGTGAAACCAAACATAAAGAGACGTGTGCCAAAGCGTTAACCTCTTAATCAGAGATGCGCAAGTAATTAACAATTGGAGGTGCTGTTGATCCGCAAAAAAATCCTGGTCATATCCATTCTAAGTCTGCTCCTTGTTTCCTCCTTTTTCGCATCAATTTCAACCCTTCAACTGAATGCAAGGGCTCAGACCAGCACTAGCACAACTTCAACAAACTTGAATCAGTATGAATGGCCCCAATTCCAAGGAGATGAATCATTTACACGTTTCTCAGCAGGACCGGCACCTAACAATCCAAGCATACTTTGGAAAACCAACGTGCCCGGAATTCAACCTGACCTGGCAGCCTTCGATGGGCTCATTTTTGTGGGCACGAACACTTCAATGGTTGCTGTAAATCAGGCTGGCCAGATTGCTTGGAGCACCGCAATTCCTTTGAATAAGACTTGGCCAATAGCCTATGAAATAGATTCTTCCCACTTGGTTACGGAAGGCAGCTGCCTTGATCCATCCACCGGCAAAATCCTGTGGACCAGCACATCATTTTGTGCAGACACAGGAATCTTCACCTCCAACGTGTACAGCCCAGAAACCAAAATGTTCTACGTAAAAGCCAACTCATACATCGTCGCTTGGAACTTTGCTGACCCGTCGAAGCCGCCGACCGTGGCTTGGACAACCTACATTCCAGGAGGAGGACAAGCAGGCATCGGAACAACCTACGGTGACGGCATGGTCTTTGCGGGTTCGTTTGAAAACCAGCAGTTGGGGCTCAACGCGACGACGGGAAAAATCATCTGGGATACACTCACGAAAGGACCCATGATTTTTGACGGTGCCTACTCGGACGGTCTCTTCTTCCGAGGCGGAACAGATGACAATACGATGTACTGTTTCGACGCGCTTACTGGAAAAATCGTGTGGACTTACACACCTCCTTCAGATCCTGACGGGTACTTCACCACGGGGCCAGCAATCGCTTACGGCACAGTATACGAAATGAACAAAGACGGCTACCTCTACGCCCTAAATGAAAAAACCGGTGCACTCATCTGGAAGTATAAGAGCCCAGACAACGACTTCCTGTGGCCGGGAATGCCAACTGTTGCAGACGGAAAAATATATGTAACGACAGGCCAATACGCAGCGTACAACGGTCCTGCGCAGATTTCTCAGTACGCTTGTATAAACGCTTACAACGGACAAACCATATGGACGCTTCCTATTGAAGCGCTAGCTCCTCGCGAATCCGCGATTGTAGCATACGGGAACTTGTACATTATTCCAGGGAACGTAACTGCGGCTGTGGACACAACATCGGGTACAGAGTACTCGACGAATAATGAACTATGGGCGATAGGTGGCTCAGCCCAAGCACCCACTCCCTCAAACACCCCAACCCCGGCAGCTACGCCAACGCCGACTCCAGCTTTGACGCCGATTACAAGTTCAGCCGCAAGTAACTGGACTATGTTCCGTGCTGACCCGGCTCACTCTTCCACTGCCGCTCAAGGTCCATCAAACCTCACGATAGATTGGAAATTCACCACCGATGGTTCAGTTATCTCTTCGCCTGCTGTCGTGAACGGGATAGTCTACGCCGGTTCGCAGGACAAAAACGTCTACGCCCTCGACGCATACAGCGGCAAACTCATCTGGAAATACGCCACAGGCGGCTCAATTGAAGATTCTCCTGCAGTTGCAGATGGGATGCTCTACATTGAGAGCGACGATGGCTACCTCTACTGCCTCAACGCTCAAACTGGCGCATTGAACTGGCAAACCTCAGTCGGCAGCAACTTGCACTTCACCTACGCGAACCTGATGCTCACATCGTCGCCAGTGGTATCTGGCGGTTTAGTGTTCATTGGCTCTTTGGACGGAAACCTTTATGCTCTTAACGCAAACACAGGTGCCGTGATGTGGAAAACCCCTACGGGTGGACCCATCGAGTGTTCTCCAGCCTACTCAGACGGCGCAGTCTACTTCACTTCTCAATTGCCCTCAGCGGGAATGCTATACAAACTGGATGCTACCACTGGGAACATAGCGTGGAACTTCACTATTCCCTATATGCACTCGTTCCTCGGCGGCACAGAGATGCTAGGATCCCCGTGCGTTGCGGCAGGCATGGTTTTTGCAGCCTCAGACTTCGGAGCATACTACGCCGTGAACGCTGAAACCGGCGAGCTCGTATGGGATTTCATCAACACCAGAGCCACCGAATTCATCGTTTCCTCCCCAATTTACGAGAACGGCAACCTCTACATACTCGACATATTCAACATCGCCTGCCTCAACGCAGCCAACGGACGTGAACTCTGGAGCGCCTACACAGGCGACGAACTATACGTTTCTCCATCCTACGCTGATGGCAAAATCTACATGGCGACCAGCGAACGCCACATCCTCATCTTAGACACAGCCAAAAACGGCGAAAAAATCGCAACAGGCTACACTCCATCAAGCAGCTGGTCATCGCCAGCCATTGCCAACGGAATGCTGTACATCGGATGCAACGACTGGAACATTTACTGCTTCACCGAAGGCATCACTGGGCAACCTTCAAGCGCCTCTTCATCAGACAACGTTGCCGTTGGACATGACTTAGTCCTAGTAGTTGTCGGTGTCGTCACGGTTGCCATTGTTGCGCTATTCGCAGCTAGCTATGCAAACAAAAAGAAAACTGAAAAACCGTCGGCTGTTAAGCCGTCTTAAGCTTTTTTATTCTTGATCTTTGCTTGGGGTACTGTGACCGCCTGGACTCTGTTTGACGTGTCTGACCTTGCCCAGTTGCCTAAATCCCCATCTTGTAGCCTTGTACTTCCAAACGAGATGGTTTAGGGCCATGCGAGCCATGATTTCGCTGTGGAAGTCTCCTCTTCGCCTCATCCGCAGATAATATGTTGGCGTGAAGACGCCGTCGTAAACTCGCTTTTTGGTCTGCTCCAGCTTCTCCAGCGGCAGCAACGTGTTCTTGAAAACCTGCATCTGCTCATGGTAAAGATTCCAGTTCTCCGAAAACTCCAATCCCAACTCCTTCACGTAATCATAAAGCTGGGTGCCTGGGTAGGGAACAGCCTCACACATGTAGACATAGTCAGGCTTAGTTTTGCGGATGAAATCCACGGTTTGCTTAAGCATCTCTGGGGTTTCGCCTGGGTATCCAATTACAAGCGATATCGCGACCAAAATGTCTGCTTCCTTCGCCAGTTTGATTGCATTTGCGTTTTGCTCGACTGTTGTGCCTTTCCGCATGGTGTTGAGCAGTTGTTGGTTGCCTGATTCGACGCCGAAATGGATGAGCTGGCAGTTTGTGCTCTGAAGCTTGTCCAGCAGAGGTTTAGGGACTTTGTCAACTCTTGTTCGGCAGTCCCACGGCATGTCGAACCCTCTTGCTTTCATTTCGTCGCAGATGGCTATTGCCCGCGGAACGTCAGAGGTGAATGTATCATCATAGAAGGCGAAGGCTCCTGCCCCAAAAGTGTCTCTGAGCCACTCGAGTTCATCAACCACTTTTTTGGGGTTTCGTGCCCTGAAGCCTTTTCCACACATCTTCGATGCCAAGCAGAAAGCACAGTTAAACGGGCACCCACGGCTGGTTATTATGGGCATGTAGAGCTTGCCGTTGATTCTGTATCTGGTTACGTCAAAGTGCTTGTGCGCCGGGTAAGGAAGCGTATCGATGTCTTCAAGGAAGGGTCGGTCGGCTGTGCGGATGACTTGTCCGTTTCTCTTGAATGTGATGCCTAAAACTTCGCCAAGACCTTTCAGGTTGCCCTCTGATGCTAAGCGTGCGAGATCGAGCATGGTTTGTTCTCCTTCGCCGCGCACGACGATATCTACGTCTGGGCTGTCGGTGAAGGTGCGTTCGTCCAGAACGGTAACGTGGGGGCC
>Ga0074045_10001739_pt1 | contig 20739 bp, 23 predicted proteins | sample BogForMeECP23OM2_FD_94442 | JGI IMG/M metagenome (GOLD analysis project Ga0074045, IMG submission 94442) | Bog forest soil microbial communities from Calvert Island, British Columbia, Canada - Bog Forest MetaG ECP23OM2 | ecosystem: Environmental > Terrestrial > Soil > Wetlands ...
GAAAAAAGGAATCACCACGAATGCCCGCGCAATCCAAGGAGGTTGCATGAAATCGTTTCTGCTCGTTCTCATGGTCGCCGTTCTTCTCGCTACGCTCATCTTCCCGTATGCCCACCCAACCGTATCCGCTTCGCCCAAAGCCACCGCCGCCACGTTGACGCAGCTCGAAGCCGATTTCATGAAAACGGCGGCCGAAAAGGGCTCCCAAGGATACATGTCGTATTACGCCGCCGACTCCGTGGAACTTCCCAATGGCGCACCCGCCATCCAGGGAAAAGCGAACATCGCCAAGACCATGGGCTTTCTCGACGACAAAAACAATCATCTCTCCTGGACGCCCGTTGGTGCCGATATCTCCGCCTCCGGCGATCTCGGCTACACCTACGGCACCTTCGAGTTCCGTTCCACAGACAAAGACGACAAGCCCATCGTCGAACACGGCAAGTACACCAGCATCTGGAAGCTCCAGCAGGATGGCACCTGGAAAGTAGTCCTCGACATGGGCAACTCCTCCGCGAAACCCAATTAATCGCGCGTTCCTCGTAGCGCCTTTCTCCCTGTACAGCCCCAGCGCCGGAGGCGCGGCATACGCTAGCCCAGCCTCTAAAGGCTGGGACCACCACCAACCGCGATCAGGAGCACCGTAGGTGCGCCACACTCTAGTTCGCAGCCCCCTTCGCCTCTATCGAAAGCAATTTCAGGTTCGGCCCGTCCAGCACGGCCAGCACGGGTGTTTCCCCCTCGACAAAACAATATCCATGCAGATGTTCGCCAAATGTAAGCCTCGCGATCGGGCTCTCGGCCTTGGCATCCCAAACGTAAACAAGAAACTTAACACCGAATGACCACATATCCACGCTGGAACCCCACCATCTAGACAGATCGCTTTCGTGGAAGAGTTCCATCGCAAAATGCCGCCCATCCTTCGTTGGGGTTATAGCTCCATATCTCACGTTGAAACCCAACGACTTGGGAATTTTGTACTGGAATCCTACGCTCCCGTCAGTCCTAACCGCGGCTAGCTTCCAACAATTGGGATCGCCGCAGACCTGTCCAACCAATTCTTGGTTGTTCAAGAACGTTGTCGGACGAAAGGCGTTCTCGACCTTTTCGTTCGTCGCCAACCCAAAACTGGTGGAATTACTCTTTGCCTCACCTAGTTCTCTCAAAAAGAACTTGTGCGCATTCTGGAACGGAGTGTATCCAAACTCGGTCCAAGCGTCGACCGAGGTCAATATCTCTTCATCGGAGATCGCAACCGAAAAGAGGCTCGTGCCTTCCGCGGGATCAGTCCAGTGCATCCTCGTTTCCAACGTATCCGTCTCTAGGACTTGGTATTGTCGGCCGTTGTTACTTTCAGAATCCACGAGCAAGGTCCTTCCACTCTGTGACTTGAAAACCGCCGGCGGAAAAAAAGTACTTTTTTCTTGGGCGTATTTCAACTCCAGCCGTTTTAGCTCCTCTCCGTCTGGCGAGAGCAACAGCAGGGTTTCCTTCGTCCTTTCATCCCACTTTTGTGCGGGGTCGAGTTGTAGCAGGTAATTCCCGCTCGCCGTCGAGCGAAGCGTGAAGCGCCCAATGTCAGTCCATGGCCCTCGCCGTGCCAGCAGTTTCCCGCTTCTCGCATCGAACACAAGCAGACGGACCTCCCAAGGCCCCCGGTCTAACCCTTTGCCCAAGGGTGTGGATGGGCAGCGCAATGCCACGGCCACCGTTTTTGTGTTCGCGGCTATCCCCGCTGTTACTCCCCCGTAGGCGACTTTCCATATCGCTTCGTCCACGCCACTCGAACGAAGATCCACAGACCAAATCACCTTCGGCTTTTCATCGGCAAGCAGGTTCAATCCCGGCAAAATCGTCAACAGCAGAAGCATCCGCGCGATTCTCATGTCCGCCCTCGATCTCCCCGGCAGTCGCCTCAGCGCACTTTCCGTGGTGGTTCTCCCCTCATGCTCCCAGCACCAAGCCTCGCCCTCTGCTATTATTATATTGACAAGTTCTTCCTAATAGACTATACTCCCAACCGTAAATACTTGTGTCCAACCGCCGGGCCCCGCCCGGCCTTTGCTTTTTTATGCCCCAATCTCCAATCGGCGGCCCAATTCCCGATTACTGCAGCCCACCTTCGTATTCGTCCTTTCTTCGCCAGGGCGAACCGCTAACCCCCTCCAAAATCAACACTTTCAAATCTGTATGAAAACAAACAACTTCATCCCCTGTAGAATCAGCACTTACAAAAAACGGGGGGGAGGGTCAGCACCTCCAGATCGCACCAAACGGTCTCCGCGTCTTCACACTTAAACTTTTGCACTCTTGCACACTTTTACTTCCGAACTCCGAGTCTCTTCACTCTTTGACAAGATACAACGCCCTCCCCAACTCCAATTCCATCTTCGCGCCCTTCGGCAGATCCAACTCCTGACCGCGCCCCGCTTCGATCAGGTATGCCTCCAGCGCACCCAGCGCCGCGGCCTCGGCTCCTTCTTTGGCGTTCTTGTCCTTCACGCCCTTCATCGCGCCGACCGCCGCGCCAGTAGCCGCCGCCTGTCCTGCATCCTTCTGCGAACCGCTGCGCCCCTCGATGACGCCTTCCTGCGCCGGTCCTGGCTTGATGCTGTGATCGCCCGGCACACCCACCACGTCCGCCACGATGGGCAGCCTGCCGAACTTCGTCTGGATCTCGTCAAACGTCAGCCAGATCCTCGCTCGTCCCGTCAGTCCTGCCGGTTCCACGCGGCTGATGTGTCCCGTGATCACCGCTCCCGAAGGCAGATAGATTCCCTGCCCCGCCTCCAGCGGCTCCAGCGTGCGCACGCGAAACTCCTGGTTCTGCCGCGCCGCCTTGGTGGTCATCTCCTCCTCCAACTTCACCAGGAATCGCGTCCCCGGCACCACGCCATACACCTCCAATGGCAATCCGTGCCGCTCTCCATCGGCCACCCGCGTCTCTGTCGCGTAGGTCCCCACTTGCGCCTCTGGTGGCGCAGGTTCGCGCGTCTCCTGCGTCTGTGCGAACCCGGGCATACACGACCCTCCAGCCATCGCTCCCAACACCAGGCAGTTCCTCAGTTGTCGTCTCATAACAAACTCCCCCTCCTGTGGCGGGCATTGGGCAAGTTGCAGTCAAAGGGCCACGACTGGCAAAGGTGCAGCACTTGTAACGTAATGAATTATAAGGAGATACTGACAGTATCCGCTTTTCATCCTGCGCCCGCCTGCCTGCCCCAACCTGCACAAGTGTCCGCAAAGGCTGGCAGCTTCCCACCCAGTTCCGCGGCCGCAATTCGCCTGTAACTATTTCCTGTCGTTCGCCTCGTATATCATGTTGGCTGGAATCACCCGCTTGGAGGAATCGCACCATCATGCTGATCCGCAAGGCACCTGATTTGACTTACGCCGATGTCACCCCGAAATCGCTCTATCTCGATCGCCGCAAATTCCTCCGCGGCATGGGCATCGCGGGAGCCGCCGCGCTAGCGGGAGCGCGCCTGTGGGATCTGGCTTCCCCGAATACACAAGCCTTCGCCGCCACGAAATTCGACGGCCTGATCAAAAGCCCCTTCAGCACAAAGGAACAGCAAAACTCCTACAACGACGTCACTCACTACAACAATTTCTACGAGTTCGGCACCGAGAAATCCGATCCTTCCAAAAACGCCGGAAAATTCCAGACGTCGCCGTGGACCGTTTCCGTCGAAGGCGAAGTGAATAAACCGCGCAAGTTCTCCCTGGATGAGATCATCAAGCTCGGCCCGCTCGAAGAACGCATCTATCGCCATCGCTGCGTGGAAGCGTGGTCCATCGTGGTGCCCTGGATCGGTTTTTCCTTCAGCGCGCTGGCCAATGCCGTTGAGCCCACGCCCAAAGCCAAGTACGTTGCGTTTGAAAGCTACTGGGATTCAAAGCAAATGCCCTGGGGCCGCTACGCGGGAATCGATTTCCCGTACGTCGAGGGATTGCGCCTCGATGAAGCGATGAATCCACTCGCGCTGTTGTGTGTCGGCATGTACGGCGAGTCGCTCCCCAATCAGGATGGCGCGCCCATTCGCCTGGTTCTGCCCTGGAAATATGGCTTCAAGAGCGCCAAATCGCTGGTGAAAATCCGCTTTGTGAAGGGTGAGCCGCCCACCACCTGGAATCGGATGGCCTCCAATGAGTACGGCTTCTACGCGAACGTAAACCCCAAGGTGGACCACCCGCGCTGGAGCCAGGCGAAGGAACGCCGCCTCGGTGAATTTTTCAAGCGGGAAACGTTGATGTTCAATGGCTACGGCGACCAGGTCGCTTCGATGTACAACGGCATGGACCTGCGCAAGAATTACTGAGCCCCGACCCAGACCATGCGCGCAATTCTCACCAGCAAATGGACCAAGGTAGTTGTCTTTCTTCTGTGCTTGATGCCGCTCGCCTCACTGGGCTGGCGCGCTTTGCACAACGACCTCTCCGCCAATCCCATCGAGTTCATCACTCACGCCACGGGCGATTGGACGCTGCGCTTCCTTCTTATCACGCTGGCGATCACGCCGTTCCGCAAAATCCTGCGCCTGCCCGATCTCATCCGCTTCCGCCGCATGCTTGGCTTGTTCGCGTTTTTCTACGCCTGCCTGCACTTCACCACGTACATCTGGCTGGATAAATTTTTCGATCTCGCGGAAATGTGGAAGGACGTCGCCAAGCGCCGTTACATCACTGTCGGTTTCACCGCGTTCCTGCTGCTGATTCCGCTGGCCGTTACTTCCACTGCGGGCTGGATCCGCCGCATCGGCGGCCGGCGCTGGCAGCAACTTCATCGCGCCATCTACTTCAGCGCCCTCTGCGGCGTGATTCATTATTACTGGCTGGTGAAATCCGCGGTGATTCGCCCGCTCGCCTACGCCGCTATTCTCGCCGTACTGCTCCTCTGGCGTTTAGCCGTAAAATACTGGCCCCAACCGCAACCAGCTACCGCCGACTTGCAACCCAAGCCGCAGCGCGTGCAGGCCTGAACATATCGCAAGCGGATTCGCTAGACGGCTGCATCCGTCGCTTTCCTAAGGAATTTCCTGATGCGCTGCAGCGCTTCCGAGTACATCGCTTCGGTGACGCGCCCCGTCTGCGTATTTTGCTGGCTGGGATGGTACACGCCAAAGAGGCGCGGCACGCCCGGCGCAATTTCCGCTTCCGCGCCGTGCGCGAACTTGTAGGCCGTGCGTGAGCTGATCTTTCCATCCTGCTTCAGGATTTCCAGATACGCGTCCCACGCAATTTTGCCCAGCGCCAGCACCGCCGCGGGCCGCAGAATTTCCAGTTCGCGCCGAAGATACCCGCGGCAATTCAGGATTTCGCGCGGCAGCGGCTTGTTCGCCGGGGGCGCGCAACGCACCGCCGCCGCAATGTAAACATCATGGAGTCGCAAACCATCCTCGCGATTCTGCGAAGTCGGCTGATTTGCAAAGCCGGCCTTGTGCAGCGCCTTGTACAAAAAATCGCCCGACCGATCGCCCGTGAACACGCGCCCCGTGCGATTCGCTCCATGAGCCGCCGGCGCCAGTCCCAAAATGAACAATTGCGCGTTGGGATCACCAAAGCCCGGCACGCCGCGGCCCCAATATTCCCATTCGCGGAACGCCCGCCGCTTTTCGCGCGCCACTTTTCCCCGGTATTTCACCAGCCGCGCGCATTTCCGGCAGGCGCACACTTCCTCTTCGATAACGCGCAATGCCGCTTCCTGCTTCACTTACTTCCTTTCAGCGCCGCCGCGATCAGCACCGCCTGGTTCCGCTTTTCATCATTGCGGCCATACAGCAGCGTCACTGTCCCATGCGCACGTTCCAGACGCTTTACTTCCGCCAATAACTCTTCCTTCTTCGCCAGCTCGCTGGCGTAGCGCTTTACGAACTCGTCCCATTTTTCCGGGTCGTGCCCAAACCATTTGCGCAGCGCATCGCTCGGCGCAATCTCCTTCATCCACAAATCCGCCTTCGCGCGCGCTTTCGTCAAACCGCGCGGCCACAAGCGATCCACCAGCACGCGAAATCCATCTTCCTTCGATGGCTTCTCATAAACGCGTTTCACCTGGATCATGGCTCACCTCACTTGAAAAGCTTCAGCACTTCCTCGTGCAGCAGGCCATTGGTGCTGACGAATCTTCCTTTGTAGATGCTGCGCTCGCCATCAACCGTCGTCGCTTTTCCGCCGGCTTCTTCCACGATGATGCCCAGCGGCGCCAGGTCCCACGGCTTGGAGACCCAGTCCAGCGCCGCATCCACCGCGCCTTCCGCCACAAGCATGTGTTGCCAGAAGCCGCCGAGCGAACGGCTGTTGCGCGCCGCGTCCGCAAACCGCCGGATGATCGCGCGGACTTCCATGTCCTTGCTCGGCCCCGTGCCCGTTGTGAACACCATGGCATCCTCAAGCCGCGCTACCTTGGAAACATGGATACGATGGCCGTCGCGATACGCGCCCTCGCCGCGATACGCCCACCAGCGCGTGCCCCGGCCAAGCTCCGGCGCGGACACCAGGCCCGCCACAATCTCGCCGTTTTCTTCAATCCCCATCAGCGTGCCGAACGTGGGAATGCCGCGCGAAAATTCCTCCGTGCCATCAATGGGATCGACGATCATCCGCGCGCGCCCGTTTTGTGCCGGAGCCTTCGCGCTATCGCCGCCCATCTCTTCGCCCAGCACATCCAGTGGCAGGCCGCTGGCGGCCACTTTAGCACGCGCCATCGCTTCCACTTCCTTGTCCGCCTGGGTTAACGCCGAGCCATCCCGCTTGCGTTCCACGCGCATCTCCGCCGCGCGAAAATATTTTACTGCGATCGTGTCCGCCTCCCCTGCAATCGCCTCCAACAATGATTTGTACTTCTCCGCATATCCCATGAAATGGTCCTTTTCCTCGCGGCGCCGCGAGCCTGCTGTTCCCGAACGCCCGCTTCTGCATGTCACCTGCCGCCAACTCGCATTTGACACGCTCGCGCTCTCTCCCTAGCATACAAACTTATACCCATGTCTGCCCACGCCAACACAGGCACCGTGCTGGACCGCATCCTGGAATCCCGCCGCGCCTGGGTTGAGCACCGCAAGCGCGTCCTGCCAGAGGCCGCGCTGAAATATGGCGTGAAGGCGGCTCCGCCCGTGCGCGATTTTCCCGCCGCGCTTTCCCGCGATGCCATTAACATTCTTGCTGAGTTGAAGCCCGCTTCTCCTTCTCGCGGCGTTTTGCGCGATCCCTTCGATGCGCCGGCCCTCGCGCAGACGTTTGAAGATGCGGGCGCGGCCGCACTATCCGTCCTCACTGAAGAGGAGTTCTTCCATGGCTCGCTGAAGAACTTGCGCGATGCGCGCAGAAGCGTCGCTCTTCCAGTTTTGCGAAAAGATTTTATTTTTGATCCCTGGCAAGTGTGGGAAGCGCGCGCGAACGACTCCGACAGTTTTCTTCTGATTGTGGCCGCGCTCGGCGATATTCAGTTGCAGGAGTTAATCGCTTTGGGCCGCGAACTCAGCATGGAGCCGCTCGTCGAGGTTCACACGCTCGAAGAACTCACCCGCGCGCTTTCGGCCGGTGCGCGAATCATCGGAGTAAACAACCGCGACCTGAAAACCCTTGCGGTGCGCGTGCAGACTTCCTACGAATTGATCGAGCATATTCCCGAAGATTGCCTTGCCGTCAGCGAATCCGGCCTGCGGACCCACGACGATTTGCAGAAGTTGCGCGCCGCCGGCTTTGACGCCTTTCTCATTGGCGAATATCTGATGCTCGCCCCCGATCCCGCCGCCGCGCTCAAGGATCTCCTTAATCCACCGCAGCGATAAGCTGACTTCGCGTACACTATTTCTTATGGTCCGCGTCAAAATCTGCGGCATCACGAACCCTGCCGATGCTCGGCTGGCTACCGAGCTTGGCGCCGACGCTTTGGGTTTTAATTTTTATGAGAAAAGCCCGCGCGCGGTTTCTCCGGCCGATGCGTGGGAGATACGGCGCAAGCTGGCGCCCTTCGTCAGTGCCATAGGCATCTTTGTGGATTGGAAACCAAGCGCCGTTACGGCTCTGGCCACAAGTTTGCGCCTGGACGCGGTGCAACTTCACGGCGACGAGGGCGCCCGCAATGTGGACGATTGTTCTAAACAATTACCCGTGATCAAAGCGCTTCACATGGGCCCGGAATTCTCTGAGAAGCAATTTTCACGCTTCCGTTCCGCCTCCGCCTTCCTTCTGGACGCCGCCCCGAACGCGGACAAGCCCAAACAGTTCGGTGGCACGGGCAGAACCATTGATTGGCCGCTCGCCCGCAAACTTGCTGCCACTCATCGCATCATCCTGGCCGGCGGGCTGACGCCCGAAAACGTCGCCGAAGCGATTCGCACCGTGCGCCCCTATGCCGTGGACGTGGCCAGCGGCGTCGAGTCCCGACCCGGCAAGAAGGATCTCGGCAAGCTTCGCGCCTTTTTCGCCGAAGTGGCCCGCGCCCAACGCGAAATTCCCTGACGTGCCCGACGGGACTCCGCGCAAATCCCAACTCGCTGTACAATACTTGCTCTACCCATGAGCACCCAACTCACCATACCCGCCACCACGCCCGGGCGCTTCGGCCCCTACGGCGGCCGCTACGTTCCAGAAACGCTGATGGTGCCGCTGTTTGAACTCGAGCGCGTCTACGAACTGGCGAAGACCGATGCGGCCTTTCAAGCGCGGTTCCAGGATTTGCTGAAGAATTTTGCCGGACGGCCCACGCCGCTGCAATTCGCTGCGCGCCTGACCGCGAAACTTGGCGGCCCGCGCATCTACCTGAAGCGCGAAGACCTGCTTCACACCGGCGCGCACAAAATCAACAACGCCATCGGCCAGGGACTTCTCGCCGTGAAGATGGGCAAGCCGCGCATTATTGCCGAAACGGGCGCAGGGCAGCATGGCGTCGCGTCTGCCACGGTTGCCGCGCATCTTGGCCTGCAATGCACCGTGTACATGGGAACGGAAGACATGGCGCGGCAGGCGCTGAACGTTGCGCGCATGCGCATGCTTGGCGCGGAAGTGATTGGCGTCGAGTCCGGCAGCCGCACGCTAAAGGACGCCATCAACGAAGCCATGCGCGATTGGGTCACCAATGTGCGCACTTCGCACTATTTACTGGGCTCGGTTCTGGGCGCGCATCCTTATCCTACGATGGTGCGCGATTTCCAAGCGGTGATTGGCCGTGAAGCCCGCGCGCAAATTCTGGAAGCCGAGAAGCGCTTGCCCACGCATCTCTACGCTTGCGTTGGCGGCGGCTCTAACTCCATCGGGTTGTTCTACGAATTCCTGAAGGACGCCGATGTGAAGCTCGTCGGCATCGAAGCGGGCGGGCGCGGCAATGGCCTCGGCGAACACGCCGCGCGCCTTGCGGCGCATCAGGGATTCTCGGGCGCGCGGCCTGGTGTGCTGCAGGGCACTTACACTTACGTCCTGCAAAACGAGGACGGACAGATTGCCTCGACTCATTCCATTTCCGCGGGCCTCGATTATCCCGCCATCGGCCCGGAACACGCCTGGCTCGCAGATCAGCGTCGCGCGGAATACGCCGCAGTTTCCGACCAGGCCGCGCTCGATGCCGCGCAGCTTCTTTCGCGCACCGAAGGCATCATCCCCGCGCTGGAATCCGCGCACGCCCTCGCGGGCCTGATCGAGCGCCTGCCCCAATTCAAGCCCAGCGATCTCGTTATCATGAATCTTTCCGGCCGCGGCGATAAGGATATGGATACCTATACCCGGCTGCTCGGAAAACTCACATGATGCCGTGTTCGTTGGCCATTAACGTGAATCGTTGAATGACTATTGCTCTCACATCTCGCATCGCCAGGCGTTTCGCGGATCTGCGCGCCGCAGGCGAACTCGGCATTATTACGTACATCACCGCGGGCGATCCCACGCTTAGTGCGACGCGCGATTACGTTTTGGCGCTGGCAGAAGCGGGTGCTGATGTCATCGAACTGGGTGTGCCATTCAGCGATCCCCTTGCCGATGGCCCGACGATTCAGCGGGCTTCTGAACGCGCATTGAAGTCCGGCACGACGCTAGCCGGCGTGATTGCGCTCGTCCACCAAATCCGGCAATCCAGCCAGGTGCCGCTGGTGCTCTTCAGCTATTTCAATCCCATCCTCCAGATGGGCCTGAAGAAATTTGCCGCCGTGGCTTCAGAAGCCGGGGCCGACGGAGTGCTGGTCACCGACCTGACGCCGGAAGAATCGGCGGAGTATCGCGAAATCATGCAGGCGCATCATCTCGACACAATTTTCCTGGCCGCGCCCACGTCCACCGACGAGCGCCTCGTGAAAATCGCCGCGTGCTCCTCGGGTTTTCTCTACCTGATTTCGCGCACGGGCGTGACTGGCGCAAAGGAGGCGCTGCCTGACGATTTGCCCGCTCTCCTTCGGCGTGTGCGCAACTTCACGCAACTTCCCATCGCCGTGGGCTTCGGGATTTCGCTGCCAGTCCACGTGTCCGTTCTCGGCGGGCTTGCGGATGCAGCCGTGGTTGGCTCCGCACTGGTTTCGGAAATTGAGAAGGCGGCTTCGCCCGAGGCAGCAGCCACAGCCTTGCGCGCGCGCGTTCGGGCACTCAAGGAAGCCGCAAGCCAAGGCCTATCCCGCCGCGAGGCCACGCGATGAACCTATCCGACTGGCGGCGCCGCATCGATGAAATTGATAAGAAACTCGTCGAGCTGCTCAACGAGCGTTCGCAATGCGCTTTGGAGACCGGCCGCATCAAGCAGGAATCGAACCTTCCGCTCTACCAGCCCGAGCGCGAAAACGAAGTGCTGGCAAACGTCGAAAGCCACAACAAAGGGCCGCTCACCGACGCCGCGATTCGCCGACTGTTTGAGCGCATCATTGACGAGGCGCGCTCCGCCGAGCGTCTGGCGATGCACGGCGATCCACCTGCAGACAAGGATTCCAAATGACGACGCACAAACAATTTTCGTGCTGTCTCTCACGAATCACAGGAATTGAGGCCTGACCATCATGGTTATCATCATGCATGAAGGAGCCACCGACGAGCAGATTCAGCACGTCATTGACCGCGTGATTGCCAGCGGCTTTGACGTGCACCGCTCGACCGGCGCCACTCACACCGTTCTCGGCGCCGTGGGCGTCCATCGCGATTTCGATCATCGTGATTTCGAGTTGCTGGAAGGCGTGCGCGAAGTGGTGCGCATCACGCAACCGTTCAAACTGGCCAGCCGCCATTTCAAGCCGCAAGGCACCATCATCGATCTGGGCCGCGGCGTGAAAATCGGCGGCAGTGAAATTGTTGTTGCGGCGGGCCCATGCTCCGTGGAAACGCCCGAGCAGATCCATGCGATCGCGGAAGCCGTTTCCAAAGCAGGCGCCAGGATTTTGCGCGCGGGCGCGTTCAAGCCGCGGACTTCGCCCTACGCATTTCAGGGCCTGGGCGAAAAAGGTTTGCAGATGATTCGCGACGCCGCGGACAAATTCAAGCTGTTCGTCGTCAGCGAGATCATGGATCCCTCGCAAATCCAGATGATGGGCACGTATGTGGACATTTTTCAGGTGGGCGCGCGCAACATGCAAAATTATTTTCTGCTGCGGGCCCTCGGCGAAGTGCAGAAACCGGTGCTGCTGAAGCGCGGCATGTCCGCCACCATCGAGGAGCTGCTGTTGAGCGCCGAATACATTCTAAGCGGCGGAAACTACAATGTTGTCCTGTGCGAGCGCGGCATTCGCACCTTTGAAACCGCCACGCGCAACACTCTGGATATCGCGGCAATCCCCGTGATTCAGAAACTGTCGCACCTGCCTATTTTTGCCGATCCCTCGCACGGCACCGGGCGCCGCGACAAAGTGCCGCCCATGGCGCGCGCCGCCGTTGCCGCAGGGGCGGATGGTTTGCTTATCGAAGTACACAACGATCCTGACCATGCGCTCTCTGATGGCGCGCAGTCGCTCTATCCCACGAATTTCGCGCAACTCATGGGTGAACTCCGCATCATCGCGCCCGCCGTGGGGCGCCGCTTGGCCTGACGCACATGGCACCGCATCTCATTCAGCGCGTCACCATCCTCGGCACCGGCCTGATCGGCGGTTCATTCGCGCTGGCGCTGCGCAAATATGCGCCCGACGTGCACATCGCCGGCTGGGACCGCGCGGAGGTTGTAGAACAGGCGCGAAAAAGCGGCGCGGTCGACGAAGGCTTTTCCGATTCGCTGGCACCCGCCCTCCGCAATTCCGATCTCGTCTACATCGCGTTGCCAATCGGCACCACGCTTGACCTGCTTTCGGAAATTGCGCGGCATGCCGGCTCGCACGCGCTGGTTACGGACGCTTCGAGCACCAAGCAGCGCATCACCCAGGCCGCCGCGGAATTATTCCCTCAGGAAGGCGGGCCATACTTCCTTGGCGGGCATCCCATGGCCGGGCGAGAACTTTCCGGCTTCGAGCACGCCGACGCGGACCTTTTCCGCGGCGCCACGTACGCGCTGACGAGCGACACGGGGGAAATACGCGATCCGCGCGTCGTCGCTTTCGTGAAAATTCTGGGGAAGATGGGCGCGCGGCCGGTGTGGCTCGGCGCAAAGCAGCACGATTATGCCGTCGGACTGGCCTCGCATCTGCCGCAACTCGCGGCCGTGGCGATGGCGTCTTTTCTCTACGATCATCTGGACGAAAATGGCCTGCCCATTACGCTGGCGGGGCCGGGCTTGCGGGATACGCTGCGGCTTGCGGGCAGCCCTTATTCCACTTGGCGCGATATCGTGCTCACGAATCGCGAAGTGCTTTCCGTCGCGCTCGATCTGTTTGCCCGGCGTCTTGATGATCTTCGCGAACGCCTCGGCTCCCGCGAACTCGAAGCCGATTTCGACTCAGCCAACGAACTGTACAAACTCCTGCGGGGCTTGTAGTCGCTGCGGATTAAAGCTTGGCCAGTTTGAGTTCCAACTCTCGCAGCATGTAGACGTCTTCGCGGTTGTAGGCAAGCAGTTCTCTGCGCAGCTTCTCGTCGCCTGTTTTCATATACGACCGGAATGTTTCCATGGCCCAGGCGCCTTCGCGGTCAGGGAATTGCCGCCGAAGTCCCAGTTGCTGCTCGACCTTTTTCAGGCCACCATACAGGTTGCGTTCCCAGCATTCCGGGCACAGATCGGTATGCGGGAATTCTTTGTCGAGGACGACGCCCAATTGCGCGGCAATGACCGGAAAGTCGAATCCGACTCTTCGCTTGATGGTGTCCGGGATGGAGCGTCCGTTATAGGTCACGATTTTCTTCGTGCCCTCGAGAGCCTGGACGAGTCTCGCTTTCGTAATTTCCTTATCGAAGAGTTGCACAAACGTGTCGCTGTCATTGTCCAAAAGCCTTACACCGAGAACGGTGATCAGGTGATTTTGCGAGTCGCGAAAAAACCGGTCGTCGTTGCTCGTGAATTGGCCGACGTAGTTCGTCTCGATATCCAGATAGGCAACTTTCATGGCCGCTCCTCAGGCAATTCCATGCTTCGGTCTGTGAATGAATCGGTTGTTTCTGTAGAACCGACGATAGCACTGCGCGGAATAGGACCTCAAGGCCGGCGGGAGCGAACGTCATCCGCGGCAGGCGTAGATTCGTTTGGCGGACAACTCCGCAATTCCGAAATGTCCGCCAATTGGAGTAAACTCCACGCAGAGTTTTTCGTGGTCACGTAAGGACAGAATTTGGATAAGCGCATCGCATCTCCGGACGACGCCATCGCCAATCTTCGCGATGGCATGACCATTCTGATTGGCGGCTTCGGACTTTGCGGCATTCCCGAAAACCTGATCGGTGCGGTGCGCCGCCAGGGTACGAAGGACCTCACCATCGTCAGCAACAACGGTGGTGTGGAAGACTGTGGCGTCGGGGTCCTACTGCAAAACCGCCAAGTCAAGAAGATGATCTCCACGTATATCGGGGGGAATAAGCACTTCGAGCAGCTCGCGCTCAGCGGTGAACTCGAATTGGAGTTGAATCCCCAAGGGACGCTCTCGGAGCGGCTGCGCGCGGGTGGCGCGGGCATTCCCGCGTTTTACACGCCCACAGGCTTTGGGACGGTGGTGGCCGAAGGCAAGGAGACCCGCGAATTTGGCGGCCGAATGTACGTCCTGGAACGTGCGTTGCGAGCCGATTTCGCCTTTGTCAAAGCGTGGAAGGGCGATCGCTGGGGCAACCTCGTCTATCGCAAGACGGCGCGCAATCTGAATCCAATGATGGCTACGGCTGCTGACTTCGTAGTTGCAGAGGTGGAAGAACTTGTGGAACCCGGGGAAATTGATCCCGATTTTGTGCACACGCCGGGAATCTATGTGGATGCCATTTTTCAAGGCGAGCACTTCGAAAAGCGCATCGAGCAGCGCACCGTGCGCAAAGTGTAGTGGCCAGCCTTTAGGCCGGGAGGACCTGGTTAAACTGCGAACTGTAAACTGAGAACTGTTCATGCCCCTGACCGATGACCAAAAACGGGAAAGGATTGCCAAGCGCATCGCGCGCGAACTACGCGACGGCTACTACGTCAATCTGGGTATCGGCGTTCCCACGCTTATTGCTAATTACATTCCCAAAGGCATGGATGTGGTCATGCAATCCGAAAATGGCATGCTCGGCGTTGGCCCCTATCCCCTCGAGTCCGAAGTGGATGCCGACCTCGTCAATGCAGGCAAGGAAACCGTCACGGAAATTCCGGGCACCTGCTATTTTTCATCCGCGGATTCCTTCGCCATGATTCGCGGCGGCCACATTGACCTCACGGTTCTCGGAGGCCTTCAGGTGGACGAAAGGGGAAATCTTGCGAACTGGTCCATCCCCGGAAAAATGTTGAAGGGCATGGGCGGCGCGATGGATCTGGTAGCGGGGGCGAAGCGTGTGTTCATCGCCATGGAGCACGCCACGCGCGACAACAAGCCCAAAATCCTGAAGAAATGCACGCTGCCGCTGACCGGAGTCGAAGTGGTGGACCACATCGTGACCGAGCTGGCTTTCATTGACGTTACGCCCGCCGGGCTGCTGCTGCGCGAACTTGCTCCCGACGCCACCTTTGAGCAGGTGCAGTCCCTGACGGAGCCTAAGCTGCTGCTTCCGCCCAACGGCCCCGCTCCAATGTCCACCTGATTGCCATTTATGCGCTCATCCACCATGAAGCCAAAGAAAAAGCCCCGGCAGAGGGCTCGCAAGCAGAGCATTCGCCCAGCTCTGATTCCCATCACTCCAGAGATGCAACACTGGTCGGCGTTGCTGGAAGGAGAGCTAAAAACCTGGCCCGATGTAACGGCCAAGCGACTCTTCAGCTTCCGATCTTTCTATCGCGGAAAAGCCATTTTTGCGGCGCTCCCGCGTTCACGCTCGTTCAACAGCGCAACTTCCATTATTTTCAAGTTCAATCCCATGCCTCCAGTTTTGGTTAAGCGCGCACAAGCGGATGCACGCGTCAACTTCAATACGCGCATTTCCGGTACTGGCTGGTTGTCTTTCGAGCTGAAATCGGAGGCGGATCTTCGCGACGCGTTGTGGTGGCTCAACCGTGCCTACGAATGCGCCAAAGGTCGCACTCGCTAAAGGCCCGTGTCTCGTTCTCGACACTTTCACCGCATCTCTCTCCCACACTCGCAGGCCATGCGGTAAACTAGGTGCCATCATTTTCAGAAGGCGCACATGAAACCCGACTCGATCGTCATCATCAGCTTGCACTCCCCCAAGGAGAAAATCTGGGGCATTCTCCTGGACATCAATACCAGCGGCGTGACCATCCGCGGCATCGATCTGAACTCTTTCGATCATTTCGTCAGCCAGATCAACCAACTGGATGCCGAGCGCGTCGGCCTGCCCACCGTCTTCTTCCCCATGTTGCGTGTCGAGCGTATCTCGCTTGACGAGCCTTCCGGATCGATTCCCTCGATGGCGGAGATTTTTGAACGCAAAATCGGCCGCACCTTGACCGATTATCTCGCCCAGTTCGCCTGATCTGGGATATCCTGACAGCCAATGAAAGTCCGCATCTGGACGGTACCCAATCAGATCACGTTTTTGCGCCTCGGCTTTCTGCCGTTTTTTCTGGTCCTCATTCTCTACGAGGAATACCGGTGGGCGCTTCTGGTGCTGATGTGCGCGGCGCTGACCGATGCGGTGGATGGCTTGCTGGCGCGGCGGCTGGATCAAAAATCGGCGCTGGGCGCGTACCTCGATCCCATTGCCGACAAACTGCTGCTCTCTTCCTCGTTTGTGGCGCTGGCGATGGAAAAGCAGATCCCCTGGTGGCTGGCAATTTTCGTGCTGAGCCGCGATATTCTGATGCTTGTGGTCGCCGCGGTCATACTGGTGATCCAGGGCTACCGGCCATTTCCGCCAAGCCTCCTGGGCAAGGCGACTACGTTTTTTGAGATTGCGCTGGTGTTTTTCACGCTGCTGGCCGCGTCCTATGGCAATGAAAGGGTAGGCCTGCTGTCGCACTATTTGGGGTACATGGTGGCCGCGTTCGTGATCGCCTCGGGCTTCCACTATTCCGTCGTCGTCGCCCGGCGCTTGCACTTGTCGTAAAACGTCAATAACTCCGAAGGAGTTTGGCCAGGCAAGTCCTGTTAAGAGCGATTCAAACCCAGCTCACAAATGCATTCCGTTCCTGTCGCATTCACCTCAGGGGTTAAAACCCCTGAATAGCTAAGGCTTTTCGGCACGGCTGAAGCCGTGCCCTCCCGAATACCATTTACAAGCTGGCTTCTAGTTAGTGGAGCAGGGGACGAATGCGGCGGAGCGCTGCGGCAAATTGATCGGCGTTGTAGGAGGAAGGATTTTCGAGCTGCTGAAATAGCGCGTTGATGGCAGCACGCGCTTCGGCGGCATCGGCGGGATTCGTATCCTTGCTATAGGCAATGTACAGCGAATCAAGCGCCATGGCGGCCTGCTCCGCTGCGCGTTCATCGGAGATGGCAATGTTTTCCGCGTCGTCGGTGATGCGCTGAAGCATGCGCAGCGTGATGGCTTGGTCGTATTGCATCGTGGAGAGGCGCTCCGCGATGCGCTGGGCGAGCGGTGCGGCAGCCGCAGCGGCGTCCGCCACGATGCGGCGATCGGGATTCAGCTTGCTCATTTCCGTGGAGACCGTCAGGAGTTGCCGGTCGAGTTCCTGGCCGTTCGCGGAATTGATTTGCTTGGCCAAGAGGCGAAAAACGGCATAGCGCGAAGCATTCCACGCAGGATCACCGGGGCGGCGGCCCTCGTAGCCATGCTCCTGGCGCCAGCCATCTTTCGCCGCGCCCAACGAGTGGTGGCAGGCAAAGCAGGAAAGCTCCGCGTACTCAGGCCAGGGATCCTTTTTGTCGGCACGTTCGCCGCGGGCGCGCCACGCTAGGCGATCCATCGAATCGCTAAGCTGCACGGCCTGGCCCGTGCTCCAATCACGGACCCCGGCCCACGCCGCTTCTTCCACGGGCTTGCCGGGAGCGGATTCGCGGGGCACCTTCCAATGACGCGGCATGACCGCGGAAAACGAGTCCAGTTCAAAATACAAATCGGGATGCCCGGCGGCGATCAGTTCGTGGTCAACGAACTTCTCTTTTGTGCCCAGGTGGCATTCCAGGCATTTCTGCGTGCGGTGAATGACGTCGCGCGTATCTTGCATACCCTGGGCCACTGATTTTTCGTGCGGCCAATCGCGCGTGGTGTGCGGGCCAAGCCAGGCAGACGCGGGGCCGTGGCAGGATTCGCAGGAAACGCCTTCGGCAATTTCAAACGCACGCCCCCGCTGGTCCGGAGTGGTATAAAGCGCGTGACACACCAGGCATTTCGGCGATTCTTCCGCCTTGCTGCCAAGTTTCAGGATGCGCGCCATGCGCTCCCCAACATAGCCGGTGAGCGCCTGATACGCGCGGCTGTGTTTGTCCTGCAATATCCACGTGGAGTATTCATTCTGCAGAATGCGGCTGCCGGCGATGGGCTTGACGCTGCCGTGGCAACTGGTGGCGGCGCACGAACCCGGGCCAATGTACTTGATCGGCTCCGGCGTATCCGTGGCCGCGGAATCCGCCGCAGCCAAGCAAAGAAAAACCCCCGCGAAGAGCAGGGCGAGGCGCGAATAACCTTTTTGGCAATGAATTCGCATGCGGTTGGACGCGAAACGTCTTTTCGCTTATAGCTTCGGCCCGTCCGCAAGTCAACCGGAAGCGTTGGCTTTTTGGGGGCATTGCGCGAAAAGACAACGGGCGGCACTTTACTTCCGGCCACGCTGCCCCTACTATGCGTCAATATCCTGGACCCCGAAGCGCGCCGGGGCTATCGGCACGTGCGGCGCAGTGTCGCGAGAGACTCCACCGTGATTTTTGACGAACTGCGAGCCATCCAACTGCGCTATGGGTACCTGCCAAAGGCGGAGTTGCAGGCACTTTCCAAGCGCACTCAAACACCCCTTTACCAAATCCACAGCGTCGCCAGTTTTTACCCGCATTTTCACCTGACCCCTCCGGCGAAAGCGGAAATCCACGTTTGCGCGGATATGAGCTGCCACCTGAATGGCGCTTGCGAGCTCCGCGCGGAATTGCGGCGGCGCTTTGCCGGAGCGCGGCCGGAAGATGTGCAGATCAAGGATGTGAGCTGCCTGGGACGCTGCGATCAAGCACCGGCAGTGGCCATCAACGACCAGATTTTCGCGAATATCACTCCGGAACGCGCGGAGGACTTGGTGCGCAGGGCCCTCCGCGAAGACGAGTTGCGCGCCGACCAGGTGCACGAAAGCCGCGTGGCCTGCGCTTCCGATCCTTATGGCGAAGGCGAAAAGTATGGCGTGGTGCGGCGGTTGATTGCCACAAAAGATTGGGATGGCGTGCTGGCCACGCTGAAGGAAGCGGAGCTACGCGGATTGGGCGGCGCCGGCTTTCCGACTTCGATGAAGTGGGACCTGGTGCGCAAGCAGGCGGAGCCGGTGAAATACGTCGTGTGCAATGCCGATGAAAGCGAGCCGGGCACAATCAAGGACCGCTTCATCCTCAGCAACCTGCCGCACCTGGTGATCGAAGGAATGCTGATTGCCGGGCTGATTACGCGCGCCAAGAAAGGCATTCTCTACATCCGCCACGAATATCCGCTGCAGGAAGAGATTTTCGGCGAAGAGTTGCGGCGCTGCACCAAGGCGGGGCTACTGGGCAAAAAGATTCTGGGCAGCGAGTTCGATTTCGATATGGAAGTTTTCGTGAGCCCCGGCGGGTATATCTGCGGCGAAGAAAGCGCTTTGATTGAAGCGATCGAAGGGCATCGCGCGGAACCCCGCAACAAGCCGCCCTTCCCCGGGCAGGTGGGTTTGTGGCAGAAGCCCACGGTGATCAACAACGTCGAAACGTTTGCGAATGTGCCGCAGATTCTGGCGCGCGGGGTGGAGTGGTATAAAACTGCGGGCGTTGGCGGTTCGCGCGGGCTGAAATTTGTTGGCGTCAGCGGACACGTGGCGCGGCCCGGCGTGTTTGAAGTTCCCATGGGCACGCCGATGCATGAGGTGATTTTCCAGCATGCTGGTGGTATTCGCGGCGGCCGCAGATTGAAGGCGTTTGCGCCGTCGGGGCCGTCCTCGGGCTATTTGCCGGCGTCCATGGTGGATGTGCGGCTGGATTTCAAGGCGCTGGCGGAGGCTGGGTCGATGCTGGGCTCCGGCGCGATTGTGGTGTGCGACGACACAACGTGCATGCTGGATATGGCGCTGACCGCGGTGCGCTTCTACCGTAACGAATCGTGCGGGAAGTGCGTGCCGTGCCGCATGGGCTCGCAAAAGATGGTGGAAATGTTGGCGCGGTGGACGCAGGGCGGCGTGAGCGCGGCGCAGTATCGCGCGGACCTGGCGCTGCTGGAGGAATTGTCACAGGCCATGAGCCTGACTTCGATTTGCGGACTGGGGCAAATTGTGCCGGCGCCGATTCAATCCGTGTTGAAACATTTCCGGGCAGAGGTGGATGCACACGTGTTGAATGGGAAGTGTCCTAGCGGGATTTGTTTTTCGGAGAGCGCGCGGATGGCTGAACTGCCACGGGTGGGGATACGGCCGTGAGAGGAAGGACTTACACAGAGAGCGCAGAGGGCACAGAGTTCACGGAGACATTGAGTAGTGGGAACGGCCTGAGTTGAAGAGATGACGCGGAGACGATGAGCACATCGGCTACAAACGCGGGACTTGTGGAATTGACGATTGACGGCAAGGCTGTTCAGGTGCCGGCCGGTACGACGGTCTATGATGCGGCGCGCTTGCACGGCATCGCGATTCCCACGCTTTGCCACTTGCAGAATCAGACGCCGGTGGGCGTGTGCCGGTTGTGCGTGGTGGATACGGGCGCGCGCGTGCTTTCGGCGGCGTGCGTGCGGCCGGTCGAGCCTGGGATGAAGGTGTCCACGAATTCGGAGAAGGTGCTGGCCGCGCGAAAGACGTTGCTGGAATTGTTGATGGCGGACCACCCTTCGCCTTGCACGCGGCAGGAACATTCAGGCGATTGCGAGCTGGAAACGCTGGCGAATGCGGCTGGAGTGGGCACGCCCCGATTTGCGCGCCGTACCATTTCGCGCGGCGAGGATGATTCGTCGCTGGCGATTGCCGTGGATCACGATGCTTGTATTCTTTGTGATCGCTGTATCCGCGGGTGCGACGAAATCAAAAACAATTTCGTGTTGGGCCGCATGGGCAAAGGCTATTCCGCGGGCATTGCGTTCGACCTGAATTCGCCGATGGGCGATTCCACCTGCATTTCCTGCGGCGAATGCATGGTCTCTTGCCCCACAGGCGCGCTGACGAAC
>Ga0074045_10001740_pt1 | contig 20734 bp, 17 predicted proteins | sample BogForMeECP23OM2_FD_94442 | JGI IMG/M metagenome (GOLD analysis project Ga0074045, IMG submission 94442) | Bog forest soil microbial communities from Calvert Island, British Columbia, Canada - Bog Forest MetaG ECP23OM2 | ecosystem: Environmental > Terrestrial > Soil > Wetlands ...
CGCTCGGTTCCGCGCTCGGTTCCGCGAGGTTCAAGCCCGAACCGGCACTCGCACAGGCTTGAGCCGCCGGGAGGGAATGACAACCTCAACGATGGCGCCGGGATGGGCATTCGCTAAGCGCAAACTTCCGCCGAGTTCGGCGACGCGTTGCCTCATTCCTCCGATACCCACGCCAACGCTCTCCGGTCGCAGTTGGACGACCTGTTCTTCGATTCCTCTGCCATCGTCGCGAACGGTAACGACGATCGTGCCTTCTTGTTCCGTCAGACTAACGCGACCATTGTGCGCTCCAGAATGCCGGTACACGTTGGTCAGCGCTTCCTGGATGATTCGGAAGATCGCAGTTTCCAATTCAGGTTTGAGCCGGCCAAGATCGGGAGGATCGACGTTCAAGATGATTTTGATTCCACTGCGTTCCGAGAGCCCCTCTAGGTACCACCGAATCGCCGAGACAAGACCAACCTCATCGAGAAGCGGAGGATGCAGAAGATGAGAGATCGTGCGGACTTGTTGGATGGCGCGATCCGTCATTTGGCTGGCGTCAGCGGCTGCCTGCCGGTTTGAGGGCGAGGAATCCTTGCACAGAATTCCGTCTAGGATAATCTTGGCCGCGGCAAGTTCTTGTCCCAGGCCATCATGGATTTCGCGAGCGATGCGGCGACGCTCTTCATCCTGCATCGTCATCAGACGGCTGGAAAGGCGTCTGAGTTCGGCTGTTCTGACATCCACCATTCTTTCCAATTCGAGTGCATTGTCGCGAATCGATTGTTCCAGCACCTTACTGTCATGGATGTCAGAGCAAGCCCCGTACCACTTGAGGATAGTCCCTTGCGGATCCCGCAGCGGGACGGCACGAGCGCGGAACCAACGGTAGTGGCCATCGGAGCCGCGCAGGCGATATTCGGATTCATAGTCTTCGCCGGACTGCACGCAGCGCAGCCAGTGCTCCAGGCTATGCTCCCGGTCGTCGGCATGCATATACTCCAACCAACCCAGCCCAATCGCAGAACCTGGCGCGGCGCCCGTATATTCATAGAACCGGCTGCTGATGTAGTCTCTCGTGCCGTCCGGTTGCCGGCTGAAGATAATGTCTGGGGCCGTGTGCACAATAGCGTCCAGTTCCTGATTCTTCTGGGCAAGCACACCATTCAATTGCAGTAGCGTTCCCGCCTTTCGTTCCAGCTCCTGGGTCCGCTCCGCAACGCGCTCTTCGAGTTCACTATTCAGCCGCTCCAGTTGCTGGTTCTTTCTGTGGATTTCGGCAAATACCCTCACCTTCGCCTGCAGGACCTCGGCAACGATCGGGACGGAGAGATAATCTACGGCGCCGTGCTGGTATCCCTTGAGGCGGTCTTGATCCGTCAAATGCACGGCCGAAAGGAAGATGATCGCGGTTTTGTGAAAACGCGGACGCTGCCGGATCATCTCGGCGAGTTCAAACCCGTCGATCCCCGGCCTGCTCACATCGATCAACACGACGGCGACGTCGGTCTTGAGTAATCTCGCGAGAGCATCCTTGGCAGAGGTTGCCTGAATCAGGTTCTCACCGAGCTCCGCCAGGATGGCGTCATAGGTGAGCAGCTTGCCAGGCTGGTCGTCGACCACGAGAACATTAACTTTTTCGTGAGGGCTCATGATTTCTCAATAATCTGCTGCAGTATTTGCGCGTCGGTGCCGCCAATTTCAGTGGACCGAACAATCACTCATCGATGGAGCCATATGCGCAACGCCAAGAGCAGTTGCTCCGTATTAACCGGCTTGGCCAGGTATTTGGACGCGCCCGCCTCCAAGCATCTCGCGCGCCACGCGTGACCTCCGTGGTAAAGACGCCGAGCTGCTGAATCATGGTGTTGACGAGATCGGCGGAACGTAGAAACTCGCCTCCTAGCGGACGCCCGTCCACGTCGGTGGCGTCGGATCTTTTCATCGTCGTTCTTCCCGGAACTAAGGGCAATTCAATTACGGGAGTTCAGGCGCGCCAAGGAGTGATCGCCGCAAATAAACCAGCTGCCTGAAGATTTGTCCATGGCATTAATACCATACATGCAGGATAAGCTGCCCTAAGGTATTTCCTGTAGGAAGTCATAGCCCGCGCGGTCGAGACAGCATTTACTTCGACAACGGTGCACACAACAATCTTAAGATAACCTTTGGCTCCGTCTTTCCCTCCGGAGCCTACAGCGTGCTTATTCTGACGTAGCGGCGGAGATCTGGAAGTGAAGTGATGAGCGCATAGACAACGAAAGCGACGCCGGCTGCAGCCATTACGTTCGCAATAGTTAACCATGGCTTATTTCGAAAGTTCATACGGCCTCCGGTCAAACGACCTCCGATGCGTCTTTTCTCCGGCGAGGTGGTCTTTGGTCTTCGGTTGGTGAAATCGCGACCTCTCTTTTCTTCCTTGCCTGCGGCGCTACCGGGCCAAGAGCTACAGGTATTCCGCAGATGAACTAGAGACCAGACCTGATAGGCACGACACGCACACGCACCTATGCTCCATTTAAGCCGCGACTTGCAAGGAAATCGGCTAGAGCATGTGCTGCATGCATACACAAGCACAAGGGAGAAATGAAATGAAGAAGAGGTACAGTTGTCGAAGTCTGTTTGCTGGATTGCTATTGCTGGGCTGCGGGACTCTCGTGCTCGCCCAAGACGCGGCGGGACAAGATTCGCCTGCTGCTGACAACACCAAGGTGAATCAGCAAGACAAGAACACAAACCTGCCCAGCGCGGATCAGCAGCCGAACAATCGTTCCGATCGCGACATCACCCAACAGGTGCGACGCTCGATCATCGCTGACAAGACGCTGTCTACGTATGCCCACAACGTAAAGGTGATTACCCAGAACGGCCAGGTTACGTTGAAGGGGCCTGTCCGGTCAGACGAAGAGAAAAACGCAGTCGAAGCAAAAGCGACGGCAATTGCCGGCGAGAACAAGGTCACCAGCGAATTGACCGTCAAACCGAAGAGCTAGGCTTTCATCGGAAAATTACTTAAGGAGAGTTCACAATGTCAGGAAAAAATACAGCTGTATTCGGTATCTACCCGTCGTACATGAGCGTTGAAAACGGCGTGGATGCTCTAAAAACTGCAGGGTTCAGCAACCGGGACATTTCCGTATTGTTCCCCGAGAGCTCGGGATCGAAGGACTTCGCCCACGAAAAAAACACGAAAGCTCCCGAGGGCGCCACGACTGGCGCTGGGACCGGGATTGTGTTGGGTGGCGCGATGGGATGGTTGCTCGGCATCGGCGCCTTGGCCATTCCTGGCCTGGGACCGTTCATCGCGGCCGGCCCAATTATGGCCGCGCTGGCTGGCGCGGGCGTTGGCGGTACTGTTGGAGGGATTGCTGGCGCTCTGATTGGAATGGGGATTCCCGAATACGAGGCCAAGCGTTATGAGGGCCGGGTGAAGAATGGCGGCATCCTGCTCTCCGTCCACTCTGACAACTCGGAGCAGACTAAGTGGGCGAAGGAGATCTTGGAGCGCACTGGCGCACAGGATATTTCGTCAACCGGTGAGGCTAGTTCCGACGATATGAAAGACGTTCAGTTGCGCCGGGCAGGCTAGCCGGAAGCGACAGATGTGGGGGGCGTGGGTGTCGGCAGGAACTTTCTGCCGGCACCTTTGGTTTGCGGGCACCCTGGTTTGTGCACCCTGGTTTGCGCTGTTTGCTCCGACACTAGAGAGCTGATCGAAGATTTGGCCGCCTCGTGCGGCCGCCTTCGTCTGCAGCCATGGCTTGCGTACTGGCACGAGATGAAGCGGATGAACTCGTGGCGATGATGCTCACACAGTTACTCCAGACCGGGAAGGGTGCTAGTTTATCTGGCGCTCTGGGCAGTTGTTGCCTGCGGTCTTGTCGTATGCGGAAAGGAAGATGGCGGCAATAACAAAATTACGCAGATGGGAAAATTGTCCCACAAATACGGCAGCCCGCCCTCTCTAAGTTGTTCTAGGCATTATGCTTCGCTCTATGGAAGCACACCTGCATGTCCTTCGATCAGCAGCGATTCTACAATCTCGGCTTTTTTGTCGGAGGTCATTATGGATCAGGACCGTCCTAAGGACTGGCGGGAGCTCTGTAAGGCAGCGGCGACCGAGCTAGACCCAGCGAAGCTGATGAACCTGGTTGCTGAGATCAACAGAGCACTGGATGAGCGCGATCAGAAGCGGAAGACTTCCATCGAAAATGCGACCGGCAGGAATGTAGGGACAAGTTTCTTGCGGAGTGAACCCGTAATCTGAGAATGAATCGGACACAACGGGACGAGCCATAAGAATCCCTTCCCGAGCACGATGGTCGACAACCATCCATAAGATATTGAAGCAAAGAGCAACGCCGGAACGAACCTCGTTCAGCTCTCACTCGGTGGCTAACAGAATCGACGAACTCTTCGTTTTCCTTTCATGCAAACGACACGGGCGAGGAATCGCTATTAAGCAGATGGCCCCGCCCGTTTGGGTTTGTCATCACCGAGGCGACGAGAGTAGCTAGCCCCTTGGCCTCTCCGGAGCCGGGCTCCGCGGCGCCTGTCGCTGCTGCAAATCCTGCTGTTGCTGCATGTGTCTCTGCTGCAATTGCTGCGTCTGCTGCTGGTGCTTCTGTTCAGTCTGCTGCTTTCTTGCGTCGTTAGCGTTCTGCTTTTCCATCTGCTGATGTTCTTTATCTTGCTGCTGCTGGAGTTTTTGACGCTCCTGAGCCTGTTTCTGGCTTAGTTTTGCTTGCTGTTGCTGGTATTTCTTATCCAGCTTCGCGTTCCCCGTATTAGGAGCAGCGGGATGTTCCATCGGCGGCAGATCGTTTGGATGGTTTGCGGTGGCAGGCCGGCCGTTCTCAGCGCGCGGCTCAGTTGCGGCCCGATTAGCTGGAGGAGTATACGGCGCTCCGGCCTCTCTGGATGCTACCGCGCCCTCGCGAAATTCTCCCGGTTTGGCAGTAGCGGCGATGGGCGGTTTACCGTGGTTCGCCGAAGCTCGTAGTTCCTGGTTACCGCGGGCCTGCTCGATGTGCTGAGTCTGGGCAGCCACGGGCGGAATGTGCCGCTCATTGGCCACGGCTTCCTCCTGGGGTGTGGGGCGGGCCGTGACGCCGCCTTCGCCGCCGTTGTAGCTGACTCGATTCACCGTAGTGTTATGGACAATGGTCGTGTTGTAGACATTATGAATATTGGTGATGTTCACATTGGTGACCGAGCGGTTGTAGAAAAAATGTCCGTTGTCCCAACGCCCACCTTCGAATCCTACCCCGAAATATCCGAAGCCGTAGGCGATACCGCCATAGAAGCCGACATGCGGACCCCAGTATCCGTCATAGAAGACAAACCCACCATCGCCCCAACCCCAATACGGCGGAGTCCAGAGGAAGCCGACTTGGGGAGCCAACACCCATGTGCCTGGCACCCAATAGTAGTCGTCGTCGCCCCAAGCCCAGTAGCCAGGAGTCCAGAGATAGCCGTCGCCGGGGCAAAGGGGCTGCTCGTAAACGGGCAGAGCGGGCGGACCGAACGCGACCGTTATACGAACTTGCGCAAATGAGGCCGAGGACATGGCCAGCACCACGAGCGCGAATAACAAAACCACACGAAGGGAGGGAATACGCATTGTGCCTTCTCCTGTACCCGAATCATCCTTGGCTTACCCGGTACTGCTTTGCCGCTGCGGGCTGCGTGGATTAGTGGGTACGAATTACCGGGATGAACACTTCATGGTCATCCTCGATATGTGCGTCAGATCTCATTCCATCGGCCAACTTTTACATGCTCACGACGTGAGCCCTCGTCGAACTGTTTAGAGATGGAACCCTGCCGAGAGGTTGTGCGGAAAAGTCAGCGATGGAGGAATCGTATTTCCGCATGGAAGGCGCAGACGGGATGTGGGTCATTCAAGCCTAAAATCAAGGGACCAACCCATTCTGTGCAATACGGAATTCACTGTATTGATCCGGCCGACCTGTGTGAATAAGGTTGGCCAGTACAACGGAATGGGATTTGGGTAGTCATGGGTTAGCGTCGTCTGTGTCGACATTTGGACCCTCACGACTGCCCTTCCCTCCCACGAGAGTGTGGACGGTATCCTTAGTTTTCGCCTGCGCGAGGAAGGTCCACGCTCTCGGAAAAGCTCAACTTGAATCCCAGAAAATTCAAAAATAATCGTGTATGCTGTTCCGGCAGCCGAAGGAGGTATTCTATGGCCGAAACCAGTTCTGGGTTGAACCCCGAGGATAGGCGGCCAGCCGTGACGGTGCCGGGAACCGTCGAAAGAATTATTAAACCGGTTTTCCCGGGCGAACCCGAAAAGGCGGAGATTGGTTTAGAAAATGCCGACCCGCTCTATCGGGAAATTCGGGTCGAAAATACCCTAACCAACGCAAATGGTGAACCCGTAGGTTTGAAAAAAGGGGCTCAAGTCGACGTTACCATTGAGGCCGACCCCGAAGACACCGTCAAGAAACCTGAATAGGCCTTGGCGCGATTCTGGCCGCAGAATTGAGAAGCGCAGACTTGCGGAGCGGAACCCCGCCGCTTCGAGCCGAAATCTCCAAGCCACGATCCAACCTATGATTCTCAATGAACTCGCTCCGTGAGCAGGTGAATTCTGTCCCCCATCAGCTGTTCCAGGAACTTGCCTTGCGCGTCCCGCATGGAGTCCATGTCGGACTGCGCATAGAGTTGCATCGTCGTGCCGAAGTCCTCGTGGCGCAGCACTCCTTGTACGGTTTTCGGGTCCACCTTAAGCTTCACCAGCGCCGTCGCCAGCGAGTGGCGAAAGTTGTGAAAGCCGAAGCGTCGCGTCTTGACAGAGTTTGCTCGACCCGCGCCAAAATCTCTCCGCCATTCCGGGATAGGCAATGAAAGGGTCCACAACTCTACCTGCCTCGTGGACCGGAGTTACAGTTCTAACCTCTCAACGCGTTCCTTCCTTACTTTTGCTTCCGCGTTCAACCCAGTCACCAGGAGTCAAGGGTGAACTATCAAGCTGCATCCGCAAAACAGCAAGGGAATTAAAGCAGTCAGAAAATAGCGTTTCAAATTGCTGTCGTCGTAAGCACGCAACCCACAAGATCGCTCTGTAATATTTGTCTATTGCGTTTTTGCTTCTTCTATTGCGCCCGCACGCAGCGAAAACCTAGATGATTTGTCCCCGTCTCCGGATCACCTTTGCCGCGCGCGCCGGGCATATAGCGTTCGCAATATTGATCGGTGCAGAGAAACGATCCGCCTTTTTGCACTCGCTTAGGCACTCCGAGTTCTTGCGGATCAAGACTGTCGCGTGGGCCCTGAGGATTGATCGCAACTAATTCTTCCCGCCGAAGCTGCGCGTAGTAATCGGGCCGATACCAGTCCGAGACCCACTGCCAGACATTTCCCGACATGTCATACAAGCCGAAATCATTGGCCGGGAACGACGCGACCGGCGCTACGCCGGCGTAGCCATCCTCGGAACTGTTCTTGTCCGGAAAATGTCCCTGAAACGTATTCGCCATCCACTTGCCGTTTGGATTCAGGTTATTGCCCCATGGATAGTTCTTCCGGTCGCGACCGCCGCGCGCGGCAAACTCCCACTCGGCTTCGGTGGGAAGGCGCTTGCCCGCCCACTTTGCGTACGCCTCGGCGTCGGGCCATGCGATGTGAACCACAGGATATTTTCCTTTGCCGCGAAGATCGCTGTTGGGGCCCTCCGGGTGACGCCAGTTCGCACCTTTCGCAAATCTCCACCACGCGAGTGGGTGATCGAGCGGCACCGGAGCCGCCGGAGGTGTGAATACAACGGAACCGGGAGCTAGGTCCTCGGATGGGAGGTTGGGAAATTCTTTCCGGTCGAGCGGATGTTCGGCAATGGTTATGTAGCCGGTGGCTTTGACGAATCGCGCGAATTCTTCATTCGTAACGTCCGTGCGATCCATCCAGAAGCCGTTTACTTCGACTTGATGGACCGGCTGGGCATCTTCCATGTGATCGGTTCCCATCCAGAAGCGCCCGCCCGGAATCCACACCATGCCTGCCGGAGCATCTTGTGAACTACCGGACTTTGCGGGCGCGAGCGGGTGCGCGGCACTCTCCAATGCCGCTGCATGCAGGGAATGACGAGACATTCCGCTATCGCATTGCAGGGGAGGGCTGCTCTGTGCAGCGGCATTCTGGGCAACGGCAGAACGATTCATGGCGATCCCGCAAAAGCACAAGAGGAGCAACAGAATACGTCCTGCCGAAAGCAACAAGGAGCTGCGCGAGTTTTCTTTTGCCATCATTGAGCTTGCTAGTTGTCACCAGGCTTGGTCACATCCTTCACAGCTTCGGCAAATGACTTGGAGCCCGGTGTGCGATGAATGCGACCGCTGAAGACGTCGTCCCAAGTGATGTACGGATAAAGGTTGTGGGACTTAGCCTGTTCTTCGAACAGGGCCTTGAGTTCAGCCAACTTCTCAGGGTACTTTTTGGCTAAATCAATCCGCTCCGTGTAGTCCTCGTTGAGGTTGTAGAGCTCCCATGCGTTTTCGTCGAAAGGCGCTTTGCTTTGAAAGTTCCCTGTGATGAAGCTGCTGGGGTAAGCCAATTCGGCCTTCCAGCCGTCCTTATAAATCGATCTCGCACCGTAGATGTAGTAATACTGCACCGTATGACGCGAGGGCGCTTTGGCATCGTCAATCGAATATGCCAAGGAAGTTCCTTCAATGGGCTGCTGCTTAATCCCTCGGATCTGCTCGGGTGCCTTGATGCCCAAAAGTTCGAGTGTCGTCGGGAAAATATCGATAACGTGGCTGTACTGGGTGCGAATCTCGCCTCTTTTCTTAATCCCCTTCGGCCAAAACAGGATGAGCCCATTACGCGTGCCACCTTCGCTGTTCGCGTCCTGCTTCCAAAACTTGAAGGGAGTGTTCGCGGCCTGCGCCCAGCCGAGCGGATAGTTCCCATTCGTAGCGTCGGATGTACCGATCTCCCCGATCTTATTCAGGTTGTAGGTGACAGTTTCTTGCTCCGTTTCCGGCTTGCGAAGAAATCCCTGATCAATGACTCCGTTCAAGGTGCCCTCTTTGCTGGCGCCGTTGTCGCCGATCATGAGGACTACAAGGGTGTTGTCCAGTTGGTTGATCTCTTTTAAGTGATTGATCAAACGGCCGACTTCAAAATCGGTATAGGTTAGATAACCCGCATAGACTTCCATGAAGCGCGCGTAAAGACTGCCGTCAATCTTGACGACGGTGGTGCACTAAGGCTAAACATAAAACTCGGCATCTGGAGTGATCATGGCAGGCAGAGTATAGATCCAGGGCGGAGTTGACAAGTCGACGGTCAGGACAACAGGGCGCCGATCCGAGCCACCAGTAAGGCAAACGCCCATAGCAGGTCAAAGTTGAGCCAGGTGTGTCGGAGTAACTTCAGCTCCACCCTTTCGTAGCTCTCAAAGAAGAAGATTGTTGTTTGGCAGTATCATAATGCAGACCTTCGGTCGAGTCGCATCTCTCTCTAAGTGACAAAATTTGGAAGACAGCCAGGTTGCAGGCGGTCTCTATGAGGTGGCGGTCAACCCCCACTTGTTTTGCAGGTGGCGCTCCATGCCTTTGAAGACGACGCCGTCGACGATGTATCCGATGGCGATGATCAGGAACATCACAGCAATCACGGCGCTCATATCGTTGAGGTCGCGCCCCATCATCAGCACCTGACCGAGACCGAGACTTAGATAAAGCATCTCGGCGGTGATGAGGGACCGCCAGGCGAAAGCCCATCCTTGCTTCAGTCCCGAGACGATGAAGGGCAGGCTCGCCGGAAGCAGGATATACCAGAACAGCTTGAACCCTTTTGCGCCGAGGTTGCGTCCGGCCTGGCTGAAGATCTTGGGCATCTGCTTGCGACCGTCTTCCATCGCAAGCGTCACGGAGAGCAACGAGCCCATGATGACGACAAACAGAATTGCGTTCTGATTCAGCCCAAACCAGAGAAGGGCGAGAGGCCACCAGCAAATACTAGGCAGGCTCTGCAGGCTGACGAGCAATCCGCCCATGGTCTCTTCGAGAAATTTGTTGCTGGCGACACCGAGGCCGAGGATCATTCCGAGCACGACGGAGATACCGTAGCCGATCAACACCCGCTGCATGCTGACGCGAATGGCCACCCAGTAGGTGTGGTCCTGGAATCCAGCGTACAAAGCTTCGGCAACGCCCCACGGAGCGGGGAATAGATACGGGGGCCAGATCTTCAGCTTGGCAAGAATGGTCCAAAGCGCGAACAGAGCGCCGTAGAAAATGACGTAGCGGGCAACTCGTTTCATACGCGGGATCCTTCTTCGAGTTCTGACTCCTGCTGTGGATCAATTCGAGGTTTCACCCCTTCCCGGTATTCCGCCTCAAGTGAACGGTTAATCTCTTCGCGAAGTTCGTCCAGAATCGCGCGCGCGGTGCCGGCGACGGCGGGATCTTCGAGATGGCGAGGCCGAGGCAACTCGATTAGGAATTCGCTTTTGACACGACCGGGACGAAAGGTCAGTAGTACGACACGATCGCCAAGGCGGACAGCTTCGCGCACATTGTGGGTTACGAAGATGATGGTGCGGCCGGTGTCGGCCCAGATGCGTTCTAACTCGTCGTGCAACAAGTCACGAGTTTGGGCGTCGAGTGCAGCGAAGGGTTCGTCCATCAACAACACATCGGGCTCGGTGGCGAGAGCACGAGCGATGGCTACGCGTTGCCGCATGCCTCCGGAGAGTTGATGAATATAACTGTTCTCGAATTTTGCCAGATGCACGAGGCGGAGGTAGTGCTGCGTCTTCTCCTGGCGCTCAGTTTTCGGAATGCCCTTCATCTTCATCCCGAATTCGACGTTCTGCCGAACGGTAAGCCAGGGAAACAGCCCGTGCTCCTGGAAGATGAGGATGCGATCGGTGCCGGGACCCTCCACGGGCTTGCCGTCGATCCTGATCTCACCCGATGTCTGGTGATGCAATCCGGCGACGAGATGAAGCAGCGTTGACTTGCCGCAGCCGGAAGGCCCGACGATGCAGAGGAATTCGCCTGTTTGCACCTGGAGGTTGATGCGATCGAGCGCGAGCAGCCGCGTTCCGCTCTGCGCCCTGTAGCTCAGACAGATGTCATTGAGACCGACCTTGTTGGTTGCCGGAGGAACCGGCCGCACGATGCGGCCGACCGAAGCCGGGTCTATTTTCCCACTTGGATTGGACGGGCGCGAGGGAGCTATCGGCCCGACGGGCAAGGGAAGCGGGTTTGGGAATTGGTGCAGGTTCGCGCTCATTGAATCGCCTTTCGTCCCTTTTCTGCCAAAACCTGATTCAGCAGTGAGAGATCGTAGAGCTTGGAGAGATCAGGCATCTGGCGGCCGAGGAATCCGTCCTCGAATGCCTGTTTTGCGGCAGTGTTTAGCGCGGCATGTAGAGGATCGTAGGTCACCTGCATCCGTGAGAAGGCCTCATCGAGAACGTTTGCAGGCAGGGCCTTGCCGGTCTCGCGCTGGATTTGCTCGTTCAGGATCTTCTTCGATTCCGCGGGATGGGTATTGATCCATTCGGTCAGGTCGATATTCGCGCGAATCCAGTTTTTAACGAGATCGGGATGGGCGCTGAGGAACTTTGTATTGACAACGAGCAAGCCGATGACGAACTGTCCGTTGGGCCAGAGTGTGCGCTCATCGATAAAAAGTCGGCCGTTGCCTTCATGGATCAGGCGAGTGGCCCACGGCTCGGGGGCCCATGCGCCGTCGAGATCCTTCTTGAGGAAGAGCGTAAGCTGATCGGGATTCGCCATAGGCACGATCTGTACGTCGCCGCCCTTGTCATTCGTCTTCAGGCCGTGGTTCTTGAGCCAATTGCGTAGGGCAACGTCTTGGGTGTTGCCAAACTGCGGGGAAGCGATGCGCTTGCCGTGGAAGTCTTCGGGCGTGTTGATACCGGCATCGTTGCGAACAACGAGGGACGCTCCGCCGCTGGCTGCTCCAGCCACAACACGAAGCGCATCTCCGTTAGACCGCACGTAGCCGTTGATCGCCGGGTTCGGCCCAACATAGGTAATATCGATGGCACCGGCGAAGAGCGCTTCGATGGCGGATGGTCCAGCGTTGAAGCTCGTCCACTGCACTTTGACCTGCGGGCCCATGGCCTTGTCGAACCATCCATTGGCCTTGCCGACCATGGCTTGCGCGTGCGTGATGTTGGGGAACGCTCCCACGCGAATTACGTTAGAGGATCCCTGAGCCCAAGCAACCAGGCTGAGCAAGAGCACACTTCCGATTCGCAGAATGTTCTTAGTCACCCACGCCCCCCTACGACGGAATCTTTGGAACGATGCTGAAACGAATCGAGACCGCCAACAACAAGGCGAGTCCTACTGCCCATTCATCTACTGACAGTTTGAATCTGTCATTGCGCATTCAAGACCTCCAGAAGGTTTCAGAGACTTCCGACGATCTCATCGGAACATGCCTTCCCTTGGCTGGCGAAACCGAAATCGACTTGGGCACCGTCGGAATGTTTCACTTTGCCGCGCACGCAGAGCACGTGGAACCAGCGCGCGAGCACGAGGGCCGCAAACATCCACCAGAAAAGCCAGGTCTTCTCCATAAAAAGGATCACAGTCTTCTCCTGCAGGGGAACGATTAGCCGTACTCGGCTTGGCCCTCATCGCCCCCACTAAAGTGCGATTTACGAGAGCCGACGCAAATTATACTATAAAGTCCATGTTAGTAATAGACATTATAGGAATGATTCTATGCGACACTCGACGAGCAAGATTCTTTCCCTCCAGATGAAAATATTGTTCTGCTTGCCAGTCTGGCGCCGCACGGGCCACCGATGCCTACGAAAGCGCACGCGAAAAATCGCGCCGCTTCCTGAATGCGTCGACCACTCGCGAGATCGTTTTCGTGCGCGGTGCGACCGAAGGTATCAATCTTGTTCCTCAGAGCTGGGGACGACGCAACGTTCGCGAGGGCGACGAAGTTGTGATCACCTGGCTGGAGCACCACGCCAATATTGTTCCCTGGCAGATGCTTTGTGCGGAGAAGGGTGCGCGTTTACGCGTGGCTCCGGTGAATGATCGCGGAGAGATCATCCTTGAAGAGTACGAAAAACTTCTCGGCCCGCGTACTCGTATCGTAGCGTTCAGCCAGGTTTCAAACGCTCTCGGAACCATCACACCGGCTCGTGAGATGGTCGAGATCGCACACCGTTACGGCGCACGTGTGCTGCTCGATGGCGCCCAGGCCGTCTCTCACATGCCGGTGGACGTGCAAACTCTTGACTGTGACTTCTACGTGTTCTCGGGGCACAAGGTTTTTGGGCCCACGGGAATCGGAGTGGTTTACGGCAAACTCGATCTGCTGGAGACCATGCCGCCGTGGCAAGGTGGTGGCAATATGATCTCCGACGTTACGTTTGAAAGGACCACGTACCAGGCCTCTCCCGCGCGCTTTGAGGCTGGGACCGGCAACATCGGCGATGCGGTGGGGCTGGGGGCGGCGCTTGATTATGTCGACGAAATCGGCAGGGAGAATATCGCCGCTTACGAGCACGATCTATTGAACTACGGGACGGCGAAATTGCTTACCGTGCCCGGCTTACGCCTGATCGGTACAGCTCGGGAGAAAGCCGGCGTGATGTCGTTTGTTTTGGACGAAGTCCGCACCGAGGATGTCGGCGTCGCGTTGAACCAGGAAGGAATCGCAGTGCGCTCCGGCCACCATTGCGCGCAACCCATCCTGCGCCGTGTGGGCGTCGAGAGCACGGTGCGTCCGTCACTGGCGTTTTACAACACATGCGAGGATGTCGATGCGCTGGTCGCTGCGTTGCTGCGCCTGCAGGCGGGGCGTGGGCATCGCGGACTGTAATCCGGCGACACTGTAATCTTTTGACACTACGTAGAAAAGAGCGCTCTGTATCGGCACGGGAATGCGATGGTAGAAGAGCGAAACGTATACGAAGGTACCCCAACGGCCTGTGTTTTTCTCCCGACGAGAAAAAGCTCTACCTCGTTGATAGGGAGTTCCGAAACACCCCGGCGACCCGCGTCCGATTCGCGTCTATGACTTTGATGGATGGCATTCGATTGAAGAATAGCCGGCTCTTCGTGAATGTGTCGCCCGGATCATCCGATGGCATCCGTTGCGATGTGGATGGGAACGTCTGGTCCGCGGCCGGGTGGGCGGGGATGGCTACAACCGGGGGGCATGAGTTCGCGCCCGACGGCACGCTGATCGGCAAGATTCATCTTCCGGAAACCGGCGCTCTGCGTTGCGGCCGAGGGTGCTCAGATGCCTTGATCTGATCGGGCAGATTGATTGCCGCAACTATTGCTGCCAGCCGCCTCCGAGTGCGCGGTAGAGTTGAACGAGGCTCTGGTACTCATTGCCACGAGCCTCGGCGAGCGTTAGTTCAGCGGAAAAAAGCGACCGCTGACCGTCCAGCACTTCGAGATAGGTTGTCGTGCCACCTTTATAGCGAAGGGTGGAGAGGCGGACGGACTCCTGCAAATCCGCTACCGACTCTTCCTGGCGAATCCGGACCTGATGGAGTTTCTGATAGCCGATCAGGGCATCGGAGACGTCTCCGAAAGCACGTTGAATGGTTTGCTGGTAACCGATGAGAGCCTGCCGGTGCTCCGACTCGGCCAGATGTAGATTCCCGCGAAGCGCGCCACCCGTGAAAACCGGCTGGCTTACCTGCGCGCCGTAGGACCAGACGCCGAGCTGGGTAGCCATGAGATTCGAGAAGGCACTGCTTCGCCCGAAAGAGCCGCCGCCCGACCCGGTCAGCGAAATTTCCGGGAAGAATTGCGCCTTGGCGACGCCAATTTCGGCGTTTGCGGCAACCAGGTTCTGTTCGGCCTCGCGAATATCGGGCCGGCGCTCGAGGATTGAAGAAGGAAGACCGGGCGGCACTTCCGGAGGAAGGGTTTGCCCGACCAAAGGCAGCCCGCGTGCCACATCCTGCGGGTAGTTGCCCAGGAGGATGCTGATAGCGTTTTCCTCCTGCGCGATTTGCCGTTCGAGGTCAGGAACCTGGGCGTTCGCTGTATCGAGCACTTGCTGAGCCTGAAGTACATCCAGTTTCGTGGCTACGCCGTGGTCAAGGCGCAGATTGGTGAGCTTGACCGAATCCGTCTGGGTATTGACCGTTTCTTTCGCGATCCGCAGTTGCAGGTCGAGTTGCAGTAGCGTGAAGTAGTCGCTGGCGACGTCGCTGACCAGGGTCAATACGACGGTTTGCCGTGCGGCTTCGGTGGCCAGGAGCTGGGCGCGTGCAGCTTCATTGGCGCGACGCAGTCGTCCAAATAAATCCAGCTGGAAGGCGGCGTCGGCGGTAAGGGCCAGGAAGTTGTACTTCGATTGAGTTGTAGAGTCTTTTCCACCGCTGAAATTGGCGTTGGCACCGACCTGAGGAAACAAGTTCGAACGAGTGACCGCAACCTGTGCCCGCGCAGCGACAATGCGCTCTGTGGCGATCTGCAAATCGTAGTTTTGCTTCAGAGCTGTGCGAATAAGCTCTTGCAGCTTGGGATCCTGGAAGACCTGCCACCAGGGAAGGTCCGCATAGGAGGCTGCCTGAGCCTGAAGTTGCGAGTTCTGTGCCAGATCACGATATGAAGTCGGAGTCTGGACGGCGGGCCGGTGGTACTTGGGACCGACCGCACAGCCTGCGAGCAAGCCCGAGGCGAACATCGGAATTAATAATTTCGCGTGCTTCATCATGCACAACTCCGCTTGTTTTTCGTCAAACCCGTCGGCCTGCGGTGCATCTCAATCTCCCGGAATCGGGGCCGGAGTAGCGGGTAAAGTACCTGAAGCAGGCTCCTTGCCCGCGCCGGACCATTTTTCAACCAGATAAAAGATTGCGGGGACGAAGAAGATGCCGAGCACGCTGGCCGCCATCATCCCTCCGATCACCGTGGTTCCCATAATTTGGCGCGCTACCGAGCCGGCGCCAGTCGCGATCCAGAGCGGTACGCAGCCAAGGATGAACGCGAAAGATGTCATCAAGATCGGCCGCAAGCGCAACTTCGCGCCCTCGAGCGCCGCTTCCGCGAGCGGTCTTCCGTGCTCGTACTGATCCTTGGCGAACTCAACGATCAGAATCGCGTTTTTGGCGGCCAGCCCGATCAGCATGACTAGCCCGATCTGCGAATACGTATCGCTCTCGATCTGAACCAGGTAGGGCGGCAAGAACGCGCCGAGAGTGACCCGGCGCAGCCAGAGAACGAAAAAAGCGCCGAAGATCGCTACCGGCGTGCTCAGCAGCACGCTGAAGGGCAACGACCAGCTTTCGTAAAGCGCGGCAAGAATCAGGAAGACGAACAACAGGGAAAGTCCAAAGATGGCGAAAGGCGGAACCCCTTCCCGGGCTTTCTGTTCCAAAAACGATATGCCCGAGTAATCGAAGCCCATCTCTCGGGGCATGGTTTGCTTGAACACGGCCTCGAGCGCGGCCGTAGCCTGGTCCGCGCTAAAGCCGGGCGCTGCGCTGCCGTTGATTTGCGCGGAGCGGAACTCGTTGAAGCGCAGGGTAAATTCGGGGCCAAGACGCGGCTTTACCGTGGTAAGTGTGGAGAGCGGAACGTTCTCTCCCTTGTTGTTGCGGACGTAGAACTGTCCAACATTGTCTGCCCGGGCGCGGTCTTCACCCTCGGCTTCGATATACACCTGCCACTGGCGGCCAAAGCGATTAAAGTAATTGATGAAATAGCCGCCCATGAAAGCCTGGATCGTGCGGTAGACGTCGATGAGGCTCACCCCCTGCTTCAGCACTTTGTCGCGATCGACTTCGACAAATTCCTGCGGAACGCTGGGCAGGAAAGTGGTGCTGAGGCTGGCGATCTCCGGCCGCTTTCGAGCCGCTTCAAGAAAGGTCGCGAGATTTTTGGCGAGGAACTGAATATCGCCGCCCGACCGGTCTTCGAGCATGAAAGTGAACCCACCGGATGTGCCGACGCCCGGAATCGCAGGCGGAGAAAAACTGAAGGCAATTCCAGCGGGCAGCTTGCTCAACTCCCGATTGAGGTGGGCTTTGATCGATTGAAATTGCTGGGCTCTCGTGGTGCGGTCATCCCAGGGTTTGAAGGTCACGACAAAGAAGGCGTTGTAGCTGGTGCGAACGAAGCTGAGCAAACTGAAGCCAACAGCGGCAGTGGAGTATTGAACCCCCGGGGTACTCAGTATGATTTTTTCAATCTGGGCGGCAACGGCGGTCGTCCGTCCCAACGAAGCGCCGTTTGGCAGTTGCAGATTGATGTAGGCATAGCCTTGATCTTCGTCGGGGAGGAAACTCGAGGGTACGTGATTGGCAAAAAAAGCCGCTCCAACGCCAAAGGCCAGGAGCAGCACAACTACGACGACGGTCTTTTGCAAAAGCACGCCGCTCCAATGCACGTAGCGATCTGTGCCGCGCTCGAACTGGCGATTAAACCAATCGAAGAATCTCCGCAGCAGGCCGCGGCTCGGTTGCCGGGGGCGAAGCAGCAGCGCGGCCAGCGCGGGGCTGAGCGTAAGCGCGTTGAACGCGGAGAGAATCACGGAGATGGCGATGGTGACGGCGAACTGCTGATACAGCCTGCCGGTGATTCCGGGAATGAAAGCTGTGGGCACGAACACGGCGGAGAGAACCAGCGCGATTCCCACGACCGGGCCGGATAGTTCTTCCATTGCTTTTAAGGCTGCGTTCTTTGGAGTCAACCCCTCCTCGATGTGCCGCTCCACGCCTTCGACCACGACGATGGCGTCGTCGACCACCAGGCCGATCGCCAGCACGAGGCCGAAGAGAGAAAGCGTGTTGATGGAAAAACCGAAGAGCGGGAAGAATATGAACGTGCCCACCAGCGAAACCGGCACGGCAAGAAGGGGAATCAGGGTTGAGCGCCAGCTCTGGAGAAAAAGAAATACGACGAGGATTACCAGGACGAGCGCGATCACCAGGGTCTTAACGATTTCCTTGATGCCTTCAGTGACTGAAAGAGTGGTGTCCAGCGCCACGGCGAAGTCCATGTCCTGGGGGAAGCGCTGCTTCATCTGAGCCATCAGCTTCTTGACCCCGGCGGCGGCATCGACCGCATTCGAGCCGGGCAATTGGTAGGCAGCAATGATGGCGCCCGGTTTTCCATTAAAACGGCCGGCGATGCTGTAGTCCTGGGAACCCAGCTCCATGCGAGCAACATCGCGCACCCGGACAACTCCACCATCGGGGGTTTCGCGAACCACGATGTTGCCGAACTCCTCCGGCGACTGCAGGCGGCCCTGTGCCAGAACCGTGTAGGTAAATTCCTGGCCTTTCGGGGCGGGTTCGCCTCCGGCCTTTCCCGCTGGGTTGACGGTATTTTGCGCCTGAATGGCGCTGACGATTTCAGGCACTGTGATCCCAAGCTTGGCCAACTGGTCGGGTTTTACCCAAAGCCGCATCGCGTATTGGCCAGAGCCGAAAACCTGAACGTTGCCTATTCCTTGCGAACGGAGGATGGGATCGGTGAGATTGATATAAGCGTAGTTCGCCAGAAAGTTGGCGTCATAGGTTCCGTGCGGCGAGTAAAGGGCAACCCACATGAGGGGAGCGGTAACGGATTTCCGAACAGTAACGCCGTAGTTGGTAACGTCCACCGGAAGCTGCGAAGCGGCCTGGGTTTCGCGGGCCTGCGCGAGAATGAAATCGGTGTTGGGATCGGTTTTTACGTCGAAGTCTACAATCAGGCTGGTGCTGGTGTTGCCGGTGGCATTCAGCGAGTACATGTAGTTCATGTTGTCCACGCCGTTCATCTGCTGCTCGATGGGCGTAGCGACGGCTTGTTCCAGAGTTTGCGCGTCTGCCCCCACATACGTGGCGATGATTTGAATCTCCGGCGGAGTGATGTTGGGAAACTGAGCGACGGGCAAAGTCAGGATGGTGAGCGAACCAACCAGCACCATGACGATGGAGATCACCATGGCGACGATGGGGCGGTTGATGAAGAATTTTGACATCGGGTTAGTCTCCCTTCGTCACTGCGCGCTGAACGGCTTTGGGTTCACCCGCGCACCGGGGCGCACCTTTTGAACTCCCTCGGCGACGACTCTTTCTCCTTGATTCAATCCTTGCGCAATCACCCACTGGTTGCCAACGCGGTCGCCGACCGTGACGCTTCGAACGTTCACTTTGTTGTCGCCATCAACGACGGCAACCTGGTACCCGCCCTGCAGCTCCGACACCGCGCGCTGGGGAACAAGCAGCGCGTCGTGCTGGAGGCGGATGACGGCGCGCACCTTGCCGTAGCCACCCGGCCTCAGAATGTTGTCTGGATTGGGAAACAGTCCCGCGATCCGGATTGCGCCGGTGCCTTCATTGACCTGACGATCCGCAAAATAGAATGTGCCTTCGTGCGGATAAGTTGAACCGTCAGCCAAGATCAGTTGGAGGCGCAGATTCTTGTCGGCCTCCAGGCGACTGGCCTCAGTTGGGAAGCGCCTTCGCCATGCGAGATACTGAGGCTCTCCGACGGTGAAATAAACTTTAATCGGGTTGACCGTGGAAACGGAGGTGACCGGACCGCTGCTGGGATTGACCAGGGCGCCCACTTGAAGCTGGGCCTGTCCGGCGATGCCATCGATGGGGGCCACCAGCCGGGTAAACTCGAGATTGATTTTCGCGGTTTCAACGGCGGCCTCAGAGGTCTTGATTTGAGCCTTGGCCGTTTCCACGCTGGCGATAGCCGCAAGGTTGTTCTGGACGGCGTTGTCGAGATCCTGCTGGCTGGCAGCCTGCTCCTTGGCCAACGGCGTGTAACGGTTGACATCAAGCTCGGTCCGGTGCTGCACCGCCTGAGCGTTGGCGAGTTGCGCTTTGGCCTGCGCCAGCTGTCCTTCAGCCTGGTCGAGTACTGCCTGAAAAGGCCGCGGGTCGATTTCGAAGAGCAGCTGACCCTTTTTGACCGATGCGCCCTCCTGATAGCCTTGTCTTTGCAAATACCCGGTAACCTGCGCCCGGACATCGGCATTGACCAATCCATCCAGCGTGCCGATCCATTCCCCATAAATGGGGACATCCTTCTGCTGCACGTCCAGAACTTCGACATCCGGCGAACTGGTGGGCTGAGCTCCCAAGGCACGTTTGGATGGGAGCACCGCCCCGATGATGAGGCCGACGACGATCAAGCCGACGACTCCGCCGATCACGAGGTTGCGTTTCAAAGAAGGGTTCATGCTTACCTCCCTAAAGATGTGTTGCCCAGTATCGATGGGAACAGTTTCGGCGTCAATCGCGCCAGGGATGCTATCCGGAGCATCGTCTATGGACGGGTTTGATGTACCCGGTGCTCATGAGGATTCCGTAAAGATGGTGGGCCGCAATCGAGCCGTACCCAAGACGCGGCTCGTTTATCGGAGGCAACAACCAATAATCCAGGAATCCGGCGTTTGAGGGGGCTTGCAGGAGTTGTATATCTTAGGCGCTTTCTCCGAACATGACGTCAGGCGAACGACCTTCTGCGGTCACCGAAACCTACGGATGAACAGCGTGTGCCGCTCAGAGCGGTAGAAGCCGACAACATAAATTGTGGCCTTACCCTTGGTCGAATAGATCACTTGCCGGATGCGAAGGACAGGAGAGCCCTTGGGCACGGCAAGCAGTTCCGCGATGTTAGTCTCGGCTGCCGTAGCGTCGACCTCTTCATCCGCATATGCGAGCTCCACTCCGAAGTCGTGTTCCAAAGTGGCGAACAACGATCCCCGGCCCAGGGGAGCATGTACCAGACGGCTGAAATCGGTCGCGGGA
>Ga0074045_10001741_pt1 | contig 20730 bp, 15 predicted proteins | sample BogForMeECP23OM2_FD_94442 | JGI IMG/M metagenome (GOLD analysis project Ga0074045, IMG submission 94442) | Bog forest soil microbial communities from Calvert Island, British Columbia, Canada - Bog Forest MetaG ECP23OM2 | ecosystem: Environmental > Terrestrial > Soil > Wetlands ...
CGTCCTTTATCGTGTCTAAGCTCAACCAACCCGACGGTACCTCGGGGGCTGTTGCGTGCGGATACTCGTCTAGAGCGTGTTGCAGCAGCACTATGATGATTTGCGCACACATCACTCCGACGTGAGAAGACGCGAGTGCATCTCCCTGTTATTGTTTTTCGAATACAAGTACTCCCCAACTCGGCAGATTTATCGGGAGTTCCCCCTGAACTGGCGACAGAAAAGCCCCGAAATCGCCAACAGTTCCGATTCCCCCATAAACCGGGGCCTGCGAATTAAATACCTCATGCCAGCTCCCGGAATTATCACCCGCCAAGCTGACCCTGTATTCGCTTCCGCCCCATTGTCCATTTCCTGCATTGACCACAATCAGCAGGACATCGCCGTCGAGGTTGTAGCGCTTGAATGCAACCACCTGATTCTGCCAGTCCGTATGCGTGACGAACCCAGCCGGCGACCGCAGTCCGTCGCGATTCCAGCGGAGCTGATTGATATCCCGCACCATCTGCTGCATGGGCGCTCCGGTTGGATCACCCACCTGTTGCCAGTCGAAGCGGTGGTCATATCCATTTGCTGCTTGAACCACCGGATCCCAGAAACCATCGAAATGTCCTTCGGTGCCCATAAACATCATCGGTGTGCCCGCGAGCGTTGCGTTCAAAGCCCATGCGAACCGGGCCTTTGCTTGTGCCCACCCATTGCCGCGGCCACCAAAGCGCTGGGTGAAGTAAACCCCCGAATCGTTCTGTCCGCCATAAATCTGATCGTGTGAGCCGGCAAGATAGCTCACCTGGTGCCACGGATTGGGATCGCTGAAGCTGTCGATTCGAGCCAGCAGCAGATTGACAACGTTGTTGCCGCTCAATGCGGAGAGGGTATCCCAGGGACTATTCAGGTCCCACGTTGCACAGAATCCCAGTGTCCCGTAGGGATCGGCAGGCGGAGATGCCGCGGAACTCGCGTCGTAAGGGTTGTATTCGGCGATCAGATACTTGTCCGGAAATTTCTTCCGCAATTCCTGCACGATGTACTTAAACGCATCGGAGGGAATGGCCTGCACTGCGTCAAAGCGGAATCCATCCACCAGATAATCCCTGAAATACATGCGCGCATTGTCCAGCAGCAGGTCCTTCACCTCCTGCTGCCAGACTGCAAAACCCTAACCCCACGGTGTCGGATGTCCATCCACAAAGTAGATCCCTCCATCCTGTCCCTGTCCCGGATCTCCCGCACTATTCCCGTCGTATCGCCAGTACCGGTTGTTTTGAATTGCCGCGTGGTTATAGACCATATCCAAAATGACTGCGAGCCCCTTCGAATGCGCCGCGTCGATCAACCGGATCAGCTCCGAGACCGCCCTTTCCGGACTGGTCGCGTAGGCGTCTTCAGACGCAAACAGATCGGATGGCCCGTATCCTTCACCTGCGCCTCCAACGTCGCACAGGAAGTCCGTTATGGGAAGTAGCTCGATCGCATTGAACCCGAGGCCTCTGATGTAATCGAGCTTGGTAATCACATCAACAAAGATCGCCGTGTCATTGGTCACGGCGATGCCATCGTTAAGCCCCGCATACGATCCCACGTGTAGCTGATAGATCAGGAAATCCTGAAACGCTGGTGTGGTAAATGGCTGACGCGAAGTTGTGAAGATCGACGGATCGATCACGTATCCCATCGATGTGGACTCGGAGCTCTCGACTTGCTGCGCGCGTGCGTCTGTCCGGTACCACGGCTGGGAATTATTGTTGTTCGGTCCGCCTTCGTTCGTAATGATGTACCGGTATTTCCTGCCGGCGCCGATTCTCGGCACCTGATCTGCCGACCAGTTCCCCGTTCCTGGTTCTGGCCCCAGGTCAAACGCCGGAGCATTCGCAATGCTGTCGAGAACGACCTGGACGCGGCTCGCATTCGGCGCCCAGACTCGGAAGCGGCAGCCCGTGGGCTCCAGCAGGCTTCCCATCCCATCATTCAACGGAGCAGGAACGCGCATAAACCACCCCCCCGATCCGAAGACATCTGCACTTCGGGTCCAATTTCGCTTAAGGCAGTCAGTCTATCCCATCCGAATCCTGGCGCACGTTATAGGATTGTCAATTTGGAAAGAGCTACCGGCTGAGGCGTTTTGACTGATGGTGCACTGAACACTGACTACACGGAGCCTGACTCAAGGTGGGGCGCCTCCAGCGCTTCGCTTGTGGTTCTGAAACGGCATTTTGGCAGATGGCACCGATTAATCGCTTGTGGATGATAACGTCCTTTATCGCAACTTATCCAACATCGCGCATCGAGGGCACCCGCCTCAGAGATGCACGGGGTGGCCACGCAGGATGATCGATACCGGATGATGTGGATTATGAATGTTGGTGAGCACGGTTGTCACGAGGCGGTCGGCCAACGCGCGGTCGGCAAGGTGATGAACCTCCGGCTCGCGACTCTCGAAGCGATGCTCACCGCCATGGAGATCCTCGAGCAGAAAGCCCTCGAAATCGCCGAAGTGGTCGAAAACGAGCGCGGACACCTTGCCGGTCAAGCCCGGTTCGTGTTCTTCCCGCTCTTCTTCGCGGCGAAGTAGGTTGAGCAAGGCCTTGCCCTTGAGGCTGCCGAGGCCCGTGCAAGCATCCCAGCCGAGCCCACAGGTATAGCCGGGGGCCGGCCCGGAGGCGTTTGTGCGTCCGTCGGCGATGTCGCGGAAGACATGCGACGCGTGGTGAGAGTAGAGGATCGGATTGATGTAGCCAATGCGTTCGCGAAGGTGGGCGTTGATGATGGCGATAAGCCCAGCATAGAGTGGTGCGGTTTCGCTGGTGCCCCACCACGGTCCCGAGCTTACGCCACCGAGGACGATCTGATAGCCGTTGGCGTAGCCGGCGATGTCGGGGACGCCGCGTCCCTTTCGATTACCCGGATTGATGGAGAGTGGGATGTGATGATGACGCTGCCAATGGGGCAGGTCAAAGAAGTCGCTGATCCCCCCGCCGGTGATGCCGTTATCGTTCCAGGTGATTTCGGTGAAGGATGAACCGGCGACGTTGCCGATGGTGGTGCCGCCGCAGGAAGTAACCCAGGGATCCGATTCCGGATAATAGACGTGTGCGTTACCGTCCCCAATCTGACAGTTCGAGCCGTCATCACCAGAAGCCGCCAAAACAGTCATGCCGAACATTGCGGCTTCCTGGAAGGCGGTGCTGACCGCGGACATTGTCGCCGGATTCCAGGTGATGTTTCCAGCGGTAAAGAACTCGGTCCAAGCCCAACTGATCGAGAGCACGGATGGACGAGGCTCACCCGGATTGGGATGGATAGCGCGTTTGAGAGCAAGGATCCATCCGTTCTCGTCCCAGGTGGTGAAGTAAACGGCGATGTGCGCGCCTTGCGCGACCGCACCGGAAACTTCGATGTCCAGAGCTACTTCGGCGTCGTCGAAACCGCCCGGGGTGTTGGCGGCTCCATTGACGCCGATGTCCGTGAGGGTGGGAGTGACAAAGCCTGGGCCGATGCCCAGAGCGGTGGTGAAGTAGGCATTGATGTCGCTGGGCAAGTAGCCGCACGTACCGATCACCGGATCGCTGAATTCGAGCAGGCCGATGGTCTCCTTGCCGATGTGATGCGGCGCATTGGGGAAGTCATAGAGCTGCGCGACTTGGGGCGGCGTAAGCGGCGTAATCGTAGGAAAGGGAACGATTGCGCGATGGGCCATGCGCCGAGTGTCCAAGCCAAATACGCCTTCGACAACCGGCAAGATATCCGCCGGCAGGTGCACATCGCCCTCGTATCCGCGGTAGACCTCACGTTCTGGCCTGCGGCCCTTTTCGTGGCCTTCGCCGCGCTTGCGTTCCTCTTCGGGCCGCCGCTTGACCTCGTACCGTGCCAGTTCCACCGCGAAGGCCTTGTTCATGTTTGAGACTTTGCCGGACACAATCACCGTCCGCCGGGCCGCGCTTTTCTCGACGACTTTGAGCCCCTGACTGTCGGCAAATTGCGCGATTAGATCGAGGTCAGCCGGCGTGGCGCCGTACCGCGCGGTGAACTCCTCCGGAGTGATGTACTTCCGCTCACCGGGGGGCGTATTCGCCCAGTGCTCCTGGCTGGGTAGTTCGGGCGCATCAGGCCGATGCCGCACAGTAAAGGTGACATTAATCACCTCATTCGGGTCGGCCGCTCCGATCTTCTTTGCCTTGGGCACTGGGGTGCGTGTGCTGTTCGCGAGTCGCTGGTAGTTCTTGGGCATAGTCATCTGGAATTCCCTCCTCCTGTCCGGCGGCCTTGAGTGGTGGACCGGATCATCACGGTAAATAGTGGCTCGAATCGATGGTTTCGTTTCACGCGGCAGTTTCTGAAAATGCGTGGCAGGCCTACGAAACTACTCGGTCGAAGAGCACTTGAGCGACCAGATGAGATGCTCTCGTACGCGAGGTAATGTTTGCAGCGGAAGCTTCTAACATAGAACAAGATCACGCTCTATCCGACTACCGAGCGTCCACACACTAAGCGGACAAAATAAGGCAAATCTCTATCCGATCCGATAGTTGCGCTATCCTTTCCGATTGCCAACAGGTGTCGCAATTCCCCGCCCCCGATCAAAAAGATGACCTACACTGGTTCGTCGATAACAACCAGCCGCAACATGGACGGTTTCGCGTCACCTTTCAGGACCGACAGTGCTGGACGCGATTGTTCAAAATAGAAAATACCGGCGTTCCGAGTCGGTGGGCGCTCGATGACCCACGACTAGCTGGTCAGCGATACGCGGCAGCCTGGATACTGTACAGTTCCGCGTACTGACCTTTGTTGGCCATCAGATCATCATGCGTGCCGACCTCCACGAGTCGAGCCCCATCGAGCACGACGATGAGATCGGCCATCCGGACCGTCGAGAAACGGTGGGAGACGAGGATCGTGATGCGGCCGCTGTCACCCTCGCCGGTGCCGCGCGCTGCCACGGCGTAGCGCTCGAACAGTGCGTGTTCAGTCTCCGCGTCGAGCGCTGCGGTTGGTTCGTCGAGTACCAGCAGCAGCGGCAGATCGCGCATGAAGCCACGCGCCAGCGCGAGCTTCTGCCACTGGCCGAACGATAGCTCGACCCCACATGGCCACGTGGGACCGAGTTGAGTGTCGAGACCTGAAGTCAGACGAGCGACGACATCGCCGGCTCCGGCCCGGCCAACTGCCGCGACGACGGCAGGTTCATCGTCCAGTCGGGCGAGTTCGCCCAAGCCAACCGTGTGCCTCGCGCGGAATTCGAAACGGAAAAAATCCTGAAACGCGCCCGCGAGACGCGCCCGCCACTCACCGGCTGGCAGGTGCGCCAACGGCGTGTCGTCCACAAAGATCGAACCAGATGACGGCTCGTACATCTTCGCGAGCAACTTGACTAGCGTCGTTTTGCCGGCGCCGTTCTCGCCGACGATCGCGACGACCGCGCCCGCGGGCAGTGTTAGCGAAACATCGTCCAGTACGACGCGTGACGTGCCGGGGTAGGCGAACGACACGTGGTCGAGCCGGATACCGCGGTGCAAGACGGTGGGAACAGGCAGATCGCCCGACGCCGCGACCGAGGCGGCGTAGTCCTCGAGCCACGCGAGCCGTCGCGAGCCATCCATCCAGAATCCGCGCAGGAATCCAATCTCGCCGACGGTAGCCCCGATATACGCCGACAGCCGCGCGCCTGCGGCCAGCACCAGCAGTACCGCACTGGCGGGCGCGCCGATGCCAGACGACACGAACACGACTGCTCCGACGTACGCCAAGCCGAAGATCGCCCACGCCAGCGCGTGCCACAATGCCGAGCCCCACCGAGCGGTGGCCACTGCTCCGTACCAGCGCTCCCACGCCGCTCGGCGGTCGGTAACGAGGCGCTCTCCAATGCCCGTGACCCGCACTTCCTTCCCGGGCGGCGCGGTGGTGGCCAGGGTGAACAGGTGGCGCGCCAGGCGATTGGTTTGTGCCCCGCGCTCCTGCGCGGATCTCTCAACATCCGGCCGCCACGTCGACGTCAACACTGTCGGGACCGCGAACACCACGAGCAGGAGGAGCGCCGGGTGAATTGACGCCAGCAGCGCCATGGTCACGCCCAATCGCAGGATCCACCCGAGCGTGGAAAACAGCGACATGTACATGTGGTCGAGCACGAACACCTGATTACGGAGCATGGACAGCCGGTCGAGATACTCCGGGCGTTCCTGATGGGCAATCGTCGCGACTGATGCCTGCAGTTGCGCGACGTGCGACTCCAGCGCGATGGTCACCTTGTCGCGGAAGCGGCGCTGCACGCGCGTGCTAACTGTGCGGAGAAACCACGTCGCGGCGGCTGACAGACCGAGGCCAATCGCTGCGCCTTCCATCAAGCCGGGTCTGTGTTCGAGGACTCCTTTACCGAGTAGCATCAGCCACAGCGCGAGGAGCGCATCTGGCAGTGCAGCGACCTGCGACAGTAGCAGCGCCGCGAGCATCAAGCGCGGCTCGTGGCGATACCCCAGCTTGCACAGTCTCCACATGGACGAAAGCGCCGGAGGCAGCGGGTCAATCGTCCCGGGCGTCCCGGGCGCGCGATCTCCATCAGGAGAGGACGTCATAAGTAGTGCCCAACTCTTCGTCTGGAACGTTGAAGCGCTGCGCCTGCAAATCGAACATCGTTCGATAGCGCCCGGCGAGCGCCATCAGCTCGTCGTGCGTGCCGAGCTCGATGACCCGTCCGTGCTCGAGTACGCAGATACGATCGGCATGGCGGACCGTGGAGAAGCGATGGGAGATCAGGATGGTCGTGCAATGCCGTGTTGCGGTGAGCAAGCGGTCGAAAATCTCCGCCTCCCCGCGCACGTCGAGCTGCGCGGTTGGTTCGTCGAGCAGCACGACGCCGGCGCCGAGCTTGACCGCCGCGAGCGCTCGAGCAAGCGCGACGCGCTGCCATTGGCCGCCGGACAGGTCGGTGCCGCCGTCGTACCCGCGGGCAAGCACGGTGTCCAGCGCCGCCAGATTTGTCGCTCCTGCCGATTCGAGGGCGGCGAGCACGACATCGTCTGGCGCACCCGCGGGTGCCACATTGTCGCGCAGAGGCAGCTCAAGCCGGATGAAGTCCTGAAAGACGGCCGCGACACGCGAGCGCCACGACGCGAGATCGAACTCGCGAATGTCCACCCCGTCGATCTCGATCGCACCGGACTGCGGATCGTACAACCGGCACAACAGCTTCGCAATCGTCGTCTTGCCTGCGCCGTTCTGTCCAACGATGGCGAGCGACGAGCCGGCAGGAATCGTGAGATCGAAGTGTTCCAACACCGGCGCGCACGCAGGGTACGCGAAAGTGACGTCACGGAGACAAATCTCGCGCACAGGCTTCGTGCTCGCGGGCCGATCGCCACAGCGTAGCCCGCCAACAGGGCGCATCGCCGGCTCAAGTCGCAGCACCGCGGCGACGGGAGCCGCTGCTCCGTCGAGCGCCCAACTGAATCCGCCGAACGCGATCATCGACACGCCGAGCGCACACTGCACGTAGACGACGGCTTCCCCGAGACTGATGCGGCCATGGGCGGCGGCGCTCGCCAGTGCCCAGAACACCAGCACGTTCGCAGTGACGACCAGCAGCATGCTCCAGATGACAGGACGCTCGCGCAATCGTGTGGCTGCATACTGCAGCTCATGCAAGCGAGTGCGTCTCGCGATGAAACGGTCGATCGTCCAGCCGGCGAGGCCAAACAGCCGCAACTCCTTGCTGGCAGGAGGATCCACTGCCAGCCGATAGGCGTAGTCGGCGTCCCGCTGCGCGGCACGCACTTCCTCGGTGTTGCGGTCGCGCCAGATTGCGCTCTCGCGCAGCAGCCAGTGCGTCGCCAGCCACGCGCCCGCGAGCACGATCGGTGCCCACCACGCATATCTGGCCAGGATCACGGCGGACGCGATGCCGCCGATCATCTCGACCATTCCGCCCGCGATGAAATCCATGGAGATCGACAGCGGTGGGCCGGTCATGCCAAGATCGAAGTCGCGCGCGACGGTGAGGTCGCTGGTAAGCGTCGGATCCTCGAGGTGCCCCATGCCCGGCGGGCGCACGCATGCCTCGGTGAGCCGGTCGTAAAGCCATGCGGCAGTGCGGTCGCCTAGGTTGGCGCTCACCGCCTGATGAATCGGGCTGAGCACCTGAAGCAATACGAAGATAGCGCCAGCAAACACGAGTGGACCCGCGAGAGAATCGCTGCGCTGCACGGCCCCGACGAGCACCCCCATCGCGATCGCGAACGCCGCCGGCAGAATCCCTCTGAGCAAGAGGGCCGTCCACCAAGCGGCAGCGAGGCCCGGGTCCGCCTTCGGCAGGACGCCGAAGAACTTCCATTCCTTGCGCCCAGTGAGTCGTTGGAACACAACCGCATTCTGCCACAGAACCGGCGCGCACAGGCTAGGCAGTCCACGCGCAACTGAGCGGCCGTAGATGATCACCTTCAGTAGTTTGAGGAACGGAAATTCGCCCTGCGGTTATCGGCCATGATTCTCGCGGAGCGCTCTGACCTGTGGGCATGGTGTTTGCACAACCGCCCTTCTGATCCGGCTTTTTGGCGGGGCGCCGCCAAGCGCATGGGCCATCGTCGTATTTCGGTTCCGCAACATTCTCGTTGGCCCTTGACAGTGCAACAATCCGTCATTGAGCTTGACAGCGGTCGCGCCTCATACTATTTTGCTCTAGGCCTAGGCTAGAACAGCCTGGTGGCGAAGGATTCGTTCGCATGAGGAAGACCGTAAAGCGAGATCTGTTTCCGGGCGCTTTGGAGATGATGATTCTCCAAATTTTGAGACGACAGCCGTCGCACGGCTACGCGCTCCTACAGCACCTCAAACGAACTTCGCATGAGTTGCTCCAGATCGCCGAAGGGTCGCTGTATCCGGCTCTCGAGGGTCTTCTCAAAGAAGAGTTGCTCAAGGCCGAGTGGCGCATCTCTTCTACAAACCGCGGCGTTCGGATTTACAGACTGACGGCGGCAGGCGCAAAACATTTGGAACTTGAGGTGTCGAGCTTCGAACGCATGCTCCAAGGGATTACACAGGTTTTGGCCCGGAGTGAATCATGACGTGGCTGAAACAATTATTTTCGCGGCGGCAGATGTACGGCGAGCTGTCCGAAGAGATTCGGGAGCATCTCGAAGAAAAGACGGAGGAGTTGGTTGCGGGCGGGATGTCGAGAGAAGAAGCAGCGTACGCGGCGCGCAGGGAGTTTGGGAACATGAGTTTGGTGGAAGAAAACGGGCGGGACGTTTGGCGGTGGCTGTCGATCGAGAACTTTCTCACCGATGTGCGCTACGGCTTGCGGATGCTGCGGCGCAATCCTGTGCTCACCGCAATTGGGTTGTTGACGATTGCGATTGGAATTGGTGCGAACACGGCAGTCTTTAGTGTAGTGAATAGCGTGCTGCTGAAACCGCTGAATTATCCGAGCTCGCAGCAACTGATGGCCTTGCACCAGATCGCGCCAGGTGCGGCAGGGCTGGCGGATTTTAGGAACGGTCTGCTCCTCTCGCCCTCAATGTATTTCACCTACGCAGAGCAAAACCGAACGTTTCAAGCGTTGGGCGTGTGGATACCCGACACGGCCAATGTCACAGGCCTGGCCGAACCGGAACAAGTGCGCACGGTCGCCGTGAGCGATGGCGTGCTTCAAGCACTCGCCGTTCCGCCGACAGTGGGAAGTTGGCTTTCGCAGGCAGACCAGGATCCGCGCGGTTCGGAAAGGGTGATGCTGAGCTATGGGTATTGGCAGCGGCGGTTCGGAGGAGACCGCGCGGTCGTTGGACGCAGCGTTTTGGTTGATGCGCGGCCTCGCGAAATTATCGGCGTCATGCCACAAGGGTTTCGGTTCCTCGATACGGATTTCGATCTGATCGTGCCGCTGGCGTTTGACCGCGGGAAGGTCATTCTGGCGGGTTTCGGATATCACGGGATCGCGCGGCTCAAGCCGGGCATCGCGATGGCGGAAGCCAATGCCGACGTGGCGCGCATGTTGCCGATCTGGATGGACTCGTGGTCAAACGGGCCTGGAACGGATCCGCATATTTACGAGACGTGGAAAATCACGCCGACGATTCGCCCGCTGAAACAAGAGGTGCTCGGCAACGTCAGCGAAGTGCTGTGGGTGGTGATGGCGACCATCGGCTTGGTAATGATGATTGCTTGTGCCAACGTGGCAAATCTGTTGCTCGTAAGAGTGGAGTCGCGGCAGCAGGAACTGGCGGTTCGAGCGGCCCTTGGGGCCGGCTGGGCGCGAATTGTGCGCGGACTTCTCGTGGAAAGCGTGCTGCTCGGGTTGATGGGCGGAGGGCTTGGCGTTGGCCTGGCTTATGCAAGCGTGCGCCTTTTGGTGGCTACAGGTCCGGCGAATCTTCCGCGCTTGAGCGAAATTTCGATCGACGCGCGGACGCTGGGTTTTGCTTTGTTTCTTTCCGTGCTCTCTGGTCTGTTGTTTGGACTGATTCCTGCGCTGAAATACGCCGGACAGCGGACCATGCTTGCTCTCCGGAGCTCAGGGCGAAGCATCAGCGTTAGCCGGGAACGCTTCCGTGCGCGCAACCTGCTGGTCATGGGCCAGATGGCGATGACCGTGGTGCTGCTGGTGAGCGCAGGGTTGATGATTCGCACGTTCCAGGCATTGAGAACCGTCGATCCGGGGTTCACGGACGCGCAGCATCTTCAGTTGATGCGAATCTCGATTCCCGACTCGCTGGTGGCGGAGCCGGAACGAGTCACGAGAATACAGAACGAAATCGCCGACAAGCTGCGGGCCATTCCGGGCGTAAAATCAGCGGGATTGGCGAGCCAAATGCCTATGGAAGGGTTCGACTCGGACTGGGACGCCATCTACGTACAGGACAAGACGTATTCCGATCGCGACATTCCTCCTCTCCGGCTATACAAGCATATCTCGCCAGGTTTCTTGCAAACCGCGGGGACGCGGATCATTGCCGGCCGCGAGCTAACCTGGACGGAAGTGTATGACCTCAGACCCGTGGTAATGGTGTCCGAGAATCTGGCGCGCGAGATGTGGGGCACGCCGTCCGCGGCCATAGGAAGGCGATTGCGTGAGTTTCCAAGCATGCCGTGGCATGAAGTGATCGGCGTAGTCCAGGACGTCCGTGAGAATGGAGTGCAGGAAAATGCGCCGGAAATCGTGTATTGGTCTTCGTTGCTGGGTGATCCTCACGAGAAGGAATACGTTTGGCGGACGATGACGTTCGCGATACGCTGCGAGCAGGCGGGCACCCAAGCTTTTCTCAACGAGGTGCGCCAAGCCGTGTGGTCGGTGAATGCCAATTTGCCGCTGGCGTCGGTGCGCACGATGCAGGAAGTGTATGACAAATCGGTCGCGCGAACTTCGTTCACCCTGGTGATGCTCGGGATCGCGGGCTCGATGGCCATGGCGCTGGGGATGATCGGCGTCTATGGTGTGATTTCTTACATCGTGTCGCAACGGCAGCGCGAAATTGGAATCCGTTTGGCGCTCGGCGCTCAGCGTGGAGACGTGCTGCAAATGATCCTGAGGCAAGGCGCCAGGACAGCGCTAGTGGGCGTGGCAATTGGAATCGGTGCCGCTTTGGGATTGACACAGTTGATGAGAAGCCTGCTGTTTGGCGTGTCGGCACAGGATCCGATAACGTTTGCCGCTGCTGCTGCCCTGCTCATAGCAGTTGCACTCTTGGCCTCCTACATTCCTGCGCGCCGTGCGATGCTTGTCGAACCGGTAGTGGCGCTGCGCTACGAATAATTGCCTTCCTTTTCATCTTCACCACTCCCTGGTTATTTAGGGAAATCTACGCTTTCCCCCAGGAAGGCCGACCATCAGAAGCGACACTGACGCTTGCTTGCGATTGCGGACGGATGACGGGTCACCCTCACCTAAGCCGGTAACGTAAGGTTAGCCGACGATCGATGCTCGATCAACAACACTTCGGCTTGGTGGCTGCTAGTTTGCGGGCCCGGCAAACAACAGCAGATTCCCATCCGGATCTTTGACGATGAAATTCTTGGCGCCCCAAGGCTGCTTTTTCAGTGTCTGGTGAAAGGTAACCCCAGCGGACTGAAATTCAAGAAACAATAGCTTGATCTCGTCCGCTGTAGCGACGGTCATAGATACCGACAGTAGTTCCTCACGATCACGGACCGTCGACTCGATTACCGGCCCCTCGACACACCTAAGGTTCAGACGCGCTGCGTCGCGACCCAGCTGTGCGTAATAGGGAGGGTCGCCGTAACTGAATACGAGCGAAAAGCCTAACTTCTCATGGAAGAATTCGCATGCTCTCTTGATATCGGTGACGAACAGTTGCGGCTCTGCACAGATAATCGTCGCTTTGGATGGCGACAAGTTCACTTTGCGCGACGTGGCGGAAAGTCCAGCTTTCAGGGCCTGCCAACTATCGAAGCCGTGCTGTCTTGCGACCATTTCTTGCGCATCGCTGAGCTTAAAGTTCGCCGCAAGAATCTCCGAATCGGGCATATTCAAGAAACGAGGCATAAGCCCGCGGATTTGAGCGGCGACGGGATAGTGCCGCTCACGATGCCAACGCAGTATCAGCTTGGCTTGCTTTTTGAGGTTCTCCACATTGGGCATATAGGCCTCCACGATGGGATCGTAGGTGGGCATTGCCCTTCGGCGATGCGCCGATGCACCCTACATGCGCCGATGGCAGTATCTGCTGCCCTGTCAGCAACTGTCAACTAAGTACGACGACGCACTGGTCATGAAGCAGAAACCAACGCTGGCTACTCGCTGGTGGGGTCATTCGAAGAGATCACCATCGAGGAGGCAAAACAGCTTTTCGAGACGAACTTCTTCGGCGCTCTGTGCATGAGCGAAGCAGTTTTGCCCATCCTGGGAAGGCAAGGTTATGGACGCATCATCAATATCGGCTCGGCAGCAGGATTCACGGCGACCCCGTATCAGGCGATTTATTCTGCGAGCAAACATGCTATCAGTTTCTCGGAATCGCTTGACCGTGAGGTGAGGCAGTTCGGCATCCGAGTCTCGGTAATCGAGCCCGGATTCACCCGAACTCACATTGACCAAAATGCCCCGATAGCGCGCACATTGGCTGCCAGCTTACGCGAGCGATCGCGATCACGTGGTCAGTGCCATCCGCAAAAACAACACCAATGGCCAGGACCCCGACGATGCGGCTCGCGTAGTCTTGAAGGCCCTTACCAGCCGCTCTGCTCGATTGGTCTATCTTGTTGGGAGCGATGTAAGACTTGTGAGTCGGCTCAGAAAATTCGCCCCATCCGGGCTCTTTGACAAGGGACTGCAGAAACAGCTTGGCCTAGCAGGTGGACGACTGCTCCTCAAGGCGCTCGAGAAGGGGTGTCTCCCGCTCGTTCTGCGATCGGACGGGCGTAGCGCAGCAACGCGAACCAGTCGGCGGCTGGATTAGAATTTATGTTCAAGTCGTGGCGACCTTCGTCTCCTGGTCGGTGTAGTCCGGTGATAATTGGATCATGCCGCCGATGCTGCCGCCCGTTGAATAGTCGATGAAGGGGTAGTAACCATTCCAGAAGGTGTCGCCCGTATGAAAAACGTCGGCCTCTACGAAGTGTACCGAAATGTCGGAATCGGTGTGAGCGGGCGAGTAATGCTTAAGAATCAGAGTCGTGCTATTGGCGTGCAGAGCATGGTCCTCTATATTGCGGCGAAGTGCTTGAATTGTGATTTTTGCTGTTGCTGCTTCCTTTAGCGCGCCAGGAACAAGCGCGTCGTCTGACTGAGCGAACAAAGCAGTTGGAGCGAGGCAGGCTGTCGCAGCCGCGATTCCTCCTGCGGCGAGAAACTTACGACGTGAGATTTCTGCTAATACTGTGGTCACTATATATTGCTGCTCCTGGTTGGCTTCATTGTGGCACGTCATGCGCGGGGATGGACGCTGCTGGCTGGGCCACTCGCCACTAGGCAGTTGCCTTCGCTGTGCCTTTGAAAAACGCGAGCAGATCGGTGTTAATCGTGTCAGCCTCTGTCGTGGGCATGCCGTGCGGGAAGCCCTTGTAGGTTTTCATTGTGCTATTCCGCAGCAACTTTGCCGAAAGCGGTCCAGCCGCGACATAAGGCACGATTTGGTCGTCCTCGCTATGCATCACCAGGACAGGCACAGTGATCTTTTTCAGGTCTTCGGTGAAGTCCGTCTGGGAGAAAGCGACGATGCCGTCATAATGCGCCTTGGCGCCTCCCATCATGCCTTGGCGCCACCAATTCCAGATCACCCCCTGAGAGGGTTTCGCACCGGGTCGGTTGTAACCATAGAACGGCCCAGCGGGCACATCGTAATAGAACTGGGCTCGATTGGCGGCGAGTTGCGCCTGCAATCCGTCAAACACCTCCTTGGGCTGACCGGTCGGATTGGCGGCCGTCTTCAGCATCAGGGGCGGCACCGCGCTGATGATGGCCGCTTTTGCCACCCGGCTTTCGCCGTGGCGAGCCAGGTAGTGCACCACTTCGCCGCCGCCAGTCGAGTGGCCAACATGAATCGCATCATTGAGGTCTAGATGTGCGGTCAGCGCCGCCAGGTCGTCGGCATAATGGTCCATGTCATGCCCGTCCCAGGTCTGGCTGGAACGCCCGTGCCCTCGCCGGTCGTGAGCAATCACGCGATAGCCACGTTGGCCGAAGAACAACATCTGTGTATCCCAATCGTCAGCCGAGAGCGGCCAGCCGTGACTAAAGACGATAGGCTGACCTTTGCCCCAGTCCTGGTAATAGATTTCCGTCCCATCTTTCGTCGCAAATGTCGCCACAGAAGTTTCTCCTTTTCTCTCGAGCACTCCGATACGTCGCCTTCGTGACCGGACCTAACGTTGTGCTGAGTTGTCCTGGAAACACAGCAGCCACAGAGAGTACGAAGGCTGACAGACTGTTCTTTGACTGTCCAGTTAATTCGGCCACACTTCACATTGATCGTGAGGGACCTCAACTCCCGGCAAACAGCGATCCCGTCAATTTGAAATGCTGGCATGACGAGCCGTTCGTCTTCTCAACCTTCAAGCCAAAAACCTTACCATGCCATGCCATGCTTACTCTCCCGTTCTAAGAAAAAGTTGTAATGTCTTGCTTTTGGTAACATCCTCTCCAAATAGCAGTGCCGGACTGTGGATGGCAAATGCAATGACAACCCCGGCAGCAAAACCGCTGACCGCAGGTTCGACAGACTCAATGCGAACGGTGGGAGCGAACCTTGGGTCAAAATCGACTAGTGTTACTTTCCCCGAAAAATCTGCGAGTGGAACAACGTCTTGCACGGTCGCCCGTAGATGAATCTCGTTTTTGGTGTTTTGCGTCTGGTCTATTCCATCGAGAAACTGAGGAAAATCAGATAACTCGTCGTACGACCCAACTGAAAACGGACGAAGAACATCGAGATAGAGAAAGGCAGGTTGTCCACTTGCGCCGTGCTTGAGCGTGCCCACTCTCAGCACGCCAAATCCGTCCGTGTTTCCTGGTCGGAAACCGATCTTTACACACAAGGGCGAGTCTCCATCCCCATCCGGCTCGGGATCTTTCAAATCGCAGTCTCGACTAATATTCCAGTACAACTCGTCGATGCTCGCTGGACCAAGGAGAAGCCAATCCTCAAGCCGCTGCGAAGAGAGTGTCGAGTCAATCTTGGCAACGTCAACTAATTTCGCATATTTAACCACCGCATCGTCGTTGTATGGCTGCATTTGTGCCGTAGAGACCGTGGCTGCGATTAGAACCATGAACAAGATGAAACACGGGACGTGGGGACGCACAACCATTCTCGTTTCTATTAGAAGGCAACACGACGCGCTTTGTGCCTGATAAAAAACGCCGATCTCGTAGATGTGAATGGGTCCGAAAGCACTTCTCCGCGAACCGCACTAATCGGGAGTTAGCCACTAGATTTGGTCGGGAGTGCTACCAGTGAAGATCGATTCACAGTATCGCGAACAATCCGGATGGGTGTACTGTGGTGCCGTTTGGGGGGCCAAGAGAAAATTGCATTTCCGCGGTGCTGAACGTCTTGGAGAAAAATCGAATCCGGGGTCGAGTTTCAGGCCCACGCAGTGAACTGAGTTTTTGGGAGGAGGAGGGATGAGTAAGGAAAGAGCTGCGACTTTAGTGATCTTGTTACTTCTTTGCGCTCCCGTGGTGCTGGACGGGCGAGAAGCACGACCTCAGAAGACGCCGAGACAGCTCTCCATCCGTGAGCCTCGGGGGATTTATGCCGTTGTGCTGGCCTTCGACCATCATCCCTACACCGATACCATTGACAATCCCGCGATCTCGGGACTGTTCCTGTACTACGACTGGGCGACCTTGGAGCCCAAGGAAGGCCAATTCGACTTCAGTTTATTGGAGGAGGCCTTTAAGATCGCCGACTCGAAGCACAAGACTATTCAGCTCGGTCTGCTTCCCGGTTTTTCCTCGCCGGGCTGGCTGTTGAATGAACTCCCGTCCTGCGATGGCTGGTTGGCTTCAGGCGGAAGGACGGGCCCCGCACCACCCCAATGCGGAAAGGCCACCTTTGGGTATCCCGAGGGCGTCTCGCGAAAGGGCGAGCTGCATGAGCTGCCGTTGCCATGGAACCCCGTATACAAGAGATCGTGGCACGCGTTTCTACTGGAGTTTGCGAAAAGGTTTGGGCAGCGCGAAGCGCTTGTGTCCATCGCTGTCGCGGGTCCCACGTCGCAATCCGAAGAAATCATTATGCCGCACAACGGACCTGGCGAGACGGAGAAGTGGGCGCGACTTTTGGAAGCGTTCTACCACGATCGGTCGTACCACCGGTCGAACAAGGCGTTCGTCGAAGAGTGGAAGGCGGCGATCGACGACTATGGAAAAATCTTCAGTAATATCACTCTCGCGCTGACGCTTGCGGCGGGTCTTCCTTTCAATCCAACTCGACGTGGGGCACGGGAGGCTTCGACGTTGGAGATCATGAACTATTTTGCGAGCGAACCGTTGGGGCCAAACGCCAAGGCGACGCAGAATAATGGCGTAATGGCGGCCCACCCGCTGACGATGAGACCGGTTAAAGCGATGTCAGCGGACACGAGGCGCAATCCACGAGTTCTGGCCGGAGGAGAGTTTTCCACTGGGTTTTCGCGACGCCCGGTACTGGAAGGATGTCCGAGTGAGGATAAGTCTTCGCCGACCTGCCAAAGCATCACTCCCGAGCAAGCCCTCGACAACGTGCTGGGTGTCTTCTTCGCGGGAACGCCCTACGGACATTTCTATGGGACACAGGACGGCCCGGCGCGCGTCCAATATTTGCAAATCTATCAGGACGATATTCTGTACGCCAACAGCCACCCGCCGGTTCAGGCCAAGCTCCTGGAGGCCAACAAGCGGTTCTTGTCTTCGAACTGAACATTGATCCGGAAGTAATCCTCAAGTCCTGAGTAACGCTGGTGCTTATTATTAATCGGACGCGCGATTCCACAAAGGGCCGAACTGAGGCGCGGTGCTCTGCGCGCGTCCGATTAAGCCGTTGAGTAACAGCGTATCTCGTCTTGCGACCTGTAAAGCTGCTGGAAATGATTGTCTGACAAGGATGAAGCGGCTCACATGCTGGAAACGTTTCGGGGCACCCGCACTCTTCGCTATCTCTGGTATGAACAACGCGTGGACTCTACACGCTGTGTAATACAAGAATCACCCGGATCACCGGCTGGCGCCTTCATTACTGCGTCGCCCGCGTGAAGGACGGTTCCACAGGTGCCACGAACTGCGTTTTACTTCATGAACCCGATCATGGCACGCTGGATGATCAGCATCTTTCCGTTTCGAAGCCGCGTCTCCGAGAGGCGTTCGAAGGGCTTGAGCTGGGTGAAGGGAAACTTTCACGCCCAGTTCTGAGAGGGCCGGGCGGCCGCAAGGCCGCCTGGCTCTTCGGCTACTCGGTGATGTGAGTTCGGCGAAACGAGCCAGAAGTCTTAGGATTGTATCGGAAGCGCGATGGGGCAAGGCGCATACCCGAGCACGGTGTGTTCGCGCGCTTTCGATACAACGACTAGAAGGAAGCCGGCCGTGATTGCGGCGGACGCGGTCGTTATGCAAATTCAATCGTGGGAAGGAGCGGCGTGGAGTTGTGCCGAGGCTGTGCGGAAGCGAGCCCGATCATCGACGCTTCGTCCGCGGTGCGCCGCCAGTCGCGCCGTCAGCAGCCGCCTCAGTCATCTCCTCGATCGATACTGGTCGCCGCCGACGGGAATGAATGATGCCTCGTAAAGCAGATGCCGAGAGTTTCGGTAACAGAACCACGCTGCCATCGGGATGCACGAAGAACTTGACCCGATCCCCCGGCTTCAACCGGAGATGCTCGCGAATAGCTTTCGGAATCGTCGCTTGACCTTTGACGGTGATAGCAGACTCCATAGCCCTCCATTACATTCTAATAGAAGTAATACCACGAGCATGAACCACGTGTCAAGATACACCGTTCCCTAAACTCTGCGTATATGGCCTATGGACTGAGTATGGACTGAGAGGAAATATCGCGTGGCACGACGAGGAAGCCAGGCGACAGATGAGCGACTCGGCACATAGGTAACCCATATGTCCGGGTCGGACCGAGACTGTCTGGCGGAGGAGGAGGGATTGAAACCCCAGTTGGTGAGAGGGAGGTGAGGGGTCGGTGAGCGTTGGTGTGTCTCTTGTTATCAACACCGGTTTTCGATTTGAATGAATCCCCAGTGTTTAGGCGGGTTCCGAAGGGGGTCAAATCGACCCAAAGTAGTAGCAAGAGTAGTAGCACGGAAGGCCGAATAGATAGGTTCGGGGAGGTCGCCGAGAGGCTGAAGGCGGCGGTTTGCTAAACCACACCTGCCCGATTCGCACAGTGAAATCCGTCGCGAAAGCTGGCGAGTCAAATGGACGCGAACGCCACGCTACCACGCTATCTGTCTTCCAATCTGGCAACAGTTCCAGACCGTGGCAAGAGCTAATGACGTCCGCTGATTACTGGCAATAGATCTACGCTGTCCATGACGACGGGTCCGCCCAGAGACGCAAAGTGCAAGGCCGTGTCTCCCGAACCAAAGCTGAACACGGGCTTTCCGTCTCTCGCACCGGGCATGTACTCGTTTGTTCCGATCGAAGGTAAGCGTCAAGCATACCGCTTACGATCGACGCATCGGCCCCTCCGGTCCTACCGAAATTATTTGCTTCCTCTTCGAGGACGTGATGCATATGCACTCTTGACGGGGGGCGGCCAATAGACTAGACTCAGTGAACTTAGTTCATTGAGAGTCTCTATGACCACTGTCAACATTCATGAAGCGAAGACCCAACTATCCCGTTTGGTGGACCAGGCAGCGAGCGGAAAGCCGTTCATCATCGCCAAGGCGGGCAAGCCTCTGGTGAAAGTCATGGCGCTCGAAACGCCCACTGGCAAGCAGGTGCGAAGACTCGGCTTTCTCGAAGGTCAGTTCCGCGTTCCAGCGGACTTCGACACCATGGGCCGCACGGAGATCGCACGCATGTTCGGTGGCGAAAAGTGAAGCTGCTGCTCGATACGCATTTGCTGCTCTGGGTCGCGAATGAACCGAAACGGCTCCCCAAGGCTGCCCGGGTGCAGATCGAGAATCCCGAGAATGAGCTGCTGTTCAGCGCCGCCAGCATCTGGGAGATCACCATCAAGCGCAGTCTCGGTCGAGATGATTTTGATGTGGACCCGAGAGTTCTCCGCCGTTCGTTGCTCGACAATGGATATACCGAATTACCTATCAACAGCGAACACGCGATCAATATCGACCAACTACCTTCCGGACACAAGGACCCGTTCGATCGCATCCTTGTGGCCCAAGCGACTGTGGAGGGCATTACGCTGCTGACCAACGATAGGAATATCACGGAATATCCCGGCCCGGTACGCCTCGTTGGCAGAGCATAGGTTGCGGCTGATACTGCGGTCCTCCTCACCACTCCGTCCTGGTTTGCTCTGCACAGCGTTTTCTTCACCGGGCGGTTCCCCGCTGTTTCATCTGCACTGGGTTATTCCCTACTGCCTTCCTTTTTCATTGCTCTGGCCGGACGAAAATGAATCTAATGGCAAAAAGTCATAGCCACTAGACGGTTGTCACCGCTTCGATCAGAATGATTCGCGGGCCACGCCAGACTCGCATTATCGAACTCCCATAGTCACAAAAGCCGTGCGTAGAGCCGAACTCCTCAAAGGTCACCGTCATGGTTTCAGGTTTCAGGCGTGCTCTTGATGGAGGCCGCTGACAATCCGCATCCGTTACAGCCCAAATCGCCACTGAGCGCGACCAAACAAACGACCGCACCCCATGCAATGAGGAGGCCACCGCCACCTTGTTCGTAGGCTTTCGCCATATTTCTCTTTGCGGCTTAAGCACAGGTAGAAGTGCATAGAACAACAGCGGCAAGCCGAGGAGTATTTTGACCGCTAACTAACCACAAGTTGTCTTTCGTCATACGAGAGAATTAGGCGCCGCCAGCCAGCTTCGCTTCAACGCGGCTGGCTGAGCTGCTTCAGCTTCTGCTCCGCGCTGTCGTGCGCCAACAACTCAATCGCCTTCTGCGCATTCTGCCGCGCCAAATCGTTCTGCCCGTCGGCAAGGTAGGCGTCGCCGAGGCTGTCGTAAACATTGGGTGAATTAGGGTAATTGCCCTCATTTCTCCTTTTCGCCCATTCGACGCGACGGTGCGCTTCCTCCGAGTTGTGATTCCGATATTGATTCTCTTTTCGTGGGTCTTCTTCTATCTCGATTGGAACGCTTATCGCCCAC
>Ga0074045_10001743_pt1 | contig 20719 bp, 17 predicted proteins | sample BogForMeECP23OM2_FD_94442 | JGI IMG/M metagenome (GOLD analysis project Ga0074045, IMG submission 94442) | Bog forest soil microbial communities from Calvert Island, British Columbia, Canada - Bog Forest MetaG ECP23OM2 | ecosystem: Environmental > Terrestrial > Soil > Wetlands ...
GTACTCGTTCCGCTATTGGTTATCATTACATCCCCACTAATATAAGAAAGGAACTTGTGCCGATGAAAAAACAAATTATTTTGGCAGCAGCGTTGGCATTATGCACGGCGAGTTTCGCCCAATCGCAGGACACTACTTTGAGGAAGCAGAAAATGAACAATGATACGGGAGTCTACGGCTTTACGATGAAGACCATCGACGGCAAAGACAAACCCCTTGCGGATTATAAAGGCGATGTTCTATTGATTGTGAATGTTGCATCTTTCTGCGGAAACACCCCGCAGTATAAGGACTTAGAAAATCTTTATGAATCATATAAAGACAAAGGATTCAAGATCCTTGCGTTTCCGGCAAATAACTTCGGCGCACAAGAGCCCGGCACGAACGAAGAGATTAAAACATTCTGCGACAACACATATCATGTGTCTTTTGACCTCTTTTCAAAAATCAGCGTCAAGGGAGACGACCAGCATCCATTGTACCGTTATTTGACCACGGGAACAGATTTCAAAGGGGATATCGGATGGAACTTTGCAAAATTTTTGGTTGACCGCAATGGTCGTGTTGTTGCCCGATATGCGCCGAAAAAGATTCCTACCGACGACGAAGTCATTCAAAAAATTAAACAGCTGATCGCAGAAAAATAGTGTTATGAACTTATGTTACGTAAAAGCCCAATATTATCGCCACGAAGTCGCAAAGCCACTAAGAAAAACAGCCGTTTCTATTTATGGACTTAACAGAATTAAGCTTTCCCTAAAAAGTTTTTGTGTCTTGGTGCCTTCGTGGCAAAGCTTTTAAACTCTGCGTACCATCAGTTCTTAATTGTGCTTGGCTTTCTTCACTCAGTACATCTATTTCAAAAGACCCCACTACCCCTTTTCTCAATTCATTGATTGTCGTACGATTTATAAGTATATTTTTCCAGAAATTTATTTCTGAGGATTATGGTACGGCAATTCGATATTCGATCTTCGCGCTTTTATCCCCAAGCCATTCTGCGGAACTCCGGCACGTCATCTCCGGCCATAGAGAAAGCTGTTGCCGCTATTATTCGCCGGGTTCAATTTCACGGAGACGACGCGCTTCGATTTTATACGAAGAAGTTCGACGGTGCGGTACTGAAATCTTTCGCCGTTTCAGAAAAGGAAATTCGCAAAGCGCTGTCAAACGCCGACCCTGAATTTGTCCGTCTTCTCGTTGAAGCCGCCAAAAAGATTAGAAGATTCCACAGCCGCCAACGACGTGCGTCATGGAGAATGAACGAGAAGTTTGGTTCCGATCTCCGGCAGCGGTATCTTCCTGTTGAGCAAGTTGGTGTTTATGTCCCTGGAGGAAAAGCCGCATATCCCTCCACCGTGCTGATGAACATTATTCCTGCACAAGTTGCCGGTGTGAAAAATATCGTTTTGGTGTCGCCTCCGGACAGAGACGGAAACGTCCATCGCGACGTGCTCACCGCTGCCGCAATCCTTGGAATTAAAAAAGTATTTCGGGTCGGCGGGGCACAGGCTGTTGCGGCCCTTGCGTTCGGCACAAAAACAATTCCCGCCGTTGACGTCATTGTCGGTCCCGGAAATGTTTTCGTTGCAACGGCAAAAAAAATGCTTTTCGGCAAAGTCGGTATTGACAGCATCGCAGGTCCCAGTGAAATTGTCATTCTTGCCGATGACACCGCGCGCCCTGATTTTATTGCTTCGGACATGGCGGCTCAGGCTGAACACGATGAGTCTGCGTCTTCAATTCTTGTCACGACCAGTCCGCGGCTCGCAGAAGGAGTGAAGAGAGAATTGAAGAAGCTGGTAACCATCCTTCCAAGAAGATCAATTATTGCTTCATCATTGAAAAAGCATGGGGCTATATTCCTGGTAAAAGATTTACGGCAGGGGGAAGATATTGTCAATCAACTTGCGCCGGAACATCTGGAACTTATTACGGAAAACGACAACGCTGTGCTGAAAAATATCAGAAATGCCGGCTCTATCTTCCTTGGAAACTTCTCGCCGGTGGCTGTCGGCGATTACTTTGCCGGACCGAATCATGTCCTTCCGACGGAAGGGACCGCTCGTTTCTTTTCACCCCTTTCGGTCGATACGTTTATGAAGAAATCGAGCGTCGTGAATTACTCCAGGCGCACAATGGAATCCGTCAGCGAGAAGGTCGCTCGGTTTGCCGAACATGAGGGGCTGACGGCGCATGCTCTCTCTGCCCGTTTGCGCGGAAGGAAAAAACAACGGTGAATTTTCTCGACAACATAAAACCAAGCGTGCGGGCGCTGGAAACATATGCCGTCAAAGGAAAAGCGCTTCAGCCAGGGTTGATCAAACTTAATCAGAATGAAAATCCGTTCGACATACCTGACGACATCAAACGCGAACTTACCGAAGAATTCTTAAAGAGTCCATGGAACCGGTATCCCGATGTTTTTCCTACCGAACTGCTTCAGGCGCTCTCGTCATTCGTCCGCCATCCGGTGGAAGGGATAATTGCAGGGAATGGTTCGAACGAGTTGATGTACACGATCCTTATGGCGACGGTCTCCAGAGGAACAAAGGTGTTGATTCCCTCCCCTTCATTTTTTCTCTACGAAAAAGCGGTCCAAGTGTTTGACGGCGATGTGGTGTCGGTTATGATGAAAGATGACCTATCGTTTCCGTCGGAAGAAATTCTCCATTCTGCCCGAAAAGAAAAGCCGGGACTCATTGTGCTTGTTTCTCCCAACAGCCCGACGGGCCAGTCGATCTCGGTCGATGATGTTGAAAAAATTCTGACCGGCACACCTTCTCTTGTTCTTGTTGATGAAGCGTATATAGAATTTTCTGAGAGGCGAAGCGTTCAATCGCTCCTCGAAAAGCACGATCGGCTCATCGTTTTGCGGACGTTTTCGAAGGCCTTCAGCATGGCCGGCCTCAGGATTGGCTATCTTCTTGCGAGACCGGCATTATGTGCTGAGCTGTTGAAGCCGAAAATCCCGTTCACTGTCAACGCATTTTCGGCATCGGTTGCCATGAAGCTCATGGAACGGAAAGAGATCGTCGACGAGCGGATCGCATTCATCAAAAATCAAAAGAAGATTTTGTTCAACGCTCTCCGTTCGTTCGAAGGCGTCGATGTATTTTCTTCTGACACAAATTTTCTTATCTTTAGAACACGCCACAATGCCGGTTCGCTGTTTCATCGGCTCCTTCAGCGGAACGTCCTTGTCCGTGACGTCAGCTCATATCCTATGCTCGAACGGACGCTCCGCGTCAATGTCGGTACAGAAAAAGAAAACACGACATTTCTTGCCGTGCTCCAAGAACTTCTGTGAACACTTCCAGATCACTATGAAAATTTTAGCTTTTGTTAACCACGTTCCCGATACAGAGACAAAAGTGAAAGTCGCTGCTGACGGGAAGACCATCGATACAACGGGAGTGAATTTTATGCTCAACCCGTACGACGAATACGCCGTAGAAGAAGGGTTGAAACTGCGCGAAAAATTCACCGGCGAGGTCATCGTCGTTTCGGTCGGCGGCGATACGCACAAGGAAGCGCTTCGCAAGGCATTGGCGATGGGCTGCGACAAGGCTGTGCTGCTGAAGGATTCTTCGGTGCGCGACTCGTATGCCGTTGCGCGCGCCCTTGCCGACTATGCGAAAGAGTACTCCCCTGATCTTGTGTTGTGCGGGAAGCAATCCATCGATTACGATGATGCCCAGGTCGGCGGTTTGGCGGCGGAAATGCTCGGCATGCCGTCCATTTCGGTCGTCGTGAAATTGGAAATTACAGCAGGCGCTGTTGTGGCAGAAAGGGAAGTTGAAGGAGGCAACGAAGTCGTTCATTCCAAATTACCCGTTGTTATTATGGCCCAGAAAGGCTTGAACCAGCCCCGCTATCCATCATTAAAAGGAATTATGGATGCAAAACGGAAGCAAATTGAAGAACGGATGATCAGCCCCGTCGAATCTAAGGTCGAAGTTCTTGCATTGAAGAAACCGGCGGCGAAAGCTCCCGGCAAGATTGTGGGAACGGATGCTTCAGCGGTTCCGGAACTAGTGCGATTGCTGCGCGAAGAGGCAAAAGTCATCTGAAGACACTCAGGATAAAGAAGTTGAAACATTTGAAAAATTGTTTCGCGCTAAGCCGCTAAGGCGCGAAGGTTCTGTTTTAGAATCATTTTGCGACTTTGCGTCTGGCGAAGCCATCACCTTGGGATTTGCGCGAACCGCCCTTTCGAGATTATTCAGAAGGCTCAAGTTATGAAAATTATAGCGTTTGCTGAGCAACGAAATAATCGATTTAGGAAAACTGCCTTTGAAGTTGTTCGGGCAGCAAAGACAGTTGCAGATCAACTCTCGGCAGAGGTCGTTGCGTTGGTTGTCGGCGGGAATGTTTCCTCGATTGCAGGCGAGGTCGGAGGGTATGGTGCGGCCAAAGTGATTGTTGTCGAAGACTCCCGCCTCGAGAACTATTCGACTACCGCGTATGCGAAAGTTGTGGCAGAAATTGTACGGCAGGAGTCGGCTGAGCTTGTTTTTTTTCCAGCGAGCTCTTTAGGCAAAGACGTTTCGCCGCGGGTATCGGTGAAAATCGATGCAGGGCTGGCGGCGGAATGCACTGCCCTTCGCGTTGAAAATGGCGATGTTATTGCCACGCGCCCCGTCTATGCCGGAAAAGGGATGGTTGATGTCCGCGTAAAATCGCGAGTGAAAATGTTTTCTCTCCGGCCGAACGTTTTTTCTGCCGGCACAGCATCACCTGTATCGGCTGTTGTGGAGAAAAGGAATATTCCCCTTACGGATGATGATTTTGGGGCTGTTGCTAAAGAGATAAAAACATCGAGCGGGAAGAAGGATGTAGCGGAGGCAGACATTATTGTTTCCGGCGGGCGGGGACTGAAAGGGCCGGAACATTTTTCATTCATTGAAGACCTAGCTTCAACATTGAATGCCGCCGTCGGCGCTTCCCGTGCCGTTGTCGATGCAGGATGGAGGCCGCACGACGAACAGGTTGGGCAGACTGGAAAGACGGTAGCGCCGTCTCTCTATATCGCCGTTGCGATTTCCGGGGCGGTCCAGCATCTTGCTGGAATGTCATCCTCAAAGTACATCGTTGCCATCAATAAAGATAAAGACGCACCGATTTTTTCTATTGCCGATTACGGGATCGTCGGTGATGCCTTCGACGTTGTACCGGCATTGACGGCAGAACTTAAAAAAGCGAAAGAAAAATAGAAAGCAAATACGACGAAGTGAGTTGCTATTCAAATGGTTTTTTTATATACTCGCTTTAGATGTAAAGAAATTTTTTTTGAGAGGATTTGGCGTGGAGAAAGTTCAGGTTGATATTTTAGGATTATCGACAAGTCCGTCAAGCGGCGGAGCGTATGCGCTGATCCTGAAAGAGATGAACGGCAATCGCAGATTGCCGATCATTATCGGCGCGTTTGAAGCTCAGTCGATTGCATTGGAGATGGAAGGGATTAAGCCGCCGCGTCCGCTCACGCACGACCTGATGAAGAATATCATCGATACATTCGGCGTATCGCTGCAAGACGTGTACATCAATGAATTGCGCGACGGTACCTTCTACGCAAAAATAACGATCGAAGGAGTGAGCGACAGCCAGGAAGTAGACTCACGGCCAAGCGATGCCATCGCTCTCGCGGTACGCTACGGGGTTCCGATCTTTGTCGCGGAAGAAGTGTTGAATGAAGCCGGCATTGTTGCCGACGGTGAAGAGGAAGAGACGAGCACCGAGCCGAAAACCGACCCCCCTGCTGTCATCAAGAAACACACTACGAAACTTGAACAATTGCAAACGTCGCTTCACGAGGCGATCGAAAAAGAAGAGTACGAAAAAGCTGCAAAACTTCGCGACGATATCCGCAAGCTGACGATGGGGGATTAACCAGAAGAATGCATCGTCTCAGCGACGAACTACGAGATCCACCATTTCTCTTACCGCACGATCCAATCCGACAAACATCGATCGCGAAATAATGGCATGGCCGATGCTCATTTCATCAATAAAGGGAATATCAGCAACCGCGACTGCATTAACGTAATTCAAGCCATGTCCCGCATTCACACCCAAACCGAGTTTTTTCCCGTACTCAGCCACAATGCTGATCTTCTGTAAGAGCTTCTGCTGAACAGCGGGCGATCGGGATTCGGCATACTCTCCAGTATGAATTTCAATCATGTCCGCACCGATATCGTTCGATGCGTCGATCTGTTTTTTTACGGGGTCGACAAAAAGGCTGACAAGGATGTTCTTATCATGCATCCTGCGAATTGTTTTCTCGATCCTTGCGCGGTGTCCCGCGACATCGAGTCCCCCTTCTGTGGTTAACTCAAGGCGTTTCTCCGGAACAAGTGTTACGAGGTCGGGCACAATTTTCAGAGCAATTGAGACAATTTCTTCGGTGGCCGCCATTTCCAGGTCCAATTTTGTTTTCAACGATTTTCGCAGTTCGAGAACGTCGCGGTCATTGATGTGGCGACGGTCTTCGCGCAAATGGCACACAATGCCGTCTGCGCCCGCTTGTTCACAGATGGCTGCCGCCGCCGCCGGGTCCGGTTCCATACCGCCGCGAGCCTGGCGTACCGTGGCAATGTGATCGATGTTTACCGAAAGCTTCATTGTCCCTTTTCTTCCGATTGAAGTTAACAACAAAATAAACGAAATTCGATGAAGAATCACAATAGCAATGCTGGATGTGTTAGAATTTGCTGATGGTTGCTGTTGTCCAACACCTTATCCGAGAAAGCGTGATTTATCGAAATATCTGGTAATGTTCATCAAGGAAGTGCCCTATAGCTGCCCAAACTGTAATACAATCCAATTCTGCATACCGCAACTTTTTCGGACGCGAACCGTATTCAAGACTGGAAAATGACCCGAAACATCCCCTGTGAGGTACCCGCATGAACAAAAAATTACCGTTTGTTTTCATTCCGTTCTTCTTCATTATCCTAAACTCCGGTTCATTGTTTGCGCAAACAGACCACAGCTCATATCTTTTTGCACCGGATTCGATGGACAGCGCGACAAATGGCGACCGGATCGGTTCTTTTGTAGACGACCTGCTCCAGAAAATAGAGTCCGACGTAGAGGCAATGGTTCGAGATCGGAATAGAGAACGCGACGAGGACACTGATTCGGCGTCGGTATATCGCCGGTACCGCTCGACGGAAAGTGCGGTAACGTTTTCGGGAAATACGAGCATCGACCTAAGCGACACGATTGACGGAAACGTGGTCGTGAAAGGAGGGACTCTTACAGTTATCGGCCTCGTGCACGGCGACGCCCTGGCAATTAACGGGGATATCATCGTGAAGGATGGCGGCAAAATTACGGGGAACGCACGGGCAATCAATGGCAAGGTCCTCAAGGAGGGGAGTGGAACGGTAGAAGGATACAGCGAAGAAACTTCATCGGCACGCGACGCCGTGTACATGAGACCGGGGTACGAACCGAGCAGGTCATACAAATTCAACCAGCTGTGGCTCGATGAAAACGAATTCCCGGACCATGTATTGTTTCGTTATGACAGAGTCGATGGGTTATTCCTGGGCTTAGGGAGTGAGAAGAAATTTTATTGGGATGGAAGTAAGGTCATTTCAGGGTACGGCTCGGCGGGGTATGCATTTAGCCTCCATCGCTGGCGTCTTAACTTGGGGCTGGACAGGCAATTCGCCGCAGAGAATGCGCTCTACGAGGTCGGTGCAGAAGGACATAGTCTCACGGACACAAAAGATGAATGGATCATGAAGTTAGGTGAAAACAATCTTACGTCGATTCTTTGGCACGAAGATAACCGGGATTATTTTAACCGCGAAGGTTTTTCTTTGAATGCAGCACGATATACGAAGGAAAGCGATCTTACTTCACAGCTCCGTGTCCAGTACCTTGTCGACGATTACTCGTCGCTGTCGAAGGAAACAGACTGGTCGTTGTTCCGGCCGAGCCATAGCTTTCGTGATAACCCCGCAGTAGCAGAAGGGACGATGCACAGTATTTTGGGGACTGCCGGTTTAAGTACGCTCGAGGGGCGCGGCCGAAGGACAGTTGGCTGGAATATTTTTGCAAGCGTTGAACGTGCCGGCGATCAATTCGGCGGAGATTTTAATTTTACGCAGGCCGTGATCGATGTCCGGCGGTTTCAGCCTCTGTCTGAATATGACAAGATCAATGTTCGGGTTCGCGCCGGGTCGCTGGAAGGAGATTACATTCCTCAAAAATCGTTCGAGATCGGAGGAGTGAACACACTCCCGGCGTATAGTTACAAGGAGTTTGCCGGCAATAGAATGCTTTTAGGGAATTTTGAATATGTGCTCAGCGGCCGGTTGATGGAGGATGAATTTTTTTGGCCCAGCAGCCTGAATTTTATAGCTTTTGCCGACGCCGGCGCGGCTTCGCTGGTTCCAACGACGAAGGCCATCACGGACGGGTTTTCATCGATCGATGAAAATACTATTAAGTCCGACCTGGGATTTGCGCTGGGCTGGCACGATGAAAGCTGGCGGCTCGGGTTCGCGTGGCGTACCGACGTGAAATCGCCCGTCAGTATCTTTCTGCGGCTGAATAGACCATTCTAATTTCAACATCATTGCACCAATAAAAAACTCAACCCGCGGGTTGAGTTTTTTATTTCCTCACGACGTACTGCAGCCGCTCCGGATCTTGCCGCACGATCTTTATGTCTTTAGGAGTGGTTACCACGGGGTGGATAGAACCGGTGGTGTCGAGCAAGATGGATTTATAATCGATGTACGACGAAAAATCCTCTCGTTCGACCGCTGCCACTTGTTCTATTCCTCCGCGCACAATGATATCAATCTTCGGCGGAATAAGTACGACGAGACGGTTTCCGGGCACCTGATTTACTTCAACAGGAATTCCTTTAAAACTTTTTTCCGCAATTGGCTGGACGTCGATTTGAACGGTAACTGCTGCGGGGAATGGGGTGATGCTGAAGGACATCGTGTCGGAAACTCCGACGCGAGCGTTAACGTCGCTTTTCAAACCCGAGAATACGAGCGGGTCGGTCTGCCATCGGTCGATTTTGTCAAGCAGGTCTTTGGCGCCCGTGAGAGTGATGCTGTCGGGTATGGACTCGATGTCTCCGACAACGCCGTATCCCTCACGAAACGTCATCGCGACAACCGGCTCTACTGGGACAGTTTTCTTTATTTTGTCGTCCAGCACCACCATAATGGTATCGGGCTTGATGTCAACCGTTTGGATCCCCTGCGGCAGCTTCAACCGTTCCACTATATCTTTGCTCGTCACAAAGTTGAATCGATTGGAGATATCTGAAATATCGAGTACATAGCGGACATTGGGGACGAAATACAATCCAACGAGCTGCCAGCCGGAAGCGTGGACCTTCACATTGACGGTGGGGGGGACAGGTTTTGCCAAAGACCGGTTAGGCTTTATATTCTCTAACACGAGGTGGACGGAAACGACCGTTTGGTATTCGTACCCCATATTAATGGAGAGCCATAACGCCACAGCAAAAAGCGTCGAAAAAATAGCGATGTGAAGGTTCTTGTTCTTCATACCAGCGAGTGTGAATGCAGAAATAAAAAATCCATCTTCGTTTCAGCATGGCGCGAAGATGGAGCGGGATTAAATTCCTATTAGACGTTATTAATCACGAAATTTCGCTTTCATTAGCTCTTCGAGAAGCTGTTCCTTGTTTGCCATCGAGATGGCTCTTCCGTAAATCCCCAATCCTTTGAAGCTTCGGGCATATGACCGGAGTTCGTGAACCGTCATTGTTGTAAGTTCGGCAAGGTATGAATCCCGCTCATTGGATTGCGGCGGTACAAAGGCCACGTCTTCTTCGCTGCTATCTTCGGTATTTTCATTTGCGGCTGCATCCACCACATCGCCATGCAGCAATTGTGCGATTTCTTCTTCCGTGAGAATGGATTTCGCGAAGATCAAATCTTCAAGGCCTTCTGCCGGGCGCGGAATAACATGGTGTGAAACCAGTTGACCGACGCGCTTTGCTGCTTCGGCTCCCGCCTCAACCGCAGATCGGACGGCCGCAGTGTCTCCAATAATCTTTATTGTTATCATGGCGGGGTCCGTCCGTTCCTTCCCGATCAGCCGGACGTTTGCTGTCTTCACCATCGCGTCCGCAGCTTCGATTGCCGCCACCAATCCCCGTGTTTCTACCATGCCGAAAGCAAAATCCATTATCCTGTATCTCTTGTTGTTAGTAAGTCAGAAATAAAGTCCTTTTATTTTACGGCCGGGCGTTTCGGAAGAATTAATTCAACGTCGCTATGCGGCCTTGGAATTACATGTACCGAAACCAACTCACCGACTCGCTGCGCTGCCGCTGCTCCTGCATCGGTTGCTGCTTTCACCGCCCCCACATCGCCCCGGACCATTACCGTGACATATCCGCCGCCAATTTGCTCTTTGCCGATCAGCGTGACTTTAGCGGCTTTCACCATTGCATCTGCGGCCTCAATGGAACCGACAAGACCCTTTGTTTCAACCATTCCGAGGGCATCGAGTGAATTGTCTGACATTTGTGTCTCCTGCAATTGTAGTTGAAATGTTTATTGCCTAGTGAAGTGGGAGAAATATAAATAACAATGAAATGAGAGTCAACCAGTGGTATCGAATATGCTCCAGCGTCCGCTGACGGGAGCAAAAAACAAAAAGTTATGACCTGGCTTTTTTTGCCAGCGCAATAATAGATAATCCAAATGGGAATGAAAATTTTCGTAGAAGGAACCGTTCACATCCAAAAATCGATTCGAGAGTAGAATTAAGAAATCGAGGGGGAAGGTCAAGCGTTGTATCGGTTTTAGGTTTGACGAATCGCTCCGCCACACGGCTAACCAAAGCGGTTGGAAACAACAGCGAGTTATAGTATGATAACTTCTCGACAATGAATCCGCCGGTTTCAAGAAGATGTTGTAGGCGCGATCTTGTGTAGCGGCGCTTGTGGTGATTCAGGTCGTCATGTCTGCTCCAGAGAAATTGATAAGCGGGAACAGTCACGAGAATGTGTCCGTCCGGCTTGGTTAACTCATAGGTCTGCCGCAGTATCCCACCATCGTTATCAATGTGTTCGATAACGTCGAGCAATGTGATAAGGTCAAACCGTAATTCGGAGCGAGGAAACGTGTCGAGCGTACAACAGAACGTGTTTGCAAGTCCCCGTTTGCGGCAAAATTCAATTGCAAGCGCCGATGTGTCTGTGCCGTATGCCTCAAATGATTTCTGAAACATTGCAAGAATAGCTCCTGTCCCGCATCCGACGTCGAGCACCGTTGACTGGCGCGAAAGAATGATATTCTGTTGGATCACGTCGGAAACAATTTTTTGACGCGCAGTAAACCACCAATGTGTAGTTTCAATTTCGAAAAATCTTCGGTACAGCTGCTCTTCCATCGATAACTACCTTTCCCAGGTCACTCATTCACTGCTTTAAATGTGAAAACAACAGGCTCTTGTGCCGCGGCATTCCACTTGAAATGGAGGATCACCGATGCTGATTTCCTGCCGTACGATTGCGAGACCCAGCCCTCTTCGACTTTTACGGTCAGGCGGCTCGAAAAAATGCATTGTGCAATTACCGTCTCATTTTTGTGGATGCGGACAGAATTCTCGCTTACGGTAGCGCTCAGCCCGCTGTCAAGATGAAAATACGAATGAATGTCCGCAATGTTTTTGGTGAACAGATCTTCTATCGTGAACAGATGGTCATTGGGTTGATAAGCGATAGTTCGCCGATAAAAATTGGCAGACGGTTTTTTGAAGGCGCATTCAATTCTAATTTCTTTTTCCGACTGAATTGACGCAACAATCGTTCCGTCGAGGCTTTTCTTCCATCCAAACCAGCGTTGAGGCTCAAAAAAATCCCACGCCGGCGAGAATGTCGTGTTATGTGCTGCCGCGGAACGAAGGTAATTGCGCTCCTCGTCGTTTCCAAGGTAGACGGAAGTCCCCGTATCGGCAAGTACCGAGTTCCCGTTCAAGTGGATGACCGGAGAAAACAGATCGTTATGGCTGTGGGAAGAGAATCCGTTGCCCCCCATCCCGAACTCGCCGGCCCGGAAGAAGCAATAGTCGCCCGACCCTCTGTTCCCGACAATGACATGCCGGCTGTCGGGTAAAAGTGTGCAGATTTCAGCCGATGAATTAGTTCGATTGCCTTTAGGAGAGTTCCACTCCGTTTCACTGAGCAGCCAGAATGACTCTTCATTAAGAAAAGAAGCAATGGCCATCTCTTCGCTCTGTAATACGGCTTCCCCGGCGGCGATCAATCCTCGCACATCCCAAAAATTTACAGAAGTGGCTAGCGTAAAACCCCGGCCGTCGTCTGAGTCGCCGTACGCCGGAAGGCCGAATCCGGGTGATTGGAGAATAAAGAGATAGCGTATCATTTTCTGAAGCTTTTCTACGAACGGGGCTGAAAACGGCGAAGCAGATTTTCTAGCACTCAAACAAGAAAGGAGAAAAAAGTCGACGTCGAATCGGTGGTATGACGAAGACTGCTCTTTCGCCACACCATCGTCAAACACTTGCGTGAGGATTTCCCGTTCGAGGATCTTTTGTCCCCTTTTTTTCCATTGTTCGGATTCATTAAAGAGAAACGAGGATGCGGCGACAAACAATCCGGCAGTTTCGCCGATCAAATGATTTGTTCGAACTATCTTATCCAACGACAAGTGCGACGAGAGGAAGGACATTTGCTCCCAGGTACTTTTCAAAATGGCCGCTCGGACCTTTTCTGAAAGTTGGTCTTGAATAAATTGGAATGTCAGAGTCCACGAGATCAGGCGTATGCCGATTTCCAACGGGCTCGCCCAATTGATGCCGGATCGGTATGGATTCTCCTCAATCCAATGCAACCACTGTGCGACAAGCTCGTCCAGGTACACCCTATCTCCCGAAATATAGAACGCCTGGCCTAATGCGACAAAATACTGATGACGGTTCAATTCCCACACGAGCTTGACATCAACAGGCGAGCCTTCATACTGCAAAGCGTTTTCATTGTAGATTTTTTTTTTCCATTCCTTCGAAGATGCCGGGTCTAAATGCCAATTGATTTTTTGGTCAAATTGAACTGTGCATCCAAGGAACTCGAAACGGTGGGACCGTATGGACTGGGCTTTTGCGATCAGGGAAGAGAAGCCTTCGGGGAAAAGTGTTTTGAACCGAGTTCCTGTTTCGCTTCCAAGAGGGAGAACAGGATTGAAAGAAAACGAAGAGAACGACTGCATGGATGCCCGCCGCATTGCGAGATCATTGTATTTCGCAAAGACTATTCGGTATAACTTCAGGACGGCGATCCAAACAAAGTGCCGGGGTCCTGCTTTTTGAATCCCAAGTATGCAGTAGCGGACAATGTTCACAACAGTGCGGTGCTCAAGAGGATAGGGAAAAAATAGTTGGATCTGGATTGTGTAACCATTGTCGGAAGATCACGAACGGCGCGCCATAATGTTCTTCATTTCTTTTAGCCCGTCAACAAGAGCGAATACAGGATTCCAACCCGTCTCCCTGCGAATTTTTCCGATGTCCAGAACATTGTAAGGGACGTCAAATTTTCGCTCGACTTGGTACACAACGCGGCATTCAACTCCAAACGTCGTTTGAATGAGCTTGACTATTTGATTCAACGATGTTCCGCTGCCGGTCCCGACGTTGAAAACACCCTGCAGCGACGGTCTTTTTACGATCGCGGCGACTGCAGCAGCAAGGTCGCTTTCAAATAAATAGTCCCTGACGGCTGTTCCATCGCCCCAAATCGCGATCTCCTCTCCTTTTAATGCTTTGTTCAAGAAGACACCGACTGCGCCCTGGGGCCGCAGTGCGTGTTGACTGGGTCCGTACGGATTCGAGAATCTGAGGATCACGTACGGAAGGCCGTAGTTGAACGAGAACAGTTTGATAAATTTTTCTACCGTCAATTTCGAAATTCCGTATGCCGAAATGGGTTCTGTCGGTTCCTGTTCTGAAAGCAGCCGTCCCGGCTCGGATGCGCCGTACACCGTTCCCCCCGATGATGCGAAAATGAGACGCGTCGATCGCTTGTCTTTCAAAAGTTCGAGCAAGCGAACGGTCGGAAGAACGTTCGTTTCAACATCGTACTTGATGTCGTTCATCGAGGTCTGTGGAATCGTCGTTCCTATGAAATGAAGTACTGTAGAAGCGCCGTCGAGAGCCCGCGTCAGGTCGCCGAGGTTTGAGAAATCGCCAAACTGCAGGTCAATTTTTTCGAGAACGGATTTGATCCGGTAGGTGTCCTGTCCTTCCTTGTCAAAGACTCGAACATTCATCCCTTCTGCAACGAGGTGTTTTGCAACCGCCGAGCCGAGGAAACCGCAGCCGCCCAGTACGAGACAAAAACTATTTTTGTTTTCCGGCACTGCGCTGAGATCCTTTTTTGATGTCGCGAATAATAAATTTCGGTGAACTGTTTGAATTCATTAGAATCCTGCCGGTGTACTCGCCGATCAGGCCGAGGAAAACAATCTGCATTCCGCCGATGACAAGGACAACAACCATGATCGATGTCCAGCCCTGTACAGGAACCCCGTATATGATTTTCTGAGCGACGACAACCGCCGCACCGATCAGCCCCGCGAATGCGCTCAACAATCCGAGCATCGACGCAATTTGAAGCGGCTTGATGGAAAAATTCACCAGAAGATTCAATCCATGATTAATCAAACGCAGGAGAGTATAGTGCGACTCGAAGTCCGACTTATCGTTTCTGACGGTAATGCCCCCGATGTTTGTCGTCGTCCAGCTGATAAGACCGTCGATGTACGTGTATGAAGAATTGTATTTCACGATTTCGTCTACGACCCATTTTTTCATGGCGCGAAAACTGCTGAAATTACCGTTCAACGCGGTTGAGAGAATCTTTCGGGAAATCCATTTGCTGAAATCGGATGTGATGTTCCGGAAAAAATTGTGGGCCCGTTCTTCCGGCAGACCGTACACAACATCGAACCCTTCCATGAGTTTCCGGATCAACCGCGGTATTTCTTCCGGCGGATTCTGTAAATCCTGGTCCAGCGTCACGATCACTTCGCCGTGTGCGCATGAGAGTCCCGCGAGCGTCGCGTTATGCTGTCCGAAGTTCCTGCTGAGTTCGATGGCACAAACGTTCGGGTCTTTTGATTGAAGTTTTGTCAGGATGGAGAAACTTCCGTCCGTACTCCCATCGTCCACGAAGATCATTTCGTATTTGCCGAAGGATTTTGCGATGGGGAGTAAATGTTGATGCAGGCGTTCGACCATTGCGGAGCCGTTGTAAACGGGGATGACGAAGGAAATTAGTTTCATATGGAATCTGCCGTAAGAGTCATGTACGGTACCAAGATAACAAACAGGAGCGTTTGATTCAACAGCGGCCTACCAGCGCAAATGGTAGACCCGCAGCGTACCGTAACAGTTTTCCGGGAACTCGGCAACGAGCGTACCCCGTTCTTTGATGACTGCGTCCGCATCATCCCGCACGGATTTCCAAAAATCTTTTCCCCAGATTTCCGCGTCCCCCGTGATCATGTACTCCGGCTTGAATGTATCGACCTCCCGGAGATGGGTGTATTGCGTGCGGAGAGGCTGGTGCTGAAACCCGAACCAAAATGTTATCGAACCCCACACCCTTGCATCCGGGGGAATCACGGTCTGAAGTTGTTTGATTGTTTCAGTGTACGAACAATTTCTGTTATGCCACAATAACCTTGCGTCCCCCGCAAGTTGATTCAAGGAGAGGAGAACAAATAATCCGATACCCAGCGATTCGCGAAAATATCCGGAATGAAATATTCGTCGTATGCGCTCTCCAAATGCATGGGGGGCCCCAAGCAATTCGTCTGTGTTTACTGCCGCAAGGATGCAGAGCATGGGGAGAACGGAGGTGGTATACAGCACCGTCTTATTTGATATAACTAGGATAGAAAGAAGAATATACATTCCAACTACGATTGCCACATTACGGGTTTCGATTTTTTTTGATACAAGGGAACGAACCCAAACGGAGGCAAACACGAGAACGATGGGCGCTCTGTATGGAAACTGGGCATATTCCACAATGCGGTTCCATTCGCCCCGCAGGCTAGTGGCGAGCCAATTCTGCTGGGCGAGCGAGCTCGTTCTGTTGTCCAGCTGAAGATAAAATGTCGAAAATGAATTGCGTGCGTCGTTCGCGATTACATAGATCAGGTACGGAAGCAGGGCGATAAGCAGTGCGGCAGCAAAACTCCAGCTATACCGGGATGTGAAAGCTCCGCTCTTATACGTTAGCAGCAGAAGCACTGCAACTGCCCCGACATGCAGGACGGCGTTTGGATGTGTCCACAAGGCGACGCCGGCGAACAATCCTGACCAGAAAAAATACGCTTTCGAATTTGCCCGTATGCCCTGGAACAGAAAGAGCATTGAATAACTTTCCAGGGTGACAAGGTAGATTTCAGGGCGAATGGTGCGGTAGGAAATGAACATCATCGTTTCGATCATCACAAACCAGACTGCAAAGAGTGCGGCACGCTTCGAAAAGAATTTCGAAGTGAAAAGATACACCGCGATCATCAGCAGCGCTCCGCATGCGGCGGAAACAAGCCTTCCTTGCACAGGTCCAACGCCGAACAGCGCGAATGCGGGGGCGACCGCCATGCTTAAAAAGAGCCGGGGCTGGAGCAATACTTTGTCGAACCCGGTATAGTTTTCAAGCACGAGGTTGTACATTTTTCCTTCGTGCGCAAGCGTTGATGCGGTGATCGATTCCCAGGGTTCATCGACCCATACGCGCGGATATTTTTCCAGCATGAACGTTGAAAGAAAGGCATAGAACGCCATGAGGAAGAAAAAAACACGGTGGTCGAATATCGTCGTTTTTATCGCCGGTAGGAACTTATTCAACATCGAACACCCTCATCCACATTTCGAGATTGATAATTTGCCACAAGATATTATTAGCGATTGTTGGAGGATCGGCCTTGAGCTGCTTTTCAAGAGACGCTTGGTTCAGGAATTCATTTGCGCGAAGAGGTTCATCCAGCAGGAGCGTTCGTACCATCGGCAGAAGTGTGCGCAGCCAAGCATTTTGCGGAGTAACGAAGCCCATTTTGTCTTTGCGCCATTGAATTTCTTTCGGAAGGATTCCCTCTCCTGCGCATCGCAGCGGATATTTCGACCAGCCGTTGTGAATCTTAAACGATGCGGGAATGCTCATTGCATATTCCACGACTCGGTAATCGACAAACGGAACCCGCGCTTCAATGGCAAATGCCATTGAATTTCGGTCTTCGTAGTGAAGGAGCTGCTGCAGATTGAACGCTGTCTCTTCCTGGAGCAGACGTTCCTGAAGGTTGTCGTTTCGTTTTGACAGGACTGACGATGTGCGTTTGTATGAAGAGGAAAATTCGGGATTCATCAACCCAAAACTGGGGGCGAAGAATTCGTAAGCTGATTGCGGCAGGATTGTTCGGCCTGCCTTGCCGAGCAGCTCAACAAGCTGCCGGGGCACGGAGCGCTGCGTTATGGATGACGTTCCAGCTAATTCTTTTATCAGAGTGCCGAGTCGCATCGCACGCAGCAATTCTGTTTGATAAATCGGCACATGCCATGCATATCCCCCCAGCAGTTCGTCCCCTCCTTGTCCGTCCAACAGCACCGTAATGTGCTGTTCGGAGGCAAGGCGCATTACATTCCACTGTGCGTAGACCGACGTCGAGTTAAATGGCTCGTCCTGATGATACACAACCTTCCGAAGTTCATCCCACAATTTCTTGCCATCGGGCCGGACAAAATGAGGTTCGGCGTTCGTTCGCGCAATCACTTTGTCGACGAACGGTTTCTCGCTGTACACTGCATTGTCGTACACCGCTGTGAATGTCTTTTGATGCTCGCCGATAAGAGTGCGGTCAATAACTCCGTCGTTAAACATCAATGAGTTTGCCATGCACACAATGGTAGAGGAGTCGAGCCCGCCGCTGAGGCAGCTGCCGAGCGGTACGTCCGCGCGAAGCCGTAATTTGATCGAATCGAAAAGAAGCTCTCTGAAACTTTCCGCGTGCTTCTTGCTCTCCGGCTCGCGATACGGCTCGAACTCGGAATTGCAGCGCAGCGTGTAATACCGCTGGACCGTAAACGCTCCGGCATCATCAATGACCAGAAAGTGTGAAGGGGGGAGTTGTTTGATGCCCGAAAAGAAAGTCTCGTCGCCGTGGTCGATCACTGCGTACGCAAGATAGTCGTATACGATCTGATGATTCGCTCTGCGGGCAACGTCTGGATGCAGCAGAATAGCTTTGATCTCCGACGCAAAAGCAAACGTCTCTTCATTCTTGGTATAATAGAAAGGCTTGACACCGAACCGGTCTCGCGCGCAGAACAAGGACTTCGTACGGGCATCCCATAAAGCAAATGCCCACATACCGTTGAAATGCGAGAGGCATTCTTTTCCCCATTCTTCGTACGAGTGAATGATGACTTCGGAGTCGGTCTTCGTTCTGAACGAGTACCCCTTCGCAATGAGCAGCTCGCGGAGTTCGATGTAATTGTAGATCTCTCCATTGAATATCAGCCACACCGTGCCATCGGCGTTCGACATCGGCTGATGGCCGGCAGGGGAGAGGTCGATAATGCTTAAGCGGCGGTAGCCGAGCCCCAGATTGTAGTTTTCCTGAGTCGGTGCGGAAATGTTCGGATAATTTGATTTCGCAGCCGGAATGGAGTCGTTGCCGGATCGATGATCGCACCGGTTGTTTGCGGTGTCCACGAAAAGATAACCTTCGTCGTCCGGTCCGCGGTGACGGATACTGTTCGTCATTTTGAGCAATAGCGCCGGGTCAACGCGGCCGCCTTGTCGAGACAATATGCCTGTGATGCCGCACATTTAATTTCCCAGAAGCTGTTTCATTATTGAGATCAAACCAACGGTTCGTTTTTCAATTGAAAAATTCTCTTCAACTCTTTTTCGGGGGTCGTATCCGATATTCCGGGAATTCATCGCTGATTTTATGGCGTCGACCGTGGCCTGAAGGTCATTATAAGGAACAAGGTACCCTGCATTTCCAATCACTTCCGGTAAGGAAGTGTTGTATGTCCCGACGGGAATGCATCCGCACGACATTGCTTCTGCGCATGCGATGCCAAACCCTTCATGCGCTGAAGCCTGAACGTATATTCGTGCGCGCTGATAAAGCAAAAGGAGCTCGTCGTCGGAAACATATTTTTCGGTAAAACGCAGGTTCCCCGGTGCCATCTGAACAAATTTTTGCGCGCTCGCGTCCAGGGCGTCGATTTTGCCGATGAGAATAAAGCTGAATTCCGGCAGTGACGCAGCACATCGTGCAAAAATATCGAGGCCTTTCTGTATGATGGTAATGCGATTGATGACATTACACGTTGTTATTATTAAATCCTCCTTGTTTCCCGACGGCTTGAAGTGTTTGAGATCGATACCGGGATATAAGGTGCTTGTGATGTTCGCCGGGGCGTAGTGGAGCGTATCACTTCGCGAGAAATTTGAAAACGGCAGAACGCGATCGACACTGTGTAGTGTGAACCGCTGCAGCATCCGTTTCCACCACGATCCCATTTCCCCCCACCCGATGGCCGGGACATACGCAACGTCAAATCCCCCTGTAATGACAAGAATTTTGACACTAAAAATTTTTGCAATGAGAACAACAACAGGCGCAAGACGAGGGACAGAAAACCACATCATGATACAGGAGACATGCTCTTTTGCCACCTTCTTGCCAACGGTCAGAAACGTCCATAGTATTTTAGGACTTCTGAGGCGGTTGAAACTTAGAATCTCTACGCTAAACTGCGTCGCTAAATTGGCTGCATCAAGTTGAACGAACGACGAATTCTCGTCTGGGCAAACAATTATTATTTTATCCATCATCGCATTATTTTTCAGCCACGGATTTTCCTAAAAAAGTTTCTGCAACCAACGTCGAACCCTTGGAGATCCGTTAATGGATTTAATTCCTTCTGTTTCGGGCAACAATCCGGCGCTGCATTCGACATCCGTGTATGACCGGTAAAAAAACTCGAACCGGCTGAAGTATTCGCTGTTGTCAGTCCGGGAGAGGATGGCATAGGTAGTAGGAATCCACATTCTTCTGAGAAGTTCTTCATCTGTTCATAAATCTTTATAATCGTTTTCGCTTTGTTCTTCCCGAACGACGGCCGTTGCCAAGTGTGTCGATTTCGGATTCTCCACGGTCGGAATGCCGATGATTGTTTCTCGTGGAGTACGATTATCGCAGGGAGTGCTGGTTTGATTGCGAGTCTATTTGATATTCTTTCTCATTTCCACCCGTCTCTTGCATCTTTCTTTATCCGAAAACTGTTTTCGTAACGAAGAACGCACACGCCCTTATCCCTGGCTGATTAAATTAGTTGCATCGGGTACAGGTTCTGATGCCGATTAATTTTTTGCACTTAAACTTCAACATAATCTAAGTCTTTGATAATTTGGAATGCTTCTTCCGGGGTAGGTCTTTTTGCCCAGCCTTCCGTTAAAGGGTAATATGCTGTAGCCGTCGATAGCTCTACAAAGTGAGGACTCGCTAGATCTGACCGCACAAAAAAGGCATTACATCCTTTAGAATCGCAACCGATCAAAATATACCCCTTTTTTTGAGCTAACTTTTGAAGGGACAACAATGACGCACCAAAATAATAACCGGAGGGATGTTTTTCAAATCTATTAAATTCGGCA
>Ga0074045_10001744_pt1 | contig 20709 bp, 20 predicted proteins | sample BogForMeECP23OM2_FD_94442 | JGI IMG/M metagenome (GOLD analysis project Ga0074045, IMG submission 94442) | Bog forest soil microbial communities from Calvert Island, British Columbia, Canada - Bog Forest MetaG ECP23OM2 | ecosystem: Environmental > Terrestrial > Soil > Wetlands ...
GAAGAAGGCGGGCGTCTCCGCCGAGCTGCATGAGTACGCCGGCGTGGGCCACGGCTTCGGCCTGCGCCTCAGCCAGAACGGCGGCCTCGCCCACTGGCCGGAGCTGCTGCTGCAGTGGACGGACACCCGCGGCCTCCTGCACGCGAAGTAGCGATCTAGCGGCGTTCTTCGGGGTGCAGCCGGACGGCCTCGGCCTGGTCGCTCACGATCGTGTTCTTCAAAACCGAGGCGGCCTGCGAGCGCACCGCCTCCACCGTCTTCCACTGGTCCCTGGCGGTCGTTTCCGGCACCCACCGCGGAAGCGACAAGCCAAGGTACTCGGCCAGCGCGTGGGCGTGCGGCTCGTACAGCGCGCGCAGAGCGTGCAGCCGCGCGGGCGCCTCCGGGTCGCCGCACAGCCGCATCCCCATCTGCTTCATCGCCCCGCACAGCAGCTCAAAGTTCGCTGGCGGCAGCCGGTCCGCGCCCTCGTGCGCTCGCCACTTCGCCTCCTGTTTTTCCAGTTGGAAGACGTGGCCCAGGTCCACCAGCGCGTGGCGCGCCATGGCGAAGGTCAACTGCGCCTGGCGCGATGCCACTCCCGGCACCACCGAGATCAGCAGCGCGCAACTGTCCAGCACCGCGGTCAGCGCCGACAGCCAGCTCTGGTTGTCGTGCTGCGAGCGGTAGTAGCAAAGGATCGGGTAGGAGACGTGCGACTCCAGCAGCTCGGCAGACCAGCGCTCCCACTCGATCAGCAGCACCACCAGCGTCTCCTGCCCGCCGGGGAAGGAGTGGCGGCGCAGCAGTTCGATGCTGGTGGGCGGCGATCCGGCGCGCGCGTCCAGCAGCGCAACGCTCACCTCGCGCCGCGAAAACGCTCCGTAAAGCACGGGAACGTACCCGATCACCAGCGCCACAAATCCCAACCCCGTGCCAGACTCGCACACAATCAAAGCGCGCGCCGCTAGGCTGCGCGGAACCACATCGCCCAGTCCCAGCGTGAACAGTGTTGTCCCGCTCGCATAGAGGTCCGTGCGCAGGCGGCCGAGTACGGACGGCGCAGCCATCGCATCGGCGAACGGCGTGCCCAGCGCGAACAGCAGCAGTCCAAAGCCGCTCACCAGCAGCAGCGCCCACAGTATCAGCAGAAACAGCAGCGACCCCGGCCCATAGGTACTGTAAGCCATCTCGCGCAGCTTGCGGTTGCGGATGCGCCGCGCCACCGCCGCCCACGGCACCCAGGTCACAATGTAAAAGAGCCGGGTGATGCGGAACCGGCCCGTCGGACGGCGCGGCAGGATGATGGTCTGGAATGCGTCCACTACCGCACCCAGACAGAACAGCAGCCCGGCCACCAAAGACACAACGCGCATGGCTCATTCTACCGGGACGAGGCTATGCCGTATGCAACCGCGGCTCAGACTCATCTTCAGCCCCGATGTTCGTCCAGTTTCCAACAGTTTGTGACAATTTTGCGCAGGCTCGGGCGGAGCATAATTCACTCATGGCTTCCCTGGCGCAATTGAGTCCGGCAGACGGTCTTCCCTCCTCCGTCCACACCGAGGTCGCGATCCTCGGCGCGATGCTGCTGGACAGCGTCGCCATCAGTGATGCCACCGAGAAGCTGAAGGCCGAAGATTTCTCCCTCGACTCGCATCAGCGCATCTTCCGCGCCATCGTCGATCTGATGGCCAAGGGCCAGGGCATCGACTACCTCACAGTGCAGGAGGAACTGGCCCGGCGGCGCGAGCTGGATTCCATCGGCGGCCCGGCCTATCTCGCCTATCTCACCGAGGGGATTCCGCGCAACTTCAACATCGAGAGCTATGTCCAGATCGTCAGGGACAAGAGCCTGCTGCGCCAGTTGATGGGCATCTTTCACGATGGCGGCATCCGCGCCGCAGACCAGAGCGAAGACGCCATCACCGTGCTGGGCGACGTGGAGGCGCAACTGGCCGATGTCGCCGACTCCGCCATCCAGCGCGGCCTAGCCGGCATCGGAGAGATCGTCGCCGGCAGCTTCGTCTCCATCGACAAGCTCTACGAGCAGGGCCGCGAGGTCACCGGCCTGGCCACGCGATACACCGAGTTCGACAAGATGACCAGTGGCCTGCAGGACTCGGAACTCATCATCATCGCCGCGCGTCCCTCCATGGGCAAGACGGCCTGGGCCATCAACATCGCGCAGAACGCCGCCGTGCAGGACAACAAAGTCGTCGCTGTCTTCTCCCTCGAAATGAGCAAGGAGAGTCTGCTGCGCCGCATGTTGGCCAGCGAGGCCCTGGTCGGATCGCGCAAGTTGCAGACCGGCTCCATGTTGCGCGAGGACCGCGGCAAGCTGATGAAGGCGCTCGAGCGGCTCATGGACGCCAGGCTCTTCATCGACGACACCCCCGGCATCACCCTGCCGGAGATGCGCGCCAAGGCCCGCCGTCTGAAGCAGCAACAGCAGGGCCAGCTCGACCTGATCGTCATCGACTACCTGCAGTTGATGACCGGGACCAGCGCCTCCGGCAAGCGCGGCTTCGAGAACCGCACCCAGGAGGTCAGTTCCATCTCCCGCGGCCTCAAGGCCCTGGCCAAGGAGATGCGTGTCCCCGTTCTCGCGCTCAGCCAGCTCTCCCGCGGCAGCGAGCAGCGCGCCGGCGACAAGAAGCCCCTGCTCAGCGACCTGCGCGAGTCGGGCTCCATCGAGCAGGACGCCGACGTGGTCGCCTTCATCCACCGCGAGGAGTACTACGACCGCGACAACGAGGACGTGAAGGGCCAGGCCGAGATCATCGTCGCCAAGCAGCGTAACGGCCCCACCGGAAGCATCAAGCTGGCCTTCCGCGCGGACTATACGCGCTTCGAGAACCTGGCGCCGGACGCCGCAGGCGGATTCTAAGGCTGTTTCCCAACGGCTGTACACCGCATAAGATTGTCATTCCGACCCTGACCCTGAGCGTAGTCGAAGGGGAAGCGGAAGAATCCCCGTATTTCGTTTGGGACGGGAGTGGAGTACACCTAAAGGAGAACAGCTCTCAGGCTGGCAGGGGACGGCGGTGGCGATTCCGATGACAAGCTGGATTGAGATCTCCGAAGAGCGGCTGGCGGCAAACCTTCGCGCCATCACGCAGGCAGCCGGCAGAGAGACCGCGGTGCTGGCGGTGGTCAAGGCCAACGCCTATGGCCACGGGATTGAGCTCTGCTCGCCGGCTCTGGCACGCGCCGGAGCGCCGTGGCTGGGCGTCACCGGCGCGAGTGAGGGCGCGCGGGCGCGGCGGGCGCTCACCGAGGCTGGACTGGCGCGCAGCGGCCAGCCCGGGATTCTGCTGATGTGCGGCTTTCTGCCCGAGGATGTGGAGGCAATCGCCGAGTACGCGCTGACCCCGGTCGTCTGGACCCCGGAGCAGGTGGGCTGGTTGGAAGGCTCCGCCCTCGCCGTCCACGTCGAGGTGGACACCGGCATGGCGCGGCAGGGGGTTCACCCCGGCGCGGAGTTGGAGGACCTGCTCGCGGAGATTGAGGCCGCCGAGCTCCCGCTCGATGGTCTGCTGACCCACTTCTGCGCCGCCGAGGCCGCCCACTCCGAGTTGACGCAAACCCAGCAGCGGCGCTTCGAATCAGCAATCGCGCAGGTGCGCAGGCAGGGCCTCGCGCCCAAGTGGGTCCACGCGGGCAGCTCGTCGACGGTGGACAACCCCGCCCAGTCTTCCCCCTGGCTGGTCGATCTCGCAAACTCCGTCGACGCCCGCGCAATGGTGCGCTGCGGCATCGCGCTCTACGGCTATTGCTCGCCGATTACGGGCGCGGACGCGGCCTCCGTTCCCTCGAAGCTCCGCCCCGCGCTACAGCCGGTGATGACCTGGAAGACACGCGTCCTCTCCCTGCGCGATCTGGCGGCGGGCGAAACGGTGGGCTACAACGCAACCTTCACCGCGCCAACCCCGATGCGCCTGGCCATGCTGCCCGTGGGCTATGCGGACGGCCTCCGCCGCGAACTCTCCAGCTCAGATGCCCGCCCCGGCGGCTGGGTCATTCTGCGCACACGCGATGGCTCAGCCCAGCGCGCTCCAATCGTCGGCCGCGTCTCGATGAACCTGACCATGGTCGATATCACCGCAATCCCCGGCGTCCGCGTCGGCGACGAAGTCGTCCTGCTGGGCGACGGCATCACCGCCGACGACCACGCCCGCCTCGCCGCAACCATCCCCTACGAGATACTCTGCGCCGTCCGCGCTGGGTAAGAGGCTTGGCGGTCGGTTGATTTTGGCCGTAGTTCGCGCAAGCGCCGTTCTGGGAATCACACCACCGCAAGAAATATGGTCACTCTCGCAAAAAAGGCCCGCCGGTCTGCAGCGGGCCTTTGTTTGCTATGGAATCGTTCTCTAGCGGCGTCCGCCTCCGCCAGCACGTCCACCTCCCTGGTATCCGCCGCTGTGTTCGTTCGCCCCGCTGTGGTTGGCTGTGCCTACATGGCCTTGGCCGTCGCGCGCTTCGTTTGCGTGAAAATGGTTGAATGCCGCCTCGCCGCGGTTCGGCATCGGTCCAGCGTAACCATGTTGGGGATCGTAGCGGTTGTCGACGTGGCCGTAAAAGCCGCGAGGGCCATGAAACCAGGGCCCGGCCCCGATGAACAACCCGCCAACGAACCAGTCCGGACCGTAGTAGCTGTAGGGTGCACAGTTATACGGTGCGTAGTCGAAGTACCCGTAAGGGCACACAGGCGCCACTCCAATGCTGATTCCGATCTGGGCAGGTGCCACGGATCCAGCGCTGAGTAGCGCAGCAGCAATCGCCGCAATAGCGAGAGATTTAAAGTAGGTCATGGATTCTCCTTGTTCCTAACCCGTTAGAAGCCGCAAAGGCCGCCCAGGTTGTATCGGCGATTTGCTTCGCGGTACGGCTGGCCGTTAACATCGGGTCTGGAACGTGAGGGACTTTGCATGAGTGAAGCAATCAGTACGGCTCGCCGCACCGAAGACATTGCGCTGGATCTGCTGAAGTTTGTGGCCTCGCAGGCGCATGTGGGCAACAAGGCTGCCGGCGGCACAGGCTTCGGCGTGACGGCTACGTCCAAGCCCGAGGACCAGGTGACGGAGCTGCTGGAGCTGTACTCGCGCTGCCGCCAGGCGGTTGAGGCTCCGGTGAAGTAAGTGACCAAAGCGAGTGCGTTGCCAGTGCCAGATGCAACTCCGCTGCGCGTAGCCGTGGTGGGCGCGGGCGCCTTCGGGCGCAATCATCTGCGTGTCTACCGCGAGCTGGAGCAGGCTGGAGCGCCGGTCGAACTTGCCGCCGTCGTCGATCCCAGTGAATCTGCGCGCTCCGCCGCATCGGCAAACTATAGCATCCCCGGATTCGCCTCGATTGAGCAGTGCCTTGCGGCTTGCAAACTCGATGCGGCTTCGCTCTGCGTGCCGACGGTGCATCACGCAGCGTGCGCGCAAACTCTATTAGCCGCGGGCGTCGATCTGCTGATCGAAAAACCCATCGCCGCCACCCTCGCCCAGGCCGACGAGATAGTTCGCCTGGCGCGCGAGCTGGGGCGCACGGTGCAGGTCGGCCACTTGGAGCGCTTCAATCCGGCGGTGCGCACCGTGCGCGGCCTGCTCAACCGGCCCATGTTCTTCGAGGTGCATCGTCTCAGCGTCTTTACCCTGCGCTCGCTGGACGTGGACGTGGTGCTGGATCTGATGATCCACGACCTGGACCTTGTGCTCAGCCTGGTGGGTTCGCCGGTGCGCGAGCTGCGCGCCGTGGGGCTGCCGGTGCTCTCGCCCAGGGTGGACATCGCCAATGTGCGGCTGGAGTTCGAGAACGGCTGCGTGGCCAACTTGACAGCCAGCCGCGTCAGCACGGAGCGGGTGCGCAAGATGCGTTTCTTCCAGCCCCACCAGTACCTCTCGCTGGACTTCGCCCGCCAGGACCTGTTGCTGATCGACGTGACGGCTGCGGCTGGGCTTGATCCGGCGCAACTGGCCGCACTGGCCAGCACCGCTGCTGTTCTGAACAGCGCCGCGGCGCTTGGCGGACAGCCTGCGCCGGGGATGTTGCTGCGCAAGGTCCCGGTCGAGCCCGGTGAGCCGCTGCGTCTGGAGATCGAGTCGTTCCTGGATGCGGTGCGCGGGCGGACCCAGCCGGTGGTGACAGCCGAGGATGGCCGGGCCGCCCTCGCGCTGGCGCTCCAGATCAATGCCGCGATTGCGGCGCATGCGCGGCGCACGGGTCTTTGATCGTCGCGCTGGCGGGGTCGTCCATGTTGGTGAGGTGCGCGGTGGTATCGGGGATGTCCAGCTTGAACTGGTCTTCCAGCAGCGGTTGGTTGAAGGTGGTGCCCTTGGTGATGGTGATGGTCAGGCCCAGCTCATCCAGCGGCCGCTGAATCACGATCTTGGCGGGAAAGGTGATGTCGCCGAACTTCTGGTAGTTGCTGTAGAAGGCCTGCGTCGCCACCTTGCCGTCGGCATCGTAGATGTCCTGCCGCCAGGGCAGCAGGTTCATACGGTCGATGTGGACAACGTGCAGCGTGCGGGCTATCTGCCCTTGAGGTTGGGAGAGAAACTCGATGTCGTAGTCCGGATCCTGGATCAGGTCTTTCCGCTTCTTCGGGTTCTCTATGACGCGGCTGTCCTGGGTCATCGTGACGATCTGGTCGGGTTCCAGTCCGTGAATCAACAGGGAATCGAGGATGACTGCGGGCCGCAGGCTGTAGAGTCCCTTCTGGGAGCTGTTGGTCACCACATCGGACCCGACGATGGCGCAGTTCTTGGGCGGAATCAGCATCTTGAACGTCTTGCCGTCCGAAACCATGTCCAGCGCCTGGCTGCCCACGATGGGCAATGTCAGAATCACGTTGATCTGCTCCGGCTTGCCGATAATGATGAATCCATTGAAGCTGATGGATTCCTTCACCTCGCCCTGCAGGCTGCCGCCGGTGCTGGTGGACATGCGCACATAGAGCGTCATGCTCTGAATGGCGGCGTTGCGCTCGTCCACCTGCTTGAGCAACTGGTCGAGGGTCGCGTTGAGGACAATATCCGGGAGCCGCGTCTTCAGGACGCTGCGGGTATGCACAAGACATCCGGTGAGCGCCGGAGTCATCGCGAGGAGGCCTGTTGCGACGGCTTGTCTGATCGTCATTCGCACAAACTTCTAGTATATCCGGCAGCGCCTTGCGATGCCGCCAAAACGGCAAAATGATCTGCAATATGAATTAGATGCGGTCGTGGGAACGGAGTCTGCGACGCAACTTACCGGGCGCTGGCGTGGCTGTGGGTGCGGGAACGGGAGTGGGTCGGACGGCTCTGCGCAGCGGTGGCCTGGTGCACGGCGCGACGGTAGCTTTGCACCTGCTGGGTGTGTTCCTGCAGCGTGGCGGAGAAGCGGCTGTGGCCCTCGGCGTCGGCCACAAAGTAGAGATAATCGGTGCGTGCCGGCGCCAGCACAGCCTTCAACGCGGCCACGCCGGGGTTCGAGATCGGCCCCGGAGGCAGCCCGGCGCGGCGATAAGTGTTGTACGGCGAATCGGACTGCAGATCGGAGGCGTAGATCGCGCCGCGATACCGCCCCTCCAGCAGCGTTGCGTAGATCACACTGGGATCGGTGGCCAGCGGAATGCCCTGGGCCAGCCGGTTGGCGAAGACGCCGGCCACCAGCGGTCGTTCCGCATCCTGACTGACCTCTTTCTCCACCAGCGAAGCAAGAATGACCGTGCGGGCGATCTCGTTCCCGGAACCGCCGGGCGTCAGGCCGAACTGGGCCACAACCTGGCGAAAGCGCTTCACCATCGCCGCCAGCATCTGCTCTGGCGTGGCGTGGCGGCTGAAGCGGTAGGTGTCTGGGAAGAGGAAGCCTTCAAGCGAGGTGGCTTGGGGCGAGAGGTCGGCGATCAGCCCGGTCTGGCTGCGTTCGGCGGCCAGAAACGCCTCGCGCGAACCCAGTCCGGCGGTCTCCACTGCCTGCGCGATCTCGAAGATGTTGTAGCCCTCGGGAATCGGCACCGGGATGGTGTAGACATCGCCGCGAACCATTCGCGCGTAAACTTCGCTGGCCGCCGCGGGCCGGTTGAAGCGGTACTCCCCGGCGATCAGCTTGCCGCCCTTGACCGCGCGCAGCAGGTCGAAGGCGTAGCGGCTGCGCAGCACTCCCGCCTTCTCCAGTTGCGTGGCGATGGCCCGGGTCCCCGTGCCGGGAGCGATATCGACGTAGGTTGCAGCCTCGTCACTGGTGCCCGCCGCAGGGCCAATGGGGACATACATTTCCCAGGCCGCCAATGCGGCTACAACCAGCACGAGCAATAACACGGTCGCGAGGAATTTCAAGCCTTGCCTTTCGTCATTAGATTGCGCGGGGCAGTCGTTCTGGTTCAGGTGTCTGATGTATTTTACGTTGCTGCATCCGTCCTCTGCGCTAGTCTTGTATGCCATGAAGCTCCGGCACTGCATTGCGCTCCTGTTCTGGCTCGTAACCGCGGCATCCGGTCAGTCCAGGCCCACATCGTCTGTGCCGGTCAACCCAGACCAGCGCGCCGGCATCCGCTCACTCGATCTAGTGCCGGTCTGGTCCGGGCATCCCGTCGGCTTTGCTCTGCTGACCCACGGCGAACGGCAGTTTGCCGCCTTTTACGATGCCGACCGCCGCATGACCATAGCGCAACGAACCCTCGGTCAACGTAAGTGGAGCTATACCACTCTGCCCAGCACCGTCGGCTGGGACAGCCACAACAGTATCGCGATGGCACTCGACCGCGATGGCTTTCTGCACGTCTCGGGCAACATGCACGCCTCACCCCTGGTCTACTTCCGAAGCACTCGCCCCTTCGACGCGGCCTCCCTCCAGCGCATCCCCTCCATGACCGGGCAGCATGAGCAGAGCGTCACCTATCCGGTCTTCTCCTACGCGCCGGATGGTGAGTTGCTGTTTCAATACCGAAGTGGAAGCAGTGGAGCGGGAGATACCTACCGCAACCGTTACAACGAACCCACCAAATCGTGGCACGCGCTCACCGAACAGCCGCTCTTCTTCGGCGGCAACAGGATGAATGCCTACCCGCTGGATCCGGTGAGGGGGCCGGATGGCTGGTACCACCAGGTCTGGGTGTGGCGAGACACGCCCATGGCCGAGACCAACCACGACCTCAGCTACGCGCGCAGCCGCGATCTCATCCACTGGGAGACCGCTGCCGGCACTCCGCTCGCGCTGCCTCTCACCATCGATACACCCGGCCTAATTGTGGACCCTTCGCCGCCACGCGGTGGCCTTCTCAACGGTACCCAGGCTGTCGGCTTCGACGCGCTCGGCAACCTTGCGATCTCCTACCTTAAGTACGACGCCGCGGGGAACACACAGCTTTATTTCGCTCGCTGGCTGGGTGGCCGATGGACCCTCCAGCAAGCCAGCAACTGGAACTACCGGTGGGACTTCCACGGTGGCGGCAGCCTGGTCAATGAGATCCACACCGGCCCTCTGCGCGCCTCGGGCGGCAAACTCACCATCGCCATCAGCCACAAGGTTTACGGATCCGGCGTTTGGGAGGTCGACCCGGCGAACATGCATTTGAAGGGCAAGCTCACAGTGGACGCATCCGTGGACGTGGGAGACGAAGACCTTGCCGCGGTGTCGCAGGGTGGGCTGACTGATCGCTCAGCTTCAGACTCCGCCGGCCCCCGCGCCGATGGCGTCACCTATCGCCTGACCTGGAAGACGCTTCCCCAGAACCGCGACCAACCGCGTCCCGAGGACGCGCCGCCGCCCTCCATGCTGCGCCTCGTCGTGTCATACTAGGCTGCTGGTCTTGCGAAACCGCTATGCTCTGAACGCGCGCTGCGGACACAGATCGATGGACTCGGCTATCATTACCGCGCTGTGTATTTGACTGGAGGGATCAACCTATGAAGACTCTGCTCTGCGTCTGTGCCGCCGTAATTATCGCGCTCACCCCCATCACCGCACTTGCCGCCACCGATGTAACCGGAACCTGGTCCGGCTCCCTCGCAGGCCCCGACGGCGGCGCGGGCATGCAGATATCGTTCACCTTCAAGCAGGATGGCGACAAGCTCACCGGCACGGTGCAGGGCGCGCAGGGATATCTAATCGCTATCAGCGAGGGCAAGATGGATGGCGACAAAATTTCCTTCAAAGTCTCCTTCAATGGCATGACGATCACGCATGAGGGGACCGTCAACGGCGATGAAATTAAGCTGACCTCCAAATCGGATCAGGGGGACTTCCCCGGCGGCGAGATGACCCTCAAGCGGTCCAAAGCAACGCCGCCTCCCGCCAACTAGGACAGTGCCGATCCCACCCCTGCGGCCGCAATGCGAAGCCAGCCGGGCGCCTCGATCTGCAGCCGTGAGTCGTCGTCCCGCGGACCTCTCCGGTCAAGGCATCTGCTTGCCAATCATCTCTTCCACCCGGCCCCAAACCGACGGGTCGTTCTCGATCTCGATGTGCGGCTTCATGAAGGCCCGCGCAAACCACGGGTAGCCGGCGCAGGAGACCGGATGCCCCCGGTAGCTCGACTCGTAGTTGCCCAGGATCGTCGTTTGCTTGGGGTCCATCGCCGCAATCGAGCTGCGGCCATGCAGCAGCCCCTCGGTCTGGTAGAAGTTCACCGCCTCGCGCACATTGGGCGGAATGCTGCCGTCGTTCTCGTTCAACTTTTCCACGCTGTCAACCTGGATGGTCAGCAGCACCGGAATTCCCAGTTGATCCAGCCGCCGGGCCAGCGTCACCGTCTCCGACGCTCCCCAGCTATGGCCGTAGATGACGATCCGCGCGGCATCTTTCTCGTTCTCGCTCGGCCGCCCCTTGCCGCTCGCGTCCAGAAGCTGAAGCACAGTGCGCAGCGCGTCCTTCCAGTCGCTGTTGGCAAACACCGCGGCATGAAGGCCGAGCGGAAAACGCTGCTGAAGCTCCCTGGCCACCAGCGCCTCGCGATGCACCATGTTGCCCGCGCTGACGTTGCCGCCCATGAACCCGATCACAATGAGCTGGCCCGGTGTCGCGGGAAGCTTCTGCGCAGCGCCAGTCCGGCCCGCTTGGGCATCGCCCCCCAGCACCAGGCGGCCCGCCACCGCGACCGCTTCCGGCAGGCCTGCGCGTGCCACCGGCGGCGAGACCGTCGGCGAGGCAAGATCCTCTTGCGGCGCGCCAACCGGCTGCGCGTGCGTCTGCGAACACAGCCCGAAGGCCAGAAGCACGACGGTGCAAATTGTTCGATTGGTGCGCATCTCGCAGGTCGTTTGCAACAGATTCTCCACGCGGAATCTCAGCAACGCTCGCTGCGATTGGCTCTTCTGCGGGCACACGCTCTACAGGCCATCCGTCGCGCCGCGCCACGCAATCCCGCCAAAGTCCTCCCGGCGGGGTCCGGCGGTAGGCTACCGGTTCGCGCAAGCTGCGCTCGTCGCCATTCGGCAGACGTGTGTTCTTAATTCAAGACTACGCTCAATCGCGCAGGCGCGCCTGGGATACACCGCACCGCCCGCTCCAGCGCCGCAGACCCATCACCAAAACAGAACTCACTCCGCCACACGACCGTTGCGCCTCCCCATTCCACCCATTTGAGACGCACCTTTGGCCGCGAAGTCTACGCCACCATCTCCTCCCGCCGCGGAGAAGCCTGGATGGTGCGAACCAGGTCCGCCACCGTCACCAGCGGCGAGTCGAGCAGGCCCGGCAGATAGCTCCGCCCCGTCTCCGCCAGCAACGCGCAGATCGTCTCCCTCAGGTCCTCGCTGTCGAGGCCCAGATCGCAGTCCAGATCGTCGAACGGATCGATCGGAAAGGCCACATTCTGATGTCCCTGAAGGTACCGGTAGGTGGCGCGGGCGAGCTCAGGATCGAATCCGTACTCGGCCAGGTACTCCGCAAACGTCTCCTCGGTGCGCCCCGAGCGGTCACGCACCAGCGAAGATCGCCGGCTTTGCGCCGATATGTATAGAACCGTGAAGCCAATCAGTATGCCTAAGCCTATACATAACAACGGCAAGGAAAGATCGGCAAGCCACTGCTGCACGGAAAGTGGAGTAGACATCACAAATAACCCCGGGAAGAAATTGTTCAGGGATTGCAACTCCACGCACCCATGGCAGATCCAGGGTAAATGGAGTAGACAGCACTAATGACCTAGGGAAAATCGTGCAGGGTTTGCAACTCTACGCATTCATGCCCGATGGTTGCGCTGAAGACGACTATACGCCCGGCAGACGCAATCCCCGGCCCGACAAACTTTCTATGCAGATAAACTTACTATACTGAATTCAGCGCGGTTCGCAAGATATAAATCGCACAGAGCGCAATCCGGATTCGGATCTTCTTCCCAAAAAGGAAATCCAACCGGTCACGGAGAGTACCCATCGCATCCCTGCCCCCATCGCCGCTCTACGCAAGCACCTCCGCAGCGCTGCTGGAACCTCCCGGCGCGGCGTCAGACACAGCCGGGCAATCCTCCGGCACGCGCCTGCGCGACTCCTACGGCCGCGCCATCACCGACCTGCGCATCTCCGTCACCGACCGCTGCAACTACCGCTGCGTCTACTGCCGCGCTGGCGACGAGGGCGCCTCCTTCACCGAGCTTCCCATCGCCGATTACCTGCGCATGGTGCGCGTCCTGGTCTCGCTCGGCATCGAGAAGGTGCGCCTCACCGGCGGCGAACCGCTGCTGCGCTCCGGCCTGGTCGAGATGGTCGCCGAGCTGGCCCGCATGCGCACCGCATTCGCAGCCGACGGCGCCCGCCTCAGCACCGGCGAGCCAGGCCGTCCGCTCGACATTGCCCTCACCACCAATGGCCATCTGCTGCAATCCCTCGCCGCGCCGCTTGCCGCCGCCGGGCTCAACCGCATTACCGTCAGCATGGATGCCGTCGACCCCGAAACCTTCGCCCGCATCACCCGCGTGCCGCGCAGCTTCCAGCGCGTGATGGCCGGCCTACGCGCCGCGCAGGCCGCCGGCCTCGGCCCGGTCAAGATCAACTGCGTCCTGCTGCGCGGATTCAACGACGCCCAGATCGAGCCCTTCGCCCAGTTCTCCCGCCGCCAGGGAGTCGTCGTCCGCTTCATCGAGTTCATGCCCCTGGAAGAGCCATCCGCCGCCGAAGACGCCCGCAACTGGAGGCCCGAAACCGTAGTGCCAATGGACGAGATCGTCGCCCGCCTCAATGCCTGGCGCCCCTCCTGCGGCGTTCCCGCGGGCCTGCGAGAGCTGCCGCCCCGCGCCGCCAGTGAGACCGCCAAACGCTTCACCTTCGCCGACGGCATCGGCGAGATCGGCATCATTGCGCCCGTCTCCCACCCCTTCTGCGGACATTGCAGCCGCCTGCGCATCACCTCCGACGGCGCGCTGCGCACCTGCCTCTTCTCCCACTCCGACCACGACCTCTACGGCCAGATGCGGCGCGGTGGAACCGATGAGGAACTTGCAGCGTATATTCGGCGTGTAGTAATTCGGAAGGAGGCCCGCCATCACATCGGCGAGCCGGGATTCGAAAAGCCAACGAGAAACATGGTGCATATCGGCGGATAATTTGCTGCGGATGGCAGCGTTTCATCTTTGATGTCTTGCAAGGTTGATGTCCTCTGTAATCTGTTGTACTGAGGTCTGTCTTGAAAGAGAAGCGTCAGTTCGAGGTCATCGAAAGCCGCCAGATGGACCATCTGGGCGTCTTCCACGAGGTCGCGCGCGCCCTCACCCAGACCCTCGAACTCGAAGATATCCTGCTCATCATCATGCAGAAGATGGCCCAGTTCTTCGGCCCCGAGCGATGGTCCATGCTCATGGTCGACGAGGAGGCCCAGCATCTCGACTACGCCATCGCCGTCGGCGAGGACTCCGAAAGCCTCAAGGGCCTGCATGTGCCCATGGGCGAGGGCGTCGCAGGATGGGTCGCCTCCACCGGCAATCCCCTGGTCGTCCCCGACGTCTCCCTCGACACCCGTTGGCACGCCTTCTCGCGAGCCCATCCCGAGCTCAGGATCCGCTCCATCGCCTGCATCCCCATCCGTTCCGGGGACAAAACCCTCGGCGTCATCCAGCTCCTCAACACCAAGCTCGACCTGGAGAGCGAGTACTCCATCTCCTTCCTGCGCATCCTCTGCGATTACGCCGCCATCGCCATCCAGAATGCCCGCTCGGTCAAGCTGATCCACGAGCTCACCATCACCGACGACTGCACCGGCCTCTTCAACGCGCGCCACCTCTACACCCTGCTGGACGAGCAGATCGAGCTCGCCGCAACCATCCCCGAGACCCGGTTCAGCCTGCTCTTCGTGGACCTCGACCACTTCAAGCTGGTCAACGACTCCCACGGCCACCTCATCGGAAGCCGCCTGCTGGCCGAGGTCGGCGGCCTCATGCGGCGCGCCCTCGGCCCCGCCAACTCCTGCTTCCGCTACGGCGGCGACGAGTTCGTCGCCCTGCTCCCCGGCCTGGAAAAGCAGCCCGCCATCGACGCCACCATGCGCCTCTGGGAGCAGCTTCGCAAGGCCCGCTTCCTCACCGGCCAGGGTCTCTTCCTCGCTCTCGCCGGCAGCTTTGGTCTGGCCATCTTCCCCGAGGACGGAGACAGCGTTCCCGCCATCATCCGTGCCGCCGACACCATGATGTACGAGGCCAAAACCACCCGCGACAACATCGCCGTCGCCGGCCTCGGCCTGCTCACCGGCGCCAAGCCAGCCGTTCCCCCCGGCAAGACCGCAACCATGGCCGCCGGAGACCTCGAAGCCCGCCGCCGCTAGCCCGTCGTCACCGTTGCAGTTGTGAATAGATTGTTGTCATTCTGACCCTGAGCGAAGCCGAAGGGGAAGAATCCCCGCATTTTGTCGCAGCGATACACTCTGCATCCTCAGTGAAAACGGCAGGAGGCTCTCAACTCACAACCTGCAACCTGTAACTGACAACTACTGCTCCCGCCGCTCCAGCGTCACCGGCCGCTTCGGCTCCGGTTTGATGCCGTCCCGGTTCTCCGGCGCCACCGGATGCACGCCAAAGTCCCACACCCCCAGGTTGATCTCGTTCTCCGACACCACCTCCATCAGCGCGTACTCGCCGAAGTCCAGCGGCCGCTTCGGCGTCACCTTCATCCAGTGGCCTCCCGGCAGCACCTCGCTCGCCGTCTCGATCACGTCCTCCTGTTCCTTCATCCCGCCGCCCAGCACTCCGATGTTGAAGCTGGCCAGCACCCGCGTGTCCGTGCGCACATCCGCGCGCACCATCACATACCCGCTGTCGGGCGATCCGCCGCTTGAGTCCGTCTTCGCGCCCGCTCCGGCCCCGTGCGTGTCCACCGTCAGCGGAGTCCCGCCCCGCGCCACTCCTGAGTCGTCGCCCAGCCGCAGATAGATCGCCGGCGTGTCCACATGCAGTTGCACCGCCGCCTCCACGCCCTTCAACTGCTCGATCTGGTGCGACGCCGCGCGCGGATTGATCGCCAGCTTCAGAATGTTGTGCCCCGTCGTCCGGTTCAGCTCGCCCTCCGACTGCACCAAAGGCACCAGCTCCGGCGCGCCATGGAAATAGTCCAGCGCCAGCACGCTGTCCTGCTCCGGCAGCCGCAGGTCCGGCGCAACCTCCGGCGTCCACGCCGCACGGTCCGCCTCCTCCTTCAGCAACTCCGGGTCGATCGCCGGAGCCACAGCCAGCCCCTGCCCCGCATCGCTCTCATCCACCGCCGGATGCTGCCTCTCCCACTTATGCGTCGCGTCCCAGTCAACCAGCTCCGTCGGAATCTCCTCGGTCGCATCGCGCTCCGCGCTGTAGTAGCTCACAATCTCGCCCTTCACTTGGTAGCTCATCACCACCTGGTAGCTGCCGTCCTTCAGAATCAGCCGCGTGCGATGCGGCGCGGCACTCGCCGTCTGCGCCGTACCTGTCTGCTGTACGCCCGCGCCCGCCTTTGGAGACTGCGCCTGCCCCGTCCCCGTCACTCCTGCCGCAAGCGCCAACGACCAACCCCACACCGCAACTCGTCGTATCATCGCCGTCCCATCCAAACGCATCACCGTCCCACCCCAACTCCAAAGTTTAGACGCATCGCCGAACCCAATGCGACTTCCCTCGAACCTAGTACCTCGAACCTAGTACCTTAAGAACAGATGCCCGTTCCCCTCACACAAAAAACTCGCATCGCCATCGCCTTCGCCTGCGTGTATCTCTGCTGGGGCTCGACCTACGGCGCCATTCTCATCGCCGGCCAGCATCTTGCTCCGCCGCTGGTGGGAGCCATCCGCACTCTCTTCTCATTCGTGCTCATCGGCGCCATCTGCCTGGCGCGCGGCACCAGCCTGCGCGTCCCGCGCCGCACCGCGTGGCAACTCGCCCTGGTCGGCGTTCTCATCATGACCGCCAACAACGTCCTGCTCATCTGGGCCGAGACTAAAGTCGCCTCCGGGTACGCCTCGCTGGTGGTCGCCACCATCCCCATCTTCATCGCGCTCTTCGAGACCGTCCTTCCCCACGGCGAGCGGCTCAACCTGTGTGGATGGCTCGGCACGCTGCTCGGCGCCCTCGGAATGCTGGTCCTGCTCTGGCCCACGCTCCATCGCTCAGCCAACGCTGGCGCAGGCCAGCGCAGCCTCTTCGGCTTCGTCCTGCTGATTGGCGCCGCGCTCTCCTTCGCCATCGGCTCCATCCTCGCCCGCCGCTTCCGCTTCCGCGTCGACACCTTCGTCGCCACCGCTTGGCAGATCGGCGCCGCCGGAGTCGTCAACCTCATCCTCGCCACCGCCGGAGGCTGCTTCCAGACTGCCCGCTGGACCACCAGCGGGCTCCTCGCCATCGCCTTCCTCGCCGTCTTCGGGACCGTCGTCGGCCTCTCCGCCTACACCTATCTGGTGCAGCACGTCGCCATCACCAAGGTCTCCACCTACGCCTTCGTCAACCCCGTCATCGCCGTCCTCATCGGCGCGGCCCTCTTCCACGAGCGCCTCGCCCCCGCCGAGCTCGCCGGAACCGTCCTCATCGTCGCCGCCGTCGCCACCGTCATCCTATCCCGCACCAAGTCCGCCCCACCCCCCACCTACCCCATGCAGGATCTCCCCATCGAGGAGTGACCCCGCCACTGACTGCAACAGCTATGGGTGAATGATCCGCAGCCCAAGATGCTCTTCAAATGGGTCGAAGTCGCGGTCGTTATGCAAGAGGAAATGCCCGCGTTCGATGCAAAACGTCGCAATCAGGCAGTCGATCGTCTTGCGTACTGTCTGCCCCTTCGCGCGCAACAAGCGATAGTTCCTCGCGGACGCTGTAGCCAGGACGGCGCCCCCGCTGTCCAGAATCGGAAGTAATGTCAGTCTGATTCGGATCCGTTCAAAGGTCGCTTCGTCTCGATACCCTTGCAAGACCTCGCAAAGAATTAGGTCGGTCAAACCGATCCTCTGCAAAGTCAGATGGTTCTCAATCCAGTCGGTCTGACGGTTCCTGCGATCGGCCAAGTAGTCGATCCACACCGTAGTGTCGACGATTACCATCTGCTAGTCCTCAACATGGCCAAGACGCGACTGCTCAAGATCGCCCTCCCATTGGGCGATGCCGCGAAGCTCGCGCACCTTCTCCTGCTCCTGCAACTGCACATAAAGCCGCAGAGCTACATCGACAGCCGCCTTCTTCGTTCGGACGCCGCTGCCGCGCATGACCTTCTTCAACACCCGGTCGTCAATCTCGATGTTCGTTCGCATGGAAGCACCTATGTGTAAGAATCGCACATTTATGTGTACCAATCAACTTATTTCCGCTTCCACCGCACTCCGTCCTTCGAGTCCTCGATTGCCACGCCCTTCGCCGCCAGCTCCACGCGGATCGCATCCGCCCGCGCAAAGTTCCGCGCCTTCTTCGCCTCCGTCCGCTCCGCCACCAGCGCCTCAATAGCCTCATCCGAAAGCGCCAGCTTCGCTACCAGCTCCGGCGCAGCCTCACCGATCCGCCCCTCCGCTTCGGCCCACTTCAGCGCCGCCCGCGTCAGCTCTTCGTCCCTGTCCACTAGCACCGCGAAGACCTCGTCGAACAGCGTCAGCACGCGCAGAACCTCCGCTACATTCTCCGCACCCAGCGTCCCTGCGTCCGCGGCCCCGTTCGCCGCCCGCACCATCTCGCTGATCGCCGCCGCAGCTTCCGCCGTATTCAGGTCGTTCGCCAGTGCCGCCGTAAACTCGTTCGCCGCCTTCGCCGTCGCAGCCGAAACATCCGCATTCGCCGCCGCCGCAAACCCGCCGCGCAGCATACGCTCGTGGAACGTCCGCAGCCGCTCAATCGCATTGGTCGCCGCACCCAGCCCCTCAAACGTAAAGTTCATCTGGTGGCGATACGGCACCGACAGCAGCAGATACCGGATCGCCGACGCCTTGTGTCCCTTCAGCAGCAAGTCGCGCAGAGTATAAAAGTTCCCCAGCGACTTCGACATCTTCTTCCCCTCCACCAGCAGGAACCTGACATGCATCCAGTGCCGAGCGAATGTTTTCCCGCTCGCGCTCTCCGACTGCGCAATCTCGTTCTCATGATGCGGAAACATCAAATCTTCGCCGCCCGCATGCAGGTCGAAGCTCTCGCCCAGCATCGCCGTCGCCATCGCCGAGCACTCGATGTGCCATCCCGGCCGTCCCGCGCCCAGCACGGACTCCCAACTCGGCTCGCCCTCCTTCGCCGCCTTCCACAGCGCAAAGTCCCGCACTACTTCCTTCTCGAACTCGTCCGAATCCACCCGCGCGCCGTCTTCCATCCCCTCCAAATCTTTTTTGGAGAGCTTGCCATACGCCGGGAACTTCGCAATCCGGAAGTACCAGCTCCCATCCTCCGCCTGGTACGCAATCCCCTTCGCCGCCAACTGCTCAATCAGCGACACCATCTCCGGAATGTGTTCGGTCGCGCGCGGCACATCGTCCGGCCGCTCGATCCCCAGCGCCGCCATGTCCTCAAAAAACGCCTTCTCAAATCGCGCCGTGTACTCCGTAATCCCCTTGCCCGCCGCCACCGCGTTGTGGATGATCTTGTCGTCCACATCCGTCACATTCATCGCATACGTCACGGCCATCCCCTGCTGGCGCAGAAACCGCCGCAGCACGTCCACATGCAGAAACGTCCGGAAGTTTCCAATGTGCCCGTAGTCGTACACCGTCGGCCCGCAGGCATACATCCGCAGCGCCGGCGCGCCCACCGGCTCCAGCCGCTCCACCTTCCCGCTCAATGTGTTGAAGAGTTCCAACGACGCCACTGCGCTCACCGCCGCATCCGGGCATAAGCCGCGGTGCAGTCTGCTCTCTCGATCTGATTTGCTCCCCTAAGATTCTACAGTCCCGCCTCACCCAGCCAACAACTAACAACCAGCAACCGTCTTCTCACCCCAGCCGCAACTGCGGCGTAGCCACCAGTCCCTCCGTGGCAAACTCTCCCGCACAGAACTTCCCCCACGCTGCCGCCGCAATCATCGCCGCGTTGTCGGTCGACATCGCCAGCGTCGGAAACGCCACCGGCAGTCCGCGCCGCACCGCCTCCTCCGCAAATCGCCGCCTCAGCTCGCTGTTCGCCGACACGCCGCCCGACACCACAATCCCCCGCGCGCCCAGCGCCTCCGCCGCCGCAAACGTCTGCCGCATCAGGTTCCCCACCACCGCAAACTGGAACGACGCAATCAGGTCCAGCGTCTGCCGGTCGAACACCTCCGGCATCTCCCGCAACGCCTCCGCCGGCCTCATCGCCGGATTCGCCCGCAGCGCCTCGCCCAGCACCCGCCGCCGCGCCTCCACGCCCGCCGCTGTCCCATGCGCCTGGATGTACCGTCGCACCGCCGTCTTAATCCCACTGAACGAAAAGTCGAACGTCACACTGGGTGCCCCATTCATGACAGTTTCACCGTCATGGGTGGGGTCCTCGTTCGGGTGCCCCATCCTTTCAGCGTCTTCTGCTGAAAGGGTGGGATGTACACCGCTCGGAGCAACCGGAGCTCGGTCGTTGTCTGTCCCTACCCTCCGTGCCTTGATCTGCCCAAACCGAAACTCCACCGCCCGCGGATTCCCGCTCCTGGCCAGCGCATCCATCCACGGCCCGCCGGGATACCCCAGCCCAAGCAGCTTGGCCACCTTGTCGAACGCCTCGCCCGCCGCATCGTCCACCGTCCGCCCCACATTCCTGTACCGCCACACTCCGGGTGCCCCATCCATGACGGTCTCATCGTCATGGGTGGGTTCTTCCGCCAAATAAAGATGCGTGTGTCCCCCACTCACCACCAGCGCCAGCAGCGGCCCTCCTGATCCCTGTTCCCTGACCCCTGTTCCCTGTTCCATCAGCACCGCATGGATGTGCCCCTCCAGATGGTTCACCGCAATCAGCGGTTTCCCCAGCGCCAGCGCCAGCGCCTTGGCATAGGTAATCCCCACCAGCAACGCGCCCGCCAGCCCCGGCCCCTCGGTCACCGCAATTGCATCCAGCTCCGCAAACTCCAGCCCCGCCTCCGCCATCGCCGCCCTCACCACTGGCACAATATTCCGCAAATGTTCCCGCGAAGCCAGCTCCGGAACCACCCCCCCGTAGTTCGCGTGCAGCGCAATCTGCGACGCCACCACATTGGCCAGCACCTCGCCGCCCGCGCGCACCACCGCCGCCGCCGTCTCGTCGCACGAGCTCTCAATCCCCAAAATAAGTCCGCCGCCACTGCGCATCTCTCTATACTAGCGACCCCACTCCCGCACCACCTTGTATCCATCCCTCTGCAACATCTTCAGCAAGCTGTTTGGCCCCGCCAGATGCCCGACTCCCAC
>Ga0074045_10001745_pt1 | contig 20699 bp, 17 predicted proteins | sample BogForMeECP23OM2_FD_94442 | JGI IMG/M metagenome (GOLD analysis project Ga0074045, IMG submission 94442) | Bog forest soil microbial communities from Calvert Island, British Columbia, Canada - Bog Forest MetaG ECP23OM2 | ecosystem: Environmental > Terrestrial > Soil > Wetlands ...
CACGCCCACTTTGAACTGCGCTCCTGCAAAGAAATTTTTTTCCACGCCGCGGACCAGGTTGCCTAAGCCCAGGTGCCAGGCAACAGAAACATAGTTTTGCGCCACGGCTAAGCCGGAACGAAAGCCGGCCATCTTCACGATCTTGCCAAGTTTCATGTCGTCGACGACTTCCATAGCCAGGCGACGGTGTGTGCCGCTGCCCTCATAGGCCGTGCGTCGCAACATTTGGAAGGCTCCGACGCCGACATAGGAACGTGAATTCGGATTGCTGACGTTATGGGGATCCGTGGCCAGTTGAAAGCCCATTCCAAAAAACGAAATGAGAACAGTGTCCCAGAATCCGCTGCGCTCCACATCGCCGAGGAGAGTCAGATGATCGAGGCCGCGCTCGCGGAAGAGTGCTACGACCCGGCGCAACGCATCAGGTTGGAACTTTACATCGGCGTCAGTGAAGACGAGCAATTCACCGCTGGAAACCTCGTAGCCACTCTGCAACGCATGTGGCTTTCCTAACCACCCTTTCGGCAGTTCGCGCACGTGAACGACTTTCAGTTGGGGATGCTTTGCCGCGAAATCGTCGAGTATCTGCCCAGTGCCGTCGCTCGAACGGTCATCCACAGCGACAATCTCCAGGCAGGGATAATCGATAGCCACCAGCGTGGCCAGGGCGGCAGGCAATTTTTCCCGCTCATCCCGGGCAGCGAGAATCAGCGAAAGTTTGGGACATGCCGCATCTGCGGCAGGCGCGTAATCCTTCAGCCAGGGCAAGCGCATGGCGCCATAGGCGACTTTTAATCCATAGGTAGTCCAGAAAAAAGCGATGAGTCCGAACAGAAGGATCCAGAAGAGATGCATGCGATTGGAGTCGTGAGCCAGCCTCAGGGTATCCTAGCATGGATGATGAGAACCCTTTCGATCGTTGGGGCAGGACGGGTGGGCCGCGCGCTGGGTCAGCGGCTTCGCGAAACAGGCTGGCACATTACGGTGGTGGCCTCGCGATCGGAAGGCAGCGCCAAACGAGGGGCGCGATTTATCGGTGGTGGCCGGCCTGTGGCGAATCTTCCCGCCACGTTGGTTGCCGCGTCATCCATTTTGCTGACTGTGCCGGATGACTGTATCGCAAGCGTTGCGGCGGAACTGGCGCGAAACGCAGGAAGCGATCTGCGGGGCAAAGTGGTGTTACATACCAGCGGCGCGCTGGATGCTACGGTTCTTGAGCCGTTACGTCTTTGTGGCGCGGCCGTCGGATCCATGCACCCGCTGCAATCGTTTAACGGTGTAAGCGTGCCTCCACTGGAAGGCAGAGTGTTCGCGATCGAGGGTGACGAGCCTGCCGTGCGCATGGCGCGAAAGATTGCCCGATCGCTTGGAGGCACGCCGGTGGGAATTCCCGCGGCCAAGAAGCCGCTTTATCACGCTGCTGGAGCTTTTTCCGCGGGATTGAGCCTTGCGTTGGAAGAAGCGGGTGTTCAGATTCTGATGGAGGTGGGTCTCAAACGGCGCGAAGCACAGCGGGCGTTGCTGTCACTAACCCGCCAGGTGCTGGAGCACTACGAGAAACTTGGCCCACAGAAAGCATGGACGGGGCCGCTGGCGCGCGGCGATTTTGGCGTGGTAGCGGCGCATGAAAAGGCATTGTCTAAACTGCATCCGGAATTTCTGGAGGCGTACCGAGCGGTCAGCCACCTTGCTGCTCGGGTTTTAGCTCACGATCCTGCCGCCATGGTAGGAAAACTCGACGCGATTTCAGGGAATTTTGAACTTACAGCAAAAGCCAAAGGGGGCTACGAGTGACTCGACTGCACATTCCAATCCACAGCGACACGTTGAAGAACGGCTTGCGCGTGGTGATTGCGCCGGATGAGACGGCGCCTGTGGTAACTGTGGGCGTGTACTACAAAATCGGTTTCCGCCTGGAGCCACAAGGGAGAAGCGGGTTTGCACACTTATTCGAACACATGATGTTCCAGGGTTCGGAGAACGCGCCGAAGATGCAGCATATCAAGCTGATCAATTCGAGCGGTGGTGTGCTGAACGGTTCGACGATGTATGACGTGACGAATTATTACGAAGCGGTACCCTCAAATGCGCTGGAACGAGTGCTTTGGCTGGAAGCCGATCGCATGCGCGCACTAAAAGTGGACGAGGAAAATCTGGTCAATCAGCGCGACGTGGTGAAAGAAGAAGTACGCGTGAATGTGTTGAACCAGCCCTATGGCGGATTTCCCTGGCTGGATATGCCGCCAGTGGCGTTCCGCAATTGGGCCAATGCCCACAATTTTTATGGTGATTTTGCCGATCTGGATGCCGCGAGCCTGGTCGATGTTCAAAAGTTCTTCCGCACCTACTATGTGCCGAATAACGCCGTACTTTTGCTGCTCGGGGATGTTAAACCCCAGGAGGGACTGGCGTTGGCGGAGAAGTACTTTGCACCGATCCCTGTCGGAGCAGAGCCTCCCGTCGCGGATCCAGCCGAACCGCCGCAGACGGAGGAGCGCCGCGGGCATGTGGAAGAAAAATTCGGAACGCTTCCGGCGATGGCCATAGGTTACGTACTGCCGCAGCGCCGCACCCCAGACTGGCACGCGATGGTCCTGCTGGATCAGGCACTGCACGGCGGCCGGGCGGGACGGATTCACCGGACACTGGTGCTGGAAAAGCAGATTGCCGTGGAAGCGGATGGGGGAGTAGACGATGTGTTTGGCTACAACGGGCCGTCGCAAATGACCACGCGAATTTTGCACAAGCCGGAATACTCGGCAGAGCAGACGCTGAACGCGTTCGATGCGGTTCTGCGCGAAGTGCAGGAAAAGGGAATCAGTCAGGAAGAGCTGGACCAACTGAAAGTGAAATGGCGGTCGGACTATTACTCGACGCTGGAAGGTGGCCGTGGGGGATACATGCCGCGGTACGGGCTGATGCACCTGCTGGCTTGTTTTACGCTATTCGACAATGAGCCGCAATTGGTAAACACGATTCTGGAGGGTTTCCTAGGCGTGAGCCACGAAAACATTCAGGCAGTCGCCAAGAAATATCTGCGACCAGAAAATCGCGCCATCGTCTTCCGTGCGCCGGTCAGCAAGTCTGAGAAGGAGGCTGCGTAATGGCGACTCGAGCCCCTGAAGTGGCAATCGCGGCGCCAGCCCTTGCGCCGGAGCGGCCAGTCACCTGGCCGAAACGCACGCGTGCGCGGCTTTCGAATGGCATGGAAGTCGTACTGGCGGAAGCGCACTCCATCCCCAAGTTTCATGGCGAGCTATTCTTCCGCGCCGGGGAAACGTTAGTGTCAGAGCGTTCAGTTGGGTTGGCGGAAATGACTGCGACTGTTTTGCGCACTGGCACGTCCCAGCGCACTAGCCGCCAAATTGAGGAAGACTTGCGGCGTCTCGGAGCCGATCTGGGTACATCGGCTGGGCAGGATACCAGCACCATCTCTTTTGCTGGCCTCAGCGAATTTGCCGAGCCGCTGTTGCAACTGGTCTCAGAATTATCGCGGGAAGCCATATTTGCCGAGTCGGAATTCGAGCGGGAACGGCGGCAAAAGTTGGAGGAAGTGAAGCTCGAACGCACGTCGCCTGGATTCCTGGCGGGCGAGCGCTTGCGTAAGGTTCTCTTCGGGTCCCATCCGTACGCGCGCGTTTCGCCGAGTGAGGAGCAAGTGGCAGCCTACCAGCGCGAAGATTTGGAGCGGGTTTATCGTGAAATTTACACTCCAGAAAACGGGTTGTTGGTGCTGGTCGGCGATTTCGATTCTCAAATCATGCTGAAAACGGTGGAAAATGTTTTCGGCAACTGGGAAGGCAAGAAGCCTGCGGCAAAGGTAGCGCCGGATTTGCCCAAATTCAGTGGCCGCCGGGTGTACCTGGTGCACAACCCCGGCTCTGTGCAGACACAGATTCTGCTGGGCTGCCACGCGATTACACGGAAACATCCCGACTGGATCCGGCTAGGGCTGGCCAATAGCCTTTACGGTGGAGCGTTTAATTCGCGATTGGTAATGAACATCCGAGAGGATAAGGGCTATACGTACAGCCCGCGCAGCGGGGTCACACCTCTGCGACAGCATGGATACTTTTCGGTTTCGGCGGCGGTGCGTAACGACGTTGTGGCGGCCTCCCTCACGGAGATATTTTACGAACTCGACAAGCTCCGTTCGCTGCCTGTGCCGGCGCCGGAATTAGCCGATGCCCAGAATTACCTTACGGGTCTTTTTTCCATGGGCTTGGCAACACAGGAAGGCTTGCTATCGCAATTCTCGACGGTGGAGCTAAACCAATTGCCTCCGGATTATCTGGAAACGTATCGAAGCCACGTGCGCGCACTGACTTCGGCCGACCTGCTGGCTACAGCGAGAAAATATTTTGATTCTGCCGACATGCAAATTGTTGTTGTGGGTGATCGCGGGCAGATTGAAGAACAGGCATCACTCTTCGGTGAGGTCGAGGTTTTCGACAATCAAGGCAAACGTCTCGGCGCTACGCAGTAGCATCCAGCTGGTTTAATATGTTATTGAAATAGATACTTAATTCTGATATAACCATGGCATGACGGGGTGCCGGACAAAAACGGCGCGTTGTTTCTGTTTCCTCTTCATCCTTGTGCTCTGGGCGACGCAGGGTTTTTGTGCGAAGAAGAAACCGCCCCTGCACCCCGTCAACCTCAATACCGCCACGAGCGCAGAACTGCAGCAGGTTCCGGGTATCGGGCCCGCCACGGCGGAGAAGATCCTGCAGGCACGAAAATCCTATGGCAGATTCAAAAGCGTAAACGATTTGCAGGCGATCCGAGGTATTGGTCCAAAGAAACTGGACAAAATGCGAAAGTACCTGACGGTGGGGGGTGCCCCGCCGCAGACTAACAAGACCGCGTCCCAGGCGGCAGTTAATGGAAAAGCGCCACCAACCAAGCCTACGCCAGCGACGCCACCTCCCTCGCCAAAGACACCTTCTCCATCGGCGAGCGAGGAGGAAGAACCCTGATTTCCGCAATGAATAGCTAAGCGGTTAACTCCACTGATGGGTGGGTTTTGGTGTGGTCAGATCCAGAGGAACCTGATCCGCGATGCGAATGCCGTAGCCTTCGAGGGCCACGACCTTTTTCGGGTGGTTGGTCACCACACGGATGTCTTTCAGACCGAGGTCGATCAGGATTTGGGCCCCGGTCCCACTTTCGTGCTGGACCATACGCTGGCGGGCGACTTCGCGGTCCAGTTGGCCACGGCTGTGAAAGTGAATCTTGGGCAAGGTGCCGGGTGTTTCCGGAGTATCGATTGTGAACCCTCGGCCGGTGTGATGCAGGTACAAAAAGACGCCGCGGTTTTCCTTCGCAATTAATTCGAGTGATTTGGCCACCAACTGGTTGCAGTCGCAGGCGATGGAGCCAAATACATCACCGGTGATGCAGTGCGAATGGACCCGAACGAGCGGCGGGGTCGGTCCGTCCAGCTCACCACGCACCAAAGCGATATGCTGGTCGTGATCCACGTCGCTGGAGTAAGCGATCATGCGGAAATTCCCATAGAGCGTGGGCAAGGTTGTTTCGGCGATGCGGCGAACGTAGCGTTCGTGCTGCATGCGATAGCGGATCAAATCCGCCACGGTCAGCGTTTTGAGATTGTGTTCCCTGCAAAACTCGATCAATTGCGGCACCCGCGCCATAGTGCCGTCCTCATTCATGATTTCGCAGATTACGCCGGAGGGATTCAGGCCGGCAATGCGCGCCAAGTCCACGGATGCTTCGGTTTGTCCCGCGCGCACAAGGACGCCACCGTTGCGCGCGCGCAGGGGAAACATATGTCCAGGGCGTGCCAAATCCTGGGGGCGAGTTTTGGGATCAATCGCGGTGAGAACGGTAATGGCGCGGTCGGACGCGCTGATACCTGTAGTGACCCCGAGTTTGGCATCAATTGCTTCGCAGAATGCTGTTCCGTGAACCGAAGTGTTGATTGGCGACATCAGGGGCAAATTGAGTTCGTCGCAACGCTGTTCGCTTAGTGCCAGACAGATTAGCCCACGTCCGAATTTGGCCATGAAGTTAATGGCTTCAGGGGTGATTTTCTCCGCCGCTAGTGTCAGATCGCCTTCATTTTCACGATCTTCGTCGTCCACTAACACAATCATCCGCCCTTGACGGATTTCTTCTACGGCTTCTTCGACACTGCAAAACGGATTGGGAGAGGCAGACGTCATCCCCCTATTATAAGCTGAGTTTCAGCGTTTTCGTGCTAGCGAGCCTTTCCGGTCTGGAAGCTTGCCGAGGTGTTTGTATTGTGGCTAATCGGCGCTGGCGTGCTGCGGTGTGCTGGAGCGGTCAGCGACAACCTCAGCAGCCGGATGGGCAACACGTTGTACAGGAAGCCCCGCCCAAGCGTTCACGATTCCAAGTACTTCATGGGAGACCTGAGTCATGCTTCCGGGGTCTCTCCACCACTGGTCGGCGACATAATCATCGTCAGGAAGGCCGTGAATCTCAGCCTGTCCGCGCGATGCGAAATATTTCGTCCAAAGAATATGCACGCGCCGCGTGTGAGCCTTATTGGTGACAATGATGACTTTGTCACCGCCTTTGTTCTTCAGGGCTGCACTGATTTCGTCCAATTCTTCCGCGGTATTGACGACGGGAGTGTCCAGAACGTGAATCGCCTTGGCCGGAACGCCTGCCCGGCGAAGCACACGAGTGTTGAAATCGTCTTCACTGGGATACGAAATGCCGAGTTGCTTCAGAGCGTCTGCATGAACGTCCGGATGCGTCAACCAGATTTCTTTCGCGTAACCCTCGTGATACAACGCAGCCGCTTCCAACGCGCGCGTCGGAATGTTACCGCTGAGCACCGCAATCGCTGTCGATTGTTGAAGTGGATCTTCGCGCACAAGCCACTTTCCGAGGCCAAAGAAAACTATCACGCTGCTTGTAACCACCAGGAGCACAAAGGCTCCGAAAATACCTAGGAGAAGACGCAGCCGCGACGTTTTGTTGTTCTTCGATGTTCCGTTAGTCGAATCCATGTCCGCATCGTCTTCCTGAAATCAATCACTCATTTGCTGGTCGGTGACTAAAACAGCACTTCGAGTGCCAAACGGTGCACGGGCCACTCATCTAATTCGCCGTATCGGCGGCGCTATGCCATTCATTAGCGGGTGGTTCCGGTGCTACCGAACCGGCAGAGTTACAGGCACCGAAAGAGGCAGTATGGTAGCTATGTAAATCCTCCGAAAACAATGAAAAAGCGACACCTTAGGGCGAGGTAGGGTGTTCCTGAGCAGCCCAGCAGGCAAAGAAGAGCACACATCCAATTCTCAAGGGAAACACCTACTTTTTGTTGGCACCTTGGAGCTGCATGTTTTTTTAGTCCGTCCCGCGGACGGACTGAGAAAAGAGTTGACGCCGCACTTCGTAAGTAGTAACTTACCGTAAGTGAGCACTTACATACAAAATGGACTTGCTGCTCTTGGTGATCCCACCCGCTTGGCTATCTTCGAAATGCTGGGCAGCCACCCTCGTGCCGTCCACGAACTCGCAGCTCGTTTGCCGGTATCGCGCCCGGCGGTGTCACAGCACTTGCGGGTACTGAAGCAAGCCCGCTTGGTGTGTGATCGCCGCGCAGGTACCCGCCGTGTTTATGAATTGAACCCGGAGGGCATCGCGCTGCTCCGCGATCACTTTGCCAATCTTTGGGACCTGGCTTTGGCGGCTTTCCAGAGAGCTGCAGAGGAAGAATACAAAAAGGAGAAAGAGCATGGCACTCGAAACGGCCCAAAACGCAGTCGTAAAACGAACCCTGCGCGTGAAAGTACCCGTTGAGAAGGCGTTCCAGGTGTTCACGGAGCGCATGGGAAAGTGGTGGCCGGCGACGCACCATGTCGGCTCCACGCCGTTTAGGGACATCCTGATCGATCCGCGCACGGGGGGCCGATGGTACGAGATCAATGTGGAAGGCGCGGAGTGCGTTTGGGGCACGGTGGTGGTTTGGGAGCCGCCGAAAAGAGTCGTGCTCTCCTGGCACTTGCAACCAAATTGGACATTCAGCCCGGACATGGCGCGGGCCAGTGAAGTTGCGTTGGAATTTGTGGCGGAGGGGCCTGAAACGACGCGCGTGGAATTCGAGCATCGGCACCTGGAGCGTCACGGCGCAGGTTGGGAGAGGATGCGCGAGCAGGTGGGCTCCGACGGCGGATGGCCGGCGATTCTGGAGCTGTACGTTGCAGCGACGAAGTGAGGGATCATCATGAAAAAATCGTCTATCGTGCGTCTTGCCCTTTTCTCGTTCCTCGGAGCTGCCGGGTTACTTGCGGCGCAACTGCCGGCGGATGATTCACTGGCGCCGTATATCCCAAAGAACATCAAGCCTTACTTCCTAGACATACTGTTGTTGAAGGACAAACCGGACACGGCCCTTCCGGAAGGGGAGCAAGCGCAGTGGATGCAGAAGCATCTTGCGTATATTCGCAGCCAGGTGGAAGCGGGGAAATTTGTGCTCGTGGGGCCCGTGACGGAGGAGAACCGGATTCGCGGCATCGCCATCATCAAGACAGACACTCTTGAGGAAGCACAGCGCATTGCCAACGGCGATCCCCTGGTGCAATCCGGCCACCTGATCGTCGAAGTCCACCCGATCATGCTCGAGGATTTGGCCAGCGTTAAATTTGATTATCCCCCTGCAAAATAAGGGAGCGCGTGCAGGTGCGATGTGCACCCGCACGCGTTGAAGTCAAAGGGAACGCAGGAAATTCAGAAGATCCTGCTGCTGTTGTGTCGATAGACGGTTGAAAAGACCAACCACCGCGTTGGCTTCGGACCCATTGCCGGCGTGCTGTTCGATCGCGTGAACAAGCCCACCATTCGCGGGGCTCGACCTTCCGTCATGCAGGAAGAATATCCGCTGCCCGAGACCCCAAAGAGGTGCCGTGCGGAATTCGTCCGGTCCCGCGGAACCTTGCGAGATGTTGTCCGCGAGCCCGGCACCCATATGATGAACCAGCAAGTCGGAAAATAGCGCGGCGGTCTGATTGTTCAGACCCGGTGTCAGTTTGGAAGTGGAAGTCATCAAGGACGGCGTGTGGCACATGGTGCAGTGGATCTGGTCGAAGATGGACTGTCCATTCTGAATGTAAGACACAAGGGGGCTGCCCGGAATCCCGGTGGATGCAGGAGCCGGGGGCGCAAGGAAGCGCATGAAGTTGGCGAATTGTACGACATCGCTGGGGATCTGCGCTCCGGAGAAATCAAAATTGGTGGAATCTTCCGGCGTGGGATTCATGAGGCAAGAAGCGGGAGGGTTGGCGCGTTCGTCGGGGAAGAGTTCGTTGGTCACGCCAATCTCCACGTTGTAGGCTTCTCCGGCAAAAACTGCCAGGGATTTGTTCTGGGCTTTCCAGCCGAAACGGGTGATGGATCCATCATTGCCGCCGTAATTCGGATGCCCGGAAATTTCCAGTTGTCGTTTGAGATTCGCGTTTGCCTGCATGTTCGCGAGAATGGTCTCATCGGTGATGTTTTCAATCAGTCCCGCGCCAAAGACTGGCGTCGGAATCCGGAAGATGAGGTTGTCGAGTTGCTGCATCTGGCCGAAATTAGGCTGTGCGAGGGAGCAGCCGGTTGCGTCTGCGCGGCCACTGATGGTGAAGAGGGCGTGGACGCCACCGTCAGGAGTGCGGGTAACGGCGCCATTGGAATTAACGACGAAGGGAAAGCGAGCCTCGCGGACTGGCCCATCTGAGCTGATGAAGAACGGAATGCGGTTGGTTGCACCGTTTGCCGTAGCAGCTTCAATTTGTGGATTGGGCCCAATATTGGGGTATTGCGAAGTGGACGGGCTCGTGCCGCCAACGGCAGGTTGCGCGTGGCAACCGCTACAGCTGTTGGAATTGAAAGTGGGCCCCAGGCCATTGGCCACTTGATCCACTTCCTGGAAGCGAGTCAGTCCATCCTGGAAGTATTGAAGTTGCGTGCTGGTCAAAGTCGAGAGTGGCGAACCGGCATTCACGGAACCGGCACGCACACCGGGATCCTTTGCCCCCGACGAACTGGGAACGGTATTGGCCTGCTGGGAGCGAAGCGCAATAGACAAACTAAAAAACAGTGGAACAACGAAACTTACAACCATTAATTTTCGCGGTCGCATTTTGGAATCCTCCAGGTCGGTAATGCAACCGGGGGAGGCACACCCCGACCTTTTAGCCGAGCAGGGTTAATAACAGGGCCTGGGGAGGGGAAGTTGTGTCAGTCTGGAGAATCGCAGTGTTGCGGTTCGCACAGCGAGGAATTAAATCCGGGAATTATTCCCGGCCATATTGACCTGGTGGCACCTTCCCCTCCTTCTTCGCTTCGTGGCCAACGACGCGACCGATGACGCTCTGGCGATTCGAAAGTTCTTTATGGGCTTGGGCGTGCTGGAAGCGAAAGTGCGAGGCACTTTCCACTTCGAAAGCAAAAATCAGACTGGGGAGATTGAGCGGGACTTTAAGTTGGAACCCGGAAGGTGTCAATCGCTGCGGAGTACAGATTCGGTACAGGCATCGGTCCAAGTGTTTGAAGCTAGCGATCCGAAAGCAATGGAGAATCGATCCCGGTCACGAAGGTTTGCGCCAAAGAAAAAGGGCGACCAGTTTTCGGTCGCCCTTTTGTTGGATTGAGTTTTCTAGGCTAGCTGGACAATCTTAGTACATGCCGCCCATGCCGCCTGGGCCACCGGGACCACCGGCAGCAGCGGCCTTCTTGTCGTCTTCCTTGAGCTCGGCCACGAGCGCTTCGGTGGTGAGCATCAGGCCCGCGATGGACGCAGCGTTCTGCAGCGCCAAACGGGTGACTTTGGCTGGATCGATAACCCCAGCCTTGACGAGGTCGACGTATTCGCCGGTGTCCGCGTTGAAGCCGAAGTGATCGTCCTTGGACTCACGGATCTTGCCGATCACAACCGCGCCTTCAAAACCGGCGTTGAGTGCGATCTGGCGAGCCGGCTCTTCGAGAGCGCGCTTTACGATGCCGACGCCCACATGCTCGTCACCTTCGGCTTTGATCTTCTCAATAGCCGGAAGTGCGCGCAGCAGCGCCGCGCCGCCGCCGGGAACGATGCCTTCCTCAACGGCTGCACGGGTGGCGTGCATGGCGTCCTCAACGCGAGCCTTCTTCTCCTTCAACTCGGTTTCGGTCGCAGCGCCCACCTTGATGACGGCAACGCCGCCGACGAGCTTCGCCAGGCGTTCCTGGAGCTTCTCGCGGTCGTAGTCGCTGGTGGTGATTTCGATCTGCTGACGAATCTGCTTCACACGGCCTTCGATTTCGCTGGCCTTGCCGCCGCCTTCGACGATGGTGGTGTTGTCTTTGTCAATCGTGACCTTCTTAGCCTTGCCGAGGTCTTCGATCTTGACGTTCTCGAGCTTAATGCCGAGATCTTCAGTGACGGCCTTGCCGCCGGTCAGAGTGGCAATGTCTTCCAGCATGGCCTTACGGCGGTCGCCAAAGCCAGGGGCCTTAACGGCGCTGCACTGCAGCGTGCCGCGCAACTTGTTCACCACGAGGGTGGCGAGGGCTTCGCCTTCGACTTCTTCGGCGATGATCATCAGAGGCTTGCCAAGCTTAGCAATCTGCTCAAGCAGCGGAAGCAGATCCTTCATCGAGCTGATCTTCTTCTCGTGGATGAGAATCAGCGCGTTTTCCAGGACGCATTCCATGCGCTCTGGATCCGTGATGAAGTAGGGAGAGAGATAACCGCGATCGAACTGCATGCCTTCGACGACTTCCAGCGTGGTGTCCATGGTCTTGGACTCTTCCACGGTGATGACGCCGTCTTTCCCGACCTTCTTCATGGCTTCGGCAATGATTCCGCCGATTTGCTTGTCATTGTTGGCGGAGATGGTGCCAACCTGAGCGATCATGTCGCCCTTGACGTCCTTGTGGAGCTTCTTGATTTCCTCGACGGCCACTTCGACGGCCTTGTCGATGCCGCGCTTCAGGGCCGTGGGGCTGGCGCCGGCAGCAACCGTCTTCACGCCTTCGCGGAAGATGGCCTGAGCCAGAACGGTGGCGGTGGTGGTGCCATCACCCGCGACGTCGCTGGTCTTGCTGGCCACTTCGCGAACCATCTGCGCGCCCATGTTCTCCAGGGGATCGCGCAATTCGATTTCTTTTGCAACGGTCACGCCGTCTTTGGTGATGATCGGTGCGCCGAACTTCTTTTCAATCACCGCATTGCGGCCCTTGGGGCCGAGGGTGATTTTTACTGCGTCCGCGAGGGCGTTCACGCCACGTAGGATCGCCTGGCGGGAATTTTCCCCGGTAACAATCTGCTTCGCCATTTCTTAATTCCTCCTGAGATTTTGCTGCTGAAATTCGAAACTTGCTCCAACCTCGCTGGCATAAAAGCCAGCGCTACATCGTTACTTCTTTGCAGCCTTGGCTGCGCCACCCAACTTCGCAAGAATCTCTTCTTCCCGGAGGATGAGGAGTTCTTCGCCATCGATCTTGATTTCGCTGCCGCTGTACTTGCCGAACAGCACACGATCGCCCACGTTGACGTCCAGGGGAATCCGCTCGCCCTTCTCGCGCTTTCCCGCACCGACGGCAATGACTTCGCCTTCTTGCGGTTTTTCTTTCGCGGAGTCGGGGATGATGATCCCGCCCTTCACGGTTTCCTTCTCTTCAATGCGCTTCACGATCACGCGGTCGTGTAGCGGTGTCAGATTGACTGCCATCTTAGAAAAACCTCCATTATGGTGAACTTACGGTGTGACTGAAAACTATGGCGGAGAGGGTCGAGAGGGTATTAGCACTCCTCACCACCGAGTGCTAATATACCAGCTTCCTCGGTCGAGTCAAGTCTTTTCCTGACGAGCTGAGCGTATTTCATGCTGCTTTAATACTCGTCAGAGTATGGTAAGCCATCCATTTTCATTAGTTTGACACTGCAAGATTTTCCTTGCACTTGGCCATTGCCCTGCTTTTCCTCAAGCGCTAGACTCGCGACAATCTCCATGCGCTGGTCCCTCTACCTCCGACTTGTGGTGCTCACTGCTGGGACACTGCTGCCGTTCTTCTGGATGATGGTGATACTCGGCCATCGCCGCCAGCGCAACTTCGAGCGGGTCTTCTTCTTTCTCTGTCTTGCCCTGACCTGCTTCTTCGGAAGCAGTCTCCTGGCGTTGAATGCTGAACTCTACTACGGCACGCCAGCGCAGGGCTTGCTCCGCTTTGCTTGGACATTTCTGTGTCTCGGGCTCTGGTTCATTCCTTCACTGGTTGTGCATGTGCACAGCGAGTACGCATCGGTGCGGGGATTGATCACCGGGACCAGAAAGACTGCTTGGCTAATGTGCGCATGGGCACCAGCCATATTGCTTGCCCCATTCCTGATAGGGGCCCTGAGGTCGAGCGAAGCATTACCCTTTTACTCTCCTTCCGAACGACTTGGCATGCCATTTGAACTGTGGCTCGTTCTTGGGTTGGGACTCGGAACTTACTGGCAGTGGAGATTTAAGAGGACCGCACCAGACGCAGAGCAGCGAGACTTTCACAAGGACCTTCAATGGAATCTCGTTGCGCTGACGAGTTTGTTGATAGTCACATTTGGATTTCGGCTCTTTTACATCGGCGCGGACATCTGGGGTTCTCTGATCGTTATGTTATTTGCGCTGCTGCCGTTGGTAGGTTTGATCACTCAGGTTCAACGGTTCAATTTTCTGCAAATCGGAAGTCAAAGTAATTTGGTATACGCGGTGTTCCTGGTGTTTTTGGCGTTGCTGTACCTGAGTTTTGTGCGGCGCGCGAGTTTGTGGCTGCAACCTTACCTTCCACCGGAAGCGACGGCGGCGTTGCTGTTGTTCTTGCCCGTCGTTTTCCTTGAGCCATTACAGCGGGTGATGAGAAGGCTGTTGCGGCAGACGGCGCAGAAGGAGGTCGACCGGGCGCAGAAGCTGACGGGACCAATCAACGAAGTGGCTCGGCTGGGAGATGTGGGCAAACTCCGGCAATTCAGCGAACACTGGATTAAGGAGCAATTACAACTCGCAGAAGTGCGCGTGGAACTTGATGGTGCTGGTGACTCACGGCGGACTACGGATAGATCTAATGGCGGCGCCATCGAAACCTTTGACATCAGTCGAGGAGGGCAACATGCCGGGTACCTGCAGGCGCGCGCGCACGGAGCGATGATCTCGGGCGAGACCTTCGTCGCGCTGGAATTTCTGTGCGAGCAATTGCCTGCAGCATTCGATTTGTGCCGGTTGATTGAAGAAAAGCTGCAGCTCGAAAGAGAATTGGCAGAACGCGAACGCATGGCTCTCGTGGGCCAGATGGCTGCCAGCATCTCGCACAACCTAAAAAATCCCCTCGGCTCCATTAAGACCATCCTGCAAGTCCAAATGGAAAGCGCGGAGCTGCCCGCCGCCTTGCGCGGGGAAACTCAAATGGTTCTCGATGAAATCAATCGCCTTTCCGCGAAACTGAATCAACTGCTCCAATTCAGCCGACCGGGTGTGCGCCCTTCGAACAAAGGCGATCGCTGCAATGTCGTCTCCGTCGCCGTGAGCGTCGCCGAAGTGCTTTGCCGCGAGGCCGATTCCAGCGGAGTCTCGCTCGAACTGGCCGAGCACCCCGGCGTGTGCGAAGTCGCGGCCAGCGCCGAAGCCGTCAACGACATCCTCTCCAACCTCATTCTCAACGGCATCGAAGCCGTCGGCCGCTCCGGCCACGTTACAATCGGGTTTCACTGCGGAGCGCACGCTTGCACCGTTGCCGTGGAGGACGACGGCCCAGGACTCACTCCCGCTATGCGCGAAAAAATACTTCAGCCTTTTTTTACCACTAAGCCCCGGGGCACCGGCCTCGGCCTCGCCATCGTGACCCGCCGCCTCGAAGAACTCGGGGGCAAACTCGAGATTGACAGCCCCGTCAGCGATAACCACGGTACCCGCTTCCGCGTCACATTGCCTCTCGCAGCAAAGGAACCGCAATCATGAAAACGATTCTCATCGTCGATGATGAGCCCGCGGCGCGCTACGGTTTACGACGCGCACTGGAAGGACGCTACCGGGTATTGGAGGCGGATTCTGCAGCGGCAGCACGCTCCACGATGGCCTCCGATTCGCCGGATTTGCTTCTGCTCGATGTAGTCATGCCTGGCGAAGATGGCCTGGAGTTTCTCAAGTGGCTGCGGGGAGAGGGACACTTATTGCCAGTGTTGATGGTCTCCGCCTTGGACACCGCCAAGCCAGCGGTGGAGGCACTACAATTCGGGGCCGCCGATTATTTGGTGAAGGGGTTTGAACTGGAAGAACTGCGCACGCGCGTAGCGAATCTTCTGAAACTGGCGACACTGGAGCAGGAAAACGATTCACTCCGTCGGCGCTTAGCTACCGAAGGGCAATTCGGGCAGATGATCGGCCGATCCGCCACGATGCGACGCGCGTTTGAAGTGGCGGATCGTGTGGCCGCGACGGACTCGACGGTATTGATTCTGGGCGAAAGCGGAACAGGCAAGGATTTGCTGGCACAGGAAATCCATGCGCGCTCCCAACGGAATGGAAAACCGTACGTAGCCGTGAATTGTGCTGCGCTGCCCGAAACCCTGATTGAATCCGAATTGTTTGGTTACGAACGTGGAGCTTTTACCGGTGCAGCACAGCAGAAAAAAGGACGATTCGAACAGGCTCATGGAGGGACCATCTTCCTCGACGAGATCGGGGATATGAACCCGGTTACCCAATCCAAGGTGCTTCGCGCACTTGAGAATCGCACTATCGAGCGGCTCGGGGGTACGCAGTCGATCCCAGTGGACGTGCGGGTGATCAGCGCGACCCATCGTAATCTTCTCCTGGCTATCCGCGACGGAAAATTCCGTGAGGATCTTTTCTACCGCGTGCGCGTGGTGACCATCGAACTTCCCTCGCTACGCGCCCACAAGGAAGACATTGCCGCGCTCGCGGAAGCGTTTCTGCAGATTCATGGCGCCCGCCTGGGGCGCTCCGGGCGACTGACGAAGGAAGCCCTGACGACTCTGGAGCGCTACGACTGGCCCGGCAACGTCCGAGAATTGAAAAACGCCATTGAACGCGCCATGGTGCTGTGTCGAGGTGAGGAAGTTGGGGTTAGCGATCTGCCGGAAGAAGTGGTGAAGGGCACGCCGGTTTTGCCGAAGAGTGGCGCAGAGGGCGTGGATCTTGGCGTGAGCGAAAGTGATTTTCGTGAGGCTAAACGAAAGTTCGAGATTGCGTATCTTCGGAGGCAATTGACCATGCACCGCTGGAATATTTCCCGCACCGCGGCCACCATCGGACTCCATCGGCAGAGCTTACAGGAACGTTTGCGCGAGCTGGGTATCCGTCGGCCCGGCCAGGGAATTCCCGAAGAGGATGACGAAGGATGATCCGCAGAGGTTTCCTTCAAGCTGGTGGCGGCAGCACGCGTTTCGGAATGGACAAAGCCTTGGCGAAACTCGCGGGCAAGACGATGCTGCGGCGAACCGGCGAACTGCTGGCCAGCATTTGTCATGAGATTTCGATAGTCGCGCCAGCAGGAAAATATGTGAACGTACCTTGGCCGGTAATTGCGGATCGTTGGCCGGGAGAAGGCCCACTGGGCGGAATCCTCACAGCTTTGTCCACGATGCAAGGTTCCGATTCAAGTAAAGACTGGGCGTTGATCTTGAGCTGCGATATGCCTTTTTTGACAAAAGAGTTCCTTAACTTTTTGTGGGAACGCGCATCGCTCAATCCGGCGCAGGTGGTGGTGCCGCAATCCACCAAGGGTTTAGAGCCACTCTGCGCTTGCTGGAACGTTCGCGCCGCCACATCGGTTCAGTCTTCTTTTGATTCCGGAATACGCAAAGTTAGCGAGGCCGTGAAACGTCTACCCACGGAAGTGCTTGACGAGTCAGCCTGGAAACGATTTGATAGCGAGGGCCGACTGTTCTGGAACATGAATACGCCCGAGGATTACGAAGAAGCGCGCCGCATTATTGAGGTAGAGGATCGATGAGTGAAGAGCTTCATCACGCCGGATTAACTGCCGCGAACTCAGGCCAAGGCGCCTCCGAAAATTATTTTGAATTTCGCGATGTAAACAAGGCGTTCGACGAACGCGTTGTGCTCCAGAACGTTAGTTTTAAGGTGAAACGCGGCGAGACTTGCGTGATCATGGGCCGCAGCGGAGTCGGCAAGTCGGTTTCCTTGAAACACATCATGGGCTTTCTGCATGCAGATTCCGGCCGTGTGTTCATTGACGGAACAGACGTGACGGATTTTACCGAGCGTCAGTTTGAGTTAATCCGGCGCAAAGTCACCATGGTTTTTCAATCCGGTGCGCTGTTTGATTCGCTGACCATTGCCGAAAATATCGCGTTCCCGCTGGATGGGCAACCCGGGTTGACGGATGAAGATGTCGATGCCTACGTACTGAAATTGGCGAAAATGCTGGAAGTCGAGGAAGTCCTCGAAAAGGTTCCCAGCGAACTTTCCACGGGAATGAAGCGAGCAGTCGCTATCGCCCGGGCACTTGCGCAGAATCCGGAAGCGATTCTTTACGACGAGCCCACGACCATGGTGGACCCCATCATGGCCGGGCACATGGGCGACTTGATTCTGCGGTTGAAAGAAACCTTTCACAAAACTTCCATCGTTGTGACTCACGATACGCACCTGGCCAAGCGGCTAGCCGACACGATCGTTTTTTTGCAAGATGGCAAAGCGCAAGTGTTCGGCTCATGGGAGGAATTTCACAGTTCCAAAGACCCATTCCTTCAAGACTTCCTGCTGCAGGATGAACTCATCCCTGCCCTGGACGTGACTTTGTGACCACGAGTCCATGTGCTGCTAGACCCGCAGTCATTACCCTCGCTGGGCGCAAAGGGACGCCAGTGCCTAATTGCTATGCTTTCTGGCAGGGCAACTCCAAGCCGTAATTCATCTTCTTGTTTTCCATCTTCAGAAGGAAGCCGAAGATCACCGCCAAGACGCCCAGCGCCGTGAAGACGACCATAGGCAGGGTGTAGTTGTAAGCAGGGCTGGTCAGCCCGTCCGCGACGCGCGTCCCGACGATGCAATACCGGTCCAGAATCCAACCAATCAGATAAGGAATGCCCCAAAGGGCCACGAGATTTTGCATCCAGAAAATTAGCGCGTAGGCCGTGCCCAGTTGATGCTGAGGGATGAACTTTGGCAGCGATGGCCACATCGCCGAAGGAACCAGGGAGAACGCGAAACCCAGGACGATCGTGGCCGCCAGAGCCACCAGCCAGCTATTGAGGAAGGGCACCGCGAAGATGAAATGCACCAGCACCAGGAGCACTGACCCTAGGATCATCAGGGTGGCGCCCTTCCCCTTGCGATCGTAGTAGCGGCCAAAGACGACCGTCAGGGGAATGGTTGCAAAAGGCAGAATGGAGGGAATGGCGCCGGCTAAGCTCTCTTTTACCTGGAATTTCTGGACCATCAGGTCGGGAGCGTACTTGAGAAACGGAAACACCGCGGAGTAGAACAGCGCGCATAACATCGTGATGTACCAGAAGCCGCGGATCCTTAAGATCTTCCCGATGTCCGAGATGTGGAACGCCTCCTCATCGGAAAGGGCAGTATCCGTTTCCGATGCATCCAGCTTCTTGTCCATAGCACAGTAGAGAATGTAGGCCACCAAGCCTACACTCAGCAGGATTACTCCCACTAACACTGGCGCGGCCACTGATTTGAAGTAGGTGGCAATGGGCGCCCCCATGCCCAGAGCTAAAGCTGTACCGAGACGGGCGGTGCCCACTTGGAGCCCCATGGCCAGGGCGATTTCGTAGCCCAGGAACCACCGAGCGATGATTTTCGTTGCCACTACATTGACAATTTCGATACCGGCTCCGAAGATGGCGAACCCCACGGACGCCAGCAGCACTTGGGACTTAAAATCCCAGAAGAGGAGGTGGACAGTCGAATTATCGAGTGTGTGCGTCTGGACAGCCCACCACTTGATACCGCAACCCAGGACCATCAGGATGCTAGACGCAATGCCGGTGAAGCGGGCTCCCATCTTGTCCAAGACCATGCCTCCAAAGATGAGCACCCCAAGGAATACGTTGAACCAGGCGTAGGCCCCCGTGAAGAACCCGTACTCCGAACTCGTCCAGCCCAACTGCTGCTCGATCATGGGTTTCAGGGGGGACATGACGTCGGCAACGTAATACCCGCAGAGCATGGTGAAAGAGACGATCAGCAATGCGGTCCAACGGGCCGTCTTGGAATCACGCAGGGATTTATGGATGGTCTCCGTCATCTGTGTCATGTCTCACCCTTGGAAATTTTGTGCACGCCGTTAGAAGAATGGACTTCGCTGTTCTGTGCAGAATGTCACAGTTTCCCGTGATTTCCTAGAAGCCTTGCTGTAAGAGTCGATCGATGTTCAGATTTGAGGCAGTCTTCGCCCCGCTGCGTGCTTCCAGATAACGTTCCACATATTTCCCCAAGACGTCACCTTCCAGATTGACGGCATCACCGATTTTCTTGCGCTTTATGTTGGTGTGCTCATACGTGAAGGGAATAATGGCAATCTCGGCGATCCGGCCGTCCCAGCGTGCAACGGTCAGACTGATCCCATCAATCGCAAGGGACCCTTGCGGCACAATGGATTTGGTGAACGATTCTGGCACCTCAACGCCATACCACCAGTTTTCACCTTCGGTGTCGAGGCGCGTCACCCGGCCAATGGTGTCGATATGGCCCAGTACGAAATGCCCGCCAAATTCTTTGCCAGCGGTCATGGGCTGCTCCAGATTCAAGGGCAAGCCAGGCTTCCACTCGCTCATCGCAGTTTTGCGAATCGTTTCCGTGGACAGGTCCGCAGAGAACCGCTCGCCCTCGATTGCTACCACCGTAAGGCAACACCCATTCACGGCGATGCTGTTGGCGACCGCCAGATGAGAAATGACGGTGGGAGCGTGAACGGTTAGCCGGCCGCCCTTGTCATCGAGGGTAAGAGAATGGACGGTTCCTAGGTGTTCGATAATGCCGGTGAACATGAAACCTCACAAGGATTTAGGCGCGGAGAGGAGCACTTCCGCGCGATTGTCGAGCGAAGCAGTAGGATACCGCGAAACGTGAGGGAAGTCCTTGACGAGGCCCCAAAACTGGGGAGAAGATGTGGGCAGGCCACGCTCCTGGTCGGAGGTGGTTTGTGTTTGACCCGAAACTGACCGACCCACATCCGGAATCAGCAAAAACTTATCCGCAAAAAGTATATTGTTCTGTTCACAATCGCGACGCCAACGTGATCGTTGCCAACTGGCCCATGAGTGAAGAAGGCTGGAGCGGCTGGCGCGTCATCGATTGTTCGCTTTTGCCGCCGGGCGCGGTCCATTGCGGAATGGACTGCCTGTCTCAGGCTAAGCTAAAGGAAGAATAGCGACGGCGCATCTGAGAGCCTTCGCGGAAGCAAGAGAGAATTTCTGTGTTCGCGTTCGGGCTCCGTTCCGAGTAAGCGGGGCGCGGCGCGACGAGAAACTGGCCGCATTCGCGAACTTTTGACGGAGGAAAGGAATGAACGACCCGGAAATTCTGGACCGCATTTTGCAGAGTTGTAGCTTCCGCTTTCGAAACGTAATTTGCCCCAACAAAGACAAAATGGCCCATATTGCCGCGGTAAAAATTCAGGGCGAAGACACGGACTGGTCCGTGGCGGAGTGTTCTTTGCTGCCAAATGGCGAAGTGAAATGCGCCATGACATGCCTGTTGCGA